>Ga0315310_10001578_pt1 | contig 14463 bp, 11 predicted proteins | sample TDP5_MG_FD_203630 | JGI IMG/M metagenome (GOLD analysis project Ga0315310, IMG submission 203630) | Freshwater sediment microbial communities from Lake Towuti, South Sulawesi, Indonesia - TDP5 | ecosystem: Environmental > Aquatic > Freshwater > Lake > Sediment | place: Indonesia: South Sulawesi... | reverse complement strand
CCGTTCCTGATGGACTTGTAATAGCCCTACTGCTCGTCTTGGGGATGAGTAAACCTGCTGAAGCTACTATTGGCACGATCAAGAGGCTAACCTTGTTTCCTGGGATACCTCCTAAGCTGTGCTTGTCAAAGACGGGTCGCTCAAAATCTATAGTTGACCCGTGATCAACCATAGCCCTTGTAAGAGCCTCAATTTCGTCCATGCTCATTCCGTGATGCTGCTCGGCGGTGATGAATGCGGTGATCTCAATCTCACTTAGAGTTCTGTCAACCACATCCTTGATTATGGAGTTGATCTCTCCCTTTGTAAGCTTCTCGCCATGCATTTTCTTCCTGATGTATTGAACTGAGGTGGGGGGAGGAAGAAGAGTAACTGTGACTGTGTCTCCCTGAACAATCCCAAGTTCTCTCGCAGTGTCAAGAAAGACTCCGATATCTCCCGGCCCGACAAATGTCTCCGTTGTATTTACAATTGCTGGAACCGAACGTTCATCCTTCATTAACCTAACCCTGTCGTGGGTCGTTATTCCTAGTTGCTCAGCATCTTTCGCATTCAGGAGAATCAGACGACTTGTCGTGGAAATGTCCACGATCTTTGATCTGAAGAGGGGCAAGAAACATCACTTTACCAAAACTGAACTCGCTTGAAGCTCTGCGATAGGAACTGTACGTGACGCATACAAATATCTTCCTGAGAAAGCCTACCTTCGCCTCATGGAGACAATCTTTCTTCCTCGTCTAGCGAGTAGCAGCGTCATCACGACTGCGATAAGAGCCGCAAGATTCAGCGATAGAGGGTACTTCCAGTTCTCGTTGAGAACGAGAAATGAGGACATCACGGTGATGGCTCGGAGGGCATAGGGTTCAAGGAACCTTGCGAGACCGGTCAGCCTACTCAGAAATCCTAGGAACAGTGTAGAACCCAGCAGATAGGGTATGAATAGAGATGATGTGAATGTGGCTACTATAAGCGCAGCGTACTTCACCATCTTGAGAGATAGCAATTTCTCTTCCAGTTGAGTCCCGGGAATCGCTCGGACATAGGCGGTTTCCTGGACGAGATACGCCCACGCAAAAATGAAGAGAAAAGCGATCCCCACCCAAGGCAAAAATAGGATCCGGATAGGCAAGTTCGCCGTTCCGAACTGGATGAACTCAACTTTATCTTCCAAGCCATGGGCGGACAGATATTCGACGGACAGTAGGCTAACCAGGACTGAAGCTAGCGCGAGGACAAGACCTATTGATACTCCTCTCAGGGATTTCCATTTGACTATGATCCTTCGGTATCGCTCACTCAACTTGATCACCGTCATGCAGGGAACTCATGACTACACGTGGGACATTTTATCAGTCCGCACTCACCTCTAGTTGATGATGGACAGCCACCGCAGGCGAAGGCTCGTGCGTACGTTATGTCAAATTGCCTCCTACATTTGGGGCATATGACTATCCTTTTTGCCAAGTGAAACCACAACTGCAAATAGGATGGTCTAGACAGAACCGTTCGCTATTAAGCATAGCGGAGTTCCGGAAGTAGCTTCACAGTCTCAATTCAGCGCCGTTAATACTTGGTTTCTCCGGGGCGAAGAATCGAAATGTGCTCAAAAGAGCTTGTCTCAGTGGCTCCATGCCAATGCAGCTCTCCGCGGGGAATGAAAACTACGACGCCTGGCGTAACGGTCTTCTGATCGTTCTCGGTTGCGACTATTCCTTCGCCAGCCAAGATGTACAACACCTGATCGTACGTGTGCTTATGTGGCTTGTTTCGGACACCAGGAGGAAAGGTAATTATGTCTAACTTTAGGTCATTTGCTCCAATGGATTCGTTCACGAGCGGTTTCGATTCGACCGTTCCAACAAAGATTCCTCCAGAACGCTTCTCAGTAGGGAGAGAATCAATTTTGATGACCTTCATCATATCCCACCACTTCATGATCATGTTGCTGCTGGTTTGAGGCTCTGAGAGCCTTAATAATGTTCTGAAACTCTTCGAAGCATCGATCCCAGAATGCATTTTTGCAAAATCGACTCTTGCAATGCTATTAAGGGCCCACAACCCAATTATACTCCATGATTCGAATAGGTATCGTCGGGAAGACTAATACTGGAAAGACCACATTCTTCAATGCGGCCACGCTCCAGTCCGCCAAGATTTCAACGTACCCTTTCACTACAAAGAGGCCAAACGTTGGTATAGCCCAAGTGCAGACGCTTTGTGCCTGTCGAGAGCTAGGAGTGGATGACAACCCGGTGAACTCTACATGTATTGACGGTCGGCGTTTCATTCCTGTCGAACTGATAGATCTGCCCGGATTGATTAAGGGGGCGTGGGCTGGGAAGGGACTGGGCAACCAGTTTCTGAACGTGGCCGCCCAGGCCGACGCGTTGCTGCATATTGTTGACGCCTCAGGCGGAGTTGACGCAGAGGGAAGAATATCAAAGCCAGGAATGGGGAACCCTGTTCTCGATATCTATGATATTGAGGAGGAGCTAGTGTTGTGGTTTGCTGCTACGATCCAGAGGACCTTGAAGAGAGTAGCAAAGCGCATGGCAAAGACACGGACTATTCTAGAAGAGGCGTTCGGCGAGGAACTGACAGGGCTGAAGGTGAAGCCTGAACAAGTCAGGAAGGCTCTTGAAGCAGCTGATCTCGAGTCAAAAGACGTCAATAGATGGAAACAGGACGATGTGAGAGAGTTCAGTCAGAAGATAAGGACCCTTTCGAAGCCTACGCTTATCATCGCGAACAAGATGGATGTTCCGTTTGCAGACAGGTATCTCGGCAAGATTGCAGAGGAGTTCAAAGGATCGGCGGTTGTTCCGTGCTGCAGCGAAGCAGAACTCGCGCTACGAAGAGCAGAGCAGAAGGGGTTCATCGAATATGTCCCCGGCGAAGAGACGTTCAAGGTTGTTGATCGAAGCAGATTGACCAAGGAGCAGCTATGGGCACTGAACTACGTCCAACAGAGAGTGCTTTCGAAATGGCTGCGCACAGGAGTGCAATTTGCACTCAACATGTGCGTCTTCAAGCTTCTCGGAATGAATTCTGTGTATCCCGTCGAGAACGAGAAAGCCCTGTCGGACAAGAAGGGACATGTTCTTCCTGATGTCTTTCTGGTCTCGCCGATGGCAACTGCTAGAGAGCTGGCTGGACAGATTCACTCGGATTTAGCGAAGACTATGCTCTACGCCCTTGACGCCCGAACCGGAGTTAGGTTGCCCACTGACTATGTCCTCCGCGACAGGGACATCGTGAAGATAGTCAGCACAGCTCGAAGAAAATAGTTCTAATTCCTAGTATAAATCATGTCGATCAGTAAACGTTTTTCACATGGAATTCATGATTCACTATTGGAATGGAGAAGTAGCGTGGAGCAGAGGATAATCGGCCGGGGCACATGGCTTGACAAGACGGCGACGAAGATACTCGAGAGAGAGGAAAGGCTGGGCAGAACAGTTGACATATTCAAAGTTGAGAGTGGACTTGGTGCTTCAGGAATTCCTCACCTTGGAAGTCTCGGTGACGGCGCGAGAGCTTACGGGATAAAGCTTGCCCTTGAGGCGGCTGGACGCAAAGCTACATACATAGCCTTCAGCGATGACAAGGACGGTCTGCGAAAGGTTCCGGCAGGCCTGCCTGAATCCCTTGAGAAATATTTGGGTTATCCTGTCAACGAGGTGCCAGATCCTTTCGACTGCCATGGCAGTTATGGAGAGCACATGAGTAGCCTCCTATGTGACGCATTGGATACCTGTGGAATCAAGTACGAGTTCATTTCAGCTGCTGACGCCTACAAGCGAGGCCTGTTCGATAGGGAGATTGACACGGTACTTCGCAACGCTGCGACGGTGGGCCAAATAATAAGATCCGAGGTGGCTCAAGAGAAATATGTGGAAGCCCTCCCCTACTTCGCTATCTGTGAGAACTGCGGAAGAATCTACACGACTACTGCTCTGAACTATCTTCCGGAAGAGAAGAAGGTCGCATACAAGTGCGAGGGCATGGAAGTAAAGGGAACTTGGCTTCGAGGATGCGGACACGAAGGGGTAGCTGACATTACCAAGGGTGAGGGGAAACTGATGTGGAAGGTCGAATTTGCTATGAGATGGAGCGCTCTTGGGATCCATGTTGAGGCCTATGGAAAGGACATAGCGGACTCTGTTCGAGTCAATGACAAGATCAGCCAGGAGATCCTACACTATCCGCCTCCATTTCATGTTAGGTATGAGATGTTCTTGGATAAAGGTGGAAGGAAGATTTCGAAATCAGCTGGAAACGTTTTCACTCCGCAGGTTTGGTTTAGATATGCGTCCCCGCAGTCCCTCCTGCTGCTCATGTACAAGAGGGTGGTAGGCTCCAGAACGATCGGTGTCTCAGATATAGCGACTTACATGAGGGAGTTCGACGACTTGGAAGACGTTTACTTTGGAAACAGACAGGTAGCGGACACTAGGGAACGAGCGAAGCTTAGAGGGCTGTATGAATACTGTTGGCTTCTGAACCCTCCTTCGAAGCCTTCGGTTCACTTACCATACAACCTGCTGATATATCTGGCAAAGGTTGCGCCGAAAGGTCGGGAAGTTCCATTCATAGCGGGCAAGCTGAGGGGATATGGCTTGGTGGTGGACGAGAGTTCTCCTGATCTCATGAACAGGATCCGGTATGCGCAGAACTGGGCTGAGGATTTCGAAGAGATAAGAGAGGTGCACATCGAGCTCAACGAGAAGGAGAGAGCCGCGATCGGGGAGTTGATTCAGCTGATAAGATCGGAAGGCGATGAGCAAAGAATTCAGAACGGAATCTTCGCAGCGGCGCGAAATCATTCCTTGAAGGCCGAGGACTTCTTCAGAACTCTCTACCAGATATTGATCGGTTACCTGGAGGGGCCTAGACTTGGACCCTACATAGTCGCTATGGGACGAGAGAATGTAGCGAACGCTCTTTCAAGAGCCCTGAGCCATTAGGATCAGCTATCTCTCCTTTCGAGCCATCTCCGCCGTTGAAGATATCAAAATGGCTGCACAGACCAGCGTCACGGATGCTTGAAAGTAGAACGGCATGGTCTTCGACACTGAGGCGTAGAGAAATCCACCTAAGATTGAGCCCACCGTCCTTGTGACGTATTGCCAGATGATGAAGAAAGAGTAGACTCTGCTTCGGTTCTCTCTCGGACACGCGTCAGCTCTCAAGGCCTGGGACATCTGTTGAGCCACAAGTGTTGAAAGAGAGTTGATCGTGAAGATCAAGGCAACTTGAGGCAAGGTTCTGGATTGCAGGAATAAGAAGGAGGATCCCCCAACTAGCAGAGATGTGACAACCGTCATATTTCTCCGGCCATACCTGTCCGCGAGTGAGCCGAAGACAAAGCCCAGAACCCTAGCCATGTTAGAGCTGAGTAGAACTAAGCCCCACTCAGCTGCGGTCAACCCAATGACCTCAGTTGTCCCGTACAGGATAAAGTAAGGTGACGTGGCAGCCCAACCCAACCAGAGAAGGCTTTCTGCCACAAGAAGAATCCAGAGCTCACGAGACATTTGCCTATGCGTTGATGTGATCGTTCTTGTGATAGCCGAAACGGATCTAGCCTCAGATCTTCTTACTCGAACAGTCTCCTTCAGAAAGACGTGTCTGCAGGCTCCAGCAACCAAAGCAGCTAGGCCGGTCAGGGCGTACGCCCATCTAAGGGTTGAAAGAGTGCCTTGGACATCGATAAAGTGCCCCGCGATCATGGGAGAAATCACTGAAGGAATCGTGGGAATTATGGCCCAAGCAGCAAATCCTATGCCTCTTGACTCCGAGGAAAGTGAGTCTGCGATCAACGCGCTCATCGCTGGCTCCCTGAAGCCTGCTGCAAGGGAGTCTATGACCACAGCGGCCAGTAGCATTCGCCAGTCCGATGCCATCGCCATCAAGAGGCTTGTAAGCCCGAGAATGATGCTGAAGGAGGAGGTTAGCTTTTTCCGGCCATATATGTCGGCGAAGTAGCCGCCCATTACAGTGGGTAGAATTGATGCTATAGTGCCTACGCCGCTGATTATTCCAATCATTTCTGGAGTTCCTCCTAAGGCTAGAACGTATAGGGAGAAGAAAGGCCAAACAGAGTTTCCCGCAAATTGCCACATGGCACTGGTCGCAATCATGACTAGCATGTTGCCGCGGAGGAAGCTCAACCTAGCCGATGACTGCCCCTGTTGATCGTCTCGCATTGGAAATGCTGCGTCCTTCACATGAAAGTTCAGAGATGAACGGCTTGCGTGTAGATAAGGTCTTCGCGAAGCAGTACAAGTTAACGTTTCAAGCTTCTTGGGCCATGCTTTGGACTGAGTCGCCTCGAATGAACATTTGAGGCATGTGAATACTCGTTATGACGCCACTGTGTCAGCCGGACACTGTCTTTGTCCTTAGCATTCATAGCTTCCATTGTGTCGCCCCTCATTGTGACAGCTCCTGCCGAGGAGTAGTCAACCTATAAATCTCAATGATGATCTAAGAATCGGTGGGCCCGTAGTCTAGTCCGGACCTCCTTTTCTCAACCTTCGGTTGAGGAAAAGACGGACGCTGAGATTTCATTATCGAAGTTCGAAGAGTTTTGCAAGGTCGATTTGCAACTGTCGCATATTACAACGAGAGGCCATCTTTTCCACATACGACACTTCTTGAGGGCGATAAACAAACAACCAAACCAACTGACGGTTGACGATATTCGGACATACTTGAAAGGGTTCCAAACTAGGAGCAACGGAACATATAGCAACGTTGTGAAAAGCCTGAGACGGTTTCTGAGAGACTATCTGAGACGCCCTGATCTAGTGCAGTCCTTCAAGTTTCCGCAAGTAGGGTTCACTCCAAAACGACTACCAAGCAAAGACGATTTGAAACGATTCTTCAACGCATTGGTAACCGACCGAGACAGGGCCATATTTCTGCTGTATGTTACAAGCGGTTTAAGACGAAACGAATTGTTGAGTCTGACGATTGACGACATAGACTTGGAGAACCGAATGATCATACCGAAGAACGCACATCAAACGGCTAACACGAAGAACAGTTGGGCAACCTGTTTCAACGTCGAATCCCAAAACTATCTACGACAATACCTAGCAAACCGAAAGACCGACGATAATCGACTATTCCTAATAACAGAGACAGCATTTAGAAAGACGTTCAAGAGAGCCAACAAGAAGACAGGTCTATACATCACGCCTCAAGTCTTACGCGCGTGGTTCTGCAATGAACTCGGAGAATTGGGCGTGCAAGACCGATACGTTGACGCGCTCTGTGGAAGACTACCCAAATCGGTCCTAGCCAAGCACTACACCGACTACTCGCCCGAGAAACTGAAACGAATCTACGACAAAGCTGACTTGCGAGTTCTGAACTGACCTAAACCCCTCTTTTTTCTCGTTCTAACTCTCGTTCTGTCTTACCTCAACAATGGCGGTCGAGTCAGAACGCACAGCCTAAGCCCGCAACGCGGGCCCAAGCTACACTCAGCTTCATAATGAGGGCGTAATCATCTTGTGCATCCTGAGATTGGGAAAAGTCAGGGGAATAGTTATGAATTGCCAAGTGCATCTCGTTACGGGGCAAAACGATCCAATGTGCAAAATGGAACCAGTGTTGAAACTTGATCCTGAAGAAGCAAACGTCTGGGCTGAAATTCAAGACTTCCGTTTCACGCATCCCTCGCGCAGAGGACGAATCGCAAATTTCTTTTGGAAAGAATCCGTTAGGCTCTTCAAACACGGAGCCTTTGTTCCTTCATGTATAGTCGCTGGCATTGCGGCAGAACTCGCTCATAAGGCGAAGCTTTGCGAGTTGGGTGTTAGTATGAGAAAACCTGACGGCAGTTACAAGTCATGGAGAGAACTAACCTGTTGTGACGAGAGAGACGAGGGAATACGGGAAATGGCGACGGGCCTCAGGAAGAGCCATCGCAATATGTGGGTGCACGCGGACCTTGAAGAAATCGAGACGTTTCTTGAACGAAAAATAGGCTTCAAGTCCTCGGACGCAGAGATGAACTTCGCATTGGCCTCAGGAACGGGCTTAGAGTTGTTGAAAGAGACGAAACACTTCCTGTTGAGATTACTACAAGCAACGGGTTAAGTAGGTCTCTCTGATCCCCACAACCTCACAAAAAAAACAATCAGTGATTAGTAATGCGCATTTTGTTCGTCTCGGATGTCAGCAGTTGGGACGGCTTCAAAGCTGTCGTTGACAAGGTGGAGCCAGATGTGGCACTATTTGGTGGAGATCTGACCTCAGATGGTCTCGCTGAATTCTGGCATGATGCACTATACGCCATCCCGGGATTCAGATTTGAACTCCTGCAATTTCTCGAAAAGCATCGAGGCACCATTCTCAGAAGGACTTATCCCGAGGATAGGGCTATCTTTGACACAATTAAGCGACACGTTCTCAATGGCCGCCTAGAAGATGTTCCCGTAGAAGCGTCTTACTTCTATGCGGATAGCGCAATGTTAGCAATTGATATGTTGTTCCACAGACGGAGTAAATACCACAGAATGTTCCACGCCTTTATGGATTCCTTGACAGAGACGTATTGTAGAACTCCTCAGTTTCGAACGAATAGACTGCATATGCACGTAGATAGGTTCTACGAAGCGCTAGAATACGTTGCTAGAGTCTGCGGCAAAGTTCTTGTGGTCAGTGGGGACCACGAAGAGGATTTCGAGGGAGACTACAACACTGAGAGAATCAATCACATAAGAAATTGTAGGGAGATTTCTGGACAAATCGAGAACTATGAAGGATTAGTGTTCCTCGGACTTGGGTTCCATGAGACTCACGATCTTAGACGTCTGAGAACATTCGTGGAAACCATGAGAGGACATGTTGACGTGGTTCTAGCGCATGCTGAAGAGAGCAGGTTGCCTTTGCTTGCACAAATCAAGCCTAAGATAATCTTTAGAGGCCATTTCGGTTCTGGTAAGTCCAAGATTGGAAGTGTGCCTATCGTTGCCGCTGCTTTTCCATCCCATGCTATGGTGGAATTTGCGAGGAAGACAGTCAAAAAAACAGTGGTTGTAAAGTAACAATCACGACATCTCAATCGAATGCAACACGCTTTCGCAGTTCTCGTGCATTAGCTCGTGGCAACTGCCTCGATAGGATCAATAGAAGACTCTCCTCCGTCGCTCTTGGACAAGACACGACGGTTCAAGGCGAACCACGGACGGCAAAAAGACTCTTCGGAACCGCCTTAAACCACACTAGGCCGAGACAACAACGGACGGCCACACAACCTAAACACTGCACATAGATGTTTCAAGACCGACCGCTAATCAGATCATCAAGACCTATCCTAGTCTTCGGACATATTAGGATGAGATAAGCTCCTTGAACGGGAATTTACGACCAAAGAAATATGCCGTGTTAGACGAAAGGGACCGAACTTTCCTCTATCATCTAAAGGAGCGTTACGGTAAAGGAAGGGCGTTGTCTAATGCGGAAAGACAGCACCTTTTCAATATCAGACAGAGAGCGTTGGCGTTCCTACAAGAGTTGCCGTTTCTCGCCAAAGACTTACCTGAAGATCAACAAGCTCAGATATTCACGGAAAAGACACTTCGACCATTTATTCATAATCTAGTTGGCAAGGATGTCAAGGAAGAAAAGAGAACCGACCGACATTATCAGTTAGTGCAGTTGTTCGGAGTCTATGGACTCAACGTATGTCAAGATCGGCTGACGAAAAGAAACCCCGACGCTTTCAATCTTATCGTAAGAACTTTCAATGACGTTAGAGAACTCGTATCGTTGGTAGGAAGACGTTAAACCTCAAGATCGTATTTCTCCGTAAAAAAGTTCGCCTAGTGTACTCGCATCTGTTACACAAAAAAGAGGTTTGGGTTTAACGGGCGATCTACTGAAGCAGACTTTTCGTTTTTGTCTCAAAGTCCTCTAGGCATAGGTTGATTAATTGCCGTCTGAACTTCTCCATTCTAGCTTTTGTCTCTTTTACAGACGATTGCCCCAGTAGCCCGATCCCCCACGCTAAGGTGTCCAACACGCCCCTAACATACTCGCTCACTGCTATCACCTCCTTACGATTTGTCTTGATACTAGCCCCAAGACCTATAAAATGTTACCGTAGGTAACGCCTCCGTAACTGATTTCAAGAAATTTTGAACCGTCAAGGAATCGAATTTTCCCTGTTGAGTGAAAGAGGTATAGCCTGCGGAAGGTCGCATAATGCCCAAGACTTCGAACGGGGATAGAACGGTTTTGGGCTTGATTCGTTCGGTTTCGTCTAATCTGAGCTAGTTCGCTATGGCTAAGACCATAAGCCTGTTAAGCCTATGGTCAAGGAATTGAACCAACGCGTGCGAAAGCCGCTCCTACCTTCTTAGTCACGTTACTCACGTATACTCAGTATACTTATATCTTAGTGCTGCCAATAACAATCTAATGGAGACAGAAGAAATGGCAGAGAAGATAACTACCATAAAACTCACTGAGAAGACTAAGAGAGAACTCGCAAGCCTAGGAGCTAAAGGAGAAACCTTTGAGCAAATCGTTCGAAGACTACTGCGCGAATACAAGCAAAGGAGAGGGCGAGAGAAATGACTACGTGTATACCCGTGCACACACGTGTTAGAACTAATGTGACCCTCACAATCAACCCTCAACTGGTCGCAAAAGCACACGAACTCGGTTTAAACGTCTCACGAATAACCGAACTAGCTTTATCAAAGGCTATAACGAGCCTCGAACAATCATTAGAGGTTACTGGATCGCCAGATCCAGAACCTCGGTGGGCCCGTAGTCTAGTCCGGACTAGGACGCTGAGAAAACAGTTGACGCGTAAGCCTGCGGAGCCGGAGATCCGGGGTTCAAATCCCCGCGGGCCCGCCACCTTCCATGAGTGGCAGTACCTTTTCCTCTTCTCCGCTCATAGTACATCAGAGGAATATTTGGCATGGATCATTATTTTGTTTTTGTTTGGTGAAAACTCGTTCTCTCACCTTCGAAGTAGTACGATGCGTAGTCTAGACGCTTGGCCGATTCCTTGCCTAGAGAATGTGTGGACTTCAGATGATAACGGGTGAGTGGATCTGTGAGTACTTCCAACGTTTGACGTTTTCCTGGTGCGTTGATTACGAGCGAGTCCACTTACTTCTTGCTTATTGCGTCGAGTATTCCCTCCACGAAGCAAAAAGCAGTTGCAGATGCTTTCCTCCATCATAGTAGCAGTGCGAGCCACCATCCGTATGACCGGGCAAGTCTAACCCCCTCCACCTGAATCTAGGATTACGGCTTTGGGTCGTAAGCCTTACAATCGCGTCCAGCAATAGTCAGGTGGGATCCTCTTGTTTGGCAACGGAGTCCAGCATGTCTTCGAGCTTCTTGCCAGAATACTTGATCTTTTCCGCCCGAAGTTGCGCTGGGAAAGAAGACTCATTCAACTGTTTGAGGAAGACAAGTGGGATGAGGCCGCCCAGATATTCGCAGAGCGCGATCTCGTCTCGTCACCCACAGCGGCCAGATTGGCTGAACTGATCAAGCTGAACCGTGGAAATCCGACGATAGTCTTTGTGGATATAGAATCTGATCCTTTCACTGATGAGATCTGGGAGATAGGTGCTATTCGCAAGAGAGGAACAGTGATTCTGAAGACCTTCCACAGCTATGTTTCTACTAGTTCGCTCATTCCACGGACTAAACTCAACGAGAAGGAGATGCGACTTTACGAAAAAGCGCGTGATATGAAGACTGTCAGAGTTGCCCTTCTGGAATTCATAGGAACCGCTGGCTACATCGCTGGTCACAACATACTTTTCGACATAGAACGCATTCAGGAACCGGAAATCTCGTCAAAACCTCTGATAGACACCCTGGAACTTGGATTCCTGGTGTGGCCTACAAGATTCTCTCACACTCTGGCGGACCTTGTCGGGAAAGAAGAGATCCACCGAGCTGTAGAAGACTCTCTAATGACAGTACAACTCTATGACTCAATCACAGAATCTCTTAGGAAAATGGCTCCCGACAGGCAAAGAATCATACTCGCTGCATGTCGTGAAGAACGTGTGCGCAACCTTCTATCCGAAACCCTAGAGATTGCACCCCTCGGGCTCCATGAGATTCTGGAATTGATGATTTCCGCTGTTGATGAACAACGTAGAATGATGTGGGAACGACATGTCAAGTTATCACATTCCTCGCTTGATCCTCTCACGACAGAGATCGACCTTCAGATCAAACAGTGTCATGCATGCCTTATTGCCGTAGATGGGTGCGTCAGCCACGAGGATCAGATTAGATCAGCCATCACTCTTGGCCAAGACTCCCCGGGATTGAACCTACTCGTGAGCCCTCGCGACCTGTTCAGAGATCGGACAATGGCTTCAAGGCTCCTAGGCTTTGAGCAACCCATTCCACAAATCGCCATCAGGAGCAAACTCAGAAAAATCTGCCCAAGGAGATTGAAAGAATACTGCCACATGCTTCCTGAGCAAGATGCAGACTGGCGTTGCGCCTTCTTTACAGTCGTCACTTGGGTCATGGAAAGTCCGGAATGCTATGTCGACGAATTCAACTACGGGTTCAAACAGAAAGACAAATGGATAAATACACTCCTACTCGAGCTTTCCCAGCACTATTCTGACTGCCCCTCCAATTGTGGTTACGATGTCAAGCTTAAGCCGTCGCTCACGATTGTTGACGGTTCCTTGGGCTGCGACTTCAAGGGTACCACCATAATACCGGAAAGCCACAGCCTCGAAGAAGTGCTTACCGATAGTAGCATTGTTGAGATTTCCTCGGATGTTTTGGAGCAGCAGATAGACATTGCAGCAAACTACCTTCGCGAGAGAATGTCGGAACAGATGAATACGTGCCAAAACATTGGAAAGGAATTGACGAATTCGATCCTGCAATTTGTGAAAAACCGGGATCTTCACGCTGCCGACGATCGTCGCGAGTTATCTTTTCGGATACTAGATTTCCACACGAAGAGTTCCGATTGGGAGAAGGTATCTTCATGCGCTCAGCTTCTAACTAGCCATCTCGAAAACGCAGTAGATGCGCTTCAGGAAATAGGTAAGGAACCGATTGCCAATGCCATTTCCGAAACGATGTCAACCGTTGCCAAATTGTTCGGTGATATCCGTAGCGATCGTGTCAGGTGGTTTACTGTGATTAGAGATGAAGACAACACATATCGCTGGAGAGCTAGAGATGCCCTGATCAACGTCAAGAATGCAATCAACGATCTCGCTACTGCTCGTTCAACCATTTTTGTGACAAGCTGCGCTTCGACTCAAAAGGCAACTGAATTCCTATTGACACGTTGGGGGCTCGATATGCTACACGTGTCCCGCATCACCCTGACGGAGAAGCCCTGGCCGAAGATAGCTTCACTCACGTTTCTCCCCCGCCCTAGTCGCCTTAATCTCCTTAGCTTCATAACGAGGTTCTCAGCCCTAACGAATACTCTGATCAAATCGTTCTTCAGATCTGAGCTCTCACTCAACAGCCGTACAACCTTGAATGTAATCAGACAAACCCTAAGAAGGACTAACCCTCAACTCGCAATCATAAGTCGAACGGAGTGGAAATCTCATCGCCGAGCTGTCGCAGACGCGGCCAAGCTTTCTGCCAAGCAAGACACTCCGTTTGTCTTCCTCGACCAAACGTTTCTTCTTCGCAAGAAGGAGCGTAAAGTCAATCCAAATCTCGTACTGGTCGAAAGAGTCCCCACCCCACTGGTAGCTGATCCTGTGACATCAGCCAGATTCGAACTGGAAGGAGGAGGACTTGATGCGTACGAGGGGTTCGCCCTACCTCAGTCAGCACTAGCTCTAAGCGAAGTTATTTCATATGCTGGGGAGAACTCCGCACACCTCGTGGTTTGTGATAATCGATTGGCCAAGGGAGGATCTGCCTCCCTTCTTGGCCAATATCTTCCAAGTACCCCGATTCAATGCGAGAACTTGTCTGAGTTGGAGAAACTCCTCGGTCTACATGAGACCGCACTCAGTTCATTCAACGACGACTCACTAGAGTCAATGATTGCCCCAATCGTAAGAGAATCTCTAAAGGAAGAGGGACTTACCTACGGAAGAGATCTATCTGACCTAGATCCTCTGGCCTACCTCAAGGCATTGTTTGGCCATGAATCTTTCAGAGAAGGACAGGCAGAGATAATACGTCAAATCCTTGGGCGCAAAGATACTTTTGCAGTAATGCCAACAGGTTATGGGAAGTCCATATGCTATCAGATCCCCGCCATAGCTTTCTCACTTGTTGAAGAAGGCCTCACTCTGATCATATCGCCGCTACAAGCCCTGATGCGAGATCAGGTTCAAAGCCTCCAAAGACACGGAATACTCCGAGCAACATGCATCAACGCATCGATCAGTCCTATGGAAAGAGCGCAGAGACTACGCGGCATCCGCAACGGCTGGTACAATCTGCTTTACCTGGCACCAG
>Ga0315310_10001577_pt1 | contig 14465 bp, 10 predicted proteins | sample TDP5_MG_FD_203630 | JGI IMG/M metagenome (GOLD analysis project Ga0315310, IMG submission 203630) | Freshwater sediment microbial communities from Lake Towuti, South Sulawesi, Indonesia - TDP5 | ecosystem: Environmental > Aquatic > Freshwater > Lake > Sediment | place: Indonesia: South Sulawesi... | reverse complement strand
CCTCACCGCTCTGTACGCCCTCTTCCTGCCAGACGTCGTATGCACCTTCAGGGCGACGCCGAGGTTACCGCAGAGGTTCTCGACGAGGCCTTTAGCCCTCCCACCCACAAAGGGATAGGACATCTGCCTACCCTTCCAGTAAACGAAGCCCAGGCCACTTCCCAGGCCGAAGATCATCTCCTCGGAGAACCTGAACCCATGATACTCGAAGACATCCCTCAAGGCAGAGGACTCGCAATGAACCCCAGGCCTGTGAACGAAGCCCTCAACCATCTTCTTCATGCTCATAGAGAAGGACCGTGGACCTGATGAGTCGTCATTGCCTGCAGATGCATAAGAGCGTTTCAAGAGGATCGATCCATCGACCTGCGTGCCTGCAACCCCGACAACCTAGACTGATGTTCACATCTACCCTGTACCATCAAGTCCTTCCATGAAAACAATAACCTGCTCGACCCCTATCCCGGCCAGAAGCTCCAAAAATACCTCTGCCGAGGAATCGCCATGCCTAAGATGTGTAAGGGGGATCTCTCGATCGAGCGACGAGGCTCGAGAACGACTCGAAAACATACGAAGCAGCATCTCATGACCGATCGAGCATGGGCATGTATATCCCGATCGATTCGTCAACGGATCCATCGCTCGGCAAGTCTTATATGCATAGTTTTGCGACGAACGAGTGAGGGCTGCAATGAATGAGGGCAGCTCACGTTATTCTCACTTCCTCCCTAGTGCTCCTAGCTGCCTGTGTTCTGAGCTTACCGTTGTTGCCGATGGGAGCTCAGGTAAACGAGGCTGAGGCAACGGTCATAGACCACAACTCCTACATAGACTGGGAGTCGCTTTCAAAGGGAGAAGAGGTCTACGAGGGCAACTTCTTCCACGTCGTAGGAGTGATCCAAGACACGGGCACAAAGAACATCAAGGACGTCGGGGTTGAGCTCACCTTCTACGACGCCCAAGGAGAGAAGATCCTCGCAGGCCCCGTTCATGGCAGTTTAGGCTTCTACAGGATCGAGGATGGTGTCGAGATACCGGAAAACCTGCTTGGCCCAGGCGACAAGCTTCCCTTTCGCACAGTCCTCCTAGATGCGGAGGCGAGCGCAAAGGTTGCAAACTACGACATATCCGTCAAATATGCTGTAACCGACGAGGAGCCCTACAGAAATCTAGTCATCCTCAACCACAGGCTGCGGTCAAGGTACGGGTCTGCATCCGTGATAGGTGAGCTTATGAACAGCGGCGACCAGCATTTGTCTTGTGTCTCCATCTACGCGGCCTTCTACGATGGCGCAGGAAGAATAGTGGATGCGGCATATTATCCGGCCCCCTTATACATTCTCGTCCCCGGCGAAAAGATAGCGTTCGCCACCTACTCCGCGTCTATTGAAGGGAACGTGACCTACGAGCTAACCACCACATGCCTCAAGACACGTAGCACTCCCTACAGGGAGTTCGAGATCCTCGCCCACACATCCCGCACAGATCAATACGGCTACCTTGTCCTGGAGGGAGAGGTCGCCAACACCGGAGACCAAGACGCAACCGAGGTGAGAGTAGCGGCTGACTTCTACGACGAGGACGGCATGCCCCTCGGAGGATACTACACGGAAATACCTCAGATCAGAGCCGGCGAGAGGAGTCCCTTCGAGGTCGTGCTCTGGGATGAAGAGCTAGCTGCAGAGGTGGCGAACTACACCTTCCACATCAGCTCCTCCGAATCGACCTACATACGACAGCCAAGCCAGATCGCCTGCTCAGTCTCACCACGAAAGATCACTGCTGGCCAGGCCATCACCATCTCGGGAGCGGTGACCCCAGCGATCAAAGGAGTGAAGATCACCCTAACGTTCACAAGCCCCAACGGGACAACGATAACCGAGGAGACACTGAGCGATTCAAACGGCTCCTTCACACACCTCTTCAACGGCCAAGAGGAGGGACACTGGGTTGTAGAGGTCTCCTGGCCCGGGAATAACATTTATGAGGGCTCCACCAGCTCAGCCGCCGAATTTACCGTCGAACGGGCAGCAGCACCCCCATCGCTCGTCAGAGCCACACCTTCCCTGGAGACAGCGTCGGCCGCGGTTGCAGTGGGCGCAGGAGTGACGGTGGGCGTGACCGCGGTGATGAGCGCGACGGGCCTGGGCCAGCAGATCAACGCCGCCCTCTCGGAACTGAAGGTCCCGAACCCCATCAAGGACTTCCTGAAGTTCTACGCCGAGAAAACATTCAAGAAGCTAACCAGCGAGGAGGTCGTGGCCCGAAAGCGCAGGAAACTAGTCTCCGCCGCCGAGCTCCTATCTATGATGCTCTCAGCCCTGGTCCTGCTCCTCATCTTCTCCTACGTCGAGGTCCACGGATTGCCGAGCTTCGCAGATCCCACATCCCTCCTTTCCGTCCTCCCGCACGTAATGATAACTGTAGTGCTGGTCTTTGTTCTCTCACAGCTTTTCGCATTTACAACCGCGGCGGCACTCGACGTCTGGTGCGAATTCAGGATCTGGCTCTACGGCCTAGTCGCCCTCACCATATCGGGACTCGGTTTCCTCCTCCCATTCGGATCACCTGGGAGAACAGACTACGAAGGAGAGCTCGATGAAAGAAAAGTAGGGTTGGCTGCAACCCTCAAGATACTCTCCACACTCACACTCACACTCCCCTTCTACGCCTTCCTATCTCTCGGCTACAAGATCATAGGCGACTCCGGGCTCCTCATCGCCACCATGTCCGCGTTCTACTCGGCCTTCCCCTTCAAACCCCTCGAAGGCCAAGCCGTCTACAAATACAACAAGCCGCTGTGGCTCATCGTCTTCGCTGGCGCCTTCATCCTTTTCACCTCAACCACTTTTGACGCGCTTCCCCACACAATTTACCTCTTCGCAGGCCTACTCGCCGCAGCCCTCTTCATCACAACGCTCGCTGTCGCAAGACGGCGCAGAACAACCCCCTTGGCAATTCCATCGCCTCTGGGGTAATTCCAACTACATCGACCAGGAAAACGCTCAGCAAGACCTTCCCAGAAAACCCCACTCCTCGATCCTGGGAAACATGAATGCAACGGCGCTTACGCTGTCGGTCTTCATGTCTAATGATCGATCGAGAGAGAAAGCTCCAACACGGTGTTCTTCACACAGTGGTCTGCCGCAAAACAACCGACGAAGAGCCGTTTTACTCCTTCATTGAGCACATGTTGGTCGCCAAATGCAGTGCGCGCTCGTAAGGGAGTTCGAGAGGAAGGCCGAATACGATCCTGAAAATGGGAGCTCCCCTCGTTGCGGGCGTGAGTTGAGGTCTGTCCTGTGGGTTTTCTAATAGGAGGGCAGGCCCTTCCTGACCTCGTCGAGGACCTTCTGGGCGTCAGGCACTAACTTGAAGAAGCTCTTGTTCTTCTCGCAGGGGTATTCTGGGCAGTAGGCGCAGTTCTGGACGTTTTTGCTTTGACCGCACTTTCTTATCTCGCATACCCTGCAATGGCCAAAGATCCTGTCGCCGGTCGAGACGCAGCCATCGCAGTTGATCTCCTCCGGCTTGATGGAACCGCCATACTCCTTTGACCAAAGCTCCGCTACCCTTTTCCTTTCGGCGTCATCGTTCTTCTGTGTCGCCAGAAAGGCGGGGCAATCCGAGCATGTAAGCCCGCAATATGCGATTAACTTCACCATATCTACACAAGTCTCAGGTCGACTGGAACACATAAAAGCTTTGAGATAATTCGGTTTCCGTCCGGCATTGACGACTACGATCGATCGACTATGGAGCGGACACCAGCTGTCAGGGTCTCCCTCGCCACCCCCTGTTGAGGGTTCTCTAGACTACGTGAACTTAAGCGCTCTTCCTTTTCCTGGAATCGCTTTCGGTGCAATGGATTTGGAGAATGTGATGGTCTCCTCTTACGAATCGACCTCTATGTTCAGTGCGTCCCAGGGCTTGTGAGGGAACCGAGAGTCCCTGGCGATCATCGAGAGAACATGAATCAGGAACCTCTCATACGTCATGCACTTGATCCTGGTTGCGGTGACAAGAAGCCGTGACTTTCCCTCCAGTATCTTCATCCCACAACTTTTCATCCGTCCACCGATCTTTCTTTCTTGTCTGATGCCCAATAATGATCGGTCGATCTGAGATGCGATCGCTTATTAGGGCGTCTTCACATGCCTCGGTAACACCTTCTTAGCGGCGGGGCTGACTTTGTCGGTCCATGAGAGACTTGATGTTCTCGTCATCGGAAGCTTAACACTCGACCAAATCTTTCAGTTCACCAGATTGCCCCGGAGGAATTTTTGAAGCCGAGGTTATCGATTCTGGCACCTTCTTCGGGGGGCGGGCCCCTAACGTAGCTGCGATGGCGGCCAAGCTGGGCCTGAGGACAGGCATCGTGTCGGCCGTTGGCGATGACTTCGATCGATCGAGCGGGTCGTTGCTGGTGTCTCCGTTGAAAAACCTGTCAGGAAAGATTTGATAGAAGACCGCGCCCCTAACCCATGGTTCATGAAATAGTCTGCCGATGCTTTACGGCGAGCCGTTGACTGAAGGATCGATCGAAAACCCGTTGAAGTGGCAGCGTCTCCATTAATTCCCTTCCTTCTCTTCCTCTTCAACGCTAAGCATCTTTCTTTAGACCTTGTTCTCGACTTACCCAGGCACCAGAATCTGCACTGAGCGACCTGCGACTTCCACAGGCTCAGACGCTGCATAAACTTGCCCTGAGATTTCATCTCGCATGGCGGCTCTGCCACGCCAACTCTCATCTCGTAACCTGATCGTCTGGGAAACGACATCCCGATTGAGAACGACTAGGACATAATCAGCGCCATATTGCCGTTCAAAACAGTAGATGTCCTCCAAAGCGTGCGCCGTCTGAATAGTTCCGCGGCGAAGAGCAGGGTGCGCCTTCCGAATGCGAATCAATTGGCGATGCCACTCCAGAAGTTCTTGGTCTTGTAAGGCAGGGTCCCACACCATCGGGCGACGGCAGTCCGGATCGTTCCCTCCCGTCATCCCGACTTCATCCCCGTAGTAGATCATGGGGACGCCGACGTAGGTGAAGAGAAAAGCTACTGCGACCTTGAACAGCTCTCTATCTCCTCCGCAAAGGGTGAGGAGACGAGGGGTGTCATGGCTCCCCAAGAGGTTAAGCATGGTGTAAGCCGTCTCTCCAGGATGCTCCGCTCGAAGGGCCGCTAGCTTCCGATCAAATGTCGAAGCATCAAGCTTTCTGTGAATGAAGAAGTCGAGTATGAGGTTGCGCAGTCGATAGTTCATCGCTCCATCGCACTCGTCTCCCTGAAGCCAGCTTGTCGCCTTCTTCCAGATCTCCGCTACGATGTACAACTCCGGGTTAATCTCCTTGACCACGCGGCGGAACCCCTTCCAGAAGCGGTGATTCATCAGGAAGGGCACGTCCAGCCGCCAGCCATCGATCCCTTCCTGGGTCCAGTGACGCGCGACGTCGTAGAGGTACCGACGCACCTCAGGGTTGTACACGTTAAGTCTTACTAGATACGGGGCCTTGCTATACGTCCCATAGTTAGGCGTCGGCGTCCTTGTGACAGGGAAGTCCTCGATGTAGAACCAGTTGACATACGGCGAGCTCTCACCATGTTCAACCACGTCTCGGAAGGCCCAGAAACCGTCACCCACGTGGTTGAAGACGGCGTCCAGTACGATCCGGATCCCTCGATCGTGGGCCTTCCGGAGTAGCGACCGGAAGGTGTTCAGGTCTCCAAAGTGGGGGTCCACCTGATAGTAATCGATGGTGTCGTACTTGTGATTGGTGTTGGCGGCGAAAATCGGGGTCAAGTAGATAGCATCAATACGTAGCGCTTTCAGATAATCTAACTTGTCCAGAATCCCTTGCAAATCGCCCCCCAAGAAGTTGGTCCGCGTTGGTGTACCTCCCCATGGTTTGACGTCAGGGGGGTCGTTGTCGGGGTTTCCGTTAGCAAACCGCTCAGGAAAGATCTCATAGAAGATAGAATCCTTAACCCAATCGGGAACCGGACACAAGTGTTTCCACCTACTTGTGGCATCATGAGATGCCGCATCTCTTGCCACTCTTTGCATCGAATATGTAGATTTTTTGCTTGCTTAGCGACACACCTACTTCCTCGCCCATGCTCGCCCTGAAGTCGCTTGGCACTCTTATGCGAAGCAATTTGTCTCCCTTCCTAACGGTTGCAATCGCCTCCAAGCCCAACGGCTCGATTATATGTACAGTGGCGACGAAGTCACCATTTCCTTTAGCTCTTCCTTGAAGTATGAACATGTCTTCAGGCCTGAGCCCTAGCACAAGCTCGGAACCTCTTGCTGTAGTTTTTAGAGCATCTCCTAAATATGAGACATCTATTTTGAATTCTCCCGCATCGAGAAAGACTCTTCCATTCTTTTGGATGAGGCTACAATCTATGAGGTTCATGGGAGGGCTTCCTATGAAACCCGCGACGAAGGGGGTGGCGGGATTATGGTACAATTTATCCGGCGGGCTCACCTGCTGCAATTTCCCCCCTCTGTCCATAACAGCTATGGTATCCGCCATGCTCATTGCTTCAACTTGATCGTGAGTTACATAAATCGTGGTGATCCCTAGTTTTTTCTGCAAACTTTTGAGTTCTCCCCTGATAAAAACCCTCAGTTTCGCGTCGAGATTGCTAAGTGGCTCATCCATCAAGAATACTTCCGGTTCCTTTACGATTGCCCTACCTAAGGCTACTCTTTGCCTCTCACCCCCGCTCAGTTCTTTAGGCTTCCGACGAAGAAAGTCTTCAATATTGAGAAGTTCAGCAACTTCTCTGACTTTTTTCTGAATTTCATCTGAGCGAAGTTTCTTTATTTTTAGAGGAAAAGCTATATTATCAAAAGCGGTCATGTGGGGATAGAGAGCGTAGCTTTGGAAAACCATGGACATTTTTCTATTTTTCGGATGAACGTGTGTGATATCTTCCTCATTCATAATGACCTTGCCTTCTGTCGGAAATTCTAAGCCAGCGATCAGTCTAAGTGTGGTCGTTTTTCCACATCCGGACGGTCCAAGTAATACGACAAAATCCTTATCGCGCACGGTCAAATTTAAGTCGTCGACCGCCGGGACTTCGCCGAATTTCTTGGTCAAATGTTCAAGTCGAATCTTGTCCATCTCTTATCCCTAGCCCTTTATTCCGCCTAAGGTTAGTCCTGCCTTTAAATAGCGCTGAGCTATGATGAACACTGCTATTATAGGCACAGCGTACAAAATTGACATAGCTGCAAAACGGTTCCACGGTGTTTCCCATCTCGCTTGAAGGCTAACCAGCCCCACCGGCAACGTGAAATTTTCAGAACCTAACAACGTTGAAGCTAGCACCCATTCGCTCCATGTGGTAACGGTTATGAGGATTATCGTTACTGCAATTCCGGGTTTAGCGATGGGGAGTATAACATGGCGCAAATTTTGGAAAAAGGATGCACCATCCATAAGTGCAGCTTCATCAAAATCTCTCGGTAATGAATCGAAATATCCTTTTAGATACCAGCTGGTAAAGGGAACGAGGGAGGCAGCGTAAATCACGCCTAACGCTATTAGAGAGTTCATCAGCTTAAGTTTCAACAGGAGAGTATAAAGCGCGATTAAACCTATCACACTCATACCGGTCATCACTTGAGACAAGACGAAATAACTGGAAAGGAGAACATTTTTTCCGGAAAACTGAAATCGAGAAAGAGCGTACGAAGCCGGGATTGTCGTTGCCAAACAGGTGAACAGGGTTACCGCATATACGATCAAACTATTTTTTAACCAAATGAAGAATTTTGACTCAAACAATAGCCATTGGAAAGCATCTAGCGTGGCGTCGGTAGGAATAAGCCTGACTTCGGTCGTGTACAGCGTACCATACGGGCGCAGAGAGGCCGATACTATCCAATAGAGCGGAAATAACTCCGCTATTACGATTAGTGACACGAAACCTGTTAGGATCGCGCTCAAAATCTTGGCGTTCATCCTATTCCTCCATCATTCTAGTTAGTCTCAAAAACGCGATCGCAATTGTTAACAAGATGAAGACCAGCATCATAAAAGCAGCTGCGTAACCATAAAGCCCCAGATCAAACGCCTCTTTGTAGCCGTAGACTAGAAGAAACTCGTTTTCCCTGGCTGGTCCGCCCCTGTTCAACAAGAACGGAACACCGTATATCAGATAGGATGCGATGCCCGTCATGATGGTGGCCCAAAATACTGGTTTTTTGATAAGTGGTAGTGTGACATGTCTGAATCTAATCCAAGAACCAGCGCCATCCATTAGGGCGGACTCGTATAGGTCAAGGGGAACGCTTTGCATTGCAGCAAATATGACAGACATCATGAAAGGATAGGTTAGATAGACTTCAACTATATTGTAGGCGATAAACGCGTTCGTTACGTCGTTTAGCCAGTTCACCGACGGCAGACCAATTGAAAGGAGCATCCGGTTTATTATGCCAAAATCCTCGTTAAACATGCCTCTCCAAATTAGAACTGAAAAAAACCAAGGGGCTGCCCATGGGACAAGGGCTAGAGGCATGAGAATCCGTTTTGCTTTCAACGAAGTTGAGGTGAACAGGACGGCTAAGAGAATGCCAGCAAGCACTTTCAAAGGAATGCTCGTAAGCATGAACAGAACCGTTCTTGCCAGTGGATAGAGGAACCCAGAAAGTAGGGCTTCGTAATTTTCTAAACCGACGAATGCCGGTTCTTTCATGATGTTAAAAAAACTAGCGTTTGTTAGTGAAATATAAACCGTATAAACCATTGGATACAAAAAGAAAAAAAAGAAGAGGAATAAGCTAGGAAAGACATACCAGTATGCTTTTCTCGTACGCCAAGGCGATTCTATCTTCGGGTGCAAGGTCATTCCATTTTTTGAATTGCTTGTACAATCTCTGCTTGTGCATCGTCCAATGCCTTATCGACAGTTTTTGTGCCGGACCACATGGCGTTCAATGCGTCCTGCATTGGACCCCAGACCGCAACCATTTCTGGGCCTGAGGCCATAGGTCTGCCCAGCGCCACCTGCTCGGCGAAACCATTGATAATCGGGTCTGCCTTTATGTCCGCTAGATCGAGCACTTCCTTTAGAACCGGGATGTAGCCGAGTTGCTTCGCTCTCTGGTAGATACGCTCCCTAGACGTCGTTGCCCATACCATGTATCTCCAAGCGGCTTCTATGTTTCGCACGCTCTTGGTCATGCAGATAACTCTTATCCCTGTGTATGGCATTGGCTTCTTCCCTATCGCAGAAATTTCAGGTATCGTCGTTACCACAAAGTTCAATTTTGCATCTCTCCAGGATCCCACCATCCACGGACCATTGATAGTAAAAGGCGCTTTCTTTTCCGTAAATATCGCCACTTGCGGGTCCCATGACGCATCCTTTGACATATACGGCTTGAAGTTGTCGAGTATCCATTTCATGGCAGTTTTTGTTCCTGTGCTGTTTACACCTACTGTTTGGGTTTCGTCGTCCCAGAACCATCCGCCATACGCGTGTACGAACCCGGAAACGAGGTATGGAACCATCGGAACGCTTATGCCGTATAGTCCTTGACCCGTGAATTCTTTCATAAGTGCTACTAATTCGTCGGTCGTCTTCGGCACTGGTCTTGTACCAAGCATGTCCTTGTTGTATGCAAATGCGCCAACTTCGGCGGAAAACGGTAAACCGTAAAGTTCTCCACGATACCTACCAGCTTCAAACGCGGACTCAACGAATTTTGCTTTCAACTCTGGGGTCATCAGATCATCGATCGGAACTAGCAGATCTGCTTTTGCGAAAGTGCCTATCCAATCGTGATTCCACTCGAAGAGATCCGGTCCAGTTCCAGCTGGGATCGAGACCAGAAGTTTCTGTTGAAAGGGTTCTGGAGCTAGCTCATACTTAACCTCGATATCTGGATAGAGTTTGTTGAATTCCGTCTTAATGAGCTCTTCTGTGATCCTCGCGACTGGGTCTGCGTCTCCATGCCAAACAATCACCGTCCCTTTGACCACCGTTGTTGGCGATGCGGTTGTAACCGTTTTTACTTGGGTTGTAACTATTGTTGTTCCTGGCAAGGTTTCCGTTTTTACATAAGTTGTTGGAACTGTTACTTCCTTAGGCGGTAGAGTCACATAATATGCCAAAGCAGCCAAAAGAACTACTATTATGGCGACAGCGGCGATAACAGAACGACTTATTCCTATTTTTCCCCTAGACACTTTTCCCCATCACCTTTCTGTCGATGTCCTCGCAGGGTATTTAAGCTTTTATAACTTTTTGTAGTACAATTGACGAAAAGTATTAAAGCCTTCCTTGGCATGCCCGTTGCTATGGAGTTTCGTGAGGTTATCAAGCCATCGATCGATCGCCTCTTAAGGGTAGGACCGGTAGGCCTAGGGCAAATGATAGCACGACGATTCGGGCTGGGAAAGGCGGAAGTTCGTAGGCTACGATGGCCAGAAGAGGGTTAAGGGAACCAAGGTGCATACGGCTGTGACGCCTCAATCCCTGCCTCTAAGCGTTGAGGTAGGACCCCGCAACGAGCACGACAGGCAAACCAGATGTGCGCGCAGGTACTCACGCTTATTCCCGCTCGGAGCGTGCGCTAGTTTATTTGCTGGCTTGTTGCCTGAGGCCCCACTAAGATTAGAGATTCGTACGTGGTGACCATCGAAGATGGATGAGAAAATACTATTGGCCCTTCAGGATCTGGGGTTAAGGAAAAGTGAGGCGCGGGTTTATGTGGCGCTAGTTGCTAGAGGAGCTTCCTCAGCCAGTGACATTGCTAGAGATGCGAAAATACCGCATCCGAGGGTCTATGACATTATGGAAAGCCTGGCGGCCAAGGGCTTGGTAAAGATACAAACGGGAAGAAGGCCTAGGTACACAGCGACCGAACCCGAAGTTGGATTCGAGAGACTTCTGAACAGATTCAGGGAGAAGGGGGAATTTCTTACAAACCATCTTAGTAAGATCTACGACACAAGGATGGAAACACCGTCAATCTGGATGCTTAAAGGAAGGAATAACATAATTGATGAGATTTCTCAGATTTCGTGTCAAGCTGAAAATGAACTTCTGCTGGCTATCCCCGTCGACGTTCTAGGAGTTCTGAGAAAGTCTTTGCGAGCAGCAAGGAGAAAGGGTGTCACAACATCTCTTGTGATCTACTCTGGTGAAAAGGAAAGCCAAATAGATTCCGAGGTAGCTAGACACGCGGATATCAGAGTTAGAGAGCCACCTGGCAGTGTTGTGGCCCTGGCGGACTACAATGACTGCCTCTTGTGCTCACATAAGACACTCGTTCGTGAATCTTCGGTTGATGAAGAACACGCCATAGTGGCCGGAGACCCGGAGCTTCTACAGATTCTAAGCTATTTCTTCTATCATTCACTATGGTGCGCTGCGAAACCCATTGTAAAGGAGGTCTCGATAGAAGAATACCCCCGAAGCTTCGTGCACATATGGAAAGCGATCGAAGATGCTGAAATCTTGAGGGAAAAAGGCTACAAGGTCAAGGCATCGATCAAAGGTAAAACCGTCAAAGACCACACAGCCATCGAGCTCGAGGGCTTGATCACCCAGACAACCAACATAAACGGCAGGATATTCTCGATCACAGTAAAGAAATCAGACGGATCCGAGATCACCGTCGGCGGTCGCGGAGCATCTGTCGAGGAGGTCGAAGCTGCCAACATAACACTCGGACCAGCCAAAAAGACCTGAAGTCCACCCGAGAAAAAACACGTTCAACACGGAAGACGCGCAGTGAGCGAAGTTGAAGAAAACAAACGTCCTCATGACCACCATGGAGTACGATGTCATCAAAGTTGGAGGACTATCAGCAGCGTTGACCGCCATAGCGGAGGCCATGAAGAGACACGCCAACCCCAGAGTCGTCCTCCCAAGGAGCAGCTTCAACCCACCTTGGAGAAAGGTGGGCAAGACAAAATATCAGCGCGTAGACCTTGAGATCTTTGAACACGACGGCGTCACAATTTACACCCTGTCCAACACCATCCTAGACGACCCCGAGATATACCCGGAGCCAGCGAACGAGAAGGCCATCAAGAAGATCGACGAATTCGGTGAGAGGCTCGCCGAGGTCATAAACGACATAGACTTTGACATCGTCCACATGCATGACTTCTTCGCATACAAAGCAATGGACAGGTTCAGGGAGATGGGGAAGCCAATCCTCCTCACAATCCATAGGCTGCACAGAGAATACCCCAGCTGGTTCCACGCAGAAACCGCCGCCCTAGACAAAGCAGACTTCATCACCGTCGTAGGCAAGTCGTACTATCAAGAAGACGAGAGAGAGCTCTTCAAACAACACAAACAGAAAGTAAGACACGTTTCCAACGGCATAGACACCGATTTCTGGGACACAAAGAAGTGTTCCCAGCCCCACCTACCGAGAAAAGAACGCAGAAAGAAACTGCTGAACAACCACGGCCTCGAAGACGGCGTCTTCTACCTCTACGTCGGCAGGTTCGACCCCGTCCAGAAAGGCGTTGACATACTCCTAGAGACAAGCGAAGAATTCCTCAGAAACAACAATGCAAGGATGATCATGGTTGGAGCAGGAGACAGAAAACTAGAGAACTGGTCGAAAGACCTGGGGGACAGATATCCATCCAAACTCAAAGTCATTAACAGGCTTCTCACAAGAGAGGAAGTCCGCGACCTCTACTCCAGCGCCGACTTCGCTCTGGTGCCAAGCCTGTTCGAGCCCTTCGGCCTGGTCCAGCTGGAGGCGATGTCCTGCGGATGCATCCCCATCGGAAGCAGAACAGGCGGAATCAAAGACACCGTCATCTCCCACGACGACGATGAAACACACGCAACAGGCTTTCTCGTAGAGAAGAGAAACGCAGAAGCACTCCTAAACACCATGACCCGGTCACTTAAGCTCTACAACAACAAACCCGAAGTTATCAGAAGAATACGCCACAACGGAAGGCAAAGGTGCAGAAAACTCTTTCGATGGGATGTTTCCTGCCAACACTACGCACAACTCTACAAGAAACTGCTAGAAGCATCCTAAGAATCAGTGTTCAAGAAGATCATCAAGGTCCGTAGCCCCTCAAGAAACTCCGATCGACCGAAGAACCCAGACTGAAACATAGCCCCACTCGATATGGTATCTGGTCCCCATGTAGTGCCCCAGTACCCAAGGATCACTTTCAACCGACCGATCATCCACCTCAATCCCCGCAGGCCCTCCCCGAACGCAACTACTCCCCCGGCGAGCCTGAGCCCAACAACGATCGATCGATCGAGGGATCCGGCCTCGAAGAAGGATGGGCATGAAAGTCAGATCAAAGTGATTGAGTCACCAGCGTGTTGCGTCTGCCATTCTTCGCGCTAGTACTTGAGAGACTGCAATATTCTAGCTGTGACAGGTCCTGGGTGATATCGCTCAACTCTCTTCTTTAGCTCTCCCGCGATTCTGCCTCTTGCAGAATCATCCTCGATTACGTATTTCATTTTGTCGTACAGCGCTTGCTCATTGTATTCGTACAGACAGTCCCTGTAGTTGCCCGTTATTTCTGGGTAGCTGCAGTGATCAGGAAGGACGCAGCAAGTATTCGTGTGCATGGATTCAAGCGTCGCCACGCCCAGCGTCTCATGGGTAGCGGTGGAAACCTGGATGTGAGACTGCCAGAGAATGGGATAGTAAGGATCTGCGCCCGGCTTCTCCACGAATGATACGTTCTTGGGATGTCGTTCCTTGAACCTCCGCAACGCCTCCGAAATCTCCGGGTCCTCACAGATGCTTCGCGTAAATATCACATCGACTTCGTAGGTTTCAAGCAGTCGATCCATCACCTTGACAAACATGCCTGGGTTCTTGCTTGAGATCAAGTTGTGGTTGAAGACGACTGTCAACCGGCCGAACTTCTCTGTCGTTTTGTACGTATCGATCAGCGTCGTGTTTATCGGCAACCCCACGACACTAATTCTCTCCGCGATCTCCTCCCCTACCTTAGGGTTGAGCTTGTCGATCTCCCTGCGCAGAATCTCCCTCAGATACTCGGACACAACGAAGATCGTGTCAAGCGAACGGAGGTTCGCGAGGTCCACCAGCTCCAGGCCCGGATAGAAAATGAACCTGAAGATGTCACTGGGATCCCAGTGGCTCCCATGCGTGTAACCGACAAGCCCAGCCTTACTCTTGGTGTCGCATATTATCCTCCTGAGTTCGCTGGAGAAGTGATGGAAGATGTGAAAGATGAACACGTAGTCGATCGCTTCCTTCGTGAGAAGATCCACGACCTGCTTGTAGCCATCGTATATCCACTTCAATTTCGCCAGGGTTAGCTGTCCTGTTTCCTCCTGTGAGACGACATCAATTACATCAACCCCCGCCTTCCTCATTTCCCCGATGATCGCGTCAGGAACTGTCAGACCGTACCCTATCATATCCGTGGCCATCGAATCTCCTTTCTTCAACGTGAAATTCCTCAG
>Ga0315310_10001576_pt1 | contig 14469 bp, 13 predicted proteins | sample TDP5_MG_FD_203630 | JGI IMG/M metagenome (GOLD analysis project Ga0315310, IMG submission 203630) | Freshwater sediment microbial communities from Lake Towuti, South Sulawesi, Indonesia - TDP5 | ecosystem: Environmental > Aquatic > Freshwater > Lake > Sediment | place: Indonesia: South Sulawesi... | reverse complement strand
CAGACTGACCAAAAGAGGAAGGATAAACCCCACCGGTCCCTTGGCTAAGGTGGCCAGAGCCATACTGACATAAAAGCCATAAATGGACAACCCTTCGATCCTTCCCTGACTCCTCACCTCTTTTCTGGCTCGGTACCACTTAGAAAAACAGTAAATCGAGGCAGTCGTGAAGAAGGTGAGCGTCGTATCAATATTTCCCCGTGTGGAAAGATATGCGAACTGCGAGCTCGTCGCGAGGATGAGCCCCGAAAGGAATCCTGTTCGTGAAGAATAGAGATTCTTCCCGATGAAGAAAGTGAGAAGCACGGTCAACGTTCCAAAGAGGGCCGGAATAAACCTCACCGAGAACGAGCTAAACTCTTGCCAGAGATAGGATGAAAGGCCGATCAACCAGAAAAAGAGAGGCGGTTTGTCTGGATAGATCCTTCCATTATAGTGCATTAGAATCCAATCTCCTCGGCTCACCATCTCTTTCGCTACCTGGGCATAACGTGGTTCGTCTGGGTTCCAAAGATCCCACTGACCTAAATTGAGAAAATAGAGGACTAAGCAGAACCCCATGAGGAGAATGATCTGGCCCCATTTCTGAGGATAGATTTTAGAAAATCGTTTTTCCATAAGTCACCGACGAGGTTTTATAAAAACGAAAAGTCCCGAGCCCTCGCTACATATTCTCTATGATTACTCCCTCGGGTGAGACGTAAACCAAACTCCTTCCCCTACTCGCTTCCACGAGCTTCCGGAGAAAGGCTTTCTGATCTTGAACGATCGGATTGAATCGAACATACTCCCTGAAAAACCGCAAACGGTCGGCCCTCGTCATCACCCTTGGAGTGGACAGATGGAGCTGAAGAAGATTTTTAAATAATCCTCTATGATTCACCGTTTTATCCAATGAAATATCCTCAAAGTCGAGAAGATGAAAGTCCCAGCTCTCTGCCTTTTCTGAAACGAGAATATTGCACGTCTTCATATCCTTATGAAATAGGTTCTTTTGATGAAAGATCGAAAGCCATTGGGCAAAGGTCTGAATAAAGAGTCTTTTCTCAATAAAATCTTTAAACCCTCTTAGAACATATCGATCCATCTCCCTGTCGGGTGCCGCAGTCTCCATGAGAAAGAAACTCTCCTCCACCCCGAACAGGCCTTTTTTCTCCATGAGACCCAGGGGCTTGAGAGAAGGAATTCCTCTCACCCTTAGACCGTTTGCCGCAATCCATGCCTTGAGCCCTTTCGAACGCCTGAAATGTTCCTTCATACGCCTCCAAAAGGACGGATAACAAAATTGCTTGATACATATCTTCCCTACCCCATCATCCAATATCGAAACGATAACGCCTGAAGAATATTTTACCAGACAAGAGGCCTTTTCTCTTGCAAGGGTCCTGTGTTCTTCAACCATTCTCTTCAAATCATCCAAAGGAAAATCCCTTCGACGGTAATAACGCGTCCCCCTTTCCTTTTGAATTGAAAATTCCGTACTCTCTTTGAGACATCGTTTGGTCCTGCTCTGCCACTGCCTTTGTTGAAGTCGATACATGATGGAATAGATTCGTTGGATCAAATTCTCCTTCTCCGGAATGGGAATAGAATCCGGTGCAAAATAATGATCGACAAACTGAATCTGCTCTGCTTCTCCCCAGTCGTGTCTCAACGAATGGAGCAGGTGGGATAAATTCCACAATCTTTGATTGAGAGAAACGGCCTTGACGATTCTAACACCGTGCAAGTCGGTCAGAAGCAAGGACTCCCCATCCCATAAAAAATTTCCTCCATGAAGGTCCGGATGGTCCAACCCTGCATCGTGGATCTTCCGAATGGCTTGAGCTAATCCGAAAATAGAGGAACGGCTTTTTCGTCTTGCCGAATCGTCCATAAACGAGACACCCATTCCGATCGCCTCGGAGAGATAATAGCTCTCCCTCACAAACCCTCCCCGAACCCTTTCCATCCAACCGAAAGGCTTTGGGATCTTCAGGTTCTTACCTCGCAAACGATAGGAAAGAATCCACTCTCTGCGTTCCCTGGACGGAATAAGGAGATATTTTACAGATTCCATGAAACCCTTGGTCCTATCCCTTTTTAAAAAGACCCTCCCTCCGTTTGGCAAACGAAAGATTCCTGCCCATCTCCATTTTGATTCATGGATCACCTTTCCCTCCGTCGCTCTCACGAAGGAAACCGGATCGTCAAAAAAGGAGGCGGGCAGAGAATCGCATATGTCTTTTCTCACCCAACCTCTCAGCTCACCCTTCGATACCTTTTGGTAGTTGATCGATTCAGACCCCATTTATTTCTTCTTCCACCTTCCCAGTTCGATCATCTGCTGGTAAAATTTTTCGACGGCCTCCACTTGCCGATCCAGCCGAAAATCTCGATGGGCCTTTTCATAAGCGGCCCATCCCATCGCCATCCTCAGTTCCGGATTTCGGAGAAGCTGAAGCGTGGCCTGAGCTAAGCCTTCAGGGGTATCGTTCACCACCAGGCCCGAGAGGCCATGCTCCACTAACTCAGGCAACATTCCTCGCTCGGCCACAATCACTGGTTTCCCCATGGCCATGGCCTCCCTCAACGCCCTGGCCGTTCCATCAGAGCCTGCCATCAGGAATACAAAGATATCCATACAAGCTAACGTATCAAGGTAGTCTTCTGTCCGATATCCTCCGAGAACGACCCAGGGCTCAACGCCAAGTCGCTTCATTGGCTTAATCACGCTTTCCTCCATTTGACTCGATCGGCCCACAAGGAGAACCTTGATGTTTGGAAATTCTCTTACAATGGCCTTCACCGCTTCCAGGAAAAACTCCGTCCTTCGGTATCTCTGAAATCTTGCCACCATCCCGATAACGATGTCCGAAGATCCGATGCCTAAGGCGGCACGCATATTCTTGAATTCTTTTTGACGATCATACTGATTCAGGTCTAAGGCTGGCGTAATCTTTCTAACCCTCTCCGGAGGAATCCTAAAGTTTTCCGTATCTTTTTTCCATGCCTTTTCTGAAAAGGTAATCATGCCATCGGTCAATCGAGAGATGAGCAGGCGATTCCCTAAATTGGGCTTTAAAGAGTCCCGCTTGTGGTCCGTACGAATGACAATCACCGGATGCCTTGACCGCCTCGCTGCGATCCCGCCTAAAAGATGGCCATGGGAGTGGTGGACATTTAAAAGATCGAACTTTTCCTGGCCAAGATAGTTTGTGAGGTCTAAAATATCACGCAGATTGGTCGGTAGAAAAGAGGGATGATAAAACTTCACCGAATGATCCAGTTGAAATCGATCGGTGGCTTTTACACCTGCGAGGAGTACCCTTTTCTCGATACTATCCTCAACCGGAAGAGGAGGTTTTCGATAGGCAAAGGTAACATCATGCCCTCGCTTCTCTAATCCTTTACAGAGCATCACGGTTGGATCAGCAGGGCCTGTCCACTTCCAGTTGCTGAAAAGATGAAGGATCTTCATTTCCTATTTTTTCGAATTCATCGATATCCATTTGTGAACGAATAAAATTCTCTGGCCACCGGTTATGCTGATTGGGACTGTTCCTGTCCCTTTCAGCACCTATGATTGAGACCTTCGTGGTTAGTAAGAATCCCTTGTAAGTTTGATTTCTAATATTTTTACAAAAATACCCCTAATTTTCAGTTTTTTCAAGATTCCAAACCAAATATTTTTACATACTAAGGAAGATGGATTAAACCGAGATTAAAGAAAAATGAAGATTTCTTAAGTCTTATCCATCGTCCGATCTTCTGCCACTTCTTGACGAGAAGCCTCACAAAAGTATTTCCTGAATTAAGGATTCTTAACCTTAATTTAATCCTTTCTTAATTCTTTCCTGCTTATAATAGGCTAAAAAAATTTGATAAGAAATTGGAGGGTTAAAATGGGTTTTCCATTTCGAGACAGGATACTGAGGACGTTATCAACCTATAGGGGTTTTTCTTATGTTCCTCCGTTTAGCTTCATGGCAATGACCTTCTACCAGGAATGGGAAGACGACTCTGTCGTATGGCCTTTGGGAATTGGAATTATTCTTATCGGCGTTTTGGTTAGACTGTGGGCAACAAAACACATTGGAAGAAGAACGCCGTGGATGAAGAAGAAGGGGAAGAAACTTGTTAAAACAGGGCCGTATGCGATTGTCAGAAATCCGCTGTATATTGCCAATATCATTATCGCCGTAGGTCTCTCAGTCCTTTCAGAATTAGCGTGGTTCATTCCTTTTGTCTTCTTATATTTCTTCATCCTTTATCATTTTGTTGTACTTTACGAAGAGAAAAAACTTTCGGAAAGATGGGGAGATGAATATCGGGCCTATGTGAATGAGGTGCCACGGTGGATACCGAAGCTCAAAAACTTCCACAAATATAAAACAAATGGCTTCGCGTGGATGGATGTTCTGCGATCGGAGGCCTCTTCCATCTTGGTCATCCTTTTAGCAATTTCTATCTTCGTTATGAAGGAGATTTTGAGCCCCCTCATAGAATAACCCAAAAGGCTTATCAAGACAGCTCGTATGGGCCGGCCCCGCCTGGCCATAGACAGTGAAGTGGCTCGACTTTTTGAAGTTTTTGATTGTCTTTCCCATGTTTTAACCAAAACATGGAAGAGAATAATGACCAACTCCGCCATTCCAATACCATCCATTTTTTTCTCCTTCGATGTTGATTTATAGGTTTTCAGGTTGCGTTTTAGGAATTGACTCGATATTCATCACCCTTGGTCTAAACTCGATCCCAAGATCGTAAATTTTTCCTCTCCGCGGTTTCTTAGGAAGCCACGGATGATCAGCTATCAACCTGCTCCATAGTTTGCTATCAAGGGGCAAATCTCCATCACAGTCCTTGTAATGACACATTAAAAATATTTTTCCACTGGCTTTTAACTTTCTGAATTGATGGGCTATATAGCATCTATGACATCGATTACACCAGAGCCAATCATCTTGTTTAATATCTCTCCCGCAAAAAATTTCGAACTGTTCCAAAACTGCTCTGTTCATATTTTCCCTCCCATTATGCGTAAAAAACATTTTCGAAAAGGCTCTCGAAAGATGAATTAGGATTAAGACTTGACTACACTTTATAGAATGAAAGATCCGCCTTTCTCCTGCAGGAATTGTATCGCTTGCCACTGTTCCCTGGTTAACCTTCAAGGGCTGTCTCTAAGAGGGAGAAATTCTGAAAGGATTCTAAGAACGAATGTTAACCGGGCTTAAGGAGAGAGATTCCTCAAGGAACGAAAAAAGCGGCTCTTTTCAACAACGAAGAACAAGGGCCCTTTGCTTTGGAGGAGAGATCTGCAAAGGAATATGTGATAACTGCCCGAGATGACAAGTCTCGAAAAAGCGTACTTTCGTAAAATCACTTGAAGTAAATACCTTCGACCCTTTCTGCAGACCACTTGTCAGATCATCTTGATCCAAATTTTTATAAAGGGTACCGGGGGGAAAAGGATTTTCCACTGTCAAATCAAGGGAATAGAAATAAACCGAAAACAGAAACATAAAGAGCAGTGTCATAACTTGGAAAATTTTAATCGATTTGAGTCTTCCCTCCATATTCGTAATCCCATTCAAACAAATTATACCTGATGAAGATTAAATCAGGATTAAAATTACCTTAAGATTTCTTAATACCAGAGATCTCGCCTTCTGGATGGTAGAGAGGCAGAGTAACAATAAAGATGCTTCCCTTGCCAGGATTACTTTGAAGTTGAATCGTTCCTTTATGTGCATGAGCGACCCATTGGGCGATACTCAAACCTAATCCCACTCCACCGGTCTCTCTCGATCGGGATTTATCCACTCGGTAAAAGCGCTTGAAGATTTTTTCTTGTTCTTCTTTGGGGATGCCAATTCCTGTATCCATCACTTTTACCTGAACAGAATCCCTATTCTTTTCTACACAAATCCGAATGGAACCTCCTTCCGGGGTAAATTTCAAAGCATTGTCTATCAGATTGGTGAAGAGTTGTTGAAGACGTATTTTGTCACCCATCACCACCATCTCTTGGATCGGATCAATTTTTAAACCAATAATCTTCTGCGTAGCAAGGACTTCAAAAAGATTGCCAATGTCTTTGATCAGGAGATCCAGACGAAGAGGAACTACGTTCAACCCGACTTGAGAAGAATCGGATCTCGAAAGGAGGATCAAGTCATTGATCATTCTGCTCATGTGTTCAAATTGCTCTACGAAATGGGCTAATCCTTCTTTATATTCCTCGGCCGTTCTCCTCTTTGAAAGGAGAACCTCTGCTTCTCCCTTCATTGCACAAAGAGGGGTCTTCAACTCATGCGATGCGTCCGCAGTAAATTCGGCCATTCGTTTAAAAGAACTCTCCAACCTGGCAATCATTTCATTGATGGTCAGGATGAGCTCATCCATTTCATCCCTTGTTCCTCTTGCAGTGAGTCTCTCGCCCAAATTTTCTGAGGTAATGCTTCGGGCCTTTGAGGCGATATATCCGATCGGAGAAAGGGACCTTCTGGCCAAAGCCCACCCCCCCAATGCCCCGAGAACCAATATGATAAGAAGAGCTACCAATATATTGTTTCTGAAATGAGATAGGTTCTTTCTTACAAAATGAAGATGGGTCCCCAGTTGAATCATTTCAGTGAGCTTCCTATCCTTATAAATGGGGGTAGTGATGATACGAAAGGCCCTTCTTCTCCCAGGACTATGAATCTCCTCCCGGGTCTCTTTTGCTTTCCTGGCATTGGCTAACACCTGCTCATTAACAACATACCTCAGCTCTCGAAACTCTTTCGAAATATAGAACGGCTTCCCATCTTTATCCAAAATCTGGAAAAAGAAAGGATAATACTTTCTGGCCATCACTTCGTCTTCAAATCTCATTAGAAAATATGCCTCTTTGGGTCCCCAGGAAAGAACTCTTTCCATCTCTTTAGTCTCATCAAGAAGGAATTGATCGATCTCTTTGAGGAGTTGATGTTTCAAACGGAAGTAGAGAAATCCACAGATGATTAACGTAGAGAGGAGGAAGGTCAAGATATACCAAATGGTTAATTTGACATCTGTCCTTCGATAAAATTTAGCCACGGTCTTCGAGGACATATCCAACCCCTTTCACGGTATGGAGAAGTTTGGGTTCAAAATCCTTATCGATCTTATTTCGCAGATGAGAGACATGGACATCGATCACATTAGTTGAAGTGTCAAAATGGTAATCGAAGACCTTTTCGGCGATCATGGTGCGAGTGACGATCTGACCGGGATGCCTCACGAAGAACTCAAGCAGGGCATACTCCTTGGGTGTCAGTTCGATCTTCACTTTATCCCGAAAAACCCGATGTCCATCGAGTTCCAACATCAGATTGGCCAGTTCCAATTTCGGAGGATAACTTTCCCTTCTATCTCTCCGGAGGATAGCTTGAATTCTTGCCAGCAATTCATTAAAAGAGAAAGGCTTGGTCACATAATCATCCGCGCCCAAATTCAGACCGTAAACGATATCCCTCTCCGAGTCCTTTGCAGTCAAAAAGATGACCGGAGATTGACCTCCCATCTTCCTGATCGAACTCAGGACCTCTCTTCCATCCATCTTCGGTAGCATGATATCGAGAATGATCAAATCGTATTTTTTGTGAGTGGCTAAACGCAATCCTTCCTCTCCCTGAAAGGCCACATCAACAGAAAAAGAATTTTCTATTAATCCTTTCTTCACGAATCGGACAATCCCTTTGTCATCCTCAACCAACAAAATCTTCATAATTTTCAATTTTACCAAATCTTTTCCGAAATTCAAACCCTGCTCGAAAAAGAACCCTATATTTTTTAATCGTTTAGGAATTGAATTTAGGAAACTTGACAGCATGATGAAAAAGAAGGTTAGCATCTTGAGGGACGTAGTTGAACTACTTGAGTTGTTTTTACATTCCTACTCTTTCATGAGAATTTTCTGACACTCCGAGAGGGTTGAAACTTAGCACCTCAGGAAGCGTGCATGATAACATCGTTCTGAGGATAAGGGGTACGAGAGAATGAGTTAGTTGGGGGTCAATTGGACTCATGGCGGTTGAGTCCTGGGGTCAAATCTTTATCCTTTACTTTTTGGTTGCTGATTGTGTGTAGAGAAACCGATTTCGACTTAGTCAAGAATAAAGATTCGACCCTATTAGCCCTTTTTGTGACATTCCAGATTGGTAAAGGGGACGGGAAAAAGGACGTCCATAAAATTACAAGTTGAGGATAGTGGCACCTACTTAACCCGCGAGATCCTTATAGGCTGGGATTACCCCGAACCCGTCGGCTTTAATAATCGCTCTCTTGACGGCATCCATTAATGCCGCCTCTCCCAAGAGTCCAATGGTGTTCACATCGGCTTTCTTCTTCCCATAAGATATCGCAAAAACAAGGTCTCCATCGAAAGTGGAATGAAGCGGTGAAATCACTTTAGCCAGCCCGGTATGGGCAATCTGTGCCACTTGATGGCACTCTTTCTTCGATAGATTGGCATTGGTTGCAATGATCCCGAGCGTTGTATGTAAGGCAGCAGATTCAGAAAGGGTTGAGACTCCAAACCTTTTGCGTACGACTCCCTGCTTGATCCATTTGGATGAATTGGCAAACTGAAAACTCTCCTTCGATTTTCTTGCGCCGGCCAGAATGTGGTTTGAATCAGGATCGAACACGTCGCCAAAGGCATTGACCACGACAAGGCCTCCCACGATAAGGCCATTTGGCCCTTGAATGCTTGAGGTCCCCAGTCCGCCTTTCATCGCCCGTTCGATTCCAAAAAGTTTTCCTAAGCTTGCTCCAGTGCCAACCCCCACACTTCCTTCTTCCACTTTTTTTGATGCATTGAGACAAGCACGGTATCCCATCTGGGTATCTGGTCTCACATGGAAATCACCTATGCCAAAGTCGAAAATCACAGCAGCAGGGACGATGGGGATCTTCGTCTTGCCCACATCGAATCCCTTTCCCCTCTGCTCCAGATAGGCCATGACGCCCCCTGCGGCATCGAGACCGAAGGCACTCCCACCGGCCAAGAGAATGGCATGGATCTTATCGACGAGATGGAGGAGCATGAGGGCATCGATCTGCCTGGTCCCGGCCGCTGTTCCCCGGATATCGACGCCTCCAATTGCTCCCTCTTCACAAAGGACAACGGTACAGCCAGTCAAGGCCTTAAAGTCACTCGCGTGTCCAACCCTGATCCCTGGCACATCTGTAATAGCGTTCAGTCTTTTCATTCGGGGCGATCTTATCAGAAAGAAAAGAAGGGTGTCAACCCTTCGACAGGCTCAGTGTGGGCCCTTCGACAAGCTCAGGACAGGCTCTTCGACAAGCTCAGGGCATGCTCTTCTGCTTGGGTGTAAAGAGATTAAGGCTTTTTGTTAGGAGGGGAAATTGGAGAGAGTTGAACCCGAATGTTTCGGGGATAGAAGTGGGTGACTGTAATCCCAGAGGGAACACGAATATTTACCTCTGAAAGAGCTACCTGATTAGGTCCCGAATGGCCCCTTGAGAGATCAATGTGTGCCCTGATATGGTCAGGGTTTAAAGAGGAGAGCAGCCTCTGCGAACCCTTGAGTCGAACTTTAATCTCTTTCAGGGGTTCACCTGAAATGGCTAAGTTCTGAGGGATGGAATAGTATTCGACGGGGATGTCGAAACTCATCTCTCCCTGGCGAATACCTATCACGAAGATCCAAAGGAGAGACACAAGAAAAAGGAAGAAGACTTTTACGGGCAGATCATGAAAGAGTCTTTGGAGCCATCTCGTCTCTCGATCTTTTCCGTCACGAGTGGAGGAGGGACCAGAGAGGCTCTCTTTTAACTCTTCCTTTCCTTGTTTCCTTTCGACCTCTCCCTCGTAAGCGAATAAGACCTCCCTTCTCTCTTCGGAGATAATGATACACTCTGCGTCGGAAACTTCTGTAATTCCCAATCCAGCACGATGCCGAGTCCCCCATTCCTTTCGGAGGGACGGAGACTGGGAGACCGGAAGAAGAGCAGTGGCATATTGAATTCGATCTCCCTGAATGATGACGGCGCCGTCGTGCAGCGGGGATTGGGGACAGAAAATACTGACCAACATATCCTCATTGACCTCTGAATCGATCAGGGTCTTTCCGTGAACGAACTCATCGAGATCATCTCGACGCTGAACGACGATGAGCCCTCCTATTCCCTTATCCGCCATCTCAAATGCAGCTTCTACGATCTTGTCTAAAACTTTCGAGGTGATTGGCTGCGGCCTTCCAAAGAAAAAGGTCGGAAGACTGACGCTTCCCAAAACTTCCCGGATCTCTTGCTGGAAGATGACCACCAAGACAAGGAGAATGACAGCCCAGAGGTTTTGAAGACCCCAAACGGAGAGAGGTAAGTCCATCCATTGAGCAACGATGTAGAAAAAGGGGAGAGCCAGGATGGCAAGGATCATTCGCAGGGCCCTCTTCTTTTTTAACCAGAGATAAAGCCGATAAAAAACAAAGGTCAGGATCACGATGTCCAAACCATCCTGCCAGCGGAAAAGTCTAAGGAAGTCTTTCAATGGGCCTCACCTCGAATGTACAAATTCTGCAATAATGGGATGAGAAGTGTCAAGGAAATATAGCATAAGAAATTTCTTTGATTAAAATGACTCTTTCGTTTATAATTGGGAAAAATTCGGATTCCACTTTCTTCAAAATCAATTTTTTGCGTATCGGATCACAGATCCAAATCTTATTCTAAAGAAAGGAGGAGTTAAATTATGTGGATCCTAAGACTGAACATGAGTGACCGTACTTATCGTCTAGACGAAGTCCCAGCTGCCTACAAGAACCTTGGGGGCCGTGGGATGACGTCTACCATCGTCCGCGATGAGGTTCCCCCGTTGTGTCATCCTCTCGGCCCAAACAACAAACTTGTCTTTGCACCTGGCATCGTGACGGGTACTGCGGCTCCAACATCGGCCCGTATCTCCGTAGGAGCCAAATCCCCGCTGACGGGTGGCATCAAGGAGTCAAACGCCGGCTCAGCATGGCCTCAATACATTGCCTCGATGCAAATCAAAGCTTTGGTGGTGGAAGGCCAACCTAAGGAAAAAGGCAAATATTGGATGGCTCGGCTGACGTGGGATGCCAAGGCCGGTCAGCCGAAAGTGGAATTCTTTCCTGCTGATGAGTATAAGGGGCAAGATCTCTATGAGGTTTACCCGAAAATGTTCCAGCGTTTCGGTAGAAAAGTTTCCATTGCGGGCTGTGGTGTGGCAGGGGAATACGGCTATGCCAACTCCGGGATAGTGTTCAACGACCTCCTCAATCGTCCAAGCCGATATTCCGGCCGCGGTGGCTTAGGCGCGGTGATGGCCAGCAAGGGGCTGAAGTTCATTGTGGTGGACAGTAAAGGTGGAACCGAAGTAGCTATCGCTGACAAGGCCCTATTTGAGCAGGGTACTAAGAAGCTGGCTGACGCATTGCGCACGCATGCGGTTACCAAGCCCAAAGGTGGCCTGAACACCTACGGCACGGCCGTGCTGGTCAACATCATGAATGAGGCTGGTGGTTACCCCACTCGTAACTTCTCAAGTGGTCGATTTGAGGGCGCAGCCAAGACTTCTGGCGAGGCCATCTTTGAGGGGAACAAGGTACGGCTTGGCAAGGAGCTGTACAACCACGCCTGTAGCCCCGGCTGCATCATCCAATGCTCCAATACTTGGTACAAGCCCGATCGTACCGAGCACACCTCCTGCGTAGAGTACGAATCGGATTGGGCTTTGGGCGCCAACTGTGGCATTGATAACTTGGATAATATTGCAGAAATGATACGCCTCTGCAATGCTTATGGTCTCGACACTATCGAGACTGGCACCACCCTGGCAGTAGCCATGGAGGCTGGTGTGATCCCCTTTGGTAACGGTAAGAAAGCCATTAAGCTTGTCCAAGAGATGGGCAAGGGGACGGCTCTTGGCCGTATCTTGGGTGGCGGCACAGAGTTCACTGGCAAAGCCTATGGCTTAACGCGGGTGCCTACTGTGAAGGGGCAGAGTATGCCCGCCTATGAACCAAGGGCTGTGAAGGGGATTGGTATTACCTACGCAACCACTACAATGGGCGCAGACCACACTGCTGGGTATACCATTGCTCCAGAAATCCTGAGCGTCGGTGGCAAGGCAGACCCTCTCAGTCCTCAAGGTAAGGCTGAACTTAGCAGGGCTTTTCAGGCGACCACTGCCTTTATTGACTCAACTGGCCACTGCCTGTTCATCGCCTTCGCCATTTTAGACATTCCCAGCGGTTTTGAGGGATTGATGGAAGAGTGCAATGGTGTCCTGGGTACCAATTGGAAGTCGGAAGATGCGGCCAAGATCGGAACAGAAATCTTACGTAAGGAGCGTGCCTTCAACGAGGCGGCTGGGCTTAGCAAAGAGCGTGACCGCGTGCCCGAGTTCATGAAGTATGAGCCGCTTCCACCTCACAATCAGGTTTATGACGTACCCGACAGTGCGCTGGATTCTGTCTACGGTGAGCTGTAAGACATTCTTCACGCGGGCAGGGCGATTTCCGCCTTGCCCGTTTTTTTTATGGTAAACCATGTCCAAGGTGAAAACCGACGGCCAGGGCCGTTTAATCCTACCGGACGCATTCCTTCAACGCAGGCACATATCTTCTGGCACAGAATACTGGCTCGATGAGCGGGAAGGTGACTTGATCCTCCATCCGCGGTTGCCTGATGTTCGAAAGTTATATATCCAACCCACCACTGTCTGCAACCTCCACTGCCGGACGTGTATCCGAAACGTCTGGGATGTCCCTGAAGCACAGATGTCTATGGATACGTTCCAGCGATTGTTAGAAAGCTTGGACGATCTGCCCAATCTGACTCGTGTTGTGTTTAGTGGCTTCGGTGAACCACTGACTCATCCCAATATCCTGGAAATGGTCAAAGCCATACGGAAGCGCGATATAGCCGTAACCATAGGTTCTAATGGCCTCTTGATGAATCCTGAGATGGCTCGCGAGTTGGTTAGGCTGGGTGTGGACCGATTGGTGGTATCGGTTGACGGCGTGAAGCCGGAGACCTATGCAAACGTCCGTGGCGCGATGCTTTCACAGATCTTAGGGAACATCCTCGCCCTGAACGAAGCGAAACGCCAACTGGGTTCATTGACTCCTGCCTTAGGGATCGAATTTGTTGTCCTGAGGAGTAATGTCGTCGAGCTGGGGGAATTAACGCGCTTGGCTTCTCGGCTGAATGCGGCTCGCATCCTGGTCAGTAATGTGCTTCCCTACACCGAAGACATGCGTAGCGAAATCCTCTACGGCTATGAGCCAAGGCCTCCATTGAGCGCTCGCGGCTGGCCCGTCAAGGCTGACGCATGGGTGATGTGGGGAAGTTTAGAACTGCCGCGCATGCACTGGGGTGCAGAGAGACGTTGCCGATTTGCACAAGACCGGGCAGTTGTCGTAGGAGGGGATGGCGGCGTATCGCCCTGTTATGCGCTATCCCATAATTATAGCTACTTTGCTGTGGACGGTAGAAAAAAGAATGTGAGCCGATACGTTTTTGGAAATGTGAATGAACAACCCTTGGCGGAAATTTGGATGTCTGAGGAATATGTCCGTTTCCGTAGCGAAGTGAGGGCATTCCATTTCCCATCTTGCCCTGACTGCGACCTGCGCGAAGGTTGTGACCTCAGAGAACGGAATGAGGGATGCTGGGGGTGGAACCCGTCCTGTGCTGATTGTCTGTGGGCGCAGGATATCGTCCGGTGTCCATGAGGAGATGATGCGAGTTCGTGTAAAACTTTTTGCCACTTTAACCCGCTATTTAAGCAATGTAGCGCCAGGGACTCCTTTTGATATCGAGGTGGCCGATGGCGCCACTGTGGCAGATCTGGTGAACCGGTTGAAATTGCCTCGTGAAGAAGCGAAAGTATTTTTTGTTAATGGGCGTCCCCGTCCCATAGACTGGCCCTTGGAACGTGAGGATGAGGTAGGCATTTTCCCATTAGTCGCAGGAGGATGAGGTGCCCAACATTGCTGTGAATGTATGGCTATATGGTGCTCTGGCAAAGTATGGAGGCAAGGCAGGCGAAGGCTGTTTCGCCAACTTAAAGATGTGCCTTCCCGAAGGGAGCACAATGACTGATCTGTTAGCACGCCTTGGAATACCTACCGAAGAAAGAGGTATCACTTTCATCAACGGGCAGTTGAGCGCGATGCCAGGTCTTCAACCCGACCTGGCTCATATCTTGCGCGATGGCGACCGCCTCGGCCTTTTTGACCTTAGAAGCATGTGGCCATTTCAATACCGTCATGGTGCACGATTGACCGATGAGATGGAACGTGCCATGGTTGCTGGAAAAGACCAGGGCCTGCATCACACCTATGAGGAAGGATAGACGGGCGGCATTGTGAGATCTTAGAATCTCGTGAGACCTGGAAATCGCCGGTAAACTATGGATTTGTGTATACGCATACTATCTTGAGACGATGATCAGAAGATATCTGG
>Ga0315310_10001575_pt1 | contig 14474 bp, 14 predicted proteins | sample TDP5_MG_FD_203630 | JGI IMG/M metagenome (GOLD analysis project Ga0315310, IMG submission 203630) | Freshwater sediment microbial communities from Lake Towuti, South Sulawesi, Indonesia - TDP5 | ecosystem: Environmental > Aquatic > Freshwater > Lake > Sediment | place: Indonesia: South Sulawesi... | reverse complement strand
AGGTTATGTGAATCTCTTTGAAAAAGCCTTAGAGTTTGCGGGTAAAAACTGCGCTGGGAAACTCCTTGCTACTCTCGAAGGAGGCTATGAATACATTGCTCTAGCGAAAACCGTTCCAGCAGTGATTGGGGCAATGGCGGGTATCCCGCTTGATGTTAGGGAGAAAACAGTTTTAATGCCTCAGACACTCAAAGCCCATACGGAGGAAATTATAGCAACTGTAAAGCGTACTTTATTGCCGTATTGGAACCTTTCATAAAAAGATGTGAAAATCCCTCTGGATTTTATTTCTTCGAAGTTTAGGCTCTTTTAAGCCTGTTCGGGATGGGTTGACCAACGTTGGCGTAGGCCATTTCCTCAAGCTTCGTGGCTTTTACCCCGCATATACCAGGTATAAGGTTCTCCTCCTTTCCCAATATTGCTCGTATGAAATTGACATCGGGGTTTGGGCTTGTCTTAGGGAGTTTAGCCCGATCTATTTTCGTGACATTGCCTTCAACGTTTTCGATGTAGGCTTCTCCACCTAATACGTGAACTCCGCCTTTGGCACACCATACCCTAACCTCGTCAGTTACGCCTGTGTGAAGTCTTGGATGTCCCCCCGAGATGGTGATTGAGGCGAGGGCTCCGCTGGAAAGCTGCACGGCTAGAACGGCGTAGATGTCCACAGGGGCACCCGCTAAGTCCATGAAAGCCTTTACCTTAACAGGCTCCGTTTCCGTCATCCATAGGATGAGGTCTATAAGGTGTGTCCCCGAAGCTTTTATCTGCCCTCCACCCGATAAAGTTGGGTCTTGGTAAAACCTTCCCGCGGCTAAGAGGTTTTGAATAAGCCAGCCTACGATTATATGAGGCTCACCAAGCTCACCGCTCAGGATTTTCAGCCGGGCAAAGAAGCACTCGGGCTGGCAATGTCTTTGATAACCGACTGTAAGCACTCGGTGGCGCTTTAATGCCTCAGCGTTCATCGCCTCAGCCTCTATAACTGAGACCGCCATAGGCTTCTCCACGAGTACATGCAAATCGTTTCGAAGCGCCTTTAATACATGGTCATGATGTAGAGTATGGGGTGTACAAACGATGACGGCGTCCAGTTCAGCTTTACGAAGCATTTCATCGTAGTTTACGAAGGTAGCTTCAGATTCCAACGGCTCAGGTGTTATGTTCCTAAACCGGTTTATGAAACCTCTAAGGCTCTCAGCCCTATCCCCCGCCACGTCGCAGAGAGCCATCACCCTAGCCTCGCCTCCGCCTAGAAGACTTAACCTCCTAACATGCTCCCAACTGACGCTTCCACAGCCAACAACGCCAACTCTAATCGCCATATAAATCAGAAAAACCTACAGTCATACCCTTCTTTTCAGCTTTATTATGTTGTAAACAGTGTTCCAGGATGGCTGGGAAGTAGATACCTGTGAACTAGTCACGCGCCGAATCCTTGAGCACTCGAAAGAAACCTTAAGTATTCATGGTAACCTAACTTAATTACAGAGGGTTGATATGGATTTAGAACTAGATGACCGAGTTCTCATGGATATGGGCATTAAACAAGTTCAAACCGATGTTACAGGGTTCACAGTTCTCACTACTGGGACAAAAGTAATCCTCGAAAGCAATGGTTTTTTTGACGTCGAACAACGAATAGGTGTGAAGAGAAGGTTGATAAGTTGTCAGCTTCCCCCTCACCTTTCTCCTTGGAAATTCATCCATCAATCACCTTTTCGCTGCATATTCCAAGGCAATGGTCTACGCTTAACCGTGCAAGGCGATTCCACGTTTATTTTTACACCTCAACAACACCTCCGACTTTCGTTCACCGGGTATTTTCAACCCCGTTATGCGCAAGAAGTGAGGGGTAACAGGCTTCTTCTAGACCCTATGGGAGGCTGCGGCTTCTACGGTATTCCCCCGAGGCCTACCGAGGTGGAAGGTATAGACACGGAGAGCTGGTCTATTCTAACTCATTTAGCACGATGGGATGAGCTTTGGGTTTCAGTTTGTCCCCCGCGTGAGCGTGATCCGGGGAAGTTCTGTGAATCCGTTGCCCATGAAGGAAGCGCTCAAGATCCTTATCCCTCAAACGAGATCATTCACAGCGACGCCAGATACTGTAAGATATTTACGGTTCACGAAGCTTGGGCAGCTGATGCGCCTGAATGGGCTGAGAACCCTCCCGGTGCGAGGTATAAACATCCTAAGCCTTGGGAGACAGACCATCCAGTGCCAGCTGACATGAATGAGTTCACCAGGGTGCGCGATGAAGCCCATAGGCTTGGTATGAAGTTTGTAGTCTACCTCAGCCCGTACTACTCTAATGCCCCAGATGTCTTCGCCGAGATGCAGCGTGTTCTAAGCGAGTATGGTGTTGATGGACTTTACTTCGACGGCTGGTGTGGACACCGCGATGATTTTCGTCCTGGTTACTACATGATTCGACGCGCCAGAGCCATTCTTGGAGACCGCCTACTGTATCTCCATTCGAGTACTGAGCCCTTCGGAACCTGCCGCGTCACACTTCCCTTCGTCTATGCCTATGCTGATTACGTGCTAAGTGGAGAGGCTGGACGTGACGGGCTTCAGAGAGAGGAGTTCCTACGCTATACCGTAAGCGGATATCAGGTCAGTAACGCCGTAGGGCTGTGGTGCTACTATGGGTCCATGGGATTACCTGGATACCACAACGTTGTACCTACAAGTGATGACATCAGAGTAGCTCTAGAAAACTATGTATGTATCTGGCGTACAGCGCAAGCCTGGTCGAAGATGCCCGAGGAACTGGCTAGATTTGACAGAGAATACTACAGCAGCGTAGCCAAAACAATCGTTTAAGCAATCTGCTACTGCTGGATGTGCTAGAACTCAGTTAGCCTAGGTTATGACTAGGTGGGACCGGTGGGATTTGAACCCACGATCACCAGCGGTCTGTGCTCCATCGCGCCCCAGGCTCCCCGCATCTAAGTGCACTGGGATCCTCTTGGCGGATAGACCTAGACCAAGCTGAACGACGGCCCCAGCGTTTCACATTAAGGTGATTTACCCTTATTTAAGCTTCAGGGATGTTTTTTTAAGCAGTAACCTCAACAATAAGGCTTCCTAACTGAATGGTATTTATGTCTATCATATGATCCCGTATACAGATCATGTTCAGCCACAGCGAGGATTAAGGCTTTAATTAAAGGATAATCACATTAGGCTTCACGGTTTTAGTTGGGAAATGGTGATGATCCTTTGGAAACTCTCACGGCTCTTATCGTTTTTATAGGCTTTAAGTACTTTGATTAATGCCGTATCATCGATTTTTCCCAGAATCCTCCGAATGTTTTTCGCCGTTTTGCTTCCGATGAAGAGGTATTGACTTATCGAAGTCACGTTTGACGGTCTCCTTGTGAAGCTTGCAGTTTCAAAATCGATGATCCTAGGCCTATCCGTAGCTTCGATTATTATATGCTTAGGTGCAAAGCTGAGTTCTCCATGGTCAATCCCTGCCATATCCAGTTTGAAGCAATCTTCAAGGATCATCCTTAACACTTTTCTAAGCCTTGCAACTTTCCCTCTTCCCTTCAGTGTTTCAACCCATACAGGGAGAAGCTTTCCCTGTATATACTCCATAACGATGAAGTTTGCACTCGCTCCTTGAAGCCTAGGACCTATGTTTAGGCTGTTGACCCTACGTATGGCTTCGGCTTCCCTGAGCATACTCCCCCTGTCCGCATCAAGACGTCTCACTTTTAAAGCTACTTCCCCAGCATCAGTGTAGGCTTTCACCACGATACCTACGCAGCCTTTCCCCAGAATAGGCATCTCGTAAACGTGCTTTTCACCGACAAGCTCTACGGCGTGGACACCGAGGCATATCATCTCAGCAACCCTCTGGCAAACCTCGGATGCTTTATATATCGGGTAACTAAGTATCAAGCCGTACGTCGTGTTTTCTATGAAACATTCCAGTGGTAGTTTACTATATTGGGACATAGTTTAACGCAGCGTTTTGCCTTGGATCTTATCTTACCTAAGCCAAACTGGTATACCTTTCAAGTACTGTGTTAGGAAGGATGTGAAAGCTTTGTTTCCGATACAGAGTTCTTCAACTTCTTCATTAATAAGGACTCTAAAGCCTTCTCTTAGGGTCTGAGCTACTCTACCCCTGATCCCTACGCTAAGACCCCCATCTTTTAAAGCCTCTCTCAGGATATCAGCGGCATCAACATGCTTCCTTAGAACCTCGACAACCCACCTTTCATCTCTTATCCACGGACCCGCAACGACTATGGAATTCCCAACGTACTTCTCAAGGAAACCTTTGCTCTCTAAAGCCCACACGGGGGGGCCAAAATGGAGTTTAACGTTGGGGAGAACCTTTCGGTCTATCTCAAGGATAAGGACGTTGAGGGAGCGTTCATCACTCCATGCAGTTGTTCTTAAAATATTGAAGCCATGTTGATGTAAAAGCCTTGAAATCGCTCTTAGGCTTCGGTACATCTGTCCCCATAAAATATCGGGAACTGCTTCAACCCTCCCGAAACCTATGAAGAGCATGGCTGAGCCACGGATCTTTAAGACATCAGATAGCTCCTTAGGTTTGGGAATGGTCGGTTCAGAGGGGGAAAAGAACTCGATGCTTGGTTTTTCTAGGAAGTATTTAGCAGCTGCTATAAACTCGCAGAGCTTTGAAAAAGAAACGGCGCTTGCAACGTTCCTCGTCTCATCAACTGGATCTACGACAATGAGGGGTTCGGGGAAGAGCCTTATGGCTTCCCCCACTTTACCTTTAAAGTGGTTCTCGATGTCGATGACTTCACCTCGCTTCCAAAGGTTTACCGCCTCTAGGGTTTTTATAAAACCACCGTAGTGAATGATAAGAAGCTCGCATAAGTATCCGCTGAATCCCCCAATTTTTATGTCAGCCCCGTAGACGTTGATACCACGCATTAACTTTTTTAAAAGTCTCACTTCCATCCTCTTGTCAGCATCTAGCTTCAGTCGTACATACTCTGTGTGGAAGGGACTTCGGTCAACGGCGCTAAGCCATCGACCCTTAGCCACGGCGTAACATGGCACGATGTTAATTCTCACCCCCTCAACCCACCCCTCCACATATGGGTGTTCAGCGTAACGTTCAACCCAAGAACCGCCTAGTACCTCAACAGCCCTCTTGCCTATAGTCAACGATTTCTCAGCCATTTCCTTCCGAGGCAGGGATGGGGAAACCCTTAGGAATATATCCACGTCAACTTCGCCACTTATCCATGTCCCCTTCGCCACAGAGCCGTAGACCATCACGTCAGCTTTCAAGCCAACCTCATCGGTGAACCTTTCAACTCGGTTCCTAACCTTTTCCGATAATTCAGTCACCTTAAGGGCTTCATCCTTCCCTGGTGTTACCAATCTAAGAACTTGGGAGAGGATATCTTCCAAAGCGTTCTGCACTTCCTGCATACAATGCTTTTACGTAAGGCTTCTGTAACGTGATTTAAACACGTAGCTCAGTATTTCAAGGTATCCTTAACCTTCAATAGGCCTAACTTCTTTCAGCGTGCTGTATACCGGTCCCATAGGGGTTAACACGCTTTTCTTCAACCTCAACGAATTACCTTCAAAGATTCCAAACACATGCTCAGCATTTCCCTTGACCAAGTTAACAAGCCGCTCCCTGTTATGAACAGCCATTACCCTTGCTATCGTAATGTGAGGGCTGAATCCTTTATCATCTGGTCTTATCCCTAGTTTCCGCAGCCTAGGTTCCAGTTGGTTATAGACTATCCTCAGCTCGTCTACACCCCTTCCTATCCCTACCCAGACAACGGTGATGTAGCGGAAATCCTTGAATACACCCAATCCACGCAGCTCGATCTTAAACGGTTTAAACACTACCTTCGCCATCTCTTCGCCAACCGATTCGATCAAGTCGGGTGAAAGTTCCCCGAGGAAGCGGAGTGTGACGTGTATATTCGCAGCTTCAACTACTTTTAAGTCGTTTCCCGTCTCAATGAGAAGCTTCTGCATCTGGGTGAGCCCCTGCAAAACCTCCTCGTTAATTATGTCGAAGGCAATAAAGCTCCTAACCCACTTCCCTGAACCCAAACCAGTCACCTTCTATAGCGACCTTTCTTTCATTAAGGATATAAAAGTCGTTTCCCTACACATCATAAAGGACTGGGTCAAAATTTATTATTTATTCTAGGTATTGAGATGCAATACTGGGGAGGAGATCCTACGTGATCATTAGGCAATTCCGTGAAACTGACGTGGAAACCGTCATGGACATAACCGTCGTATGTTTCGCTGGTGTTTCAATCGATCAGAACATCGAGAGAGTCTTCGGTAGACTAGGTGAAACTGATTGGCGGTGGCGTAAGCGGCGCAGTGTAGAAGCCGACGTTCAGGCGAATTCAGAGGGCGTATTCGTCGCCGAGGAGGATGGAAGGGTTATAGGCTATGTAACAACAATTCTTGACCGTGAAACCAGGGTTGGGCGTATTCCCAACATGGCGGTTTTACCGATGTACCGTAGACGTGGTGTTGGAGAACAGTTGATGAGAACAGCTCTTAGGTATTTTAAGGAGAGTGGTATAGAGTATGCCAAGGTTGAAGCCTTGGAGCAGAACGAGGCTGCACAAAGGTTCTATCCCAAGATTGGCTTTCAAGAGGTAGCGCGGCAGATCCATTATTTTATGAGGCTTTGATGATGAAGGCTAGGTTAATATAAGGCTCATGTACCTCTGTCCCTGTACCGAGGTGGTTATGTGAAGGCTGAGGGAATCAAGGCTGTTGATGAAGCCCTCATAACCCGCTTCATCGTCCAGAAATCTGCAGAGGACTGGGTGAGCCTCTCTGAGACAGATGTCGTAGTTGTAGGAGCTGGTCCCGCAGGTTTAACGGCTGCACGCTACTTAGCCAACTCTGGGCTAAAGGTTGTGCTCTTCGAAAGGCGGTTATCCTTCGGAGGAGGAATCGGTGGCGGTGGCATGCTCTTCCATAAGGTTGTGGTACAGGCACCTGCGGACGATATCCTCCGTGAAGTTGGATGCCGCCTCGAACCCATGGGTGAGGGTGTATACGTCGTTGACACCGCGGAGATGATCGCGAAACTGGCTTCAGGTGCCTTAGACGCTGGGGCTCGGATAATCCTCGGCGTGGTCGTCGACGACCTCATCTACAGGAATTCTCCACCTGAGGTAAAGGGTGTCGTTGTACAATGGACCGCGGTTACCATGGCTGGGCTCCACGTTGATCCACTGGCTGTTAAGGCGAGGGCCGTCATCGACTGCACAGGTCACGACGCGGAGGTTCTGAGCGTAGCTTCGAGGAAGATCCCTGAGCTCAACCTCGCGGTTCCCGGGGAGAAGGCGATGTGGGCTCCTATGGCTGAGGTTCTGACAGTTGAGAAGACAGGGGAAGTCTGTCCTGGTCTATTCGCCGCTGGGATGGCTGTTGCAGCCCTACACCAGACTCCAAGAATGGGCCCAATTTTTGGAGGCATGCTCCTGTCTGGGAAGAAGGTTGCCGGGCTTGTAGTTAAGAAATTGGTCTCTGTTAAAAGCTAAATGCTAACAAAGGCATTCATTAGGGTACATAAACGTTGGGGCTTCGATGAAGACCTGCCTCATATGTGGCTGGAGAACCGCTGTTTTCAAATGTAGGCGATGTAGCCGCCTAGTATGCTCTAAATGTTACGTCCACCATGGGCTTTGTAAGACATGCTTCAGGGAGCTTCGACCCTTAAAAGCCGCCTAAGCCTTGCTCTAGAACAAATATATACACCCCGTTTATCTTAACATGATTAGAGTTGCGTAATCCCCCTCTTTACAAACTGCTCACGTATTGTTATTCGAGGGGGGAAGAACTTAATAGATGCGTTGAGTTGGTTTAGTAAGCGTATAAGGATGTGTGAAACGGAATGCCTACTGAGGTTCACGACGTAAATATGTTTCTCAGCCTTGCAGAGCAGGCTGAACACTGTAGGGTAAAGCGATTGAAGGAGGTTGTTAAGCTCAAGTTGAGGACACGTGGAAAGCTCTACACGCTGAAGGTGAGCCCTGAACAGGCTGAGGAACTCTTAAAAAGCCTGAAATGTGAGCTTCGTGAGGTTTAGGGTTTTATATAGAGCTTATCCATCTTGCCAGAACACTGGTTGAGCTTGATAAAGCCTTGGAAGGTACGCTTTAAGGAATGAATTTTGAAGCCTTCTAATACTTAATTCCTCCTCCCAGCCTTTCAAGGGTTCTGCAGAGGGCTTCTATGTTCTCTAATGGCGTTGGAGGATAGATGCCCACTGTGACCATGAGACCGCCTTCAAGTGATCTCAAGGCTGAAACAGTTTCTTCTACATGTCTCTCAACCTCTTCCGGCTTTCCGAAGGGAAGGATTTTCTGTCTATCAATGTCTATGTCCACGCAGACTCTGCCTTTAAGCGCCTTCCGTATCTTAGGGATTCCATTTACAATGTCTTGGATGTTCAACATCGTTACACCGACTTCTACTAGGTCTTCACAAACCTCCATGACGTGCCCATCGCTGTGAAGGTGCACATGTGCCTTAGCTTCACGTACTCCTTCAAACATTTTAGAATAGGCTGGGAGGATCCATTTCCTGAATGCCCGTGGATTGACCGCAAGCCTGTCTTGGGCTCCGAGGTCGTCTCCGAAAAACATGGCATCAACGCCAACTTGAAGCCATCTCTGGATAAGCATTAGATTGTAATTCGAAACCATTTCTACAAGCTTCCTAAGCGCCGGTGGCTCCATGACGAAGTCCTTCATGAGGTTCGTGAAACCCCGGAGGTAGTAGAGCCGCTGGAACATGAAGCCGTGGGGACATGAACCTACCGTTAACCTTCTAGCCTGCCTCGCCTCCTCAACTGCCCTACATGCCTCCTTGAAGCTTCCTGGGGTTGGAGGAAAGCCTTCAGCTGGCACCGTATTCAGGGCAATTGGGTCTGGTGGCTTGTATGAATCGAAGGCGTCTAAATTGCTTAGAGGATGCCTTACAACCTGACCTTGAAGACCGTCTATCAGGAAATGCCAGAGGCATCCCCATTCATCCTCAAATCTATTACCCTTATAGCGGATACCGAAGTTATCGAAGTCAACGCTTCCCCTCTTGTATACCCCGAAGATCGAGGGATACCTGACAACCACCTCCTCTAGCCTTTCACGATACAGATGCCAGATTGGAGGAGAGAGGGATACAGAGCAGGGAATCCACTCAGGGGTTTGGAATTCAGCGGCGCGGAGGAAATTCTCTCTCGCGTTCAATTGAAGCACTGGTTAGGATTTTTATGCTCATCTAGATTAAGGTTTATCGATTAACTTAGGGGAGTTAGAAGGCTTCTACCATTTCCGATATAAGGCGGATTTTTTCAATGTCACCCCCAGGTGGGAGCATGTCTGATACACCCAGTATAAGACGTGGTGAGAACATCATTAGCACTTTCTCGGCGAAAGCCTTGAGCTCCGCATTTGATACTTGTGGGAGGAAGTGTGTTGCGGGTAGACCGTCGATGAGGACCATATCGCCTAGGGCTTCCTTCATCTCCTCCAGCGTAACGTCTCCCTGGGGCTGTGGAGTGAGACACTCGATTCCATCTAGACCCGTTTGGCGTACATATGATAGGAGTTTTCCAACCCGACCATCCCAATGTGATGTACAGTACTTCCCGACTTCATGGAGTTCACGGGTTCTCCGCCAGTAGTAGGGTAGGACATACTTCCTAAACCATGGAGGTGAAACTAGGTCGTGGTGTATATTGTCTCCGAAGTTAACGATCCTTATGGGTGAACTCCCTACGATCTTGAAGCGTATATCATCCGATAAGTCTAGTATGCTTAAGAAGTCTTCTACTTTATCAGGGTACTTCCATAAGGCTTGCACCGTCGCTTTGAAACCCATATAGTATATTATAAGCCTCTGGATTGGAAGGTGTGGTACACTTACGATCGGTTCAGCCCTTTCACCTACCTCCCTACGCGCCGCTTCGTAAAGAGGCATGTCAAACTCGAAGCTTTGATGACCTATGACGTAGGCGAGGATGAGCAAGTCCTCAACGCTTTTTACCGGATATTCGATATGATAGGAGGCGATTCCATGCTCTGTCTTTCTCTGCATCTCCCTAAGCGATCCTTTCGGCGTTTCATACTTCGTGCTGATAGTGAATTCGTCTTCCCAAGTCTTAACCTTCACATCTCCACCTTGTACAATACGTATTGTAGCATTGAAGAAGTGATAGGACCGAGGTGAAGCCTTAAGGTCGTCGTAGACCTCTAGGATGCCTGCATCCCTATACTTCGCAGGGAGGGTTCCAAGCTTCTTGTTCACGGCGTACCAGTGATGAAGCCTAGGCTGCCACGGAACCTTATCGGGCTTCAAACCCTTAAAGACAGCTATTACACGGTCTCGCGGAGTCAACTCCTCCGACCACCAAACAGTTAGAAAGAGAGACTTCACTGGAACTCTTAAGCATTCCTACAGGAGAAGTTGGGGCCTGTGACAGAACCGTTTTAGGATTTGATGAAACCCTAAAAATACACTTCTAGCACCATTCCCTTTTTATGCTAGCCTGCATAAGAAATAAGTGGGTGAATATTTTTGTCCGGGAGCTGTCCTCATAAATGGACCTCTATAAGAGCTGCATGTAAGAAGTGCGAGGTGAAGATGTCGTGCGCTTTGTACGTCGATCAGTGGAAAAAACAGCGAGGGATGAGACGCCGGGGAGGAATGTAACGATAAGGTTTACCCTTTTGAAGATCATCTAAGAGTAGCAACCTCGCATACACATTAGTATGATTCTAATCAACGAGTAAGGTTTATACAGGAATATCAGTCAAGAGTCACCATACCAATCCCTGAAAACCAGCCCTGTAGAAATCCTCGCCAGCGTCATCTAACCCCTGTCAAAAAGGAGGCAAGCGGTCGACCGGGCCATGCATCTGTTAAGCACGTAGAGGAATTCGGCGAGAGGATTTCTACAAAGCCCAACATGAAAACCGATATATTTAAATATCAAGGTAGGTTTGGATGCCTACCCAGTTATCTAGGCTTCGGGTGTTAAAACCACATGTTTGTCCTTAGGGGTATAGATGAGACCCTTGAAGGGCTTTACCTATTCGCTGAGAACTCGCGGTGAAGGAGTTGCAGGCATTGAGGGAAGAGGATGTTTTAAGATCAGGGTGTAAAGAAACCCCGGTTTGAGAGTGAGGTATCGTTGAAGCTTAGCGAAGGTATCGGGCTCATAGGTCCTCCGAAACTCACAAGGTTCGAGAAGGCTCGGATTATCGGAGCTAGGGCTCTGCAGATAGCTATGGGTGCGCCGGTTTTAGTGAAACCCCCTAAGGGCTTAACTAGCCCCATCGATATAGCCGCATATGAACTTCTTCAACGCGTTCTACCTATCACTATTAGAAGAAGGCTTCCAGATGGCACCTACCAAGATGTACCAGTTCAATGGCTTATGGCTGAAAGTGCTTAGAGCTAAACATAACCTGGTTTTGCTTTGAGTAACTCAACCGTAAACTATTAATTCACGAAGGGAGCCTCTGGAATGCTTTAGAGGCTAGCTTTCAACCGTGAGTTAAGGGAATGGGGTCGATAAGACTGTGCAGGGATGGCGAAGAGGTGGTTCTTCTGAGCATCGACGATTCAGAGTGCAGAGCCCCTCTCAGAACATAGTCTTCGTCGGGCAGAAATCACCTATGAGCTATGCCTTAGCAACGATCATTCAATTCAACCGGGGGACTAAGGAGGTTACTCTGAAGGCAAGGGGCATGTCCATCGCAAAGGCCGTTGACGTGGTGGAAATTGTGAAGAGAAGGTTTATGGATAGAATGGTTGTTCAAGATGTACGGATTGGGACTGAGATGGTTGGTGAAGGTGGGAATAGGCGCAGTGTCTCAACCATAGAGATTAAACTTTCAATCTAGACCTCCTTAGAACTATGCTTTTAACACCGGAAAAGGAATATGTATCCCCGAAGCTTTTCCCATGCTTCATTTACAATACCATATCCTTCTCGCAACGCTTATCTAAAAGCGTTTTCATCGATTAATTGGGTGGTTGGGTGAAGACGTTAAGGGCGAGGTTCTCCAAGTGGTCTGGACTCCTCCAAGTCCTCGCCGTCTTCCTACTGGCGTTTCTTTTAGCAGAGGGGATATCACTCGGTCTTAAGGTATTCCTCTCAACCCCCTATCCCCTAGTCCACGTGGTCTCGAACAGTATGTATCCAAAGCTGGAACGTGGGTATCTAGTGGTTATCCAAGGAGTGAAACCTGAAGACGTTAAGGTCGGTGACATCGTCGTTTTCCATCATCCGCTGCAACCTCTCCCAACCATTTCTTGGCTCTACTACATCTTCCCTATACCCCACTCAGTTTCGGATGAGGGTACTTTAATCATCCATAGGGTTAAGGAGGTTTTCAACGAGAACGGTGAAATCTTCTTCACAACGAAGGGGGATAACAACGGGTTTTCACTTCCGTTTGAGATACATTTCTCATCAAGGTACCTCGTTGGAAAAGCCGTTACGTGGGCTCCTTCCATCGGCTTCGCAGTGGAGTTCCTGAAAAGCGTCCCAGGACAGGTTTTAATATGGGGTTTAATCATCTTCCTCGTCGCGTACAATATCGCTATGGAGCTACCTTCAAGGAAGGAGCAGGGAGTAAAAGTGGAGCATAAGGCTTTTTATAGGCTCCTCTCTATTAGAGTAGCGGTTGGGTGTATCCTTGTCCAAGGTTAAAGCCTCAATTCAGATCGAGAACGTTGTCGCCTCAGTAACGCTTAACCAAGGAATAGACCTGCTCTCCGTTGTAAAAGCTCTACCTGAAACCGTCGAGTATAAACCCGAACAGTTTCCAGGCCTCGTTTTCAGGTTGAAGAAGCCGAAGACGGCGACGTTGATCTTCAACTCAGGGAAAATGGTCTGCACTGGGGCGAAGTCCGAGGACTTGGCTAGGAAGGCTGTGAAGAAGGTGGTGAACGAGCTTCAAAACAGCGGCATACTAATCCTTTCTAAACCCGAGATACGGATCCAAAACATCGTGGCATCTGCCAGCCTCGGTGGGAAAATAGACTTGGAACGCTCAGCTTTCGCACTGGGTAGAACGATGTATGAGCCTGAGCAGTTTCCAGGGCTTATATATAGAATGGATGTACCGAAGGTTGTCATCCTCCTCTTCGCGAGTGGAAAGCTTGTTTGTACAGGTGCCAAGAGGGAAGAGGAGGTTATTGAGGCTGTTGAGAAACTCCAGAGGAAGCTAGAGGAAGAGAAACTGATATATTATGAATAGGAAACCAGAACCCTTCATCCATCTAATCTTGTCAAAGACAATCGCGTTGATACCTTGCCAAATGCTTAGGAAAGAGGCGCAACCAACATTCTCGACGGTGATGGTGTATAGGAATTGAGGAAAAACTTTTTCTTAGGCATGGTTTTAGCCATGTCAGCCATCGGCGCACAGTTTTTCTTCCTTAGGCAATTAACTGTCTTCAACACGCGTTTAGGCCTATTGCTCCTCGGATGCTATCTCCTTCTCCATGTCCTAGCCCTAACAGGGCTTTCATTCTTGTGCTTGCAGCTCTACGACTCCTTTAAGAAACGCCTCAGTCAAGGCAAAACAGGAGCTCTCCGCTTAGCGATATGCATCATGATCGGCGTAGCTTTTTTCCTAAGCTTCAAGGTCGGTATAGACTATGGCTTAAGTATAGACATCCCATTTTCTTGGGTTCTTGGAAAAGCCGGCTATGATCTTCTAGAACTTACTTACCTTAATGGCTGGACCTTAGGCTTCATACCTATCCTTGTAACCCTATTCCTTCTAAGCGACCCAAGGCTTTCCCTTCGAAGAGGATTAGACGATCGTAGGCACATCTACATCCGCAGCAAAGTCCTTGGAGCTATAAGGCTTTTCGCCACAAGGGACAACAGGCTTTTCGGAGAAAGCCCTGACAATCCAATTACGGTAAAACATAAGGAAGTGGGTGAGGTTGCCTACAGCGGAGGAGCTCGTATGGGCTATGAGAACCCTCATTTCAACGACAAGATAAGGCTTTTTCCTTACGGTGCTGCATGGTTGTCTTTGAAGGCTCTCATAGGCTTCGCTGTCGCATATCGTTTAGCGGGCAGTTTCGCTTTAAGGTTTCTTATGGTTCAGACGTACTTGACTAGAACCGGGCAGACATTTATGTTCCTACTAAGGCGTTATTATGACCTCGTCTTCATGCGGCTTACATTAAACGCGGTTACACCTCCAAGTTTCCCAGTTGAAGAAGCCTTCACCTTCGAATTCATCCAGTTCCTATACCCATACCTACTCTTCTTCACCCTAATCTGGATCGTTAGGCTCGTCATCGCATCATTCGCTGAGGCATCGGTTTTAGTTTTAACAGGGCGCAGCTGGTCTGCTTCAACACGCTGCGTTAGCAATGTATTTACAGCACTGTGTTTAGCTGTGTTACTTTTTATCGCGAAGATACCTACCATGGTT
>Ga0315310_10001574_pt1 | contig 14484 bp, 12 predicted proteins | sample TDP5_MG_FD_203630 | JGI IMG/M metagenome (GOLD analysis project Ga0315310, IMG submission 203630) | Freshwater sediment microbial communities from Lake Towuti, South Sulawesi, Indonesia - TDP5 | ecosystem: Environmental > Aquatic > Freshwater > Lake > Sediment | place: Indonesia: South Sulawesi... | reverse complement strand
GGCTCTCGGTATAGCGCCGTTCCTAACCGTCTGTTCATGCACAATGGTTCCGCTGTTTGGCGGTGTACTCTATAGCGGCGCTGGGATTGGCCCTGCAATAACCTTTCTGTTGATGGCCCCTTCATCCAATGCCCTTGCCATTCTGCTCACTGGCGAACTGCTATCTTGGGAGATGGCTGGAGTACGTATTCTTGTATCGGTGGTTGTTGCGCTTGTGGCAGGCATCGTAGTTTCTAGAATGCCTTGGGGCAAGGCGATCGAAGGAGAACATCAGAGGAGCAGTTCAAACGCAAGAGCAACTATGAAGGTAGTTAAGCCTCCATTAGACGAGAGGCTTTGGGGAGCACTAAAGTTTGGAGGCTACTTGGCCAAGCAGATCGTACCCTACTTCGTCCTCGGCCTTGTTGCCGTCAGCTATGTGGAAGCCTACCTTCCTGAACATATCGTAGGTAGCTATTTGACCGGCGTCCGCGGTGTCCTGATCGCTTCAATCATGGGTGGTCCGTTGTATACACCTACGCTTGTCGAGATTGTTATCGGCAGAGGCCTATGGCAGTTGGGCATGTCTAAGGGTGCATTGCTATCTTGGCTTATGGGACAGCCCTACGATGTCGCCAATGCAGCGGCGGTCTCAAGAATTGCGCGATGGAAAGTCGTACTGACGTACATGATCACAGCCTGGGCGGGCAGCGTGACCTTCGGACTACTATACGGAGCACTCAGTGGAAGTCTTTAGGATGCAGAACCACAGGCAAGAAGGAATCAACGGTAACAGGGGCATCACGCATGCGTGTTGAGTGATTGTAAGTGGAAGGCGGCAAAGTCAAAATAGAGGTCTACGAGGGCGACCCATTTGAGGGTTCTTGCTGCGGCCTAAATCCTATGTCCAAAGAATCGGCCGAGAACCTCAGAAGAATGTTGACTGAAAGAAACGAGACATTGACAAAACTACTAGAGAAGTTTCAGGGAACGATTGAGGTCGACAGAGATGTCGTCAGCACTCGTAGAGGTTTGATGAGCTATCCCGAACATGTTCGAACTATTGTCTCCGAAAGAGGATGGGGCTTGTTGCCTCTCATATTCGTCGAAGGAAAACTTGTGTTCGCAGGCAAGTTTCCCTCGTACGAGGAGTTTCTGACACTCTTGAGCGGCTACCTAGAAGGACCCGCGACCTGCGGGCGATAGTCAGTCTCTCCGCATCTCAGGGAATGGACCAAGCCGCTCATGCTCCACAACCTGACCTGTTGTTACGAGAGAATTCTCTCTATAACATCTTTCTCTTTGAGAACTGCTGTCTTCCAGGTCTTGATCTTGTGAATCCAATATGGAAGGAGCCTTAATCTGTAGTAAGAAACTACCGGAAGACCTACCATATCGCCTATCGACGCCAACATGAGGACCTGTTCGACGTACCACCTCATTTTTAGGGCATCTTGAGCCATATCGAATACCGTGGCGCCGAACAGAATGCTCTTGAGAATATCTTTGACCTTGCCTAGACGATTCCTGCTTATCAGATAGCTTGCCAAGAGATTCATTGCGAAGTTTTCCTAGAAAGAACGGTTCATGATCAGGCTATTTGAAGTCTCCGCAAGTTGCTGATTTGTGGACTTCCTAAGCCTGAAATAGATCCTCTTAGAATTCAAGCAGGGATCAGTTTGACGAGGATCAGACTGGAATTTCTCGCACTCCTGCCCACGATGTTCAGCCACTGCCAGCACTGCATGGACCTAACAAGGGCAAGTGGCCTCAGAGTTCACTCACAGCAACTCAATGAGTATCCTACAGAGACAAGAGAAACTCTATGGAGACTCTCGGGACTGGCTCGGAAGGTCATCAACGATTTTCCAAGCAACGTTGAGTTGCGTGTCACAGACCTCGCTTCTCCTCTGGGATTCTTGAAAAGCCTCAGACACAGAGTAGGCACTGGCCTGGCCGTCCTGATTGATGGAAGAAAGGTTTTCGAAAGGTTGCCTGACTACAATTCGCTTAGGGTTGAGCTTCTCAAAGCTGGTGCTGAGCAGGGTTAGATACCTGAAGCAGAGGTGCAAAGTGCAGTCGTTGGCATCAGGTTTGACTTGGTGGTTAAAGACATACCTTCTAGACGATCTTGACATCCAACACGATTTGGTACCAGTTCGGTCCTATGGTTCGGACAACTCTTCCGCACTCTATGCTGAAACATCTTGATTGAGCGTCGAGTTTTCCCGCGATCTTCAGGGTGATCTTCTCGACTGGATCTTCGCACTTGTATGCGTGTGCGAAATCGTAGTAGTGGATCGTTCCTCCTTCTGGGCCTATCGCTGCCAATGCGGAATCCAAGTATGCATATGCCTTCTCAGGAAGGGGCATGAGAACCCTGTTTATGCACCCTCTAAGGAGGCTTTCTGCTGTGTGTCGGGCGTCAGCAAACACAACCGTGACCTTGCCTCGCACCTTGTTCAATTTGATATTCTTGAGTTGATATCTAACGGCGTCAGGGTTCAAATCTGCAGAATAGACATGCGCCTTCGAAGATAGTTTGGCAATCATTATTGAGAAACATCCTACGCCCGAGAACATGTTCAATACTCTTTCTTGAGTGCTTGAGTTGCTGCAAAGCTCAGCAATGCGTGCTCTCTCGTGGAGGAGACGTAGAGAGAAATATGTTCTTGCAATGTCTACCTCGAAGACGCATCCATATTCTCTATGAAAGGTTACAGTCTTCTGCTCGCCACATAGCCATTCCAGTTTCCTTGTCCTAAAATCACCTTCAACGGCCCCCACCTGCCTGAGTACAGTCTTGATGTACGGTAAGCGTCTCTGAAGGGCCTGACCAATAAGAAAACGCTCTGCTTCAAGCTGTTCTGGTACCCTGATTACAGCTATGTCACCGACAACATCAAAACCTCTTACTGCCAGCGCAACCTTGTCTTCCTCAAGAACGCCTCTCAGCGCTTCAACGACTACTCGGTGTCTACCTTTCATACGCTTGTTACTTCCCTTCGAGGCTCGGATAGATTGAACCACCACGTGGCCCATATTCCTGATGAGGATCGCTCTTTTCGACAATCTAAGTCGAAGTGTTTATTATGAGCCTATCTACTACTTGCACGAAGCTTGTCTCATCCATGAGATAATTCCGTGGAGACCTGATCCATGAGCGAAGAGGAACCCTCCAAAGAAGAAAAGCCAGAGAAGACGGGCGGGATCGAGTATGAATGCGTCAGTTGCGGAGCAAGAGTAACAGCGGAGCAGTTGGCAGTGACCCCTGAAATAAAATGCCCAATCTGTGGATATCGCATCCTGAAAAAGGTCAGGCCGCCAATAGTTCGACACGTAAAGGCGCGATAGAAACCATTGAAAGTACTATTTGAGGTAGCTCTGTCGTCATCAACTTGAAATCACTGAAGGCAGCGACAATTCTCACCGAGAATGCCTGTTGTTAAACGTGTTTTGGTACACCGAAGAAGCAGAGAGGTGCACCTTGCAGACCTTGAGTACTAGGAAGACCAAGCGCCGACGAGGTCTGATCCGTTGGAGGAGGTTCCACCATCTTGGCATGACAGTGGAGTACCCGGAGAAGGCGCGCTGGAAATGCGTACTTTGCGCGATGTGTTGCCAAGACACCTCCATGCGTAAGCGTTGCATCAGACTCTTGGACGGGGAAGTTTCAAGGATCCGTGTCGAGACAGGTCTTAAGGCAGAGGATTTCTCGATTCCTTTCACTCATTCTCCTCCTTACACTCGCGAGATGCGAAAGTTGAATGGGAAGTGTGTCTTTCTCAAAGACGGACTCTGCTCAATCTACGGCGCTAGGCCAATAACGTGCGTATTCTACCCGTTTTTCCTAAGCCGGATAGATCAGGAACGTTACAGGTTCGAACTTACGCCCGAGAAGTGTATCGGACTAGGCACGGGTCACGAAGTATCAAAGAGGCAGTTTGTCCGCCTGTTCAATCTTGCTATTCAGCGACTGAAAGGCGAAGACGAGACTGAAGCGACTTAGTTTTATAGACTTGACGACCAAGTCATAGTCCAATCCGTGAACAGGTGATAGTGTTTGCCCAAGCCAGACAAGTATGAACTACTCGCTGAAACAGCGAGAAGGAGGGGATTCTTCTGGTCTTCGTTCGAGATTTACGGTGGAGTCAGTGGTTTCATAGATTACGGGCCTCTGGGTATCGGTCTGCGCCGAAAAATTGAGGAGAAATGGCGAGACTTTTTCATCAGACACGAGGGCCTTCTGGAGTTGGATACTCCGGTCATAGTTCCTGAAAAGATCTTTGAAGCTTCAGGTCATGTTGAACACTTCAAAGATCCAATCGTCGAATGCGTAGTCTGCAAGCGATCTTATCGGGCTGATCATCTCCTGAAGGAGAAAGCCAATATTGATGGGGAGCTTCTCTCACTTGACGAAATAGACAGGGAAATTAGGGCGAATTTTGTTAGATGCCCAGAATGCGGGGGGGAACTGTCAAAGCCCAGACAGCTAGGGACAATGTTCAAGACCACAATAGGGCCATATGCGGAATCCACGGGATATGGAAGACCGGAGACGGCTCAAGGGATCTTTATCGACTTTAGGCGCTTATACGAGATTGCGAGAGAGAGGTTGCCACTGGGAATTGCCCAGATAGGCCGCAGCCTGAGAAACGAGATCTCACCGAGGCAAGGGCCCATCAGACTGAGAGAACTGAACATGATGGAGTTCGAGTTCTTCTTTGACCCAGAAGATCATCAGTGCCCCAAGTTGGAGCAGGTAAAGGATGAAATCCTGAGGTTGGTTCCGGCAGAGAACAGAATGAGGGGACTGGAGGAACCGATCTCAGTGACAGTTACGGAAGCAGTCCAAGGCGGCTACATTCTGAACTCTTGGGCAGCATACTTCTTGGTTCAATCGAAGAGGTTCGTTACGGCTCTTGGTGTTCCTCCGGAAAGACAGAGGTTTCATGAAAAACTACCGAAGGAACGGGCCCATTATTCGGCTCAAACCTATGACCATGAGGTTCTGCTTGACAGATGGGGATGGATTGAGCTAGTTGGCCACGCCTACAGAACAGACTTTGATCTCAAGGCGCATATGGAAAGCTCAGGTGTCGACATGAGGGTCTTCAAGCCGTATGACCACCCTGTCAGAAAGAAGATCAGGAAGATTGTTCCGCAGCTCCACTCCTTAGGAAAGAAGCTCGGTACGGCGACCAAGGAGGTTGTAGACCTAATTGCAGTCCAGGATGTGAAGATGTTTGAGGATGCAATGACCTCTAAAGGCTACGTCGAGGTCAGGGGCTGCAGGATCGAGCCTGAGGACGTCAAGATAGTTGAGGAAACGGTTGAGGAGACAGGCCGGAGATTTCTTCCTCACGTGGTTGAGCCGAGCTTCGGTTCAGATCGACTCCTCTACGCCACGCTTGAGTACGCGTACTCCCGAGAGAATGATAGAGTCGTTCTTCGCATTCCAAGAGACTTGGCACCTGTGCAAACAGTAGTCCTACCTCTGATGGCCAAGGACGGCCTCGTAGAGAAGGCTCAGCGATTGTATCAAACGTTGTTGGATGAGAAGTTTGATGTTGAATATGATGAAGCAGGCTCCATAGGTCGGAGATACGCCAGAGCTGACGAGGCAGGTGTCCCGGTCGCCATTACTATTGATTACGAGACATTGACGGATGACTCGGTCACATTGAGGAATAGAGACACTTGGAAGCAGGTCAGGGCTGGGTCAGCGGAATTGCCGGAACTCCTGCGTGAATACATCAAGGGGAAAATGGAATTTGGTCAATTAGGGAGAGCGGTCACGTCGACGACTGAAAGCTAGGTGTGGCTTCACCTCAAGACAAGGCCGCGGCTCAGTCAAGTGTCGTAGAACGCCATCGTCACTTGGATAGTTTTTTAACGAGGTTTTGACAAGACTTCTCCATGAATCATTTGGTGCTTGTCCGTTGACGTTTCCGATCGAAACTGAGGCCACGATCAGACGAAGAATGCTCAGCATCTGTAATGACCATGGAAGAAGGGTTGTCGACATTACTCGTGAACTTGCTCTGATGTTGGACTCTCTAACTGAAGGACAAGAGAAGAAGGCACGAACACACTATGACCAGATGCTAAAGATGATTGAAGACACCGACAAACTCAAGTCCACTCTGTTGAGGGAGGTAGCCTCCGTGGGAAGCCTCCTGATTAATCGTGAAGACTTCCTTCGTCTCATATTCCAAGTCTCAGACATTGCTGATGACGCTGAGGCTGTGGCCTTCAGACTAGACGGAATTATGACCAAGAAGTTGAAGGTCGATAAGAGACAGTTGAAAGCAATCGCATCTCTCATGAGTTTGGTTTTGGAAGAAATGACGAAGATACGAGACACTGTCATGTCTCTAAACCTTAACCCAGACAAGGCATTGGAATTGTCAAAGTCAGTCGAAGCCGTTGAGAGGAAGATCGATTCCGAACATAGGAACCTAGATCTTGAGATTCTCGGCAGCAAGGCTCCTATTCAATCTATCCTGATTTTGAGGGACATTCTTCAGCATCTGGAGCGAATTGCAGACACAGGAGTTGATGTCGTAGACCTAGTAAGGGTCATAGCAGTCATAGCCTAGGAACCGAGAAGCATGTCTAAACTTGTGGAATCTGAGCTGGTAGGAGCCCGCCTTATTGTATGGAACCCGGAAAGCGGCACAGCCCTCTATAGGTCTGGGTTCTATGGAAAGCCAGTAGGCATGCCGAAGCCTAAGCCTGACCAAGACTTCGACGCTCCGCTTATGCTTGATTTGATGGAAGGCCTCTACCTGCTTGAGAAGAGAAGACTTCGCGTGATCGACTCAAGAACCCATGAAAAGGTCAACAAGACCCATCTCAAGAAGTTGGCAGACAGAGTGTATCAAGGCTTCAGCTTGGCCTATAGAGTTTACAGGCACCTGCGCGACAAAGGGTTTGTGGTCACACCGGGGATAAAGTTTGGCGCTGATTTTGCAGTCTACGAACACGGACCCGGAATCGATCATGCCCCCCTCCTAGTCTCTGTAAAGCAGAAGCGAGAGACTATGGGTACATTTGAAATCGTGAGAGCAGGTAGACTTGCCACCACGGTCAGGAAGCAGTTCACGATCGCCGTCCCTGATCCAAAAGGCGAGGACATCAACTATCTCGTATTCGGCTGGTTCCGAGCATAGGAACTTGATGTATGCTGGCTGTGGACACTTGGGGTACTCAGGGTAAGGCATCGTTTTCTAAATACTTGGGGATATGTTAATGAGCAAATCGACAATCTTGAAAATGCTTTTAAGTGATGAAGCCGTACGAGACGGAGATACAACGCTTCTGGCATACTCGAATCTGCATGCTCGTCTGGGTGGAAGAGCGTTTGGTAAATGAGAAGGTCGGAATACTAGGGTACGGTGTATACATTCCTTGGCAGAGAATCCAGACTGAAACGATCGTCAGAGCTAGGGAAAGAGGAAGAAAAGATCTCGGAGAATTCCTTGACAAGGTTAGGAACGGCCTTCTTCTCAGATACAAGTCGATTGCTGGCCACTATGAGGACACTATTACAATGGCAGCAGAGGCTGCTGAGAACGCTATCAAGATGTCTGGAGTCGACCCCGCCAAGATAGGAACAGTGGCCGCAGGCTCTGAATCTAAGCCCTACGCAGTCGGCCAAATTGCGAGGCATGTAGCCTCATTTGTAGGTGTCGGCGACCATGTCTTCACCTCAGACCTAGAGGGCGCATGCAACTCAGGTATGCAAGCCGTCAGCTTCGTTGAGTCCGACATAAAGGCAGGCAAGATCGAATACGGCCTAGCTATTGGATCAGATGTTGCCCAGGCCCCTAGAGGAGATCCCTTAGAGTATGCCGCGGGCGCAGGTGCAGGTGCATTTGTTCTTGGAAAAGAAGGAGACTTTGTCGCAACTATCGAGGATATAGCTCCCTACTCAAGCCTGACAATGGACTTTTGGAGGAGAGAAGAGGTTCTGGTCCCATCTCACCTCGGTAGAACAACGGTTGAAGCGTATATCCAGCACGTGATAGGCGCCGTGGCCGGGCTACTGCAGAGACACAGTGATCTGCGAATATCGGACTTCGATCACGTTACGTTTCATCAACCATCAGGCTATATGCCCTTGAAGGCGTGCAAGACCCTACTGCAGCCTCCCTCGAACCCGTCGAGCAATGACATCACGGAGAGGATGAAGCTTACCGAGGAAGACATTGAGCGGAAGGTAAAGCCCTGGCTACGCGTCTTGGATACAGGAAACACATATGCAGCGTCCACACCGATCGCCACAGCATCAATACTAGACAAATCCAAACCTGGCGACAACATTCTCGCAGTTTCCTATGGCTCAGGCGCATACGCCAACGCTACATGGCTCAAGGTCAAAGAAGGAATCAAGAAAAAAGTAGGCTTGGCCCCCACGGTTGAAGATTATGTGAATAGGAGAACGGAGATGCGGCTTCAGACATATCACGATCACCTGCTTGAAAGACTCAGAAGGATGAGAAAGTACTTCGAATCCTACAGATTGGTAGGCGACATCGAACCGCTCGGATCAGAGACGTTGGACGTCCTTCTTTGCGACGGATGTAAGAGGGTGTACTATCCTGTCCGAAGTAGATGCCTCTCCTACGACTGCAAGGGTAACCCTGAGAAGAAGACCTTGCCGAGATTTGGTAGGTTGAGATCATTCAAGCAACTCTCCCTTAGGGAGAGATGGGTAACCAACTACGATGTCATCAGGAATGGCCAGGCTCTTCTGGTGGACTGTGCGATGAACGATCTGAAACTTGGAATGCAGCTTGAGGCCGTCATAAGAAAACTGGATTATGAAGGAAAGGATGGGCTCATCATCTACGGGCCTGCCTACAGACCAATGTTCCGCAATAGGACAGCTCGCTTCAACTAGAGTCAGGACTCAAAAACTCTTATCAAGGATATGCTGCTGGGATCAGCTTAGATCATAAACTACTTTGGTAGGGTCCACATTGAGCGATATTTTCTTCACAGAAGATGAGAAACGGTTCAGGCAGCAGGTGAGAATGTTCGCGAAAGAGCACGTTGCTCCTTTCGCCGAAGGGATTGACACGAATCTTCTCTATCCCAGAGAAATAATCGCGAAGATGGGACGAGCAGGGTTCCTTGGCGTCCTTCATCCTCAAGAGTACGGCGGAGCTGGAAAAGGCCTCTCATACGAGATCATAGTGGCGGAGGAACTCTCCGCCGTAAGTGCCTCAACAGAGATGAGCCGCCTCGCATCTGCAACCCTATACGCCATGCCCATAAACAGGTTTGGAACGCACAATCAAAAGGAGAAATACCTAAGGCCGGTCGTGAAGGGAGAGAAGATCGGAGCGCTCTGCATAACCGAGCCGACAGTCGGCTCAGACACGGCAGGCATGAAGAGCACAGCTGTTCGGAAAGGGGACGGCTATGAGCTCAACGGTGAGAAACGCTTCATAACAAACGGGAGCGCAGCCGATTTTCTAGTTGTCTTTGCAATTACCAATCCTTCCGTGCATCCACACGAAGGAATGAGCGCCTTCATAATAGAGAGTTCAATGCGCGGTTTTGAAGTCTTCAAGGAGCATGATCTGCTCGGCATGCGAGGCGCCAAAGTAGCTCACTTGAAATTCAAAGGCCTTAACATACCTGCGGCGAATCTCCTTGGAAAGGAAAGTGAAGGGTTCATGGTCTTGATGGATGAGTTAGATAGTGAAAGGGTGGCGGTCGCCGCTGGAATGATAGGAACCGCCAGATCCGCATATGAAACAGCTGTGAAATACTCAACGGAAAGGGTCCAGTTCGACCAGCCAATCCGCAAGTTCGAAGGAGTCAGCTTCAAGATAGCCGACATGGCCGTGAAGCTGGAGGCCTCTAGGCTACTCGTTCTTCAGGCAGCGAGAATGATCGACAAAGGGCAGAGGGCCACGAAGGAAGCTGCAATAGCAAAGCTCCACTCGACGGAGACAGCGGTGGAAATCTCCAATGAAGCTCTGCAGGTACTTGGGGGAATAGGATATACGAAAGAGTATCCTGTCGAGAGATATCTCAGGGATACAAGGCTGATGACCATAGGCGCCGGAACCTCCGAGATCATGCGGTACCTAATCCAAAGAGAGATCTACAGAGAGTTCCGATAGTAGCTAAGCTGGCCTTACTGCAGCATATGCTTGGGCACTGTGCAAGCCCGTTGAGGGGATCCCCGGAACTCACTGACGATGCATTTGAGGCTCAGGATATTAATCGAGGCATCGATCTGTCTCTGATCAGTTCTTTGCGGGTCTCAGTGACCTGACTTTGCGGGACGGCAGCAAAGACGCTGCAGTCACTAAAAGAAAAATGAGTGACACTGCGTAGAAGCCAAGAAAAGATTCTTCAAAGGCTTGAACTCTTGAGCGAACCGACCGTATGAGAGCCTCATTGTAGATCAGGAGTGCTAGTGCGGTCGTTTCGGTGTTAGAGCTACCCATTGGCTTCCCTTCACTATTTGACAGAGAGGCTAGCCCCCCGTCACCTAGTTGCATACTCCAAAGGTGGCGTTCCATCTCAGTGTACGCGGCAAACTTTAGTCCGACAACCTCTGAAGTGTAGAGCAATAGAGCGAGCTTCTGATTGCTATAGAAACCATCAACAATTCTGAAGGACCAGTCATCCAATCCCCTTCCATTCCAGAGAGAGATGGCTTGACGGAGTGAACGATGAGCTTCATTGGTTCTACCTTGAATGAAGAGCTGAAGACTTCGATAGCAGATGAGATCCGTATAGAGACCATACGATATGACTGGGGAATCGTGTTTTCGCGCTACAATGACATAGTCCGAGGAGCTCTCAACTACGTAATCAACCGCATTCCTTATGATGGGTATCGGCTCACCGATCACAACTTCGAAGAGCCCGGACGAGGGAACCTGATACCTGTTCAGTGCATTTCTGATCCGGTTTGCTGCATCGGACCAAAAAGGTTCAAGTGCATAAGCTGCGAATAGGTTGTCTGAATAAAGCCAATATGTCTGATGATATCGCCAATTGAAACTACTAAACTCGCGCCTTAGCCAATGATCACCTGCCTCATCGCTCTCATAGATGAGATCAAGGGCTGGGTTGATGCGGTTGATAAGATAGTTAACGGCCTTTGTGATGTTGACTTTGAAAGGCGGTTCGGCATGAGCCTGTCGAGCTGTGACCAAAGGCAGTATCAAGATCGTGAAAAGCAACAAGATGACAACATGTCGCGACATCACAGACTCCCAGGCCTTCTCTACGTGTGAAGCACTATTTCTTTTTCACTAGGCTTCTTCTGATCGGGATGCTCGTCTGGCTTGCTTCAGCTAGTGAGATACTTTGAAGACGGTGCTATCTCGATTCCGTGCAGTCCGAAGGTAGCCCAAAACGAAGGCCCTATCGATCACATCCGAGTCTGACCCGGCCAAACATAGAGCAACAAGAGAATCTGCTCCTCAACCACATCCAAAAACGGTCGCCCAGACCCTCGCGGGGGGACGCCCCCAGCGATTCGCGGAAAAAGTAGCGGAGCCCCCAGAAGAGGAGCCGGAGAGAACGGTGAAATGCTCAACTCGTACAGGTTGGCGGGTTTTGGGTGAATACTCTTAAAGAACCAGAGGAGAGATAGAAGACAACTAGCGGGTTGAACTGGCGGGGTTGGTTGTCGTCTCTTGAGCACCTACAGAACGGTAGGTACGCCGTTCTGAAGAAGCTAGGTGAAGGCGGGAAGGGAATCGTATACAAAGCCAGAGACACTGCTCTGAACCGTGTCGTCGCCATCAAGATGCTCAAGAACCCCGTCACGACTGGAGAGGCATACTCACGCTTCATAACTGAGGCTCAGTCAGTAGCCAAACTCAACCATCCAAACATCGTTTCTATCCACGATATTGGAAAGGAAGACGAGAAACCGTTCTTTGTGCTTGAGTTCGTTGAAGGGCGCAGCCTCCGCGACCTGATTGAAACATATCCGGAGGGAAAGTGCGACATACCAACTGTTCTAAGAGTCGGCATAGATGTCTGTAATGCTCTTCAATATGCGCACTCTCAGGGCATCTTGCATCGCGATGTTAAACCTGAAAATATCATGATTACCGCAGAGGGCGCTGCTAAGCTGATGGATTTTGGTCTTGCGAAGATGCTCAGCCAGCCGCGCCAAACACAGGAAGGAGTCATAGTAGGCACAGTTGCCTACGTAGCTCCCGAGATATCGCTAGGGAAAGGTGCTGACGCTAGGTCCGACCTATACTCATTGGGCGCAGTTCTCTATGAAGCCGTCACAGGCAAGCCACCTTTCCTTGGAGAGGATCCTGTGAAGATTATCTTCAGCCACATTCACGACTACCCAGTCTCACCGGACAGGTTGAATCCCAAGGTTCCACGCGCCCTAGCTGAATGTATCATGAAGCTTCTCGAGAAAGACCCGGAGAAAAGGTATCGGTCCGCTATTGACCTGCTCAAAGTATTGAGAGATGTTGCTGAAGAGTCTTTGAGGGAAGCTGTTCTGCCAGTTCAGAAGCCTGTCTTGGTTGTTCCAAGCCCACGCCCTCTCGCCAGAAAGGAGATTCAACTCGTAGACAGGGTTGAGGAGATGAGCCTGCTCAGGGAAGCTGTTGACAGAGCGGTTCGAGGCGAGGGCGGCCTTCTCTTCCTGCGTGGAGAGGCTGGAATCGGCAAGACACGGTTGACTAGAGAGCTGGGAGCCTACGCGCGTCTGCGCGGAATGAATGTTCTCTACGGGAGATGCCCAGCTTTGTTAACAATGACAGGCATACCTCCTTACATTCTTTGGAGTGAAGTGATCAGAGACTACTTGCAGGCTTCTGCGCCTGAGCAATTGTATCGGGTGATGGGCTTCTATCCCTCGGAAGTCTCCAAGCTGGTCCCTGAGCTTAGACAGAGGCTCGGAGCAATCCCTCAGTCCATACAGATAGATCCGGAGCACGAACGCGACAGACTCTTTGAAGCAGTCTCACAGTTCATCACCAACGTCTCCAAGGAGACGCCGTTGCTGGTGGTGCTTGACGATTTGCAGTGGACTGATCAGAGTTCACTTCTGCTAATGCATTATTTGGCTCGCGGCGTCTCACGGGAGCGCCTACTCCTTGTTGGTGCTTATCGAGATAACGAGGTTGATGAGAAACATCCTCTCTCCCCGGTGCTAACCGAATTGAACAGGGAGCGCCTTCTTCAATCGGTTCTATTGAAGCGCATGTCGCTCAACGATGTTGCGGAGATGGTTAAGCAGATTCTGGAGCAAGACGACGTTCCAAAAGAGTTCTGCCAGCTAGTCTACCAGAAAATCGGAGGAAACCCGTTCTTCGTTGAAGAAGTGATAAAGTCTCTCATGGAGCAAGAGCTTATCTTCCGTGAGGGAAACCGATGGAAGATCAAAGACGTTTCAAGAATTGAGTTTCCAGAGACCGTCAAGGGTGTGGTGAAGGCCCGGATAGGCCGGTTGGATGACGAATGTCGTAACCTGCTGAGTATGGCTTCTTTTGTTGGATATGACTTCACCTTTGAGGCGCTACGCGGAGTCACCGGATTCGAGGAGAACAAGCTAGTCGAGTTACTGGAAAGGATGACCAAGACTGGGCAGATTAAAGCGAGGGTGGTTCGTGGAGAGGATGCGTGTTCTTTCGCTGACGCTATTGTGAGGGATGTTGTGCATGAGGAAGTCAGTCCATTGATGCACAGACGGCTTCACCACATCGTAGGAAGCGCATTGGAGAAGGCTTATGCTAACAAGATTGACGACCACTTGGCGGAGCTTGCCTATCAATTTCTGGAGGGCGGGGAAAAAGCAAAGGCGCTTGACTACTTCTTCAGGGCAGCGGAGAAGGCGGTGAAGGTCTACGCTCATGGCGAGGCTTCTACCTACTTCCAGACTGCCCTCGGCCTGCTCGAAGAGATGGAAAGTGAACCGCAGAAGAAAGGTTATGTTCTGGAAAAGCTTGGAGACGCCAAAGAGGCGCTGGGAGATCATGACGCCTCGATGAATCATTGGCACGAGGCGCTGCTACTCTGGAAGAAGCTTGATGAGAAAGAGAAGGTTGCAGGAATCCATCGGAAGATGGCGAATGTTCTCTTCTATGTGATGGATGACAAGGAGAAGGCGGAGGAGCATTGCCAAGAAGCTTTGAAAATCTTGGAAGCATTGCCTGAAAGTGTTGAGCTCGCTGGCCTCTACTCCGATAAGGCATGGATGCAATGGTATGTTGGAGGTTTGGACACAGCTCGTTCTTCCGCTGCGAAAGCGATTGAGCTGGCTGAGCAACTGAATGCCAAGGATATTGTTGCACATTCATACAGTAGACTCGGGGTAATCGTTCGCGCAACTGGCGATCTGAAGAAAGCCATAGAATATCAGGAGGAGGCGCTGAAAATAGCGCTCGATAACAACTGTCTAAAGGAGGCTGTAATGGCGTACAACGCTCTTGCGCTATCGCTTTTCCACACTCCAAAGGAATGGAGAAGAATCCAAGAATGTTTTGAGAAAGG
>Ga0315310_10001571_pt1 | contig 14489 bp, 13 predicted proteins | sample TDP5_MG_FD_203630 | JGI IMG/M metagenome (GOLD analysis project Ga0315310, IMG submission 203630) | Freshwater sediment microbial communities from Lake Towuti, South Sulawesi, Indonesia - TDP5 | ecosystem: Environmental > Aquatic > Freshwater > Lake > Sediment | place: Indonesia: South Sulawesi... | reverse complement strand
ATTCTACTTGACCTATCCAGAATGGATAGGATTCTGGAAGTGGATGTTGACTGCAGATATATGGTGGTGGAGCCGGGAGTAACGAGTGGAGCAGCATGGAGCTACTTTAGAAGCAATTACCCCCACCTAGCCCCTCCGGTTCCAGATGGAGCACCTCCGGCTGCAACTGTTCTCGGAGATGCCATAGAAAGAGGATTCAGTCTGGTTACGAACAGATATGGTCCGCAGGCTGATCTTGTCCTTGGAATGGAGGTTGTACTCCCGACAGGAGAAGTTGTGAGAACTGGATCGTGGGCTCTTCCCGGAGCCAAACCATTCTACAAGTGGGGATTAGGTCCTGACTTGGGTGGCCTGTTTCTGGGCGCACAGGGAACGATGGGAGTTGTGACAAAGTTGGCCATAAAGGTTCTCCCCTACACTGAGCACAAGGATCTAATTGCTTACGGATTTGAAACTGTGGACGACATGGTGGAAGCGACCTTCGAGGTTCTCAAGAAGGAGATATGCGTGCTCGTTCAGTGCGGGAATTGGTGGTTGGTTCCAACAAGGCTTGCTCCTGAAAGTGAAGTCTCTTCTCAGAAGGATTTCTGGAGAAAAGCTGGTGTTCCCGAATGGTTCTCAAATTTCGAGATTTGGGGAAGAGATGAAGAAGATGTGAATTATCAACGGAGAATCGTTCACTCCGTCATGGAAGAGGCAAAGAAGAAGGGAATCAAAGCTGAAGAATGGAAACTTCATCCGAAACAGAAGGCAAGTCGACTTACAAAACCCAACAAGATAGCCATTCCCTATGCGTTATTCAGAGGCTCCTACCTATTCATTACCTGGTACACCCCGTGGAAGGACGCTTCACAGTTCTGTAGAATCACTGAGGAGAAGATGACAAGCTATGGGATTCCCCCCGTTCTATGGGTCGCGTCCATTGAGCATGGAAGAGAAGCTATCTGTATGCCAATTGTCTGTTTCGATCCCACCAAGCCCGACGAGTTGAAAAAGGTTCAAGAATTCAATCAAGAAACTACGGACATTTTTCTTTCCAAAGGATGGCTGAACTATAGGCCAGACCCGACAATCCATTCACCGAAAACGTTCGCCATGGCAAGAGACTACCTAGATCTGTTGAAAAGGATCAAAAGCGTTCTTGATCCCGACGGAATCATGCACCCCGGACGATTGACTCTGCCTTAGGGAGGCGAAGACACTGCCAAAGATCAATGAATATGAGAGGTACATTTACAGGTGCATACATTGCAGGGCATGCAGGTTCTGCTATTCCGGAGAGCCTGATAGAACTGGGTACGGAAACTATACAGGAATCCTGATGAACTGCACAGCGGGAAAGAAGTACGGATGGGAATCACACTTCGGCTCTGGAAAGATTTGGATGGCACGCGCCCTGATTGAAGGCACGATTCAGCCCAGTGAAGAGATGGCGGACATTCTCCTACGCTGTCCGACTTGTGGAAACTGTCAAGTCCAATGCGACAACAACATTCCGACGACGGAGATCATCGAGGCCCTGAGAGCAACATGTGTGGATGCTGGCATCCCACCACATCAAAAGCACCGTGCCTTTCTGGAATCCATAAAGGCGAACAATAATCCATATCACGAGAAGCACGAGATGCGCACAAGCTGGATACGAGGCCCGAAATCCCAGAAGGCAGATCTCGTCTATTTCGTTGGATGCACGGCGGCATACAGACAAAGCGATGTCGCAAGATCTACTGCAAGACTTCTTGAGAAACTTGGATTAGATTTCAGTGTTTTGCGTGACGAGGTTTGTTGCGGATCTCCGGCGCTCAGGATCGGTCAGACTTCAGCAGTTAAGCAGCTGATAGAGAAAAATCTTGAAGTTCTCCAACGTGCAGGAGCAAAGAAAGTCCTTTTCAGCTGTGCCGGTTGCTACCGAACATTCAAGGTCGACTATCCTAAGTACGCTGGAAAGTTGCCTTTTGAGGTGGTGCATGCAATAGAGTTTTTTGGAGATCTCTTAGATAAGAATGTCTTGTCGCCGAGCAAGCCTTCTAGTCAAAAGGTCACTTGGCACGACCCATGCCATCTCGGACGACATATCACTGCTCACGTCAAAGGCAGGGCGTCAATTGAATCCAGCGAGGTTAAGAAGTTCAGGCAGGAGTGGTTCGAGAAGCCCCGAAGGATCTTGAGGTCAATCCCGGGCATCGAACTGGTGGAAATGTATAGGAACAGAGAAGATGCGTGGTGTTGCGGCGCGGGAGGTGGAGTAAAGTCTGCCTACCCCGATTTGGCGTCTGAGACCGCGCAGGAAAGAATAAGGGAAGCCGAGGCAGCGGGTGCCAATTCACTGATCACAGCATGTCCCTTCTGTATAACTAACCTCTCAGAGGCGGCAAAAGCGATGTCTTCGAGCATGACGGTTCTGGATCTGTTTCAGTTACTTGAACGGGCTGTCTAAGGCTCGTCTGTACAGTACGTAGGAAGCTCTTCAGGCGCGGTTCACCATTGCGCGGGCCAAGTCCAGAGCTGCTCGTCTAGGGTCCTTCGCCTTGACGACTCCGCTTGAAATGAGAATTCCCTGAGTTCCCAAGTCCAAGGCTGACAACGCATCTCGACCATCAGTAATTCCGGCACCGCATAGAATCACTACATTCGGATTCACTCTTCTTATCACCGCGACCGTATCAGTCACGACCTCGGGCCTCGCCTTCGAAACCGCAACCCCTGTCCCTATCAACTCCGGCGGCTCCACTGCCACCATGTCCGGTCTTAATGCGGCACAAGCGGCGGCCACTGTGGCGTTATTGGCACAGACGACCGAAGTTAGACCTATGGCTCTGGCTCGCTGTATGGTTCCCTCGGCCATTCTGAGTCCGAGCTGCCTCTCGGAGTGATTTAGCAGAGTCCCACGGCCTCCGACTTCTTTCACGGCTTCAGGAGTAATGTGGCCTGTGTGTGCTCCTTGCGGCTGAGGATCTAGGTGTTGAGCAAATACAGGAATTTCAACGCGCTGACTTATGGAGTAGATATCAGTCGTTTGGGGAGCAATGATGACTCTGACTCCTGTTTCCTTCTGAACATCACCCAGATCTCTGGAGAGGTCCAAGGCCTTCCGGCCTGTTGCTTCAGGGTAGGTTTTGAAGTTGACAATCATTATCGGTTTATCATCACGGTCCATTGAGGGTCCAGTCTGCCTCTACGACTGAGTTAGTATTTATCATCAATGCTCCTGCGACAGGTATCAGGCCGGTAGGCCTATCCTAGCTGATCAAACATTGTCAGAAACAGCGGCCAGAGAAAGCAGTAAATATCAACGAGGGGAACTGAACCCACGGTGTTGAGTATGAGTAAAGGGCAGAGAACTACGATCTCAATCATCAAAGCGGATGTAGGCTCCGTGGGAGGCCACCATGTTGTACATCCGGAGCAAGTGAGAGTCGCCAACTCATGTCTCGAAGACGCGAAGAAAAGCGGAACGATCATCGACTACCGTGTCTTTAGCTGTGGCGATGACCTTGAGCTGCTCATGACGCATCGTCACGGAGAAAATAGCAGCAAGATTCATGGGCTTGCTTGGACCACGTTCAAAGAAATCACCGATAAGGTGTCCAAGCCGATGAAGCTCTACGGTGCAGGACAGGACCTGCTCTCGGATACATTTAGTGGAAATGTGAAAGGAATGGGGCCGGGGGTAGCGGAGATGGAGATTGAGGAAAGGAGGAGTGAGCCTATCGTTGTTTTCGCGGCGGATAAGACTGAGCCTGGAGCTTTCAACTATCTTCTCTTCAGGATCTTCGCAGACCCTTCCAATACCGCCGGTTTGGTGATAGATCCATCCATGCACGGAGGCTTCACTTTTCGAGTCATGGATGTTCATGAGAGCAAGGTTGTCGACATTTCTTGCCCGGCTGAGATGTACGACCTGATCGCCCTCATTGGAACGACAGGGCGGTACATAATCGAAAGAGTCTATCGGACATCTGACAAGTTGCTTGCGGCAGTTTCAAGCACAACACGACTCAGCCTAATTGCAGGTAGATATGTCGGGAAGGATGATCCAGTAATGATGGTGCGCACGCAACATGGTCTTCCGGCAACTGGAGAAGTCCTAGCACCCTTTGGGTTCCCGCATCTAGTTGCCGGGTTCATGAGGGGGTCACATTACGGCCCTCTAATGCCAGTTAGTCTACCAACCGCCAAATGCACCTTATTTGACGGACCTCCCAGGATCGTTGCCCTAGGTTACAACATCTGTGACGGACATCTCGTCGGTATTGGCGGAAATGAGCCAGCGGACCTTTTCGACGATCCGGCCTTCGACCGGGCCAGGGCGATCGCGAATGAGGTAACAGACTATATTCGAAGACATGGAGAGTTCATGCCTGCGAGACTGGGCCCTGAAGAGATGGAGTACACAACTCTTCCTCAGGTCCTTGAGAGGCTTAAGCCGAGATTTCAGAAAGCATAAGAACCAGCTAGAACTCAGCCAGTTTTCCCCCCTCTCTTTTTTTGGCCGCCAGTTATCCATCAAAAATCTATATTCTGAGGGTTTCCTCATCGCTACCTCAGAGGGTCATAGGTTGGCGAGACGAATAGTAATCGTCGGGGCCGGGGCGGCTGGAACTACTGCGTCGATCGAGGCAAGAAGAACGGATCGATCATGTGAAGTATTCTTAGTTACCAAGGAAAGCGAGCCAGAATATTCCCGTTGTGGACTGCCCTATGCGTTTTCCGGTACTGTATCGAACCTAGAAGCCCTTGTCTCTCACCCAGCAAGCTTCTACGAGTCTGTCAACAAGATAAGGTTGCTATTGAAGACCGAATGCACAAGACTTCGACCTGACAAGAAAGTCGTTGAGATCGTTGACACTCAAACAGGGGCCGGGAAAGAACTCACCTACGACGCGCTGGTCATAGCGACCGGAGCGGTCCCAACTCTGCCTCCTATAACAGGAATTGATAAGAGAGGCGTCTTTGTCGTCAGGACTCTAGAGGACATCCGAGCCCTCGTCACATACACGGAAGCACACAAGTCTATTGCCGTCATAGGCGCCGGGTTGGTTGGTATGGAGATGGCGGAGGCTCTAAGGAAGAAGGGTTTCGAAGTGACCATTGTTGAGATGCTTCCAGAGATCCTACCGGCAATACTTGACTCTGATATGGGTTGCATTGTCAGGCAACAGGCTGAACGTAACGGAATACAGATCCTCAGGAGTGCAATAGTCGGCGAGATTCTTGGTGCAGAGCGTGTCGAAGGAGTCATTGCGGGCGGCCAAGTAATCAGAGCTGAAGCAGTGATAGTTGCCGCAAGCGTCAAGCCTGAAATAAGACTCGCGCGTGAAGCTGGAATTGAGATTGGAGAATCAGGGGGCATACTTGTTAGCGATCGAATGGCAACGAACGTCAAAGATGTATACGCTGCAGGAGACTGTGTAGAGACAACATGTGCTATTACTGGAAGAAGGTTGCTGATACAACTAGCGACCACTGCTGTTAGACAAGGCCTAGTTGCCGGAGCAAACGCGGCTGGCGGTTCTGAGACTTATCCTCCATCCACAGGAGTTGCAGTTACAGAACTGTTCGGCTTGGAAGTGGGCTGCGCAGGACTGACCAGTAACGCTGCTGAAGGCCTAGGACTGTCGCCGATCTCGGCAAGGGTAACCGGATCGACGAGATTGCCATACATGCCTGACGCTCAAGAGGTTACGGTGAAGCTGTTATGCAGTCCAGAGAATGGGCGTCTGTTAGGTGCTCAAATAGTGGGAGAGGAAAACGTTTCTTGGAGAGCAAACTTCGCCTCTTTGGCAATGCATGCAAGACTCACTGTGCACGAGCTTAGAAGAATGGAGACTTGCTATGCTCCTCCACTTTCGCCCGTCTGGGATCCTTTGACAGTCGCCGCCCATGCCTTGGAACGCAAGCTTGAAGCGTTTGGGAGGGGCCGTTGAGCATCTGAGGGACTATCGTTGCCTAAGAAGGTCCTTGTATGCGATCCAATGGAGGCCGAAGGAATCCAGAGGCTTCACAGTGCTGGGTTCGAGGTTGACGAGAAACCGACAATCTCTAGTGAGGAATTGTTGAGGGTCGTCGGCGGATACGACGCTCTCTTGATCCGTAGCAGAACGAAAGTGACTCGGGATGTGATCCGGGCTGGCCGAAGGCTGAGGGCTATTGTCAGGGCAGGTGTCGGCCTCGATAATGTGGATGTTGAGTTCGCAAAAAAGGCAGGCATACAGGTCATATCAACGCCCGCTGCACTGACTGTGAGCGTGGCCGAGCTGACAGTCGGTTTGATGCTTGATGTTCTTCGTCAGATAAGTTTCGCCGACCGCAGTATGAAAGAAGGGAAATGGATCAAATCGCGTCTGATGGGTCAGGAGTTGAGAGGAAAGACCGTCGGTGTAATCGGAGCGGGAGGAAGAATCGGAAGCGAGGTGGCCCGGATCCTGAAAACAGGATTCGGGGCGAACGTTATCGCCTACGACATCACCGATATCAGTCGATACGTAACCGAACTGCGTATGCAATCAGCGAAGGACCTTGACGACCTCCTCGGTCGTTCCGATATTGTCACTGTCCATGTCCCATATTCAGAGGCAACCCATCATTTGCTCGATGAGAAGAGGATAGCTGCAATGAAGAAGGGCAGCATCCTCATCAACACATCCCGGGGCGATGTAGTGGACGGACAAGCTCTGCTTAAAGCTCTGAAAGAAAAGCACCTTTCTGGTGTGGGGCTTGACGTTTTCCACAACGAACCCCCTAAAGAAGAGTGGGAGAAGGAGCTTGTCTCGCTTCAGGATGGAGTTGCAGTATGCACCTGCCACATAGGCGCACAGACAATCGAAGGCCAAAGAACTGCAAGCGTGATGGCGTCAGAAGCTCTGATCAAGTTTCTGGAACCATAGGTCCTCTGCCTCAGCTCTTTGATGACCCTACCAGCTCTTTGTTTCACAAGAGCTGTAATGTCCTACTCTAAGACCTCATGTGAGAGGTGGGAGCGATGGCCCAGAGATACCCAAAACTTGTTAGGAACTGAGTAGACCTTGAATGCAAATCAAGCCAAAGTTGAGGTTAACATGGAATGAATCCAGAGTTTCTCCTTTTGCGGAATGAAGATATGAAAGAACCTGTGTCCATGTCTTCTATTCTCATCTAGAGGAGTTGGGAAAAATGGAAGGGAGAATAAAGAAACTAATATTGGAGTCGGTTAGGTCATACCAAGATGAGATTCTCAATTTCACCAAAGCTCTAGTGGCTATACCGACTGAGAACCCCCCAGGAACAGCGTATGAAACGTGCGTCAAACTCCTTACGCAGAAGTTGGACGAGATCGATTTGGACAGTAGGATCATAAAGGTCCCTACCGCTGGGAAACACCCTCGTTACTGCATCATGGGCTTCCATGGGAAAGGCAAGAAGACGCTATACTTCCACGGTCACTACGATGTCGTGCCAGGAGTGAGCGAACGTCAGTTTCGACCGTTCCTCAGGGGTGGCAAGCTCTTCGGGCGCGGCTCATCGGACATGAAGAGCGGGCTTGCGGCAATGATCTACGCCATCAAGGCAGTGAAAGAATGTGTAAACGAGTTGAATGGCAGAATAGGGCTAACCATAGTACCGGATGAGGAGACCGGCGGCGCACTTGGATCGCAGTACCTGTACGAGGCAGGTTTGCTAGGTAAAGACGGCATCGGGATGGTTACGGCCGAACCCACAAACGGTATGATCTGGAATGCGAATCGAGGAGCCATTTCAATGCGAGTAACGGTGAGAGGAAAACCCGCCCACGTCGGCTTACATTATCAAGGAGTAAATGCGTTTGAGAAGATGCTGACAGTTGCCAATGCGCTACTTGAGTTGAAGAGAGACGTGAAGAGGAGGATGACTGAGTTCAATATCCAACCGGACGCCGCACGGCGTTCCATATTGTTAATAGGAGGACGGTCCGAAGGAGGAATGACCTTCAACACTGTCCCTGCGGAGACCTCATTCACCATAGACAGACGGATCAATCCAGAAGAGGATTTGAACACAGAAAAACGCGAGCTAGTCACTCTTCTTGACAAGCTCAGACGGGATGGACTCAATCTCGAATTTGAGATTCTGCAGGAGGCAACGTCCTCGGGTATTTCAGAATATGATCCCGTGGCACGGGCTCTTGCGCAGAGCATACGAGCGGTTACCGGCGAGCTTGCGAGATTTCGAATGTGCCCAGGAGTTCTAGAAATTCGGTTCTACATCAAGAAAGGAATCCCAGCCTTGGCGTACGGACCGGGGCTTCTAACAGTTTCTCATGGCCCGAATGAATTCGTAAGGGTCAGAGAGATCTACAGATGTGCAACAATCTATGCGCTCACGGCCTTGAAGCTACTGAGCTAGCCTCTGGCTCTCTTGGGTGCTTAAGTATGAAGCCGAACGAGGACAAGGGGGCGATTACCGAAGATAACTATGCGTGTCCTAGCTGTAAGTTGCCTGTATTGTCAAAGAGGAATACTCTGTTTTGCCAGCAGTGTGGGCTAGGCTATCCTGTCGAAAGTGGGATTCCAAACTTCATTACCGAGGATCTTTCAGAGAGCAAACATCCGGTATTGAGGTCGGTTTCCAGTATTGATAAGCTGGCGAGGATCTACGAAACATGGTTATGGTATCCTCTTGTGTATCATCTCTACGGCGGACTGTTCGTACCCTCAGTCAAGAAGGAGGTGAAGATGATTACCGAGATGGTGGATGCCGATGGTGGCTTAGGGCTAGACGTAGCATGTGGAACAGGGCTGTTTACGCGATCTGTTGCGAGAAAGATGAGGTACGTTTACGGTGTCGATATCTCAAAAGGCATGCTTGAGAAGGCGGTAGAATACGCCGAAGAAAAGGGAATACGAAATATCCGCTTTGCTCGTGCCAGGGCAGAAAAGCTCCCTTTTCCGGACAACTTCTTCGATGGTGTGATTTGCTGTGGAGCTCTGCATCTCTTTCCGAACACCAAGAATGTACTGGATGAGATAGGGAGAGTTATGAAGAAGGACGCTCGATTGGCCGTGATGACGTTTCTAACGAGAGGGATCTTCAAGTTCGAGTGGGTCCGTAAGCATCTTGAAAGAGATCACGGAGTGCATGTTTTCGATCTAAAGGAACTAGACATACACCTATTGCAGACGGGCTTCAGAGATTTCACACATGCTGTCCATGGATCCATAATATTGTTCCATGCAAAGAAGGCATGAATGTTTTCCTGATTCTGGTGCAACGATAGAGATCTGTCACGTGTTCCGTGCGATGCCGGAACTTGCCTAAATCGCAAGTCTATCTGAGATCTACGCAGAGACTCCAACAGTAAGAAAAACTGAGCCCATTACAAAAGCGAGGGATTTGACGACGCACGATTGTCCATATCCGGAATCGGGCTACTGGTTGCCGTTCAGCTTAATACTCTTCCAAGCAGGTATGACTGACCTATTTGATGGGGGATTGTGAATGAACGACAGTTTAGGTGAGTCGAAGAATGTCTTCTACTTCAATACGTGTGGTGAAATCAACACTGAAAAGACACTAGAGCTAGCCTTGGAAAGGGCTCGCGAATTGGGCATAACCAAAGTGGTTGTTGCCTCTGAGACAGGTCTGAGTGCTCTTAAGGCCGCAGACTTGCTTCGAGATTCCGGCACAGATCTCATAGTCGTCACATCCGCTGCTGGCACAAGAATCAAGAAGACCATAATCGGCGACTTGAAAATAGGTATTCCAGACAGAAAGGTTTGGGATCGGTTAGAGAAGAGTGGTGCCAAGATCGTGCGGGCCACTGACCCTCTATACAATATTGGAGCTGACTTGGAGCACAAAGGAGTCCCAACGCTGGCGACGCTGATTCGGACGTGTTTCAAGATGATCAGCTCTGGAACGGCCGTGTGCGTCACAGCTGCTTTGATGGCTACTGACAACGGCTTATTGAGAGAAGGAGAGGAGGTCGTGGCAGTAGCAGGATCGTGGGTGGGGCTGGATACGGCACTCGTTGCACAGGCGGCGAATTCAGTAAGCCTTCTGAAGACTGGATCCCTACAAGTCAGAGAGATCATATGTAAACCTCGAAACCCCGCACACAGTTGGCCTATTAATCAGAAAGACTGGGTCGGCGATTTGAAACCGTACATGGCCTTCGCAAAGTGATGCGCACTTGGAATACGGATTCTTGAGCAGCTAAAAAGAGCGAATATGGTGCGACAATTGAAGACCGGTTCGATAAGAGAGGTACTGTCAGAAGAAATCTCTGAAGAGACTGAGGACCTGTTTGTCGGTATTTTGAAGAACCATATGGCGGTATGTGCGAGGATCCTTGTGAAAGTCATTTGGGCTCTAGAGCTTGGTTTTAGGCGAACAAGGACCTTGATGGACAACCAAGGCGAATGCGACCATGTCTTCTACGTGAGAGATTGAAGCCTCAAATCGGAACTGGCCAGATGCTCTCATATCAGAAGAAGTGTCGAACTGCTTGCGCGGGGCGCAATCCACTCAAGGTTGGATCAGCAAGGAATTGTCAGTGGGCTTCCTTCAGAGTTGGGCTTGAATGAAGTCAGCCACCAAACGCTTTTAGGCGATTCAATCTATGTAGCAAAGAAGGTGATTTCAGTGAGCATTATCTCATTAGAAGATTTCCAAAGGCTAGACCTGAGAATTGGAAAGGTCCTTAGAGCGGAGAGGATTCCCGAAAAGAAGAAGATCTACAAGCTGCAGATAGATGTGGGCGGGCAACAGATCCAAACGATTGCGGGAGGAGCGGAACACTATCCCCCTGAATACTTTCAAGGCAGAACAGTGGTAGTCCTGATGAACCTTCAGCCGAAGATCATAGGGGGAATCGAATCAAAGGGAATGCTGCTTGCGGCCGACTATCAAGAAAAGCCGATTTGGCTGACTGTAGACGGCGAAGTTCCCGCAGGAACAAAGGTAAGATAGTCGAGATACCGCAAATCAGAACTCGCAAAGGAATTATATAGACGCCTCAGATCACCTTGCAAGCCTCAAGAAGACAAAGGAGATCAGAGGGCTACCCGATGAAGAAAGCATTGATAGTCACATTTCTTATCATTTTCATGATCTGCCAGAATGTTTCAGCAGCTTCTGCTTCGACCTTTTCAGCCAGAGTCGAACGCGACGTGATTGATGTGCAGATATCATCGACCCTTGGCCAAAACATCACAAGCCTCTTCGAGAAGAAGATCAACATCTCTGGAGATGCGTTAACCAACGTAACAAGGACGTTTGAGAAACAGATCAAAGCAAAATCGCCCGAAGCCGCTGTCAGGAATTTTTCGGTTCATTGCATATTCACGAACAACACTATTGAAGTCTCTGTGCGGTTCAATGTCTTGGGGGTCGTTTCAAGGCGGGAGGAAGTCGTCACTGCGAATCTAACTTGGAGGGCATTCAACATTCTCGATGATTTCTCGGTAGAGAATGTGAGCTACAATCTCGTCGGGAAGGCCTACTTCCGAGGCGTCATTTCTCGTTTCGAGAACGTGACTGGGGCGCGGTTCCACGAGAATCGTACGCTTCCCGTAACTGCTTACAGAGCGAAAGACATTGCAGGAAACATAACGATGCTGCGATTCGAATCCTTGGGAGCACCTCTTTCGAATTGGCAGATGATGTACAACATTACAAAAGGGGAGACAAGTTACAAGCTCAAGCTAGGGCGCGTCGTCGACCTCGCCGTTAAGCGGGAGCTCAACATTTCAGTAACAGAGTTCGGGGTCTGGGTGGATCTTTCAGGTGAGATAACTACGTCTGGATTTGCCAGGCTCAAAGGAGACGCGATAGTATCCGAGACTGGCGTCGGAATCTCACAAGTCTTAATCCTTGCGTTCGTTGCCATACCTCTGCTGATTGCTGTTGCAGCCCATGTGATCGAGAGGAAGAGGACTAGAATCAAGACCGAAGCCAAGAGGAAATAGGCATCGTTGGCATAGAAAACCAAAAAATCCCGTCGAGGGGATGAAACTCTCCATGTTGAAAATTTTGGTTTCGTTCAATCTCGACGAAGAGTATGTCGAGAGGATTCGTTCCTGCCTGGTTGGCATTGACGTCAAGAAAGACTCTGATCCAAGCGAGCTTCTATCAGAGATCCGCGATGCAGAGGTCCTTCTCGCGGGCAGATTCAACAGCCAGATGTTCGCGGCTGCCAAGAAGCTCAAGTGGGTCCAGGCTATAGCGGCAGGAGTTGACAGATTCCTTTTCACCGAATTTGTTTGCTCAGATGTTATCCTTACGAATGCGAGAGGAGTTCATCCCGCTCAAGTTTCTGATCACGTTCTTGCTCTAATCTTGGCGTTCAGCAGAAAACTCAACAGGTTCATGAAGTCCCAACACGAGCAAAAATGGACTCGTCTTCAATGCGAAGAACTTCAGGGAAAGGTCCTCGGCATAGTTGGCTTGGGAGCGATTGGCAGAGAGATTGCTCGGAAAGCGAAATGCTTCGGTATGAGAGTCCTAGCCGTCGATAGAGATGTGGCCGTTCCCCCAACCTCTGTAGACGAACTGCTTAGGCCACCAGCCCTGTCGACCTTGCTGAAGCAATCTGACTTCGTTGCCCTATCAGTGCCTCTCACCCGAGAAACTGAGGGATTGATCGGAGAACCGGAACTAACAACAATGAAAAGAGATGCTATCGTCATCAATGTGAGCCGGGGCGGCATAGTTCGAGAGCAGGCACTTGTTAAGGCTCTGAGGGAGGGTAGGATAGGGGGTGCTGGTCTTGACGTATTCGAAGAAGAGCCTTTGCCGTCTAGCTCTGAACTTTGGGGTATGGAGAACGTCATTGTTACGCCGCATGTAGCTGGCTCAACTCCTCGCTACTGGGCCAGGGTCTGTGATATCTTCTGCGAAAACCTGAAGCGTTATGCTTCAGGGCAACCCCTAATCAATGTGATTAACAAGAAAGCAGGCTATTAGCGCCTGACCCAACGGAACGCTCCGTGATTCAGAATTCCTTTTTGTATCAGTCGAAGAAGATTTTTCATTTTCTCGATCTTCAATACTTTCGTTTTTCTCTCTTGCTTATATTGAACGCGGGTTCATCTCGTTCATGAGACGTCGCTATCGGATTCGTTTGTGTGGAAGGGGAAGTGGCCGAGTATATAGAAGTAGCCATTTCAAAGATCAAAGATTCTGTATTCATCGATGAATCCAAACTTGATTTTGACTATATGCCGCCTAGACTACCGCATAGAGACATTCAACTTAAACGTCTAGCGCAAGCATTCCATCTTTTACTGGATAACCCCGGTAGAGCCAGCCCTAGGGCGTTAATCTTTGGGGGGGTCGGTGTAGGTAAGACCGTTCTGGCGAAGTATTTTGGAGAGAGCCTCGTCAAGGTTGCAAAGAGTCGAGAGGTCAATCTAGTTTATGTTTACTTGAACTGCCGAACGGTTGAGAGTAGATGGTCTCTGGTATTGAATTTGGCTGTGAAGATAAATCCGCATGAACTCGCTGTGAGGGGATACGGCCCAAGCCAGATGCTCCGAGGAATCTACGACTACTTGAACGATAACGACCTCTACCTGCTTCTAGCATTGGATGAGGTTGATTTCTTCATAAAGAGGACTGGCGAGAATGTGATATACGACTTCACAAGGCTAAGTGAAGAGCTCGCCAACTTCCCAAAGAGAATAGCAGTAATCTTCATTGCCAGAAACCATGGAATATATGAGCTTCCTCAACTTGATCCGAGCACGGTGAGTACCCTTTTCGGCGCGAATACGATTGAGCTCCCACCCTATCAGACCTCGGAGCTGAAGAACATTCTAATTCAGAGGACGATCGAAGCTTTCAAGCCACACACAGTATCCGAGGAGGTCATCGACTTCATAGCCGATATCGCTGGAGACCAAGGAGACGCCAGATACGCGATTGAGATTCTGGCTTTCGCGGGGAGGTACGCCGACCTTGAAGACGCCAAGAGAGTTACCCCAGAACACGTTAGGAAGGCACGGTCGAAGATACATCCGCGAATCAGACGAGACGATCTGATCCCTCTCTCCATTCAAGAGAAGGTGATACTCCTCGCTGTGGCGCGAGGATTGAAGCCTGACGAGGCGTACATAGATCTCAAGGATGTCAGGAAGGCATATCAGATATGCTGCGAAGAATATGGCCTCACAAAGATTGGACTTGCCCAGTTGCAGGGCGTCTTAACAGAGCTATCCAAAACTGGACTTATCAACATGAAACATCTTGAGGGCAGACTCCTAGTAAGCCTCCCAGAGATCCCAATCGAGATCCTCAGAAGAGAGTTGGAGAACATAATCAAAGATGAGAGAAACAGTAAACCTCAGAATAAGAAATGACAACTACGCCTCTGAAATGGAGAGACTCCTGGGATCCAAGGCGAGGCTTAGGATCCTAAGACTCTTCGCCAAATATCCAAACCATGCCTTCACTAAATACAGAATATGTCAAATAACAGGTTTGAAGCGCCAAGCTGCATCAAAACATATGAGAGAACTACTTGAGCGGAATCT
>Ga0315310_10001570_pt1 | contig 14496 bp, 11 predicted proteins | sample TDP5_MG_FD_203630 | JGI IMG/M metagenome (GOLD analysis project Ga0315310, IMG submission 203630) | Freshwater sediment microbial communities from Lake Towuti, South Sulawesi, Indonesia - TDP5 | ecosystem: Environmental > Aquatic > Freshwater > Lake > Sediment | place: Indonesia: South Sulawesi... | reverse complement strand
AAAAAAAAGAAGGGGAAAGACTATTTCTTTCTAAGTCTGGGCAGCACTGCGATTACTACTGCCGCTATTATAGCTATCACTGCTACAGCTAGTGAAATGATAACTGTAGTGTTTAGCGTTGAAATTGTTCCTTGAAGATCAGTTATTTGTTCCGACAAGTCAGATATCTCGGTTCCTTGGGAGGTTATTGTCGTTTCTAAATCTGCCTTAAGCCTGCCGAGTTCGCCGCTAAGGAAATCTTCGAAGGTTCCTGTTACGAATGAAACTGAACCAGTTGATGGTATGCTTACTAGTTTGGATGCCGCAACCACTTCAATCTTGTTTGAACCGACTGGTAGAACCGAGGTATCTGCAGCTGAAAGGATGATCTTCCATTGTCCGTCAGTTATAGGAGTAGCGCTGCCTACGGTTCTTACGTCTCCAGCAGGGCCTATGATTATGTACTTAACAAAGTCTAGTTCCTCTGTTGGGTATGCTTGACCTTTGAAAGTTACACTAATGTTGAACTCGTTTGCTAATGTTTGAATTACCGTAGAGGGTCCTGCCAAGCTCAAAGCGGGGACTTTAGGTTCTGTAAATCCTGCCCATTTGTCAGCCTTGTCTGGATGCTCTCTGAAAGCTTTTAAGGTTATGCTCGGAGCGAGCGGATCAACGCTATCGACGTAGAAAACTCCGTTTCCGACCCACAAGTGTCCGTGGTTTGTATGCCAAGTCTTCAATGCATTGTATTTTGCTGTAGCTTCGGCATCAGTGATATATGTTGCTAATACACTTCTGTACGGAATGAATACCGGTGACGCTGCTAAAGCTGCATCTAGCTCCTCCGTTAACGTGGTTACGCTTGGGCCAGCTATATAGCTCATCCACTCAACGCCTAGCGCATCGGCCTTTGTAGCTCCAAATGCAAGGCGGCTTTTCGATTCTGCGAGCCATCCGATGGCGAGTAAGTGCCAAGGTGAGCCGCCTTGGCTCATTTCTGGGTCAAATGTATCGGCTGCAGCTTGGACGATATATTCGGCGTCTAGGTAAATAACGTCTGAATAGAAATCGATGACCAGCGGGTCCTCGCTTGTTATTTTGAATCCTTTGAAATCCTTCTTGAAGGCGTTAAGAGTCGGAACGTAGGCTGAGTCATATACGGGACTTGCTGAGTCTCCCCTGTCAAATGTGTATATGAACTGGAACACAAAATCCGCCAATGAAACATCAGTTCCATCATGATATTTCTCATTGAATAGGTTCGGGTCAAAATTCAAAGTTACTTTTGTTCGAGCGGTTGTTCCAGAGGGGGTTGTTATTATTGATTGCGTAGTAGCATTCCAGTCGTACCAAGCATCTGTAGGTACCACTATTGAATCCTCCGGGACGTATTTGACTGTCAACCAGTCCAGGCTTTTGAAAACAGGTAGTCCACTCTCAACTTCAACTGTTGCACTATCCAATCGGCTGGGCCACCACAAACCAGTGAATGGATCAGGCATCAATGACTGATCGTAGGTGGCACGGATGACCATCTGATCATATATCCAGTTGCTGCCCGCTACAGGATTCCATGGATCGGTCAACAGATCGGAAGACGCTATTTTTACGCTTCCTCCAACTGTATCTACGAATCTGATTGTCTGAGGCCACATGTAGCATCCATAGAAGCCCCCGGCCAAATCGGAAGTTTGCGCTACTGCATTTCGAGCCACCCAAGGTGACGCACGGTTTATACACCAGACTCTTACGGCGTCTTTCATTGACAGTTCGAGTGCTCTTGCCATCAATTCGAGCCTTTCTTCAGCCGAGGTGAAATCATTTCTGCCTAGACGTTCTGATATCAGATCAAATTCAGGGTCTGGTTTGTAAGCCTGCCAAAGTGGTTCAGTTCTGCCTCTGGCGGTGAAGTAGTAGTCGAAGTTGCTTGCCTCGTCCCTATTAATTATAGTTGTTACCCAACCGCCAGTGTAAAGGTGCCACGCTCCATCTGCCGGGTTGCCACGCATCCAAATCGGCGTGGCTTCTGCCGATGTTTTGTATTGTCTGTCTACTACAAAACCGACGTTCTCCAACTGCCCAGATAGATAGTCGCCTATTTGTCTGCGTTCGTCCTCAGTTCTTATTATGAACTTTATCGTAACTTGCTCTCCATTGTAGTTCCACTTCCCACCGACTAAGGTTGCTCCCAGCTTCTGCATCTCTGAAGTTATGATTGACTTCCCTTTGTCGAAATTGTAGGCGTATTCAAGTTCAAGCTTGCGCGCAGTGTCAAGCAGTTTAGCATAATCGGGAAAAGACGGGGTCAGTGGAGTGTATCTTGGAATAGCTAAGCCCTTGGCTATTTCGTCAGCCATATATCCTCTGTTCAATAAATAATGCAATGCCTCTCTTATTTTTGGGATAGCAAAAGGATTAAGCTTACCAGTTGCTGGAAATTCGGGACCCACAGGATTGCATGTTATTTCTCGGTGACTTCCAAAGGACTGGCGATACCAAAGCCCTGGCGAAGCTTTTATCGTGTTGAATAACTCTGCATCGTCCACTGGGAAGAAGTACGAGTCCATTTGTCCAGCCTTTAGCATGTCGACGGCTTTTGCCTTGTCAGGTTCCTTGAAGAAAACTACTTCATCAACCCATGGTCCTTGAGGCACGACTTGAGCCGATGTTGTATGAGGGATTGCTGCTAGCAGTGTTGCTAATAGCACAATGGTGACTAACGAGGTTTTTTCCATATGAACACCATCGAGGACGAATTTTGTCTGAGAGTTTTATAAGACTTGTGGTGTAGAACTCAATATACTTGATATAGTGGAAGTGAAGTTGCAGTGCTCCAGACTTGAAACCGCATGAGATCTTAGCTCTAAGCGACGCGTATTAGCATTTCCATAGAGAGACAAAAAAATAATCGCGTAGCTTGTTCAAGCGCAGGGTTGGCACTAGTCCACGCTAAGGCATGACTCGAGCCGAGCTCATTTAAAGTTTCCACAGAAAGTAGCTTGTCTGAGACGCTTAGCGGCCTATGTGAAGTCTCACAAGGGATACCCCTATCTGAACCGTTGAGTTTTTTATCAGAGAAGAGAAATGGTATCAAAACCAAAGGGGAACAACTTAAGCACATGTCGGTTCAGAAGGAAGTCGTAGAGGCTCTCATGAACCCTCAGGCCTATGACGAAGAGCCAGGTCAGATAGAACTGATGCAGACTCACATATCATTCGTCTTTCTAACCAGAAACTTCGTTTATAAAGTGAAGAAGGCTGTGAACCTCGGATTCCTAGACTTCACAACCCTCGAAAAGAGGCATTTCTTCTGCGAAAAAGAGCTAGAACTCAACAAACGGCTATGCAGAGACATGTACCTCGAGGTTGTTCCCATCAACAGATCAAACACATCTTTGATCAAGATAAGAGGCAAAGGAGAAACAGTTGAATACGCTGTGAAGATGAAGCGAATGCCTCAAGACAAGATGATGAATAAGCTTCTCGAAGAAAAAAAGGTAGAAACCAAGCTCATCGACAGAATAGCGGAAATCATCGCAGAGTTCCATTCAAAGTCGGAGACAAACAAGAGAATAAGCGAGTTCGGTTCGTTGGCGGTAATAGACACGAATTGGAAGGAAAATTTCGAGCAGACACGGGAGTTTGTCGGCAGATCGATATTCAGAAAGGACTTTGAACTAATTTGCGAAAGAATCAATGATTTCATGAAGGGGAATGTGTCCTTATTTAAGAAAAGAATGAGGGATGGCAGAGTCAGAGATTGTCACGGAGACATCCATTCAGGTAACATATTTGTTACGGATGGGATCTACATTTTTGACGCCATTGAATTTAACGAGAGATTCAGATATTCTGATGTCGTCTCAGATGTTGCTTTTTTAGCTATGGACTTGGACTTCAAAAGGCGAGCCGATCTGTCTGACTTCTTCATCAAGAGATATATCAAATACTCTGGAGACCAAGAGCTGTGGAAGCTTCTTCCTTTCTATAAATGCTACCGAGCATATGTGCGAGGAAAGGTCACCAGTTTCAAGCTTGAAGACCCCAGCGTCGGCAGGGATGATAAGGGCGCAGCAAAGAAGGAAGCTGAGGCTTACTTCAAACTAGCTTGCGCTTATGCGAAAATTCTTTAATCAGAAAAGAATGCTCATTCCAAGTTGAATTGAGTTGCCACATATGCGGGAACTTTAACGGTTCCCATGAGTATCGGTTTCTGGTGGCAATCGCTTCCACCAGTCATTATCAGCCGGTTTTTTCTGGCAAACTTGGTGTAATGATTTGTTGTTCGGTTGTCATTTCTGAAGTGCCAGCACTCCACACCATCAATGTATCTCAACATTGATTCTTCTATTATCCTTGTCTGGTCAGGCAGCGATTCGGTAAGCGTCACAAGCGAGGTTCCGTGAGGATCGTTGGGATGAGCCAATACAACGAGTCCTCCAGCGTTTCTCACCAACCTTGATGCCTCCTCAATGTAGAGAGGATACTTTGGAACATCACACCTCACAAGATATTTATCAAAAGCTTCCTGTCTGGTTCTCACAATTCCTTTTCTGACCAAATAATCTGCTATGTGAGGCCTCCCAAGCACTCCATCAATTGAATTTTGAATCTCCTTTAAATCGCTTCTCGTCAGCCTTTTAATTCCTTCTTTTTCAAATTCTGCATTAATGTTATTCAGAATCTTTGCAGCTCTCTCTTCTCGATACTTCGCGATTTGGTGAAGTTTGACCTTTAGCCGTTTGTTGTTTACGTCATACTGATAACCTAAGAAATCTAAAAATACCGATTTACCCTCGTGATAGCCGAAGTGAGAGAAGGTCACGTTTAGTTCAACTCCGGAAACATAATGGATTCCGTTCTTTCTTGCCAAAGTCATGGCTTTCTCTTGACAGCCAATCGAGTCGTGATCTGTAATCGACATAAACCCAAGACTTCTGGTCTTAGCTTCTTTGATAAGTTCCTCGACGGTCAAGTTTCCGTCGGAACAGCTTTTTGAATGAATGTGCAAATCTATTTTCATAGTAAAGGGATCCGGTTACCGTTCTTCCATTCCGATTATATACCACTCCTTTGGAGGGTCATACTCAGTGTCAACTGTCAGATGCACTATTTTGAGTTGCGGATGTCTCGTTTTCAAGTCATCCAAGTCAACGGGTTCAAACTTCCTCTTGTTGTTGTAATACGCTTCCTTGGTTAGGGCATTTGATTCATAATTCTCCTTTGTTCTCCTCAAAATGCGCCTAAGGGATGCTTCTTCGGAGCAATGGGTCTGAAGTATGACAAAGGTCACGCTGTGATTTGCAGCGATTTCAGCAGCACGCCTTCGCAGGTCCTGAGTAACAAAAGTAGCATCTAATATTACACCCTGCCTTTTCTGTACAATATCTTCAGCTCGGCGAAACATCTCATCGTAGACAGATGTCCGCTTGCTCATGTTTGAGGCAACTTTCTCGTCAAAAATGTCTTCATTCTTGAGAACCTCAAGTCGAATCAAATCGCTTCGAAGAATCGGATATCCCTTTATTTTTGAGATTTCCTCCGAAGTCTCTGTTTTCCAAGTTCCTGGAAGCCCACACGTGATTAATAGAATGTCGGGCTTTAGCTCCTTTTTGACAAATTCGGAGAAGGGTTCCCTCAACTTGCACAACCCTTGTTTCTTTGCGCATGCTATAAGTTGAAACAAGCAAAATTAAACCTTTACGTCAATGTGCACTATTCGTAAATAATAGTTCCTAGATTCTTTCTCAGAATAGTTTGAGACCGGAGGCATTTTCGCATGAACCTAGTTGTCCATGGTGGAACAATTGTAACGATGGGTAGCAGAGGGGTCATTCGAAACGGCGCAGTTGTCATCGAGAATGGCAAGATCAAGGGTGTGGGCAAGAGTGCCGAACTCGTGAGGAAACATCGGAGGTACGAAAAGATCAAGGCGGATGGAAAGGTGGTCATCCCAGGACTCATAAACACTCACCATCATGCTGCCATGAGCCTCCTGCGGGGTTACGCCGATGATTATCCGCTCAATGAGTGGCTGGAGAACCGGATATGGCCTGCCGAAAAGCAAATGACAGGTCACGACATTTACGTAGGCGCTCTACTCACGGCCGTTGAATCCATTCTGAGTGGCACAACCACAATCAACACGATGTATCACTACACAAACAAGAGCAATGAAGCCAAAGCTCTGGCTGAGAGTGGTCTCAGAGGCGTTGTAGGACACGTCTGCTTCTCTTGGAGAAAAGAGGATGATACTAGAGCTTTGAAAGCGCTGGCCCGGAAGTGGCACGGTAAGGCGAATGGGCGTCTACGAGTCAGCGTTGACCCCCATGCAGCCTACACGGTAGACCCAGAATACATGAGAGAGCTATGGGAGATTAAACATCAGCTCAACAGAAAATATGGCTCAGCAAACCACTCTATCATTTGGCACATTCACGCCGCTGAAACTGACGATGAGGCCGAAAAGATCAGAAAAGCGTTCGGTGTCCATTTCACAGGCGGAGTCTTAGAGTATCTGGATAGTCTCAACGTGCTTGGAAATGACGTGGTCGCAGCCCATTGTGTTAATCTCACAAAAAAGGACGTTGAAACAGTGGCGAGAAAGGGTGTTAAGGTTTCGCACAATCCAATCTCCAACCTAAAGTTAGGCTCAGGCGTTAGTCCAGTTCCAAAGCTGCTCGAAGCTGGAACAACGGTGTCGCTTGGTACAGACAGTTCCTGCTCCAACAACAGTTCCGACATGTTTGAGGTAATGAAAACAGCGGCTCTGCTGCATAAAGGAGTCAACCGTGACCCAACTCTTGTGCCCGCTGAACAGATCTTGCGCATGGCAACTATTGAGGGCGCTAAGGCTCTCCTCTGGGACCGTGAAATCGGCTCTATAGAGGTGGGAAAAGACGCCGATCTCGTCTTAATAGACTTCAGGAAGCCTCATCTCTGCCCAGTCTTCAATGAGATCAGCCATCTGGTTTACTCAGCCAAGTCATCTGATGTCGACACGGTTTTGGTCAAAGGCAAGATAGTCATGGAAAACCGAGTAGTGGGCACGCTCAACGCAGATCATATCCTAACGTTGGCCAAAAAAACCAAAGAAAGACTACTGTCTAAACTGCACGAAAGAAGCTGAACTACCTATTCATTAGCCAACGACAGAGACGAGTTCTTCCTCTCCTCCAAAACCAGAGTCGAGTATGTGTCTATTACATCCGATGAATCATAAAGCCTCAGCAAAAAAGAATTGTATTCTGAAACATCCCTTACGCTCAAGATGGCGAGCAAACCGTACTCCTCCCCAGTTCGGTACAAATCGGAGATCGCGGTTAACTTAGCCAAGAAACCTTGTGCCACAGCATCGTAGGCGTTGGGATTTGCCCTTACTCGCACTATGAACCTTGTCTTTATGCCCAGCTTTAACTGGTCAATTCTGACTGTGTGCCTAAGAATAACACCTTCTTTTTCCAGCCTAGAAAGTCTATTGAACACAGCCGGCTGAGAGATATAGATTCTAAAATCGTGTAGCAGCCGACAAAGCTGCACAGAGGTTGGAGGCAACGGCGTCTTCGTGTATTTAGCTTGGTTCATTAAGATTTCTAGAATCTTCAAGTCTACTTGATCTAGTTTCAGAATCCTCTTGCTCTCGGCTTTGAAGACGACTCCTGCCTCTTTGAAGATTCGAATAGCGTTCACAACCCTGTACTTTTTGAAGTAGCTCTTTCCCATTGCGTCGTCGATTCTCCTCAGTACACGACCAAAATGTTCGTCGTCTGCGAATCTGAATCTGGCCCAAAGAGAGTACTCCCCAGCTATTCCTTCAAGCAGATCGCATGAGGCTGTAGTTTCAAGCAGTTTGGCAAGCCAAGGCTCATGCGGATTCGTCTTGAACTCGAAGAAAAGTGTGCGCCTCAGCCCGATCGGAATTGAATTAACCACAATGGTGGGTTCGATGATTATGTGTTCGTCAAACAACCTTTGGATTCGGTCTTTAACGGCAAAGCGCGATAAGCTCACCTTCTCACTGATCTTTGTTAGCGATGTGCGACTATCTCTCTGCAGAGTCTCCAAGATTGTCAGGTCGGTTTCGTCCATTCTCCGACCGCCCTTTTCGAATAAAATGTTCCTTATTGGCATTTTCTGGATCACTTTATAATAAAACTCGGAAAAAGATAAATATTTAGTGTTTCATGGTGTGAGGTGGGTGAAGAATGAAATGAGCTTTAAAGTGAAGGATGTTTCCTTGGCCGAGCAGGGCAATTTGCTGATCGACTGGGCTTCTGCTCACATGCCGGTTCTGAATCAAATAAGGGAAAGATTTCGGCGGGAGCGTCCACTCAAGGGGGTGACGCTTGGTGCATGCCTGCATGTTACCAAGGAAACCGCAGTTTTGATTCAAGCGTTGAAGGCGGGAGGAGCCATAATTGCCCTTTGCGGCTCAAATCCACTATCAACTCAAGATGAGGTTGCCGCCGCTTTAGCAAGAATAGGCGTCAACGTTTACGCTTGGCGAGGCGAAAACACAGACGAATATTACTGGTGTGTCAACCGGGTAGTTGATCATATGCCGGCTGTTACTCTTGACGACGGCGCTGACCTTGTGAGCACCGTACATGCAAAAAGAACAGAGGCCTTGGAAACTGTCAAGGGTGGCACTGAAGAAACAACCACTGGAGTAGTACGGCTGAGGGCTATGGAAAAATCAAAGGCTCTCAAATATCCGATAATTGCTGTAAATGACGCCTACACCAAATACCTCTTTGACAATCGCTACGGCTCAGGACAGAGCACCCTAGACGGAATACTGCGTGCCACTAACGTGCTGCTTGCAGGAAAGAACTTTGTGGTTTGCGGCTACGGTTGGGGTGGACGAGGACTAGCAAACAGGGCCAGAGGCATGGGTGCCCACGTGATTGTTACTGAAGTCAACCCTGTCAAGGCCCTTGAAGCCATTATGGACGGCTTCAAAGTTATGTCACTGAACGACGCTGCAGCCATCGGAGATATTTTCGTCACAGTGACCGGAGACACAAGCGTAATCAGGAAAGAACACATGGCAAAAATGAAAAACCACGCCATCTTAGCGAACAGTGGGCACTTCAATGTTGAAATAAACATACCTGACCTCGATGCCCTATCGACATCAAAACGAACCCTTCGACCCAACCTCGAAGAATACACTCTTAGAAACGGAAGAAAACTCTACCTGCTGGCTGAAGGCAGACTGGTAAACTTGGCATCAGCTGAAGGCCATCCGTCGGAGGTCATGGATATGTCCTTTGCCAATCAGGCGCTCTGTGTCGAATACTTGGTGAAGAGTAAGAGGCTCGAACCCAAGGTGTATGACGTGCCCAAAGAAATTGATGAGACTGTGGCTCGGTTGAAGTTGAAGTCAATGGCCATAGAAATCGATGAACTTACAGTGGAACAGAAGAAGTATATTGCGTCTTGGGAAGAAGGAACGATCTAGTCCAACAGAGTTCACAGGTTTTTCAACACTGGAAGACTCGTGCGTGATTGTTTGGCTTAGCAAACCTTATAATGGGGTTGTATTCTAAACATGGCTACATTGGTGGTGAAAAATAGTGAGCAAAGATCAAGCGATCGGCGGTGTGATTTTCATTGTCTGCGTTGTAATAATAATCGGGTACCTAATCGCTTTGTTCTTCCCTAGGGCAGTTGTCGATCTGGTTCGAATTGGATCGGTTGATGGCGTCAGATACTGGCTTGTGGCCGTTCCAGTCTTGGTAGCTTTGGTCGCCGTCCTCGGTATAGGCGCTTGGATCGGTTGGACCATGGCGACGACACCGCCTCCGAAACCAATTGAGGAAATTGAAGCCGAAGAGAAGAAAGAAGAGGAAGAGAAGAAAGAAGAAGAGGCTGAAGGGGAAGAAAAGGCGGAAGAGAAAAAGAAGTAATGACAGCTGAAATCCGCCTCTCCCAACTTCTATAATTTGTCTTTCTTATACTGGTGAATATTCTTTGAAAAACACGAAGGCCTTGGTTCTCTGTGGAGGCCCGGGCACAAGACTTCGTCCCATCACGTACTACTTTCAGAAAGCCTTGATCCCAATAGGGGTAAGACAGAAACCCTTGCTTGAGTATGTTGTTCGCTTGCTGAAGTACCACGGCGTAGACGACATATCATTTCTCGTGGATTACAAGGCCGAGCAAATCGTAAACTATTTTGACGACGGATCAAGGTTCGGGGTCAAAATCTCATACATAAGGGACGTCCGAAAGTTCAAGGGCACAGCAGGCTCGGTGCTCAATGCATTTAGGCAAGGAAAGGCAGGCCTCGACGACATCCTGCTTGTCTACTACGGAGACATCGTCACTACTATGAATCTGAAGAAGCTGCTAGACTATCATAACGGTCAAGGAGCAGTGGCAACGGTTGCCCTAGCCTCAGGCTTCACGGTTAGAGTGGGCTTGGCCGATGTTGACAAAGATGGCAGAATATTTGGATTTGTGGAGAAGCCAAAACTGGAAAAGCCTGTCAGCATCGGGATCATGGTTCTTCAAGGCGAGACACTCAAAGACATCGAAACGTTGTTCCCGAAGAAACGAGGTGTAGACCTAATGAAGGATGTGGTCCCCCTTCTGGTACAGAAGGGGAAGCCCGTGTATGGCTATTTGTCTGATGCCTTCTGGTACGATGTGGGCAGCACTGAAGCCTACGAGAAACTCGATCACAATTTCATCGAGAAGTCGCTTTCTTTCCTTTTTAAATAAGACGCTTTGGTTTTTTCCTGTCTAAAGATTAATAGCCACAAGCCTCAATTGTGGTTGTGGAGCTGCATTATGTCCTCAGCCAGTTTAGTGTTACCCTTCGTGGTTCCATCTGCAGACCTAGGAAGGAAAGTTAGTCCCGCGATGGAGTTTGCAGCCCTGCTTTTTTGGGCTGAGGAGAGGCGCAAACAACGAGGTTTTCTAGATTCAACGGAAAAGAGGCTAATGTCTTTGTCCAAACTGCACTATCCACTCTGGGCTGTTCCGTGGGAAAACGCATCTCTGATTGTAGACGGTTTAGACCTTCTTTCCTCAACCATTGCATTTCAAACATTGCCCAGTGTCACAGAGTTTATCGATGACGTGGAACGCGGCATGCCAGTCCGAGCACAATTTCATACCGCTCTTTCAAAGCATGAAAAAGCATTTGCGGAGCTTGCCAAAATAGAGCAGATCCAAATAAACGGTCTGGTCTCTAATGACGAGTTGCTGTCGGCTCTCCACGACTATATAAAAGAAACAGCTCCGCTGAAACTGGCGGGAAAAGATCAGGTTCCTTTGGTTCCGCCGAAGCTTGACCGTGAAGCCGCAGTTCAAAGGGCAAAGAGAATTCCGCAGCTTCAGAACCAGATTTTCTCTGAAATCAGGAGTCTTGAATACGCTGCCAGCCTGTTGGTTCAGACCGCCCGAGCTCATGAGGAAATGATTCAGAAGGAAGCTGACCTAGCTCGCGAATCATACGAAGCAGAGATCAACAGGTTGCGGCCAAGCGTTGATAAAAAGTTAGACCAGCTTTTAAAGGAGCTGGATGCTCGAATATTCAAGATGAATCGGCTCATGAATAGAGAACTGGGGCGAAGAGAGAAAGAAAGACAGAGACACGAGCGTGAATTACAGAGGCTAGAGCTCGGCAAGGCTGACTCTCTGAGGCGCCGAGATATGCGTAAGCAGAAACACGATAGCCCAGGTGCGGCACATTGGGAACACAAAATCAAAATTGACGAAGCCAAAACTGAAGACGTTGAAGCGAGAATACACAGCCTCTCAGAATTCATCGAAAAAACTCAAACACAGAATCAGGCTGACATCGAAAAACTAAGGCAGGGCTATCAATGGCTCATTGATCAGGAGAAAAGAAAGATCTTAGACCTAGAACTGCAGCGAGATTCGATTGTCGCTGCTAAGCAGAAGGAAATCGATAGAATCAGAAATCTAACAGACTCGATCAAGAGTGAGATTGAAGAGCTGATAGAACGCAAACGGGAGCAAGAGACAAGGCTGAAGAGACTAGGCATGGCTTGGCCTCTTGACGAAGCCACTCTAATCTCCATACCCTTCTACCTTGCTTGTTACCATGCCCAAGACAAGACAAAGTTTCAGGTGCTTTCTCCATCGATTGTGACGCGCGGTGCGGGGATTGTCAGAACCCTTCAGAAAACCCTCAGAAGTCTTAGACCGGCCTCCGGCACTGCGCTTCCCTTGCAGCCTAGGTCCAAAGCTCTGGGCGAAATGCTTGACTCTGTGATTGTGGGCAAAATGGAATCGGATGAAGCCTTCCTTAATACTTTGCATGAAGCAGTTAACTCTGGCAACATTTTGGCAAGGCCCGACTTCAAGGATGTGTTCAGCAAAGGTGTAGAGGAGCTGAGGGCCGAACGCTGGATAAGTCAGAAGGAAGTGGACGCTCTTATTCAAGCATACACTTAGAGAGGTTTTCAAATGGCAGAAGACGACAAGATTGCTGAACGTAAAGTCTTGTTAAAACAGGCTTACGCCCGTCATCGCCTTTTCGAGATAGGTAAGAATCTTTCCGTCGAGTATTTTGAGCGCTTCGGAGACGCCTGGGATCTAGATGAAGATCAAGCCGCATTTGAAATCGCGTCCCTAATAGACGATGACCAACTCAAACTGATTTTCGAGACCTACAAGCCTCGTGATTGGATCGTGTTTAGAGGCAGGTACCACACGTTTGAGGGCGGCGCTCTATCGTTTGAGGGATCATGGGAAACAATTCAGAACAGCCTTAATCACGTGAAACAAGCGCACGGAAAGACTGGACTCGAGGTCTTGAACATCTTTCTAGAGAATGAGAAAGGCTGTAGTTTGAAGGACGTAGCCGCCAGGCTGAAACTGGCCGTTGACGTAGCCTCCATAGTCAATGAACTCGAGAGACTGAAGATTATCTCAGTTTCATACCAAGGTCAGGGCTACAAAGAATGGAAAATCCCAGAAGAAGTCTCTCCTCTGGTTCAGTCTGAGCTAGCTAAGTCAACTCAAGTGGCTGTCTCAAAATCGTTCTCTGCGAAGATCGGTGAAGTTGATTACGTGTCTCTGGAGAGACAAGAAGTCGCAAAAATGGACAAGGTCCTACACGACTATTTAGCCAATCTCCTTAAGAATCGGATGGAAGGGACAATTCAGTTTGGCCGAACCTTTTCGGTGGCTGTGTTGGCGGAATACCTCAGGAGGCTGTTCGGGCCGGTTCTTTACTTTGACAATTTGCTAAGCATCACCCAGCAATATGGTCTTGCAGATGTTGAGATCATCCATGAGCATGGAAAGACTGGTATGCGCACCGGCTGGAATCTCTCATTGTTTGGAGAACCTGGAACAGGCAAGAGCTTTGCTACGCGAGACATGATACTGGGTAGGCCGGAAGCAAAAGTCTTCCCACACGGCATTCCCGGGCGCAATCGCTACGCAGGCGGCATAACGCCCGCACGCTTTATCCGAATTGGGCAAGCTTATGCTAATAGAGTTTTCAACTTCGTTGTGCCTGAGTTCAATGATTGGTTTAGGTACAAAGGAATGGTTGAACCGCTCAAATTGGCGATGGAAAGAGGCGAGATCAGGTATGAGACCCATCGAGAGGTCATAGGGCCATATCGTTTTCACAACTTCTTCAGCGTCAATTATAACGTGGCTATGTTTGGAAGAGGCTACGAGGTAACGGTTCAGGATCCCAACTTCAACGCCATCGAAGACCGCATGCTTTGCAGGCTTCATAGGCTCACCAAGGAGAGGTTTTTAGAGATCGCACAGAGTCAAAGAAGGTTAGCCTTTGGAGAAATCGATATCGAGGAGGGTGCAAAACAGATCAGAGACCATCTGACTCTTGTTTATGCCATAGAGACTGAGCACTCACTGGTTAGAGCTCGTTTTGCCCCAAAATCAGTGTTGATAACGCCTAAGGCGTATGAGATGATTGAGAAGGCACGCAACGCTATTTTGGAGCAGATTCCGAAGGGCACGGTGACTTTCTCGGCTCGTTTAGAGGACAGAGCGATACGCTTTGCCTGTGCTGCATCACTTCTGAACTATTTCCAGTCCAGTCTGGAGTATATCCCACTTAGCGAGGACGCTCTCAAGCATTCTATTCAACTCTACGTGGAAGAGGCTTCGGTGCGGTCGAGACAGGAGTTCAATCCGGAAGAGGTCTTGGCCAAAATCTTCTAAGCGCGCTTTTTTAGATTTTGAGTGAGTCTGCGATATTCTTGAGGATTGAGGCTGATCTTCTGAAGCTTGCAAGCTCTATCTTGTTCAGAGGGAGTTTCAGAACGGATCCTATTCCTTGGCGGCTGACGACTGACGGCACGCTTAGGCAGATGTCGCTTACTTCATAGTAATTCTGCAAGAGACTGGAAACTGTTAGAATTGCGTTTTCATCTCGGAGAACACTGTCAACTATGCGGGTCAGCCCCAAGCCGATGGCGTAGTAGGTTCTTCCCTTTCTCTCTATAATTTCATACGCGGCGTTTTTCACTCTGTCAAATAAGCTGTTCAAGTGTTTCG
>Ga0315310_10001569_pt1 | contig 14497 bp, 18 predicted proteins | sample TDP5_MG_FD_203630 | JGI IMG/M metagenome (GOLD analysis project Ga0315310, IMG submission 203630) | Freshwater sediment microbial communities from Lake Towuti, South Sulawesi, Indonesia - TDP5 | ecosystem: Environmental > Aquatic > Freshwater > Lake > Sediment | place: Indonesia: South Sulawesi... | reverse complement strand
GACGGGCAAGCAGGCTCCAGAAGCCCCACAGAACCGCTGAGGTTGTCGTCAGAGGGAACGGAATTTGCCACGAACAAGGCAGAAGTTTGAGAGGGTTCCGGTGCGAATACCCAAGCCCATGACTGACGAGATAGACAGAATCGTCACAGAGTACACGGAGTACGGCTGGAACAGACAACGGTTCATAGAAACCGCCATCGCAGAGATGATCATGAAGGTAAAGTCAACCGCATACAGAAATAAGAGAGTCCGAGGGTCTCGAGGGGTCTTTTCTTAGTGTTGTAATGAGAAAGCATGGTTTGGGGAGGTTTGTCAATGCTTAAGGTGTTGAGTTTAGTCATACTTCAGCGCGGCGTCTTATTTCTTCGATGAAGACTTCGAGTCCTTTTATGATGATTTCTCCTTTATCGGAGAGTTGGTATTTGTGGATTTTTCTTTTTCCCTTTTTCTCTTCTATGCGCAGAGTGACATTTAACTTCGTTAATTTGTTCATGGTGTTTCTTACTGATTGGTCCCTCAAGATTACCTTGCCTTTAGTTTCGTGGATAATGTAGTCTATGATATCCTTTACTGTCATGGCTTCTTTTTTCTCGGTCAACGTGATTATGATTACAACAGCGTCGCTGATACATATTGCCTTTATGTAATCGCATAGGTCAAGTAAGCTTTTTATTGTTAAGGACATATCGTAAAGAAGGATATAGTTTTTCCTTAAATTCCTTTTTGCGTAATTGTAGGTGAAATTTTTTAGTGACAATTCTTCTCTCAGAATCTATTCTGTATCCCTTCACCTAACTCTTTGGTGATTATTCTATAGTACTATTCTGGAAAATGTTTTCATAATGTATTAATATATGAAGCCTGAAATATGTTGGCTCAAAGGGCCGAAGGAGGCCCGCCACAACGCGTTTAAACGTTGTGGAATTCGAAAAGGGCGACCAATGGTTGCCCGAAGATCTGCCGTGTCATGCGGGGATTCCTTAGGAGTGATCTTTTTTGGTATTTGTTATTGACTGGTAAGGTGCTGGTTTTTGGTCGTCCGTGAACTCGATCGACCAGACCAAGATATGAGAAAAACTCGGAGAAAGTGTAAACACCGAGTTAGAAAGATAGCCTGGTGTATGAAGCATACTAAGTTTTGTAATGCCCCATACGAGTACGAAACCTGTCCAGACTATGAACCAAGAGAGAGCGCCTAGACTGCGTCGAAAGGTGAAGGGACCGATCAGTCGCCTATTTCTACAGACCGGATTTGATGAGTTACTTGTACCTAAGCTAGATAGCTAGAAGAGTTGGGAGATCCAGATGATTAAGCGGGCGTCTTATAGGAGTCGTCTGCGGATTGTAGCTGACATTCTCTCCGTGATCAGTAAGGGTGCTAGAAAGAGAAAGACCCACATCATGTATGGGGCTAACCTGAGTTATAAGCTTTTGAAGCAATATTTGGGCGATATTTTGGATTCCGGTTTGATCCGTCAGGGTAACGATGGCTGGTATGAGATCACTGACGAGGGCCAGATCTTTCTGGAAAGGTGTAATGGTTACTTCAAGAATAACAAGCGCATCGCAAAAAGGACCAGACATGTTGAAGGCAAGAGAGAAGACCTTGAGAGTCTACTTTCCGCTGAGACATAACTGGACATTCCGGTGAGCTTTTTGGGCAAGTATCGTAGCAGGCTTGAAATATTGAGGGACATTCTTTTCACCGTCTCAGTCGTCAACGGAGCTAAGAAAACGCACATAATGTACCGTGCCAACTTAGGCGGGAAGGTCTTGAATCGACATTTGGGGGAAACCTTGAAGGTCGGTCTGCTCAAGTGTGATGGAGAATCTCATTATTGGCTAACGGACAAAGGCGAACATTTCCTCAAGTTGTATGAAGATTACGATAGAAGCCGCAGAGATTTGAAAGAGCAGACCGATAATTTAGAGAAAGAGAAGAAAGCTTTGATAAAGATACTTCTCTCAGGTGAACCTGAGTACGGCGGGAACAGGCAAAAGTTCGTAGAGACCGCTATGATTATGAAGGTAAAGTCAATCGGAGAGCGAAAAAGTGAGGAAGAATAAAAGCATCGACATAGAAGAGTTCAGGTTTCTCGTCATGAACCTTATTCCCACAACTAGGAAGGAACAAGAGTGGATATGCTCAACCATTGAGAGGTTGACGTACGAGCATCCAGAGCTAAAAAGAAAGGTCGAGGAGTGGGGAGCGGCAGAGAAGACGAATCAAGAGTTCATCAACCGCATCCTTAGAAGGATGGGGCTGTTAGACACCTAAATCTGGGTGGAATGGGCACGCCAAAAAACATCCGACTGAACGATCTAGGTGCCTTTTAGCGTTCCATTCCACCAAAACTAGAGACAGTAAGTCATGTTTATTAAGATTTTCTTTCAGCCGATCACATATCATGGACAACTATACCAATGAGCATACCAATAATTATATATATTCGTAACACGGATTTTACAACCCTCTGAACGATCTAGGCGTGCCTCAGAATGGCGGAGAAAAAGAAAGATAGAAAGTACGGAGCAGCATCCATCTCCATCGGGGTACTTGAGGAGATAGACAATCTCATCAAAGAGCTCCGCTACTGGCCGAGCAGAAGCGCCTTTGCAAGAGAAGCTTGCCTCGAAAAGATCAGAAGGGAGAGGGATAGGCTGAGGGAACTTAAAGGTGAAAAGCCTGCGCAGTCTTCCGCTCAGTCCAAGGAGTAGGGATGGACGGCAAGATCTATGAACGCTGTTAACTGGATTCTGAGCTTGACCATAGCGGTCCTAGCAGCCGTAAACGCGGTCTGCTGGGGATACGCGATAAAGGAGGTGCAGGATCCTTCGCTAACTGTAGAGTTTGTCTTGAGGCTGGTTTTCAATAGGTTCTTCATTATGGCGATGGCATCAGCCTTCACAGCCTCCTTGCTAAGCTACGTGGTAATGAGTGAAATGGGCGTCTTAGCGGGCAGATACTTCCTCTCACTGGGAGCCGTCGCAACAATTCTGGCGTGCACATTGATCCTTGGGGAACGCCTCACGCCTAGGGAGTACGCAGGGATCGCATTAACCGTTGCTGGGGTCGTGCTGATCGGAGTGAGTTAGGAGGGATTTGTGAAGGTATGACCATAGCTTTAGATCCGATCCTCTGCAATGTCCTGTTCACCATGAACCTTCTTATTCATATTCGCCGTCCAGCTTCCAGCCCTCCCTGGAAGAAGCCGGTCAACGACATGCCTAGGGAGAAACTTCCACTGGTTTCTGTTCTTCTTCCAATGGCTAAGGAGAGAAGGGAATCCATCTTTGTAACTGTGAATTGTCTTGCGGCTCAGACCTATCCTAAAGACAAGATGGAGGTTCTCTTCGTTGTTGAGCCTGACGATTCAGAGTCTAGGAGCTTTGTTGAAGAGGCTGCTGAGTTCCTGAGGGGGAAGGGTGCAAACTCTAGGATTTTGGTAACGGATGGCAGGCTCAGAATGAAGCCTCACGCCTTGAACAGGGCTATGGAGGAGGCTACTGGCGAGTTTATCTGCGTCTACGATGCTGACGACGATTTTCCTGAAGACCAGATGGAGAAGGCTGTTACGCTTATGATTGAGAACGGCTACGACTGTGTCCAGCCAAAGATCTTCAGAAGCCGCATGTCTGTGACCGGTAGACATCTCATGCTCGACACATTCACTTGGAACAGGAAGTTTCTTCCTACCTTCTACGACATGGCAGGCGTCTTCCCACTCAGCGGCGAAGGCTTCTACGCTAAGAGACAAGCCATCTTGGATGTAGGAGGTTTCCCAGAGGTCCTCACCGAGGACGCCTACCTCGCCATCCTCTTGGCTGAGAAGGGGAAGAAGTTCGGCCTTCTGGACTCCGAGCTAACTGAGCTGGCTCCAAGAGACTGGAAGAGCCACTTCAGGCAGCGCTTAAGATGGTTCCGGGGCTACGTCACCTGCATCGGGCGAACATTGAAGGCTCACATGCCTCTCAAACAGAAACTGGTCTTTCTGATTCCTTTCGTGGCGCCTCTAACCTGCGCCTTCTCCCTGTTCACATGGATATTCATGGCTACCTACTGGCTTACATGGGCCTTTCTACCCTTCCCCATGTACGTTGCTCCCTGGATGGAATACTGGCTCTATCCGAACGTCATACTGTACTGGTCTGGCTTCCTAGCCTACATTGGGAACCCGATCGTCATGTTCAGCCTCATGCACAGCATAGCAGGCACAGAGATGGAGAGGCAGGCTCCACTAGCCCTCACAGCGCCCCTCTACTGGATCTTCATCGGACTAGCAGCAGTAGCCAGCTTCTTCAGAAGCCCAAGATACTGGGGAAAAACCGTAAGGTAGGTGATTCTAAACTGAAGAGAGAATTCAACCCTCTAGTTTCCGTGATCATACCTACCCTAAATGAGGAACGTTATATCAGTAATGTTTTAGATTGTTTGAAGGGACAAAGTTATCCTAGGTTTGAGGTCATAGTCGTCGATGGCGGTAGTTCCGACAATACCATTAGAGAAGTGGCTGACAAAGCTGAGATAGCAGTTGCAGATAGACTAGGGGTTTCATGTCAGATTAATTTAGGATTTATACGGTCTAGAGGGGACATTATTTGCAGATGTGATGCCGATGTTATTCCTTCTCATCAGTGGTTGGAGAAGGTTGTAGAGAAGTTTGAAGAGGATGGGAATCTCATAGCGGTTACGGGTCCAGTAAGAGTGCCCGATAATACCCCAGTCTGGTTAAAGATTGAGTATCATCTCTGGAATATGATACGGTTCATTTATAGCTTATTGCCGAAGCCTTTTGGAACTTTTTTCTCCTCTGGAGTTACAACTTCTGTTCGTAGGTCAGCGTTTGAAAAGATAGGGGGATATGATGAATCCTTATTTGTGAATGAGGATGGAAACTTGGGGAAGAGGCTCATGAATGTTGGGAAAGTTAAGTTTTTCTGGGATCTCCACCAGTGTGTGATACCGCGACGAGCTAAATCGCCGTTCAGTTTCAGTACATTCTACCTGTACATATTAGGCGATATGTTCCCATTCAGCCTTTTACCCGAGAGAATCTGGAAGGCAATTAGGTTAAGGTCGAGTAAGCGGTTTATGCAGGATGCTGAGACCCGTTTCAAGAAAGAGGATGAAAAGAGATGCTCAGTAACCTAAAGAGCATAACCCAGAGGTATTACAGGGGTCTCTTCAAGGATAAAACTGAAGCCATCATATTCAACGTAGCTTTCATATTAGTAATGAGTATTGGCCTCTATTACGTCTATAGGTGGGGTGCTACCTACGTAAGCATTGGGGATTGTCTGGCTCATTTGTACATAGCGAGGGCAGTTATCGATAATGGAGTGAACAGCGGCTTAGCCCAGTTAGGAACCGTCTGGCTTCCCGTTTTTCACCTTCTCCTCGTTCCCTTCGTTGCGATAGATGTGCTCTACACGACAGGTTTAGCAGGAACCATAGTCAACGGCCTCATGGTTGCAGGCATATCTGTCATGGTCTATCGGCTTTTGGATAATAAGAGATTGGGGATTTTAGCTTCGGCCTTGTTCATAGCTAACCCGTACACGTTACTCTTGTGTGGTCCCTCGGTTTGGATGCCACCCGCTGGCATGTTCTTCGCCCTCTTGGCCACGTACCACTTTAAGCTTTACTTGGAGAGGGATGATGTTAGGGAGTTTATGAAGTGCTCCCTCGCCCTTATCATCGGTACTTTGACAAGATACGAGGTCTGGCCCATCTCGATCTTAGTGATGATATTCTTCATATTAAGGGAGATAAGAAACGGACAAAGTTACAGAGTTTCCTATGTTCACTTCCCTTTATGGGGTATCTTTGCATGGTTTTTCTATAACATAGCTATTTTCAGAGATCCACTTATTTCGATATGGGGACCATTTCCAGGTGCTGGAAGCTATTATAGTGGCGTAATTGAAAGAATCTTACATCCCACCCTCGATAGGGCGGTTAATTATGGATTTCCATCGCTCATTATGCTTGCTGGGTACATTTGGCTCTTCTTAGCAGTAGCACTCCTTCTTCCGCTGTTTAGGAGGAACTGGAAAACTATGGCAATAGTTATGCTCCTGACAGCGCCTATAATACTGTTTTTTCAGGTAGGAGGTGACAACAAAATAAGCATAGCGAACTTGTATTTTTCACTACCGGGAATCATTCTTTCATGCTTTTTCATAACAAAACTTGTTAAAAGTAGTTTCCCTGCTCGTATACTTAAGGCTCTGTTCATCATCTCTCTCACGGTTTCATATGTGGTGACTCTTCCACATCAATATGCTTATCTAACTTCTTTTCCTAGTCCATATTACTTGCCAAATCCAGAAGCCGCTATCGAAAAGTATCACGAAATGAGAAGTGAGTCCTTTCTGATAAAAAGCACCATCGGGCAAGGAAGTTATATATTAGCGAGTAGTCGAGGGTCAGCAACTTCTGGTCGAATGTTATCTGTTTTAGGTGGAGTTTCACCAGCAAAAATTATTGACGAGTGGGATGGGATACTTTTTGCCAAAGCATCTAAAGAACCTTGGAAATACTGTAAATATGTTATAATTGATAAGGTGAGTTTCTTGATAAGATGGATTTCTAAAGAATCGTTAAAGGCGCAAAACGACTATTATGGAGGACATTTTCTATACTTATACTACTATGATCCGCAGTGGCATCAAGATTTCTTAAATAATTATGTTTTGATTCTTGAAACGGCTAATTTCTTCGTATATCAAAGGTTGGAGGTATAAGTAGAATGAATTGTAAGGCTTAGGTACACGCCTTTTTTCTACTATGAAGGGTTGAGGAGTGTGGTAACATGAGCTTAGTTTGGGACGCTATAAAGAGCAATTCATGCGACAAACCTTTTGACATAGACTTTGTTCTAACCAACAAATGCAACTGCAGATGCAAACAATGTGATATTTGGAACTATTATCTAAACCACCCTGAGATGATTGAAAAAGAGCTAGGGCTGGACGAAATAGAGAAAATCTTCAGTAGTTATCGCGAGTTTAAGGTCATAGGGATTACAGGAGGAGAGCCATATCTCAGAGATGATCTTTCTTCAATTATCGATATTATAGTATCGACTCAACCAAAAATAAAAAAGTTGTTTATCACCTCTAATGGTATTCTTACCAAACGGATAGTAAAAACGGTCAAAGAGATTCTTAAAAACGATATGAATTGCGAGCTTAACCAATTAATCAGCCTAGACGGCCCAAAAGAGATTCACAATAAAATAAGAGGAATGGACATATATGATTACACAACCGAAACATTAAGAGAACTTCACCCTCTTACGATGAAATATAGCAATTTCAAAATTGGAACGATCAGTGTTTATGGTCCCTTCAATTACATTCAATTCGATAAGGTCTTAGATGAAATCGAGTTTTGGCATAAGGAATTAAATGGCTTGTCGCCAGGAATGTGTCTTTGGCATCAAGGCACGCTATATAAAAACGAAGAATGGGATATAACCGATACTTATCTATATGCCCTTCCTAAATATCTTCCTCGAATCCGTAAGCTCCTCAAAAGCACTGGTTCTGTACTAGGCTCAGGGAGATCGATGTGGTTTGATCTAATTGACTACTGGACTGAAAAACGTCATAAGCAAGTAATTCCATGTAAAGCGGGAAGAGTGAGGTATGTTCTATATCCTTATGGTGAGGTTCATCCCTGTTTTATCTACAATCGACCCATAGGAAATTTGCGTGAATACGATTATGACTTTAAGCGTATCTTTGATGATCCAAAGAGAAGGCAGATAAGAGAAGAAATAAAAAACGAGAAATGTCCTATCTGTTTTGTTGGATGCGAGTATATACCCTTCATGATGGCCAATCCACACCGTGCCCTCTTCAAATGGATGGCTAAACGATTGAGGTTAGTATGATGAACGGTAGAATCTTAATTTTGGGATATGACGTAGTTGAAAGGCATGAGTTTATCAGCTTAAGCAAGAAGAATATGGAGTTAGGTAGAAAGGAGGTGAGATAAAGTGGATGTGTCCATTATTGGATGCGGGGGGGTATTGTCGAAACATATCTCAGCTTGGAGGAAGACGAAGGACAAGATCGTAGCTGTGGTTGACAAAGATGTCAGGCGAGCGAAGGCTGTTGCAAAAAGCTATAGTGTTCCGCACGTTTTCCCTAATTTAGGGATTTTATTGAAGAACCTTGATCTCATAAATCTAGACGTAGTCGACATCTGCACGCCACCAAGCACCCATCACGATCTAGTCATTGAAGCTCTGGATGGGGGCATTAAGAACATCTTGGTAGAGAAACCCTTGGCTTTGAACGTGAGCGAGTGCAAAGAAATTATGGATGTTGCCGATGAGAACGAGACTCATGTCTGTGTCTGTCACAACTACCTCTTCAAAAAGAGCGTGCAAAAACTTATGAATCTGATGGATGAGGGGAGGCTCGGACATGTGAAGCAGATTGACATACATCACTTGCAGAGCGATGATATAATATCGACGTTTCCACCTTGGGTCAATAACTTGCCCCCAGGTGTATTCGGGGAATCTGGTCCGCATACTATCTATATTATGCAGGCTTTGAGCGAAGCGTTCGCTCAACCGGAGATTGATGTGTTGAGCAAGGAACACATCACCCTTAGGTTCAAGGGTGATGGGATATGTGGGAATGTAACGATGCTTTACGGAGAAACTCCGAGGACAGAGTGGACTATCAATGTTTATGGGAGCGAAATCACGGCTCATGTCGATGTCTGCAGGGATGTTCTTCTGCTCATGGATACGAGGCCGACTAAGTCAGTTTCCTTCGTTCTATCCACAATCTACGACAGCTTAAGGCTTATGGTGGGAACAACGGCGACAGCGACCTCTTCGATCTTGAAGCGAAGCGTAAATGATTCTCATGAGAGGCTCATTAGGAGCTACTCTGAAAGCTGTAAACTGAAAACCGACCTCCCACACTGTAGCTTAGCCGACGGCAAGAGGGTTGTTGAGGTCATCGATGCGATTGCCGATGAGATGAGAGATTCTGTGGCTTACTAATTCTAGCTGAAAAGGCAGGTTAGTGGCTTGTTTGTCGATAAGCTTCTTTTGATAGTGCCCACGTACATGGAGGCGGAGAACGTTCCTCCACTGGCGGATAGATTGAAGAACGCTCTGAAAGGGTATGATTATGAAGTCTTGGTAGTCGACGACAATAGCCCAGACGGAACGGGAGAGCAAGCCGAAAAACATGGGCTAAAAGTCCTCAGAAGATCAGCAAAGCTGGGCATATCCTCAGCCTTCATAGAGGGAACCCAAACAACGGAAAGTGGAATAGTAGGTTTGATCGATGCCGATCTTCAGCACCCGCCGGAGCTCATACCGAATATGTTGAACGAGATCTATAGTGGAGCAGATCTAGTGATAGCGAGCAGATACATGGAAGAAGGAAAGATAGAAGGCTGGTCCCTGCGTAGGAAAATAGTAAGCGGAACAGCCATAGCTCTAGCTCGCCTATTATTGCCAAAAACAAGAGAGATAAAGGATCCAATGTCAGGCTTCTTCCTCCTAAGGAGAGAAGTAATTAAAGATGTTGAGCCTTCAAAAAACAAGGGATTCAAAATACTCTTAGAAATTCTAGTCAAAGGTAAATACGATAAGGTCGTGGAGGTCCCCTACACCTTCAAGCCTAGGGAGAGGGGAGAAAGCAAGCTTGGCATCGGAGAGATCTGGAACTATGTCAAGTACCTCGTAAACTTTCGTCTTAGTGTCTGAGGGTGAGTTTGTAAATGTCTAGAAAGGTTGGTCTTGCTGTGATCATCGTCGCAATTGTTCTCATAGTCCTCTCATCGTTAGTTGGAAGTGTCACTACAATAGAAGAGAGGCTCCTACTTGAGGAAACAGTTTCTGTTGGAGCTTGGGGATGGGAAGACATAGGGTTTCAGCCTCAAGGCGGAACATTAATAGGCGAAATAGTTGGCGAGGGACCATTATCCTTTACTGTGTACATCAATGCACGCACGGTCAACTATCAGGGAGAGATTATCTATGACTGGGCTGCCGAACGTGTAACCCAAGCAAACCTTGAGAACATCCACACAGGAACTGGAACCCAGACACTAAGCATCTACAACCCCAACATGTACTCCATAGTGGTTCACGCAAGAATAAATGAGAGAATAACCCTGAATCCCTACAGCCCTCTCTGTACCAGTTTCTTCATCTTCTCCATTTCCATACTATTACCAGCCGGTTTAGCGCTGGTTTTCCTATCCATGAGAAAAAAATCTACGGTCGAGAATCGCGCTGGTGAGCGATCATGAGAAAACACAACATATTCGCAGTCAGCCTTACGCTACTTCTGCTCCTCTCAACCTCCCTCTCCACCGTCGGCTCCCCTGAACAACCCCAACCAGTCAACGTCATAGTAGGCTTCAAGGATAAACCCCTAGCCGACCTAGTGAAGAAACACGGGGGAAACGTAACCCACATCTACACACTCATACCTGCCGTCGCAGCCCGCGTGCCAAAACCAGCCATAGACGAACTAAAAAAATTAGAGGAAGTAGCCTACGTGGAACCCGACGATGAGGTTCATATGCTGGTGCAGACCTTGCCTTGGGGCGTGGATCGCATAGACGCCGAGATCGTCCACTTCACCGACAACAAGGGAACCGGGGTCAAGGTCTCCATCCTAGACACAGGAATCGATTACACCCATCCAGACCTAGACGCCAACTACAAGGGTGGATACGACTTTGTAAACGACGATGCAGATCCGAAGGATGACAACGGCCACGGGACCCATGTTGCAGGCATAGTTGCGGCAGAGGACAACGACATCGGCGTGATCGGGGTTGCCCCAGAAGCATACCTGTACGCAGTTAAGGTGTTAAATAGATTTGGAAGCGGCTACCTTAGCGATGTTATCTTAGGGATACAGTGGTCCGTGGACAATCATATGCAAATTATATCAATGAGCTTAGGAACAGCCACCTATTCAGCAAGCCTAGAAGATGCGTGTAACAGCGCGTATGGTGCGGGGTTGGTATTAGTTGCAGCGGCTGGTAACAGTGGAGATGGAGACCCAACTACCGACGAATACTCGTATCCCGCCGCATATGCTTCAGTCATTGCGGTTGGTGCAACAGACAAGTTTGATACAGCGCCCAGTTGGAGCAATTCAGGTCCTTATCTTGAATTAGCAGCCCCAGGCGTAAGCATATACTCAACTCTACCGACGTACAGAGTCACGTTAACCAGGTCGTATGGCTACGACTATGGAACTTTAAGCGGAACATCTATGTCATGCCCCCATGTCACGGGTGTGGTAGCCTTGGTGTTCACGACAGCGGTGGATCCCGCCTATGACTTAGATAGCGACAAGATCTGGGACGCAGGCGAGGTGAGGAAGAAGTTGCAGGACACAGCCGACGATCTAGGCCCGTCCGGCAAAGACAAACTTTACGGGTACGGTTTGGTCGATGCAGATGGAGCCGCCCAAGTAGAGTGGTTCAGGGGCAACTACATCACCCCCTGGCCTTACGGCTATGATTCTACGGAGGCTGACACTGTTCTCCTCGATCTGGTTAACGTGCACTCTAGCTACGTGGCGCTGAACATCTACGTTTATCAAGACACTTGGGACTCGAACAACGTTTATCTAGAGACAGATCAAGATGAAACCTTGACCCACATAATAGGTGACATCCATGGGAGCGGGTTGAAAGCATCTTTAACCGTTTTTCTCTTGGTCAAGGATGGCACTTGGCGTGGGGAGATAGGACCCGGTGACGTATCAGCGTGGTTCCTCAGCTACAGGACGGCTGTTAACCACTACGCAGGACTGGCGGAAGCCAACGGAGTGGAGCTGTTCGTCATCGGCAGCGAACTGGAAACATTGAAGAGCTACAAAGTCGAGTGGACGACCATCATCAGCCAAGTCAGAGATAGGTACAGCGGAAGGATCTCCTACAATCAAAATTGGTGGTACTCCGACAGTGAATACAATGCCGTGTTAGCGTGCGACTGGTTCAAGGGCCTAGACTACATAGGTATCAGCGGATTCTTCGAACTCACCACCGAAAACGACCCCAGCCTCGCCGAGCTGGTGGCGGCTTGGAGCAACGACGCCCACGGAAGGAATCCAATGGCCGACCTCAAAAACCTAGTTTACACCTTCAAGCGGCTGGTAGTCTTCACCGAGATAGGATACCGCAGCATAGACGGCGCCAACAAACACCCATGGGACTACACTACTGATGCCGCCGTGGATCTGCAGGAGCAGGCAGACTGCTACGAGGCCCTCTTCCAAGTGTTCCACGACAAACCTTGGTTCCGAGGCACCCTGTTCTGGGCTTGGAGCACCAACCCCGCTGAGGGAGGATCCGCAGACAAGGGCTACGTAGTCCGGGACAAACCAGCAGAAACCGTACTCTCTGACTGGTACGCGAAAATCAAAAGCTAGATATAGCGCATGGTGGATCGATCGCAAAAGGTGCTACTTTCCTAGCTTTCATAAACTAGTGCATCGAGCTTATCCCATGCGACTTCTGAAATGATTTTGAGTTTCAGTTCGTCACCCTCTCCTTCGAGATTTGGTTGGACTTTTACTGTTACGTCATATTCGCCAGGTTTAAGATAGGCTTGCGATTCATACACAGGACGTCGCAGTGCGATAGGAATCGCTATCCACGCCCCAGTAGACTTCATATCAATGATGCTCTCTCGAGCCAGCTCTGTTTGTAAGGTTTCTCCTCCTACAACAGCATGGTAGGTGGGGCTACTCTGAAAAGTATCTTCCCTCGCTAAGGTGATATCATCCACTTTTCCTCCAACCGAAAAAGCAATATCTAGGTCTCTGGTTTCTCCAGCAACTATGTCGACTGGCTCAGCTGTATCTCTTGCCCTAGTGTAGGGTGTATCTGCCCAGTGTAGCTTGAATTCTTCTTGTCTAGTCTCTTGTGAGTACAGATATCCCATGCATCTCAGAGCTGTTCTTTTTCCTACATTTCTTACAGTTGCTATGACGAATCTTCTCAGGTAACGCTTGGACGGTTCAAGTGGAGCCCCAAAATTCTGAACGTAAATTTTCTCTATCCTCAGTTTGGGTCTTCCCCGCCATCTTCCAAGAGCTTTACCAGCCTCCCACACAATTTTGGCGGTTTGTTCAATAGCCCCTCTCGTAACCATTTTCCATTACCTCAATCAGCCGCTTTCAATCAGCTATTGTGAAGCTTAAGGCAGCATCTTCCATAAGTATCGTTTCCCAACCGAGGGTGGTATCCTTCACAAGAAACTTAACCCACAAGTAGGTGCCCGCTGGTAAAGCGACCGAGAACTTATACTCCAAGTTTCCACCCTCATTTGAAGTGACGGAAGCGAAGTCGTAGTATCCCTCATCATCCTCAGTGCCAAGCTCCCCGTCTTCTCCCACCCACCACCCATCATAAAGGGACGGATAACCACTATCCGCCAAGGCGGCTGAAGCGATCAGAACGTCGGTGTCTGTGCCTCCGGGTCCGTTGACGGTCAACACGTACTCGGTCTCGGGCTTCAGCCCGTGGATCGTGATTAAGCCGACAAACATATCTCCTTCCACTTGGTACTTGACCTTGCCGAAGGCGCCGGGCCATATGGACTCCCACTCCGCCGTCTTGGTCACAAGCAACGCATGGGCTACGTCACTATCACCTGCCTGTCCCGATCTGGGTTTCGCCCACACGGGCGTTGAAAACGACAGGGAAACCAGCAGAACGAGAACCAAACTGGCTAAAGGACGCATCGTCAATTTGGACCACGATCTTAAGGTTTTATGTGTGTGAGTTCTTAAGTTTTTCTCAATATTCCCCACGTAGAACAGGACAGATAGGAAAGCGAAGTTGATCAGTGGTAGTATGAGATGATACTGAAACACGTAGAGGAAGGAAAGGTAGGGATTGAGACAAACAGTAGCTTTAAAGTATTGGTCGAACAAATAGTTAAATAAGCCCATGAAACCTATCGTCACCAGGTAGGTAGGATCGGATATCAGCCACTTTTTACCATTCAACTAAACGCAGTGCGCGCACAGAACCAGATTAAAGCTGAAAGGATAAAACAGTTATGAACCATACATTTGGATTATCAAACTAGACTACAGGAACATTCGATCGGTGATCGGGTTTAGAGGAAGAATAGCTGGATAGATCCTTACACTGAATTGATCACCTAGTTGTGCAGTCGGTTTTTCCAGATCAACCGACGGCTAGGCGATTCCCAGTATGTATTATGAATCGGAATAATCATAACACAGATGTAAAACTCTTCGATATCCTTCTCTGGCGCTTAATCCTTAGCTTCGCAAACCTTATAAGCAGAAGTGACAAGATCGAAAAATAACGTGGCTCGGTAAAATTGTTAAGGGAGAAAGATGAGAAAAACCATCTATCTGTTAGCTTTCGCATCTATCATTGCACTCTGTTCTTATATTCTCTATCTAAACCAAGAGAAACAGCTAGTGACTACGGTCATAGACGGCGTGACCT
>Ga0315310_10001568_pt1 | contig 14499 bp, 13 predicted proteins | sample TDP5_MG_FD_203630 | JGI IMG/M metagenome (GOLD analysis project Ga0315310, IMG submission 203630) | Freshwater sediment microbial communities from Lake Towuti, South Sulawesi, Indonesia - TDP5 | ecosystem: Environmental > Aquatic > Freshwater > Lake > Sediment | place: Indonesia: South Sulawesi... | reverse complement strand
TCTAATCTATGGTCGGTAAACTTTAAGTAGATTTTTCATCCTTCCTTAAGCTATGCTGGCGGTTAAGGCGGTAAAGCAGTCTTATAAGCCAATCCAAGAACTAGAGGATGTTCTGGAAACTTTCAGGTGTATGGTGAATTACTGCATCCATGTTGGGTTGGAACGAAATATTACTTCAAGGTTTAAGCTCCAAAAAGAAGTCTATGAAGAACTCCATAACGGCTTTCATACTTGGTATATTTTATCTGCGGTAGAAAAAGCAACAGCCATTCTTAGGAACTACCGTAAGTCCAAAAGAAAAAACCCTAGCGTCAAAGTGCCATACGTTCACAAACCGTTTCTTAGCATTGGAAACCAAGCATACAGGATAGTAGACGGAAAACTCAGATTGCCATCAAAGCCGAGGCAGTTTATTTTCATCCCCTTGAATAAGCACACTTTAGAAGTTCTATCTGACCCTGGTCTAAAGCTTGGCTCTATCACGCTGACCGCCAGCACGGTAAGCATCAGTTTCTCGAAAGAGATTGCTGAGATAGAGCCAACTGGACTCATGGGGCTAGATAGAAACCTTAACAACGTAACAACCTGCAACACCAAAGGCGAAATAGCGAGATATGATCTTTCAGAGGCTACAAGAATCAAATCAGCATATCGAGAAGTGAAAAGCCACTTCAAGAGAAACGATGCGAGAATAAAACGGCAAATCTTCAGAAAATACGGAGAGAAAGAATGGAACAAGGTCAACCAGATACTTCACTACACTTCTAAAGAAATCATGGAGAGAGCCAAAGAAGATAGGCTAGGCATAGTTATGGAGAATCTAAAGGGAATCCGCAAACTCTATTGTAAAGGCAACGAGCAAGGAAGGCGCTTCAGAAGTCGATTAAACTCTTGGAGCTTTTACGAGCTTCAACGCCAAATCGAATATAAAGCCAACTGGGAAGGAATCCCAGTAATTTACGTTCATGCGGGAAGCACTTCAAAGAAGTGTTCGATATGTGGGTTAAGCTTGATACCCGAAGAGAACCGAGTTTTAAAGTGCCCCCTACACGGCTTAGTAGATAGAGATGTGAACGCTACAAGAAACATCTTATCACGAGGCATGAGGTTCGTGCCCATCGGCTCTCTAGGTGAAGGGATGGTGGCAGTTCAAAGATGCCAACTCGATGGAGAGAAGCCTAATCTCACGGTCTCACCGACCCTAGATTAGACAGAACCCGTGTTTGTCAGCGAAAACGCTGTTCGTTAAAAGGCAAAAGTTAACATTCGCTACACTTTGACCACCGCAATTCCAGTTTTCTTCGCTACTTGTGCTAAGGTGGCTGACCAGTCCCCATATGCAAGGACGTGATGATTGCCAGTATCCTCGAGTAACCGAGAGACATCCCCAGCGGGCTTAATCTTCGCTTGAGTCCTGCAAATGGTAAGGTGCCCCATCTGCGAGTCGATAACCTCCCCTACGATAATTGACATCTTAGGCGGTTTAGTTTGCAAATTCACCAACGTAGCACAGCGTCTCATAAGAGGAACGTCAAGAGAAACGCTCAATCCTGACTCAAAATGAGTTCTAACTCTTATGATTCGTCCTGGTTCGGACAAACTCATCGCTGCAGTACAATGAGCACATGTAATAGTGCCAAGCGTTTTGTCGATTTGAACAAGGTTAGAGACCCAAGAAGGACGTCCGGTAAGAACACGAAACATTAGCATAACTATCGCTGCCCTAAGGTCTGCCTCACAGACCCCGTTAAAACCATCATCATTTAAATAGGCAAAAGAAAGACAAGGCGTACAGCCTGTTCTCTTTAGAAATTTGAAACAATCGAGAGTAACAATATCTAACTTCTCATCAGCAACGATTTTTTTCAGAGCGAAATAAAGCCTTGCAGATTTAACAAGATCTCTCTGACTTGGCTCTACAACTTCTGCCTTAACCAGTCGTTCCTTAACAACCGAATCAGCCTCACGGTCAGCGACATGAGACCATTCTTGTTTGAGCTTATCCAAGGGCAAATTAACAATTTCAACGCCAAAAATCATTTTTAACATTTCAGCATCAGCCGAAGCTTTGCTGAAATCATCTTCATCCCCAACTAACCCAATTCTCAATCCCCTTAAACTTCTTAACAGTCTGGTCGCCTGAGCTTCCGCAACGATCTCTAATGGAGCAGCGTTCAAAGAATTATAAACAATAATCCCTTGCCATGCCCCCATGGCAATAAGCCGCTCCCGCGCACTCAACGCAGAGGGCAAACTATTATTCTCGTGGTAAGCCCAAAGAATCACCGACCTATCCTTCGTTAACATCTTAATCAACTCGGACGCCCCTCCACTTGCAACAAAGAAAACTATTACATCATATTCTTCAGCGATTATAGGAGATTCCTCGACTTTTGTCACCAGTTTCTCTGGTCCAAACACCTTCAGCCCAGCCTCTTGCAAAAGTTCTCTTGCACGCTTCGAAGGCTCTGCTGCACGTTCAATATGGATTGGCGAAGCAACAGGAATAACTAGAACAGTTGGTTGCTCCAAAGATACTACCCCTAGTCGTATTTAGCGAGGCTAGAAATATAACTTATAAAAATTTTGCGAGAAGACCACCGATTAAAATCGATGTATGAATTGCCTTAAATTGAAGTAATTTTTTAAGTATTTAAAGTGAAGATCTGTGACCTTGAAGGCAAAGAAAACAATTCAAGCCAAGATTGTGGATTTGACTAAAATAAAGCAAAAACTTCTTGAACAAGAATATGAGAACCTTCAACGCTTCCTCCACGGTGAAGATATCAAGCTTTACTCTGCTAACAAACAACAAGCAAAGAGATTTTACAGAAAGATTAAGCATCAGAAAGAATATCCGCTATCCATTCGGAAAGACCTTTTGAAGATAGAAAAACATGACACTAAGATTGCAGAGTATTGGGCGAGAATCCCTGTTAGCGGTAGACGGGGCGGGATTTGGGTCGCCATCAAACCATACTGTCCAATAGAGTTAGACATGAGAATCTGTGAGTCCAAACTTTTCAAGCGTAACGGAGATTTCTATCTATACATAGTTGTGGAGAAAGAAGTTGAACCTAAAACTAATTGTGATGGTGTTCTAGCTATAGATTTAGGCATCCACAACATCGCGTGACTGTGAACTCGAAGACTAAAGAAGCCCACTTCTACGGAAGGAGGCTTAGAGCTATCCGAGGACACTACTTTCATTTACGAAGACGGTTGCCAAATAGGAAAGCCAACAAAAAGATTGGAAATCATGAGCAACGAATAGTTAACCACGAACTTCACAAGATTTCTAAAGCCATAGTTCAAGAGGCAAGTAGAACGAACTCAGCGATAATCATGGGAAAGCTCAGGGGCTTAAGGAGAAATGGAAATGGTAAAGGACGAAGTTTTAATCGCAAACTAAACAGTTTCCCATATCACAGACTTTCAAGCTACATTAGATGAAGATTGCCCGCATAGAGATGAATTAAAAATTTCTGAAAACGATCTGGGAATGCTGATCTCTCTTGTCACAAAACTTAAAGACGAAAGAAGACAAAGAAAATGAATCTCTTTCAGCGGGTTCAAATCCTAAATGTCAACTGGATTGTATCCCAGAGTTGGGTGAGGATATTTCCAAAGAAGTTTCCTTAAAATGTTTAAAATTAAAGGACTCTTAAGAAACCTTACCGCAAGAAATAGCGTATTCTATCAGATTGGTTAGTGAGTTTAATGCGAAGCAAAATAATCGAGCAGAAGCGATGTTGTGAGAGTAGCTGTCAGAGACCTGTTGAGGAGTGAGCTATGGCAACGGCAATCCTCAAGGTAATTGATCGGTCTTCTTTAAGACTTAGCTCAACCCCTATTTTTTACAAAGATGTTTAAGTGCCAAGAGAGGCACTGCTATTTTCTATGTTTCCTTCTTTTTGAAGCTAAATCGAATGCTTTTTGAAATACCTCCTCCACTCCCTGATTCTTTAAAGCTGAGACTTCAATTACATCCCCACTCAAAGCATCCTTAGCTAATTCAATCTGTTCTTCGGTGGCTAAATCGACCTTATTTAGAATATTTATCACCGGAGCATCCTGAAATTGACCTATAATTTCTTTGAATAGATTTAACTGACTGTTCAAAAGGTACCCGCAGGTTTCAGATGGGTCAAAAATGAAAACTATTACGTCAGCTAAATGTCTTATCGCAGCTATAGCTTGCAACTCAATTTTATTCCTCTCACTTAACGGTCTATCTAATAGCCCAGGTGTATCAATAACCTGACATCTACCACTCTGCGTATCCCTATGCCCAACAACAATCCCCTTTGTTGTAAACGGATAGGTAGCGATTTCAGGTTTGGCGGTTGAGAGCTGTTTTACGAGGGTTGACTTCCCAACATTCGCATACCCAGCTACGGCTATCGTAATTAGGTTGGGGTCAACCGATGGAAGTTTAGCTAACTTCTCCCCCGCCTCTTTCAAGAAAGTTAAGTCTCTGGAAACCTGTTTTAACACGGAGGCTATTCTCCCATAGGCTTCTCTTCTAATCCTTGAGGCTTCACTTATAGTTCTAGTTCGACCTGCCCTTCTTGAGTAGGTCGACGAAAAAGACTGAATTCTTTTAACAGCCCAATTCAATGCAGCCAAGCTTTTCTTAAAATTTTTCACTCCAACAAGAACATCAACTAAGTCAATATAGAAAGGATGAATTTCTTCCATTCTTGGCATTTTCTTAAAAGTTTTATTCAGTCTACTCGTAATCGTCGCTTCAACAATTTTTATTCTCTGCCTCTCCTTCCTCCTCACCCAAACTGTGCTTCGCCTAATTCGAGGGATAGTTACTTTAGATGCTGTGCTGAATGCTAAGTCTATTAGTTCTTCTGCTGTAATAATTGAGCCAATGTTTTCAAACGGCTGCTTCAACCTTAATTCTCCAATCTCACATCTTAAGTAACAGAGGTTCCTTTCAAACCTACCGAAGGAAGACCAGTGTATTGTAGAGAATGTTCATACATACAATGTGCGTTGTATATTCCAAAGAATTTTCGATTAACCCTCTGGGCTTTGATAATGCTTTTGCAAAGATCGATGAAAGCAGGTGTAACTAGGTTATGATTCGGGCAAAAAGGATCTATTTCGATTTCTCCTTTTGTGTTAGGAAAGCATGGGTAAATAAAACAGTCTAATGGTCTCAACGGATTACCGTAAAGAGTACAACATTCTCCCTTAAAGAATGGACATACTTTGTGAAGATAGTAAATACCATCAATTTTCTTGACTGGAAAAAATTTGACCTTCCATCTCTCACTTGGAAAGAAGCAAACAACTGGTTCTATATTTCTCTCACATAAATTACACCTTTTACATTCAAATAACTTGACATTCCTTACAGAAATCACGTCCATCTCCTTTTTCGTTTTGATTTATATTATTTTTAAAATTTTAGAAATAAACGGGATCGAATCCCGCCCTATTTTTTCTTAACCATTATTGAGATACAATTTCACGGATGTCCTCAATGAGCCTCTTAAGTTCACAACGATAAAGCCCATTTGTCTGGATCTTCTTCGCCGAAGGATCCCTATTAATGACCAACTAATTTCTAGTTTATCATTTGGCTTTCTGTTATCAATACAGTAGTATAGTTTTTGGCTCATCTTAGACCTCTTGTGGTAGCCCGGGGGAGATTGCTTGAAAACCGCGGATTTATACAATTCCCCTATTTTTTATCATCATTCCTCCGGATGTGGATTTCCCATGCCCAAGACTCAAACTTTTACGTCAAAAGGCTGGCATAAAATTGGGTTGGGATCGCAATTGCTAAAAATCTCAAGGAAGATGAAAAGCTTCCCAAAGCGGGATTTGAATATGTCACAGAGTGTATTGATCTGAATCATATTGGCAAAATCATCCTAGAATTTCAAAACAAAGCACGGATTCATAAATACATCGACATTTGATACGTCAATTATTTGTTCAATACAAAACTTATCTGATAAATTGTCTGAGATATTGAGCGTACCCAAGGACTAAAAAGGGGTTAAAAATGAGAGCAAAAAAGGTAGTTGATGTCAGACAGGCATGTTGTTACGATACGTTAACAACGCCAATTAGAGAAGCTATTGCAACAATGAAACCCAAGGAAGCTTTAGAGGTTATCATTACTCAGAGTTTTAAAAAGGAGTTCTATAGGTTTGTTGAAGAAGAAGAATACGAAGTTCTTAAGGAAAGCGAGCAGGAAAAGGAGGCCCATTTTTGGATTAGCCCTAAATCTACGGAGCAAATGGAGGGGAAGAAGAGTGAGAATTGTATGGTTTGCGGTGGTCCGTTAGAGCACTTAGAAACTTCGGTCAGCGTTATCTGTAACTACTGTGGCAAAGAGGAAACTGGGTATATCCGTTGTCTCAAGGGACATTATGTTTGCGATGAGTGCCATGGAAAGGGAGCGTTTAAACTTGTTAAAGATATCGCACTCACCACTGACGAGAAAGATCCATTATCCATAGCAGAATTACTTATGGCCCATCCCAAGATACCGTTCTTGGGTTGTGAGCATGCTATTATTGCTACCGCTTCGGTGTTGGCAGCGCTAAAGAACGAGGGATCTTTGGGGGTATCTGATAAGCAAATTATTGAAGCCATGAAGCGAACGCAAAAACAGTCCATGCCTCCATATTGTGCTCTTACCGGTGTCTGTGGCGTCCCAATAGGGATTGGCGCTGCCTTCAGTGTCATTCTGGGGGCTGCATGCCCAAAGGACAGGGAATCCGCCATTACCATGCATATCGTAGCACGAACCATTGATACTATTGCCAATGATGTTGGCCCAATGTGTTGTAAGAGTTTTGTCAGAACTGCTCTCAGTGTAGCCTATAACTCAGCGAAGGAGTACTTTAATGTTCATTTGCCAATAAATCGGGAAAAGATTTCTTGCTTCCATTCTAACAAAAACCATCCCAATTGTAGAAAGGAGAAGTGTCTTTACTTCCCTAAAACTGCATGGCGTGCAACGAGGTGCATGGAGGAAGCCCGGCCAGAAGGAAGGCCAAAGTAAATTTGCCGAAAGCGAGCGTTAGCTGAAATACAGAAGGGCGCGGATCCTAAGGTTTCTGTCCCATGTCTGTTGTCCTGAGACAGATGCAACCGTGTTTAGGATATATCTGCTTGGATGCCTAAAAGCCGTGTTGGAAATAGAAGGCATAACCTTACCAAGCCAAGAGAAGAAGATAGGCTACATCGAAACCAAGACTTGTCCAAGATGCAACGCCAAAAACGAAGGAGATGCCATGTACTGCAACAAATGCAGCTTGGTCCTCGACGGAACAGTCCTACACACAAAACAACAAGAAGAAATGCAAGCCGATAGCCTAATGGATCAGCTCATGCAACATCCCATGGTTCAACAAGCCATAAAACAAGCCGTCAAAGAGTTGTGGACGCAAGGCAAAATAAAGAAACCAGTAGTTATTCAATAATTTCAAGTAAGAAACAAATAGTTGACAAGAATTTGACGGAGTCGGTACTTTTGCGTAAGATGATCCAAATAAACAAGCCTATTCTAGGAGATGAGGAAGCCCAGGCTGTTAACCAGGTCTTAAAAAGCGGGTTTTTGACGTTTCGAGGCGGAGGCCCATTTGTATCTCAGTTCGAAAGAAAATTTGCCGAGTTTATCGGAGTGAGATACGCAATAAGCGTAAACAATGGAACAGCCGCCTTGCACTCAGCGCTTCTAGCCGCAGGCGTTGGTCCAGGAGATCAAGTTATCGTTCCTAGTTTCAGTTTTATTGCAACAGCCGAGGCTGTTGCCCTTACAGGAGCGAAACCAGTATTTGCGGACATTGACCTTGATACCTACTGTTTAACCTCAGAGAGCATCAAGGGAAAAATTACATCGAATTCCAAAGCGATTATCCCTGTCCACCTTTATGGCTTGATGGCTGACATGGATGCAATAAAGAAGATCGCGAAAGATCATGACCTCACGGTGATTGAGGATGCAGCACAAGCTATCGGTGCTGAGTATCAGGGGCGAAAAGCAGGCTGTGTCGGTGATATCGCTTGCTTCAGTTTTCACGCTACTAAAAATATGACCACAGGAGAAGGAGGCATAATAACCACTAATAATGCTGAATACGCTGATACCATACGGTTACTGAGAAATCATGGAGGACAAGAAGGATACAAAAGCAAAATAATCGGACATAATTATCGAATGCCAGAAATCGAAGCTGCCATTGGATGTGTACAACTTGCCAAACTTCCAAAGTTTCTTGAAGCCCGAAAGAAAAATGCGGCTACCCTAACTCATAGACTTCAAGAAATCAGCCAGCTCAAACTCCCGGTTGAACCAGCCGATTATAAACATAGTTGGAATATCTATACCGTACGACTGTGGAGATCCAATGCTGGTAGCAGAAACCGACTTGTAAAGAAGTTAAGAGAAAAGAAAATTGAAGCCGAAGTGTACTACTCAATTCCAATTCATTTCATGCCAGTTTACAGAGAAAAATACTGTGGCAAACGAGAACGCCTCCCAGTAACTGAAACTGCTTGCAGGCAAGTCTTTTCTTTGCCAATTCACCCAGCGGTTTCTGAAAGCGATTTGGAATATATTGCCACTACAGTTAGAAGGCTATTGGGGTAAGCATGAGAGTTGTAAATGCTATCACCGTGAAAGAAAAAAGTAGTTAGTTCCGCGAAAACGTCGGTAAAGTGCATTATAGGAGTAAAGTTGAATGGGTAAACCAATGTCCAGTTTTCATTTCAAAATTATGTCTTTCATGTACAAATTTCGTGATTTCTTTTTACCTTCAAGAAGTATCCTAAAAGAAGTAGAGATAAAACCAGGATTTCACGTACTTGATTACGGGTGTGGCCCTGGAAGTTATTCGATTGTTGCCGCTGAACTAGTAGGAACGACTGGAAAAGTGTATGCGCTGGACATTAGCCCCCTTGCCGTTCAACAAGTTAAGAACGTTGCTTCTAAGAAGCGACTAACGAATATAGAGACCATTCGGTCTGATTGTGCAACTGGATTGGAAAACAGTAGTGTAGATATTGTCCTGTTATACGATACCTTTCACATGTTAAGAGATCCAAATGGTGTATTGGAAGAGTTACATGGAGTATTAAAACCAAATGGGATTCTGTCATTCGGTGACAATCATATGAAAGAGAATGAAATAATATCTAAGGTAACAAGTAGAAGATTATTTAGGCTGTTGAGAAAAGGTAAAAGAACGTATAATTTCTTGAAAGAGAAATAACAATGAACGACTTCGCACAAGAAGGTATGCAATGGGCTTTGATATTGTTACCTTGCCAATGGAAGAGTTAAACACCGTGGACCTCCTAGCCCTTTTAAGAATTCACTCAATTCAACTTCAATCACGTCAATTCCATGCCGTTTGAGAATTGAGTTGGTTTCCCTATTCTCTTCTGCTGAGATTACCTTTCCAGGTCTTAAAGTTAAGACGTTAGCCGCGAGATTTCCTAGTTCCTTCCATGATGACACTGAGATAAGTTTGATGCCGAGGACTTGTAACTCTCGAGTTAACCTGTCTGGAATAACTGGAACATAGGATAAGCCAACATGTTCCTCTATCATAGTAAAGACAGTATCTAAATGTATGAAGCCCTTGGATAGAGGAAATGCCAGTATTCTTTTAAAAATGCCTAGTTGACCTAGAATCTCGCGGATCATTGAAACTGTACGTTCCGACTCCCCAATTGCAACGACATTCTCGTTAATAAACACGAGATCTCCGCCCTCAAATGACAAGTCTGGATGTTGTTTACTAATGTCAAGGATTACAGGAATTCCCAGCATTTCAAAAAATTGTCGCACAACTTTTTCCTCTCCTCGTCTAGGAGGTAAGGCAAAGCTACAAATTATAGCTCCTTTTTTTGTAACAACCGCCAAATCACGACAGAAAACTAAATTTGGACGCATCATATCGGATAAGGAGGGCACGTAAAAAACCTTCACACCTTCCTCGCGCAGTACACTAACAAGTGCGGAATGCTGCTTGATCGCCTTTTGCACGTCAGGAGGGGCTACGAATAAGTTTTCTTCGGGATTCCGACGAATGGCTTCTAATTCCTCCACAGTGGGTGTATGGACCGCAATTGACTTTAGAGGCTTAACGTCTGAGTCCACACCCCATTCAACCATTAGAAAAACCTCGGATTCAAGCCAACAAAAAATCAAAAATGGAGCCTATTTAACTTATAGCTAATTTTCAATGCTTTTTTATCTAAAAATAAATGACAAATTCTTTTTAGACAGTAGAAGTTAGAAATGTGGTTTTTGAGCATATTTAAAATTGGTTTTGAAGAGTCCAAATGAAACATGCCTAAAAATTATGGTTTCCATAACCTAAAAATAGAAGATTACATTCAACATAATAAAAGTTCAAGGCTTTTTCGACGCTACGCCTTCTTAGCTTTCTTTACCTTTTCCTCGATTTCCTTTTGCAAGAAAGGACCTATAGCATCGCCATGAATCAAGTTATTGAGTTCCGCTGTGTTTGACGGTTGAATACTGAGGAACCAACCTGCACCATAGGGATCATCGTTAGCTAGTTTTGGCTTCATCCGTAAATCTTTGTTGACTTCCTTAACAGTCCCGCTTAACGGAGCTTTGAGGCGTTCCACCCATTTCATTGACTCCACTGTTCCGAAGTCTTTTCCTTGTTCTAAGACCATCCCTTCCTTCGGCAGCCGCACAAACATGACTTTTCCAATTAGCTTCTGAGCAAGATCGTTGAAACCAATTTTTGCAGTTCCATCTGCCTCCATTTTCACCCAGATATGTCTATCCGTATAGTACAATTCATCAGGAAGTTTGTACCCTTCTATTTCAACCAATCAAATACTCCTCCTTTAGCATTCAGCGGGTATTCGATGCCTTTGCTTTTAATTTTTTCTCTGGCAGCTTCTGAAGCGCAAGCGCCAGCCCATGAATTATTGCTTCTGGTTTAGGCGGACATCCAGGGACATAAACATCAACCAGAACCACCTTATCAGCCTGACCAACTAACGCATAATTTTCGTAGCCCTCTTCAACGTATATACCTCCGCCAATTGCGCATTCTCCGATTGCCATGACTATTTTCGGATCTGGAGTTTGCTGATAAATCCTAAGAAGCATAGGTTCGGTGTGTTTTGGAACTGGCCCTGTAATAATGAGGACATCTGAGAACCTTGGATTGTTTTTTAGCAAACAGCCAAGTCTCTCAATGTCGAATCTAGGAGCTAAAGCTGCAGCAATTTCTATGTCACATCCGTTGCATCCGCCACAATGAGCATGTGTAATCCAAGGTGATTTCTTTCTAGCCCAATCAATGAGACCCATTTTCTGCTCACCTGATTTTAATACCACTTCCGAGTATGAGTGTCCATGGTGAAACTTAGGTTTCTTCGACAATTGACGCAATATTGAGAGTATTTCTCTAAGTCTGATTGAACCTCGGTTTTTATGTCCGCTTTAATGTTCTCCAGAACACGTTTTTTCATAATTTCTATTTGTTTATCTGGGAAAAACGTGTGACCGCAGTTGGCACACTTGCTCATTTTTACCTCGTTGTCGACTCTAAGAGACTCTCTCTCATATCCTGCCAGTTCGAATCTCTCGGTTAAGCGAATTGCGTCTTCAGGGCAAACGTCTTCACAGCGCTGACAAAACGCACATTTTCCATAAAAGACGTCGATGGTTCTTATGTCCTCGCCTTGCTTTATTCTAATCGCTTCAGTTGAACAAGCTTGGGCGCATGCTCCGCAACCAGTGCATTTCTCTTTATCTATTTCTGGTTGCCCACGGTAGCCATGTATTATGGTCGCTGGTGGGCCGAAGGGATATCTTGTTGTTACACATCGGTGCAACGCCTTAATCATTTCCTTAAGAAGCACGAGACTCGGCATCAAGTTAACCTCCAATAACAAACGCCAACGCTAAACCAATCAAGGACAATGGTATTGGGATCTTTAGGTACCAAGTGAACGCCTGATCGATTCTATATCGAGCGCTTGCAACGTTAACAATTGTCAGAGTAAATACAACAATGGATGCTTTTATTAGTAAATTGATGACACACCATGGCATTGGAAGCCCATCCCCCCCGCCAAGAAAGAGATCTGCGAACAGAACCCCTGCAATGTACCAGAGCAAAGTTCGGGATATTTCAATCAAACCTAAGAACTTGCCGGAATATTCGGTGATGGTTCCGGCAACAATCTCTTGTTCAGCCTCGGGGATGTCAAAAGGCTTTAAATGAAGCTTTCCAACCAGGCAGAGGAAGATGGCTGCAGCAGCAAAAGGATTTCTGAAAATTAGCCACGAGAAACCTGATTGTTGACCTACAATCTCGGACAAGGATAGACTTCTAGTCATAAATGCGATAGAAATAATGGCTATCGTAAACGCTGACTCATACGCTAACATTAGAACTACTTCACGGTTAGATCCTATTGAGCCATATGGGGAGGAGGAGGACGGCCCACATGCCACAAAGACAAGCGGGGGAATGAGAAGTAGGTATAATAATGCAATTAGGTCTCCAAAAAAGGCAATTGGTGCTGAAGAGGGGCCGGACGGTATGAACATTAGCGTCACCCATATTGAAATAAAAAGAACAGCGGACATCCAAACGAATAACTTTCTATGTGCTGTTTTAGGAATAATCGAGGATTTTGAGAGAAGCTTGACTATATCGGCAAAGGGTTGAAACCAAGGTGGACCCCTACGGTACTGCATTCTCGCTCGTACTTTTCGAAATAACCAGTAGAAAAACCAACCAACTGCAAACGCGAAAACTAAGCCTGGGTAAATGAAGAAGTCAGCAAAATAGATTAAAAACGTCATAGTATTGTATCACAACCTCTTACACTTTTTACCCAACTGCTTCAATGTCGCCGTATACCTTCGATGAGTCTTAACGTCTTCCAATTCAACAAGTCTATCAGTACAGCTAAAGCATGGATCAATACTTCCTATGATAATTGGCGCATCGGCAATAGTTTGCTCTCGCAACATGTAAGGTATCGATGCATTGTTGTTGAATGATGGCGTACGCATTCTAACAGCTTCTGGCACATTTGTTCCATTAGATGAGATGTAGTAAACTAGTTCCCCTCTCAACGCTTCTACTTTGCCAAAGGCATCTCCCTCAGCGAACTCAGATACTTCTGTGGATAAGGGTCCTCCCACGTTTTGTAAAACGTCGATACAATGCTCGCAAATTCCCAAAGCCTCCTCAATCTCCCCCAAGCGAACCTCGACTTTGGCCAGCACATCCCCTTCTGATCTGGTGATAACCTTGAACGGAACTTCGCCGTAAGCTGCATATGGGTCATCCCGCCTAACATCGATATCAACGCCTGAGGCACGAGCTGTCGGACCGACAACGCCAAGATTAATAGCGTCTTTTTTTGTTAGCAAACCTACATCTTTAGTTCTCGCTTTTATGATAGAGTCATTTGCTACAGTGTTAATTGTGGTCACAAGTGATTTCTTCAATTCAGTAATCTTCGTCTCAATTTTTGGAATAATTTCCTTCGCAATATCGCGCCTAGCTCCACCTATTGTGTTCATCGCCTTGTGGACTCTAGCACCGGAGATCATTTCTTGGCAATCCATTACTATTTCTCGATCTTTCCATGATAGCATGAATAATGTTTGAAATCCAATTAGGTCCATGGCAACTCCAAGCCAGAGAAGGTGACTTTGCAGCCTTTCGAGTTCGCACATAAATGTCCGTATGTATCGAGCGCGGTCGGGGATGTCTATTTTATTTATCATTTCTGCGGTTCGACAAAATGCCGTACTATGAGCTTGAGAACAAATTCCACACACGCGCTCTGCAAGGTAAATATCGCGCCAATAACTCCGATTTTGCATTAACCGCATAATCCCGCGATGGTTGAAGCCGAATTTCATATCTGCGTTAAGAATTTTCTCACCATCAACTTGGAGCTTGAAAAAGGCGGTCTCAATTAGTGCAGGGTGATAAGGCCCTATTGGGATGACACTTGCTAACATCGATTCTTTACTCGGTCGCAGAGGAACCCACGCTGTGCCTTGCTGAACTTCGCTGCTTTTTTCTTCTCCAAAGATCTCAGTTCTTGAAGAACTTTCCATTTTGGCTGGCCACTCGTAGGGTAGCATGAAATGCTTAAGGTTTGGATGATCCAGAAATTGAATGCCCAAGAGTTCGGCTGTTTCCCTTTCTGGGAAGTTGGCGCTCTCGGTTAGCAGAGTGAGGGAATCGATTTTGGGGTCTTCTCTGGGAAGATTTGCTTTTACAACTACATGAAGCCCCTTTTCCCCATGGTCTAGAGAAAACGAATAGAATAAGTCTAAGCCTTCAAGACCTAAATCCATTCCTGAAAGTTGACATAGTCTCGCCTGAAAATCTGTTAGCAAGATTCTACAAATATCGCGAATTCTGTTTCTATTAATTCGGATAAAACAACGATTGTCAGCGCCACGATAACTTTCGATAAAATCTGAGCCAAGAG
>Ga0315310_10001567_pt1 | contig 14501 bp, 13 predicted proteins | sample TDP5_MG_FD_203630 | JGI IMG/M metagenome (GOLD analysis project Ga0315310, IMG submission 203630) | Freshwater sediment microbial communities from Lake Towuti, South Sulawesi, Indonesia - TDP5 | ecosystem: Environmental > Aquatic > Freshwater > Lake > Sediment | place: Indonesia: South Sulawesi... | reverse complement strand
ACATAATGCTCTGGAAGAACCAGCCTATAATATTCGATGTTTCACAAGCCGTCCCGTTGGAGCATCCGATGGCTAACCAGCTTTTGCGCCGCGACCTGGAAAACCTAAATCGATACTTCAAACGATTAGGCGTGCGCGTGTTGTCACTAGAAGATGCGTACGGGAAGGTTACAGGAAGTGGCAAAAGCTAACACGTTCACGAAGATACCAAAAGATAGAATAGGCGCACTGATAGGGCCAGAGGGACAAATCAAAGAAGCCATAGAAAAGAAACTCAGCGTTGAACTTGCCATCGACAGCGAAACCGGAGACGTGACAATAACTCTTGCAAAAGAGGATGAAGACCCATCGTTGCTCTTCCGAGCCAAAGAAGTGGTCACAGCTATCGGAAGGGGTTTCTCGCCAGACCGAGCCTTCCGCCTGATAAACGACGAAGACGCAACATTAGAGGTGATCGACCTGCGAGAACTGTTTGGAAGGTCACTGTCCGAACTTCAGCGCGTGAAGGGAAGAATCATTGGGCAAGAAGGCAAAACAAGACGGATTATTGAAGAGCTGACTGAAGCCGACGTTTCGGTTCACGGGCACACAGTCTCAATCATAGCCAACATTGAACAGATGGAAATCGCCCGAGAAGCCATACAAATGCTGCTGCGAGGAAGTCAGCACAGCACGGTCTACCGCTTCTTGCACAGAAAAAGACGCGAACTCAAGAAGAAGAAGCTCGAACTCTGGGAAAAACCATACGAAAGATTAGATCAGTAAAAACAAGCGAATGCACCCTGGTGGTTTTTTAGCGTTTTTGTGTTAAAACTTAATATGAAAGTGAAACGCATATTCTTGGCGTTTAACTGACTGAACTAAACTTCACGTGATTCGAGTGGATACGTGTGGCAGAAACGTTTGAGGAGATAAGTGCTGCTGACTTCTTCTACCGTAACAGAGACATTGCGGGTTTCACGAATCCAGCGCGAGCTATTTTCTCCTCAATACGCGAACTTGTTGAAAACTCCTTAGACGCAGCTGAGCAAACGATCAGACCTCCAGAAATCTACGTTAGACTCTCCTACGAAGACGAAGAAAAATTCGAAACAGAGCTTGTCTACGACAAAAGGGGTGAAGGCGAAGCGGATGAAGAGGCGGCTGAAACTTTTGAGACAGGAGTCTTCAGACTACATATCGAAGACAACGGTTCAGGGGTTCCATCGCGGCACATTCCATCGGCTTTCGGTCAAGTCCTGTTTGGCTCAAAATACAAGCTGAGACAGGCGCGTGGCACATTTGGTTTAGGCGGTACCATGGCGCTTCTTTACGGACAGATTACTACGCACAAGCCAGCCTCAATTGTCTCAAGCACGGGCAGCGCTAAGATTTACATGTATAAGATTATGGTAGACATTCAGCGCAATCGCCCTGTTATCTTGGACCGCAAGATTTTGTTGAACAAGGAGGGATGGCGGGGAACCGTCGTCGAGTTCAGCCTCGAAGGAGACTACAGCAAGGCCATGCCCCGTATCTTGGAATACATGAAGCAGACAGCGCTGGTCAACCCATACGCCAATATTACTTTCAATGATCCGAAAGGTCGGCTGTTCAAGTTTACAAGAGTAACCACAAAGATGCCGCCACCGCCAAAAGAAACGAAGCCGCACCCGTATGGAGTCGACGTCGAAACCATTCAGCGCCTGATGCGGATAACGCCATGCCGCAACATGGTTGACTTCATGAGATACCATTTCCACCGAGTGGGCGAGAAAACAGCGCACAAGTTCCTAGAATTCGCGGGAATAGGCAAAACCAAAGATCCGAGAAAACTAAAGCCTGAAGAAATCGTGCGCCTTGTCCACATGATGAAGCGATTCGAAGGTTTCCTTGCGCCCGACGCCGATTGTCTGTCACCATTGGGCGAGGAGCTTTTAAAAGCTGGCATCCTCAAGGAGTTGCAGCCACAGTTTATCGCGGTGAGGCAGCGTCCGCCCTCTACGTATTCAGGACATCCTTTCATTGTAGAGGCAGCAATCGCCTATGGGGGAAACATCCCAAAAAGAAACGATTTCGTTCTGTATCGTTTTGCCAATCGGATTCCTCTCCTGTACGACGAAGCCAGCGACGTAAGCTGGAGAATAATTAAGGCAATGAACTGGCGCAGGTACAAGGTCTCCCCAGACATGCCCATCGCAGTTTTGGTTCACTTGTGTAGCACGAAGGTCCCATACAAGACAGTGGGCAAGGAGTTCATCGCGGACAGACCGGAAGTGAAGAGAGAGGTTCTGAACGGAATCCGAGAGGCCGCACGGGAGCTGCAACACTTCTTATCTAAGCAGGAGCACGTGGAGAGGGAAAGAAAACGATTAAACATCTTCTCAAAGTACTTGCCCAAGATCGCACAGTTCTCAACCGAGCTTGCCGGTAAGAAGAAGGCCCCGGACATAACCAGACTGTTGCAGAGAGTGAAAGTATATGAAGAAACAGACTAGAATTTCAGCCATTGAAAGAAGAAAAGAAGTCGTAACCGACTTGGCTAAGTTTGGCTCCTCGCTGTATGAGCAAATGGACAATGGAAGTTTCCCATGGACAAAGATGCCCAGTCGGTCTATTGAGAACATCTACTACAACGCAGACCTCCGCCAATATGTTCTTGGCGACAAAACCGTTCGCAGGAGTGCTGGAAACATACGCCACATTCGGCCTTTCACGCAGTTGGTGTGGGCAGCATACTTCGCACAGGAGCTCACGAAGCAACGGAAAACATCCACGCTGAGGGATGTTTATTATTCGGCTCAGGCCTTTGACATCGCCTTCAAAGACCAAGCTGAATCGGATAACGTCATTACAGACTTGGAAACAGTTGCCAACTTCTCAAGAGAAGACTTCCACGTCTTCCCCGAAGAGCGCTCCGCCATCTTCGGCGACTTGACAATCGAATACACAGTTCCAGGCTATGAGGGCAAACGCTTAAACTTGACATCACACCCAGACGGCGTCATGATAGGACCCGCGTTGACCTCATCAGAGTTCGTCAAGACAAGCGCTGACAAGGTCATAGCTATCGAGAAAGGCGGCCTGTTCACAAGGTTTATTGAGGAACAAGTGCACAAGAAGTACAACGCTTTGTTAGTCCTCACAGCGGGACAGGCTCCGCGGGCTACACGCCACCTGATCCGCCGGATGAACAAGGAACTAGACTTGCCCGTCTACATTTTCACTGACGGTGATCCTTGGGGAATGCACATAGCCATGGTTATCATTTCAGGCTCCGCTAACGCCGCTCACCTTCGCGAACTAACCACGCCAGATGCCAAGTGGAGCGGTGTCTGGGCAACCGACATTGTCGACTATAAGTTGCCGAGCGATCCTTTGACCGACATTGATATCAAGCGACTGTACGAGTTGCAGAAGGACCCCCGGTATAAGGATGCGTTGTGGCAAAGGGAGACGAAAACCTTCTTCAAGATCAAGAAGAAGGCGGAGCAAGAGGCATTTAGCAGGTACGGCCTAACCTACATTGTTGACGAATACCTGCCAGCCAAGCTGGAAGCATCTTGACAAACTTAAAATAACACAATAGAAACCTATGTAAGCCTCAAGGCATCGGGGTTCAAGAATTGAGCAAGAAGGAAGCACCGATTGGGTTGACCATAATGGAGAAACTCATAGGCTTGCTGCTGATTGTCATAGGAGCGCTGACATTCTACTCGACATACATCAGCGTAGGAAGCGCGGTCAATCCTGTCTTCTTCTTCGCTATCGGACTGGTTCTGGTTGTCCTGGGAGTTCTCCTTTTCACAGCAAAGGCTGTGTGAAAACCGGGCACTCCTCGTTGTTTTTCTACGTCCTTCTCTCTGCGGCAACAATTGTGGTAATGTTTTGCGTTAATGTTGCGCACTAACGCTCGTGGTGATGGTGAATGATGATTTGTTGGCGCCGCCGGTCGGATTTGAACCGACGACCAACTGGTTAACAGCCTCAGCCTTCTAATGGGTTAGAAGTCAGCTGCTACTACCGTGCTGAGCTACGGCGGCACCTTCTTGCATTGCTCGTATTCTGAGAACTTTCATCCATATTTAAGTTTGCTCGATGCAACCAGTAATATAGACCGTCATAACTAGAACATGGGAAACATGGGGTTACGCTTGTCTCAGCCTGAGTTTGACACAGTCATCGTTCGGTTCGGAGGGGAAATCGGCATTAAAGCCGAATGGACCAGAAAACTGTACGAACGACGTTTGATGGCGAACATCAAAGCGGTAATGAAAGAAAATGCCATTTCTTACTCAAGGTTCGTGAGAAGATTTGGTCGACTCTACATCAAAACCAGTCAAGCTGAAACAGCAGCGGAAAAACTAAAAAAAGTCTTCGGCGTCTCCTCCCTCTCACCAAGCTTGGAAACCACCTCAAATCTAAACGACATCTTAAGCACTAGCATCGACCTTGCCGCTTCAGGATTCAAAACGGAAAAAAGTTTCAGCGTACGTTGCCACAGAATAGGAGAGCACCCTTACACAAGTCAAGATGTCTGCCGACAAGTCGGGCAAAGCTTACAGACCCAGCTTCGAAACCTAAAACTTCGAGTTGACCTGACCCACCCAGACCAGACTCTACATATTGAAGTTAGAGACGACAAAGGCTACCTTTACACAAGCATTGCTAAAGGAACAGACGGCCTGCCACTAGGCACACAGCAAAAACTAGTCAACTTGCTGAAAGGAGACATACAGTCTGCGGTGGCCTGCTGGCTGACCATGAAACGCGGGTGCCCACCAATACTCGTTCACTTCGAAAACGATGGATCAACAAAAGAGCAAGGCGTCAAAAATGCAGTCGAAACGGCTAAAAGACTGATGGCGTGGTCAACCGGTTTCCCCAGAAGTCTATACTTGATAAAAAAGGATCAACGCTTTCACAAACTCGCTCAAAAACACTCACTAGAATTAAGCTACCTCATGCATAAACGCCTGATGCTTCAGATTGCCCAGAGCATAGCTAGAATGAAGAACGCCGAAGGCATAGTCACAGGAGACACCATTAAAGAACCATCAAAACATACTATCCACACCTTCAGATTGCAGGACAATATCGTCAAAGGCTACCCGGTTTACAGACCACTGGTCGGGATGGACACACCTGAGATTCAAGAAATCGCCCAAGCAACCGGCTTGAAGACAGCCATTCGCGAGCTGAAGAAAAAAACCGTGAAAAAAGAACAGCCTAAAAGCTGGATAGAGCTTGAAGAAATCCAAAGAATTGAAAAAGAAATGAACACTGCTCGAATGGTTGAGGATGCTCTTGAATCACTTAAGGTTCTGAAAATCTACCTTGCGAACTGACTGCTGACGCGTAGTTATTCTTAAATCATTTCGCTCAACCTTCTCTAGTGTTATGTCAAGCGCCGACACCGCGGTCAAAGTTTTTCGCAAGTTGAAACCGGAGGACTTTCGCGTGCTGCAGGTCATCGAAGCCGACATGGCACGCCACAGATACGTTCCAAAAAAGGAACTGCCAAAATTGACCAGACTTACAGCTAGAGAATTGGACTTCCGCTTGCCTCGTCTAAACAAGTCCGGTCTGATAGAACGCTGGACCGGCCATTACACGGGATACGTGCTCTACACAGCAGGCTACGACTGTCTGGCAATCAACGCATTGGTTAAAGCCGGAGTGCTTGAAGCATTCGGCAGGCCGCTCGGAGTCGGTAAAGAATCAGACGTGTACGACGCGCTTACACCGAACGGTCTAAAGGTCGCGGTCAAGTTTAACCGCTTAGGCAGAATTAGCTTTCGTCAAACACGACGGGTTAGAGGCTACATCGCTCAACGTCATCACATTAGCTGGCTCTACCAGTCGAGACTCGCTGCTGAGAAGGAGTTTGACGCCCTGAAGCTTCTTTACCCCCATGACGTGGCTGTTCCGGAACCGATTAGCCAAAACCGCCACGTAGTGGTCATGGGAATGATTGAGGGCTACTTACTCGCCGCGTTCAAAGAAGTGCCAAACTCTGAAAAAACACTAAAGGAAATCCTAACGAACATCCGAAAAGCCTACGTCAAAGCGGGAATAGTGCACGCCGACCTCAGCGAATTCAACATCATACTTCAACCAAACTGGCACATACTAATCATCGACTGGCCACAATACGTAGGAAAAGAGCATCCGAACGCTGAAGAACTACTCGAACGAGACATACGAAACATTGTGCACTTCTTCAAACGCAAGTTCAAAGCTAAACTCAGCTTAAAAGACGCCATAGACTATGTAAAACACGATTCTCAATAGGTCGCAACTCAAGCAACGTTCAACTCCTTTTTTGATCCTCGGACATCAAGAACAACTTGATACCAATTGGGTCCAGTTGAACGCACGACCCGACCCGGAGAAACAACAGCTTCAACGCCTAGTTTCTTAAGTTTGCGAGCGACTTTAGCCCTGACTTTTTGGACAGGATCTTCCCCTTTGGAGGCGTGTTCAAAGTCATAATAATGAATCCATCCGCCCCCGGGTTTGAGAGCCATAACCGCGTATTCCAGGTACTCAAAGGCTTTCTCGGGCAACGGCATAACAACCCTGTCGGCCACGTTCTGCAAATGCTTCACTATGACCTGTTTGGCGTCACCCCGAATCGGGACAACTTGGCTTTGAACTCTGTTCAGCCTGATGTTTTCTCGCATGTAGTCAATGGCAAAAGGATTCATGTCAATAGAATACACTGTTCTCGGCTTGCCATACTTCGCAATCAGGATAGAAAAGCTGCCTACGCCCGCAAACATGTTCACCACATTCTCATTGGGTCTAACCGACCGAGCTATCCGCATGCGCTCAAAGGACAAACGAGGCGAAAAATAACATTGCTCTAAATCCACTTTAAGGACACAACCAAACTCCCTGTAAACAGTCACGGTTTTTCCTTCACCAGCCATCCATTCAAGCTTACGCACTCGAAAGTCACCAGAAACAGGACTGGCTTGCCGATGAACAGACCTCACGTGCTTATGGGTTCGCATTATTGCTTCGGCTATGACTTGGCTTTTCGATCTGAGGCTTTCCGGAACTCGAATTACAGCTATATCGCCGATTATGTCATAAGATTTGACTAGGTCATCTATTTCTTGGGGCTGCAGCTTCTCTTGGAGAATTGACCTTAAGGTCTTCTTCACCGTCAAGCCCTCAGGAAAGGCAAACTACTCAGCGACCGCGATGCGTTCCAGCAGTGCAACTAAACGTTTGAGTCTTCTCGGTACGTATTCCTGCACAAGTTCCACGTCTCGTTTTCTTATACCCTTCAACGCGACGAGAGAGAAGAAGTAAGCCACTCCGCCAACTAAAACATAAATCGGAAGCAGATGCAAGCGAAAAACTAGAAACTGGTAAGGAGAAGAAGTGAAAACCTTCCTCACCAAATCAAGAGCAAAAATGGCCAGAACCATGAAGCCGGAGGCAACCGAAGCTTTCCACAGCGCCTCTCTGTCAACGGAAATGGGCACATAGCGCTTCAAAATGTAGAGGCCAATCACTAAGGCGGCTATGGCGGCGAGAGTTCTCCCCCAAGCCGTGCCAACCATGCCCAAGTTGAGAAACGCTAGTGCAAAATAAGACAGAGCGAAGCTAAGAACAACAGAGACCAAGGACAGCACGGAGGCTATCTTCGTGCGTTCCAAAGTGAAGAGTATCGGGCTGACTGCCACTCCGAGTGTCCCGAACAGCGCGGCTATTGAGATAATGACCAAGGGTTCCACGGCTCCAATGTACTGCCATCCACCAAACAAGATTATTATGGGGTAGGCCAGTGTTGCCAACCCAACTATTAACGGAAAACCTATCAGCATCGAGTAGCGCACTGAAATTCGAAACGCATCCTCCAGGCTACTTTGCCCTTTTTGCGCGTAGAGTGCTGTGAGCAGGGGGAAAAGAGCTGTTACAATTGAGGTTGAGAACAAACTTGGAACGATAGAGGCTCTAATAGCGACATTATAAATTCCCAGAATTCTCTGAGCTTCCGTCGTTCCGTAGAGAGAACTCATATAGGAAACCAATAGAAGCTGGTCAATCCATCCCACAAAGAAACCGATACCGCTGGAAACGTAAAGGGGAAAGGAGAAATTTAGTAGAGGCTTAATCGGGTGAGGCTTTCCGAAGACGCCTAAATATCTAGCTGTTAACAGGAGACAAGCAATAGAGGACACAGAAAATCCGACAGTCCATCCGATTACCACTGCCAAAAGACGCCAACCCGAGATGAGAAGGCAAATCCCCAACGAAGTAGAAGTAACGGTGTACGCAAGACCGATTATGGAAATGTCACGCATACGTTGCAGTCCTTGGAGGAAGCTTGCAGCCTGCAGGTATAGAATTGCGAAAATTGAACAAATCGCCATTAGACGAATATGATGCGCGTTGCTGACTGTCCCAAAGAGCGTCGTCGACCACCATTCAGCAGGAAAGAATAATGCGATAAACACAATGAATGATGTTAGGCAACCTATCTGCAATACACGAGCGACCACACCCTTAGCCTTGTCTAAATCGTTCTCACCAACGTATTGAGCAATGTACCTTACCGCAGCGGACGTGAGGGCAAAGGTTCCAAACGTCTGAGCAAGCGTCAGAATAAAAGACAAGAGTGCAAAGGCACCCATCTGCCACTGTTCGGAAGGGTCGGAGAAAGAGTGAGCCAGAAAAATGAAATAAACTAAACCAATCATGGCATTAGAGAGGCCCTGAATGAATATGTACGTGGCTCCACGCGCAACTCTAGCAGTCGGACGCAAGGTGCTCAATAAACCATTTCACCTTACTAACGAAGAGAACCGATAGCCACAGCATCTAATAAAGTTAAGCGCAAATACCATCGGACTTGCGCGGTCCTTACGTAACGGATGACGCATGTTTTTTATGGCTATTAGGCGTCATAAACTAAAAACGAATAAAACAGTCGACTAGCAGAGTATCAATTGATGTGGGTGAAAACTCCGAGTGAAAACCGATGTGGTACTTTCGGGCGATCCGAACAGAAGGAAATTGTTTGAGGCTATTTCACAGATCTACTCGAAATACACCACAGTCACAAACGTCCTTCTTTATTTTGAGAAGAACCCGGCGAAGGCATTCAACAGAGGAAGCAGAGAAAGCGACGCCGACATCCTATTCTGCACAGGAGACATTTATCTGAGAGAACAGGACATGTCAAACATGATCAACCAACTTCTTTCCGGCGGAGGCGACGTGGTATTCATCGTTCCTCCGAGGCTTAGAGAGAAAGAAAAAATACTCTTTGTTGACGCTGGCTTCACAGTCAAGAAAGAGACCTTGTTGAACAACCCTATGTCGGAAGAACCAGACTTCATGGAGGAAGTCCTTTGGTACAATTCGAAAAAGAACGTCCTAAAGTTTCAGCCCTATTTTGGGACTCATTACCATCTTCATAGACACACATTCAATCACATACTGCGCCTACTTCGACAAAGGTATGGAGAAAGAGCAAAGGCTAAGAAACGCGGCAGACTAGTCCGAACCTTGGCCACGGTCAAAATATTTCTTGAATCAATAAGAGAATACGTCGCTGAAAGACTACTGCCATGTCCCGAGGAAATGCTCAGAAGATTGCAAGAAAACAGTAGTTGAAGGAGTTCAGAAGAAGCCCCCCCTCCTGACCAAGTCTGTATTTTTCGGCTTACGAAAGCCAATTTTCCACATTTGGAATCTTACGTTTTGACTTCGGAAATTTCCGCTCTTTGCCATTCTGCTACTCTACGAATCCCTTCTTTTAGGGAAACCTTTGGCATATAATTAATCGACTTTATCTTCTCTATCGAGAACTTTTTGGTCAAACTCAAGAACTTTTCTGGGGGATCTACCGCTTCTATTTGGCTATAATCTCCTCTACACTCGTCAACAACCATCTCTGCAACCTCTTCCATAGTGCGATACTCATCTGATCCAACGTTGAATGCTTCGTAGACTCCTGAGAAACGATCTTTCATCACAAGATAGACCCCGTCAACGAAGTCTGATATGTAACACCAAGCCCTCGCCGTTCCCCGATGCACCGTTATCTTCCCTCCCGTGAGTGCCAAGTATATGAAATTGCTTATGGCACTCCTGAACTTCGAGGGGTACTCTTTTGGCCCATAAATCATAAAGGGCCGTATGGTCACTGCGTTTAGGCCGTAATTTTCAACATAATGTCTTACAATTGCCTCGCCGAAAAGCTTGCTCATAGCGTATATGTTGGTGGTAACAAAGATCGAGCCATCTTTGTCGAGATCGGCCTCTTCCACGGGTTTGTCTTTGTCAAAAAGATGACCATACACCTCTGAGGTGCTGAAGTAAACAAGTCTGCAATTGTGCTCCATACAGAGCTTAATGAGGTTCAATGTTCCAATATTGTTGACATATATCATCTTCTGAGGATGCTCCTCGCCGACCATTCTTCCAACTTCTCCGGCCATGTGTATGACCGTGTCTATGTCTTCTTTCTTGAAGACTCTGTACAAATCCTCAAAAGAAGTTATGTCGGCTCTTACGTAGTCGCTGTAGTCTCTTACAAAAACATCCGAGCTGATTACATCGTGGTCTCGCTCTCTTAAATAGGGTACGAGAAAACTGCCTATGACTCCTAGAGCGCCTGTTACGAGTATTTTACCCAAGTTGTTTACTCCCTACCAGTTTATTGAAGTACTTTTTGAGATCGTCCCAAAGACTTGGAAAATTGATTTTCCACTCTTTTAAGTGAGCTGACAGATTTCGGGTGTTGCCCCAAAACTCCACAGGCCATTCCTCACCCGATTCAACGACTTCATAGTCAAAATGTTTGACGCCGCTCAAGAATCTGACCACGTCACCTACAGTCACTCTTTCAGGATAGTTCAAATTAGTGATTTCCAAGAAGTTTTTGCCTCTCTTCGCCAAGTCTTTTGTCGCCTCAACTAACGTCTCAGCAACGAACATTGAAGGCAGAGGGTTCAGAAATGATTTGCCCCCGCCAAAGATCGTGACTCTCCTATTGTCAGATGCAGCTCTAGCGCACCGTGGAATTAGCCTTCTCTCTTTTTCACCTTCCCCGAACGCGTACATTAATCTAAACATCCACAGCTTCGTTAAGGCACCTTCTGTAAGAAAATAATCTGCGTAGGCCTCCATCATCTTCTTTGAAAGACCATACGGAATCGTCGGGACGTGATCAACACTCTCGAGAATCTCATCCCTAAGACCGTAGTACACTGCCTGAGAAGAGAGTAACACAAGTGAACCTCTGAATTCCTCCATGAAATTCAGAAACGCTCCAACGTTCAAGTCTAAATCCGTTGATGGCGAACTCTTGGCTAGACTGTGATCTGCACTGCCAGACACGTAGATCGCTAGTGGGTACCTTTCGATTACGCTGAGTGTGTTCTTGTCGAGAAGGTCTATTCGAATTTTGTCCAGACTGTTGTGAATATTCTCCGGGTGCTTGTTGTAAGCAAAGGCGAAGCCTTTTCCGATTTGCTTGTTGACAACGTATTTCTGTATGGCCTTGCCTATGAATCCGCTGCCACCGATTACGATTGTCGTCTCCATTGTGGATCTTCATAGAGTTGTTTAAACTTCTTAAATGTATGGCTTTTCACAAACGATTCCAGATCCCTTGTGAATCTGTTTTTGTCAAGTGAAAGGTAGTTCTGATGATTCTTCAAATTGGACAAACAACTTCGAACGTACTTGAGAGAAACTAGGTTAAACTCTCTTCTGTGATCTAAAATGTAATTGAAGAGAAATTCTGAAACAAAGGGTCTTTCAAAGTGTTTCTTGGCATTTATGATTATAGGAAAGAAGGGAGCGAATTTTCTGATTAGCCATGTCAGATTTCCCTCTTTCTCTAAGGTCAGGAGGATTCTCATCCTAGTGAGTTCGCAGCCATACATCATTTGGGCTTTTCTTCTAGAGGTCTGTGTTGTATGTTCTCTATAGAAGACTGGAGCGCCTCTTAACGCTGAGAGCTTAAGACCAAGGGCGCTGTAGCGCATCCAAAGATCTCCATCACCATCCACATTTCTTGTGATTGGGTCGAATTGACCGTACGTCTCGATGCATTTTTTCCTTATCATCGCAGAGCTGCCGTTGAGGGGATTCTTGAAGAGCAACAACATCAATCGTAAGTCAGAGCTACGAATAAAAAGTGAGTCTAGGAAGCGCAACCGAGGCAGATAACTGCTTCTAACTAGGTTTGCGTTTGAGAGGCTGTAGCCTGAATAAAAGTCTCTGAAATAACTCCAAAGAGCCTTTGCTTTGTTTACGTGAGCTAGCTGCGTCTCTATCTTCTTTCTGTCTATGAATATGTCATCGGCGCTGAGCCAGCAGATGTAGGCGCCTTTTGCTTTTGAAAAACCAACGTTCAAAGCGTTGGCAGCTCCTTTGTTCTCGCCGATGTCTATCATTTCCAGCTCAAGTCCACTGCTCGGGACAGCCTTGGACAGATCATTAACCACGCCAACTGTTGAATCTGTTGAGCCATCATTTACTACTACTATCTCAACTGGTCTGTACGTTTGGTTGAAACAGGACGTCACCGCTTCTTTGATGAATCTCTCTGCATTGTATGCAGGAATAACGATGCTGACAATATCTTTCTCGCCCATCTACGTTCATCACGTGGGAATTCTGAGGCTGACCAAGCTTGTCACTCTCGATTTAGTGATTCAGCCAGTTCTTCGTAAATTGAAACTAACCTAGATTCTATTGCTTTAATGTCGTGGTGCTTCTTCAAGAATTCGTTTTCCGTTTTCCAAAGTCGCTCTGGTAGTTCCTCTATCACTTCAGCGATTTTTTCTTCTTCGTTTACGTCTTTCAGAGGGAAGTCTTCGTTTTCTGAATATTCTGATGACACATAGGTTACGACAGGTCTGCCACACGCTATCGCTTCTAGAGAAATCATACCTAGGGATCCGATTTTGAATCTGTCAATTATTACATCACTGTTCCAGTAGTACTGGCTTAAACCTTCGTGGGGAACTTTCGGCAACACGTTCAAGCGCAAGTCAAGCGAATCAGCCAAAGCCTTGGTCCTGTCAAAGTCTGCTCCATAGGCAATGATACTGACGTCTACATCCTCCCTGATCTTGCTCAAAGCCCTTACAGCCACATCGGTGCCTTTTACACTCCAATTAGAATCGCTTGCGATAAGCACCCTTCTCTTCTCTGACCGGTCTCGGAGAGGCTTGGGATAAAACAGCTGTTGGTCGACGGGATTAGGCAGATATTCTGCATCTTCCCTGAACACCTTGGCTATTCCCAGAACATCCGGTGTGCTAACCAGTGGCTTGTCACAGTTCCTCAAGTTGTGCCGCACAATTCGACCCCAAATAGGATGCATCAAGGCGGTTCTGAGATCACTTCCATGCGCATGCCCAACAACTGGTCTTTTTCCAAGCCTCAAAGCGAGATAGCAGTCTTGAAGCATATAGTGTACATGAAAAACATCGGCTTTGGCTTGCGAAATCTTCCATGCAACTCCAAAAGTTTTGTCCCAAAAACCTCTAGAACGTTTTAGGTGCACAGCATCGACAGAGGGTGACAAATACTTGATCAGGGTTGTTCCAACGTATGCACAGTCATTAATCATTACAAGCTTCAAAGTCGCGGCACCTGAATACGTTGAGGGTCGTATGCAGTAGCGGTCTGGTTCATATTACTTATGCCATCTTCTGTCTTGACCATATAATTCACAAAGTACATTTAAGCATTGAACAACAGAGCGCGGTTCTTGATGCAGCCACAGTTTGGAAGGGTTTGAAAATGCAATAGGAATGGACTCGAAGAAAACCACAAACTAAATAAAAAACCACATCATTCATTGATGCGAAAGGAAGCATATACTCATGAGTAGAATCCGAAGGCTTTTCAGTCGCGAGAACATAGTCGATTCCTTAGCTAAAATAGGTGGACTCCGGGTTAAAGTGAGCCACGCCACAATTTTGGAATTGTCGATTTTAACGCTTATACTCATCCTTGCCTTCACTATAAGGTTGCTCCCAATGCGCTGGGGCTACTATCTTTCCGAATTCGACACCCACTGGCAATACCGCTTAACAAAAGATATAGTGCAAAATGGCTACATGCACTGGACTACTTGGCAGGACACAACAAGCTGGTGGCCATGGGGAAGAGATGTGGCTCACACATCCTTTCCTGGACTTCCCCTAACCGCGGCAACCGTCTATAACATACTCAACGCTCTAGGAATACCTTTTGCTCCATCTTTCACAACAGACCCGCTGGCTTCCGACCCAATTTACAATTTTGTGGTGGCCTTTCCGGCTATAATGGCAGTTCTAACATGCATTGCCATTTACTTTCTCGGTAAGGACATCGGCGGAAAAGAAGCTGGTCTGTTCTCGGCTTTTTTCCTAGCGCTAAACGCATCTCACATTGGACGCACTTCTCTCGGATTCTTTGACGACGAAACTGTAGGAGTCTTTGGAATCATAGTATTCTCCTTGTTTTTCCTGAGATCTATCGAAAAAGAAAGGTCG
>Ga0315310_10001565_pt1 | contig 14515 bp, 15 predicted proteins | sample TDP5_MG_FD_203630 | JGI IMG/M metagenome (GOLD analysis project Ga0315310, IMG submission 203630) | Freshwater sediment microbial communities from Lake Towuti, South Sulawesi, Indonesia - TDP5 | ecosystem: Environmental > Aquatic > Freshwater > Lake > Sediment | place: Indonesia: South Sulawesi... | reverse complement strand
AATCGTATGTTCTTGTTGTCCTTGTATAGTTTACATGCTTTCGAGGATGCCGAACTGATTGCCCTCTGGGTCGAGTGCTAGAGCCCACCAACCTATCCCGGGAACTTCCATCTTAGGAACAAGAACCGTACCGCCTAAAGTTTCGATCTTCTTGGTGTATTCATCTACAGACTCCACGGCGATATAGTTGAACGGCTTATGCTCTGGATGTTGTCTCTTCATCATTCCTCCATTGACACCCGGCCTGATTGGCATTCCTTTCTCGTTAACGGGCACCGTCTTTATTGCCCAATAGTCCATTGGCCCTGGCATCTTCTCGATCTTCCATCCGAAGAGTTCGCTGTAAAATTTTCTTAGCTTCCCTAAATCGTCAGCAGGAATCTCGAAATGCACAATTGTGTGATCTACCATATCTCACAACACCCAGTTCATGAATTAAATCTAAGCATTTAATAAGACTTTACCCGTTTCTACAATACAGTCACATACTGTGCGGTAGAGCTCAAATTTTGAATACTTTTCCAAAAGCGTTTAGTATGGACCCTAACTCAGACATTTCAAACCTATATTTGAACCTACCCCGGGTTACCACTACTTAAGCATGAATTTATACTTTTGAAGAACATGCATTCATGGAATCGAAAATTACTTCTTTAGAAGGTCTAGAAAATCCTTAAAGGAAAGTCTTTTTATGACAAGGTCATCGTAAATCTCATCGTTTGAAACCATCGAAAATCTATTGTTCAATGCTACGGAGGCGTGTAATCCGTCAAAGAAAGTTAAGAAACGATGTTGCATCAATAAGTCCTCGCAGAGGATTAAGTCATCGGAAGAAAGCCCCATCTCTGGAAGCCCAAATGAGATAGCCTTTGCCTTTATGAACGTAAGGGCGTTGAGTCTTTCTGCAGGGTCCTTTTTGTGACTTGCCATAACTTCACGAACTTCAACTAAAGCCGAAACGGAATAGTAAAGAGAAAAAGGCTTAGTTGCCATGTACGCTTTCAAGATGCTAGATACAACATCATAATGCTTGTCTTTTGGCTGAAAACCGAAAAGAAACTCTGTCTCAACCATAAAATCTCTTTCCAGTTATGTTGTCTCCTTTGAAAGCTGTTCATCAGCCCGTTTTCGTTCTTCTCTACTGTATGTTATATCGCCAATTAGTTTAGCTAGAGCTTCATCGACCCTTTCTGGAATTGGAATTAGAATCACATAAGGGAATCTAGCTAGCAAATACACCCTCTGTCCAACCCTTACAGGAATTTTTTTACGTACATTCTGTGTGATTGTTACACGATATTTTGGACCCACTTCCACAATGGACATACCATCACCTTCACCTAGATTTAGGTAAAGTCTCAAAAGCATATAAGTGTTACCTTAAGGAAAAATGTGCCACTTATGAGCTGCTGTGTCCTTAATAACTTACATGTTACACTACTACATGGTGTCAAATTCTATAATTCATGTCCCAATCTCTATCAGATAGAAAAGTCGTCTAGAAGTGAGAAATTTAAACGAGATAGGTCACGTATCCCGGACTACCATGAAAACCATGAAACCCATGTTAGGATACGGTTCATGTTCGGTCTATAGGCATAATTATTAAATCCCTTAAATAAGGAAAAAAGGTTTGTTTAATGGAGATGAGGGGGAAATGGTTTTAGATGTAGTTTGCAACATGGAGATCGACGAGAAGACTGCAAAGTGGAAGTCTGAATATAAAGGGAAGACCTACTACTTCTGTGCACCCATGTGCAAGCAGAAGTTCGACAGAAACCCAGAGAAGTACATCAAATCCAAGTAAAAGTAGGGGACAAAATATTCAAAGAAAGGCGCGCGCTAGGTTAGGGAAAGAGTTAGTCGAGAGACGGGCTGTCAACACTGCGTAATTCACGTCGATCCAGCAAATATTTCAACTAAATAAGATTCAAATAAGAGAGATGAATACTGCGAACATATAGTGATTATCCAAGAATAAAATCCACAACCTTTTTTAAGACTAAAAATTAGTTGGTTATGCCTTGTCAGAAGGGGAGGAAGATGATGTCCGAACAGGAAAGGGTGAAAGAGATGCAGGAGAAGGCTGTTAGATATTTCTGTGATCGGCCTAGCAACTTTCCCGTTGGACGATCATACAACTGCTGTGAAAGCATCCTTCTAGTCTTGAAGGATTATCTAGGTGCAGGGTCCGAGGTGATTCCTAAAATTGGAACGGGTATAGGCGCCGGTGTCTCCTTGAATGGGTTGCTTTGCGGGTCCATCTCCAGCGTGGCCATGGCAATAGGCATGAAATACGGAAGGACCAGCGCGGAGGAGAACCCGCAGCCAGTTTGGAACATGGTTGACAAGTACGTGGCCGAGTTTAGGGACAGGTTTGGCTACGTGAACTGTAGAGAGCTAACTGGCTTGGACGTAAAGACAAAAGAGGGACTGAAGGAGTACTACGCCAAGGTCCACGACTACGCCTGCGCAGAAAGAATAAGGTTCGCAGTCCAAAAAGCCGTAGAAATACTCCAAGAATACTCAAACAAGTAGATGGGAAGCACGTCATAGATTTGCTCCATAATTTTTGGGGTCTAAACGCTTTATCCAATCTATTTTGTCGAAATCTTTGTCCGCGGATATTATGTTGATGGCTCCAGCCCTTTTCATGATAACTGCATGAACGCAATCATAGGGGCTTATTCTAAATTCGTCAAATACATCCATCGCGATTCTAACGTCAGACGGGTCGATTTCATAAATGGGAATATCTAGGGAAAATGTCGCGTCTACGACGTTCCTTGCCTCACCGCCTAAATCATATTTTCTCAGAGCGTTGACCAACTCGATGATAACCAGAACGGACGTGACAGCCCTTACTTTACCTTCTGCAATCCCACGGACAATCTTAGCGCAGGCTTTTCCATATTCTCGATCCAAAATCTTTGCGTAAAAGAATATGTTGCTATCGATGAAATATATTGCCAAAACGCTATCTAGTCTCAGCTTTCTCCTCAAGTTCATCTACAGGAACATGACGACCAAAAGGTCTTTCACCAACTAACACTTTTAAGGGCTCCTTTATCCGTCTAAACCTCTTAAGGAGGATCTCCTCTTCACTAACGCGTTCTACTACCACAACTTCACCTGGCTTGAGCCCTGTCTCTTCACGAATCTGCTTGGGGATAGTCACCTGAAACTTATCGGTGACTCTCGTCTTTGGCATGGTCTCACCCAAAGGTAGCATACCGTAACATAAGTATACCGTATGCAATAGAAAATTCGCGGGGGCCAGCAGTTCACAGCACTTGGCTATTTAATCCTTGGAAGGATCCTAAAGGACCCGGGTACTGTTGGATGGCTTGCCTGCTGTCCGACTACGTAATTGAAAGCCCCAAACTCAAACCTAACGCCGATGCTCAACCATTACCTGAATCACCAAAATGCTTAAGCTCGATATCTAGGACGATGATAATGTGGAATGATATGGTAGACGAGACACTGATCAGTTGGTCCTCTGCTCTGATCGCCGGACTTGTTGGCATTGCTGTGAGCGCATTTCTGAGCGCGTATTTTCACTATACATATCAGCGGAAATTACTCGATAGACAGAAAAAATTCGAAATCTGGAAGCTGCAGGATCCTCTGTTTCGACCCGCCTACGATGCTTACCAGCAAGTTAGAGAGTGGGGCTACAGGCTATCGCAAAAATTTGAGAAACTCAAAGGAACCCCTTTCCAAAGTCTGACTGATGAGGAGAGGATAGATTTCTTCATAGCTACTATCAAATATCGAAGAGCCCTAGAAAAAGTCCCGTTAATCCTTCCAGGAAGCGAGGATGTCAAGCCAACAGTAAAGAGAGGTTATAGAGAGGCCGAAGATGCGGCAAAGGGTTTGGTAGAGAAAATCATCAAGGCTAGGATTTACTATACTAGTGGAGAAGCGATAGACTACATACAAGACAAGACGGGAAAGGAAATTGCAGGATCTCTTCACAGAGCAGAAATATCCGGAATTTGGAGCGATTTCCTTAATGCAATTCCCAACGTCAATCCAGAGGATGCGATAAAAACTATTAATGATCACCGTTTAGCCTTCATGCAAATGATAGAGGGATGGTATAAAGGACCAGAAGGAGCTTGAGGATCCATCATTTGCTAGAATGGTGACTTAGAAAACGATATACCTTCAATGTTCCTGGCTTTTCATCATTTCTGGGATAAGGAAGGGCTGTCTCAAGTCATTAAGTTCCTGAAATGGATTCCCAACTGTAAGGATGATCTTGGAAAAATGCAGAAGCAAAGATAATGCAATATGGTTCGACCTCCTGGAAATTCTATATGCCGTTATGGATATCGACAATGGCTCTAGTATCCGATTATTTGATGAAATTGGTTTGTCATACCATTGCGTCGGCTAGACCTTTTCTAGCGAGCCACGTGGTTTCCATATTGGCATCAACGAAGAAGCTTTACTGTTTGCTAAATATTTGAGAAACGAAAGTGAAACATGGATTCCCAGAATAACCGTTCCAAATTAATCTTTTCTTCTTTTGTTGCGTACGCTTAAACTGTCATCATTTGCTCTATCCTTTCAGATAGCCCTCCACCAAGTTTTTGCAAACAATTACTTTTGAGTAATACTGGTCAACTTTATCTTTGAGAGTTGATGGGCCTTCCATCTTCCATGAGGTGAATAAGCCTTTAAGCTCGTTTGCCGTTTTTTGGTCTGTGGATTCAAGTTCAGGCTCAAGTCCAGAGTTTCTGAATGTTGAATAGGTCCCTTCGAAGAATTCAAATTTTGAGGATATCTTTTTAGCAAGATCATCGAAAGATTCAAGGTCGCGTTCGCTTCGCAATTTGATAGAAATAGCGTAACTCAAATCATCTGTTAACTCGCGTAGTATGGGAAAGAATTTCCTAATATGCTCTCTTAACGCTTGCTTTCTTTCCTTTCGTTGCTGAATCTGCATTCCAACATAGAACGTTACCAAAGAAATCAAAAAGCCTCCGATCAAACCAACTATAGTGTCTTCGAGACTCATTTAAAACTCCCCCGCGATCCGAACTTCAACAACAAGCCTAAAGTCCGAAAAAACGCGCTTGAAGAACTCAGTTTTGATCTTCCTATGCGAGGATAGAACGTTATCGGTGCTTCAAGGACTCTTAATTTGTTGAAAAAAGCAGCCACGATTATTGAATATTGCACTGGTTCTTGGAGTTGATTCCTAAGTCTTAAAAGGGATGCTTTCTTTGCCACTCTGAAACCAGAAGTTAAGTCAGCTATTTGACTACGCAAAAAGATTCCTAACAGGTAATTGAATAATTTGCTCATTAAGGATCTGATCAATGGCATACTTCCAGGTTTAATTTCGCCGCGAAACCTGCTACCTATGACAATATCCACATCTTGTGATTCCATTGTGCTTAGCAAAGAGGGTATCTCTCTAAGATCGTAAACTCCGTCTCCATCAACGAATACCAGTAAATCACCTTTTGCCCGAGAAATTCCTTCCAAAATCGCTTGACCGTAACCTGCCCTTGATTGTCTCACAACAGTAGCCCCCAAAGCTTCAGCCACTTCAATTGTCCCGTCAGTAGAACCGCCATCAATAACTAGAACTTCCGTGGGTCCTAAGTCGCGATAGGGGACACTTCTCAATACTTGTCCTATTGCTGCTTCTTCGTTTAGAGTTGGTATGATTATGGATATGAGCCGCTGATTCTTCATTAGTCGGACCAATAGACAAAACAGATATGATACTTAAGAATGGTACGCGTCATAGACCACCTAGATAATCCCCTTTTCTGGCCTTTCTCACAATCAACCCTCAGCCCAATCCGTCTAGCTCTAGCGGGACTGAGGAAGTGACTCCAATCGAGATTTTACAAGAATTTATTAACATATTCGGTGTGGAACAGAGTATTGCGGGAAAAAATCGCAAGTTTTTCTATGGAGAATTAATTCAGCAACCTGATTTTCAAGTAACTCCAATTAATTCAGGAGATGTAAATGAAGGCCATGAAGTTTTGCAACCAATTATATCAAAATTGATTCCGTAAAGCAGTAAAGGAGAATCGTTTCCTTCTCGTTAACAGTACAACGTCTGGTGGAGTCGCGCTTATGCTGTGTAGGCTGGAGGCGCTAGAGGATGCTGGGGTAGTTTGGGTGTGCGAAATTACGTATTCTTGTTGGGTGTACACTGTGACGGTGACGTTTTTGTTTCGATAGTCGGTCCAGTTCCACGTACATCTGAAGGTCGCTGAGGAGTTGGGATGGAGGGTGTAGGTGGGAGTTATCGTAGGATAGACTTCCGTGATCTCTTGTACGGTTCCGTTTTCCATGGTTATGGTGATTCTGGTGATGTTAACGTGCGTGGGCGAGAGTTCCGAGTTTTGGACAGTGACGTTAAAGTGATTGGTATCAGCGGTGTCAAAAGGAACTTTGGTGATCGTTAAAACCACGGGTGGAAGCGGAATAGCCTGGGTATGGTATGCTGCGTAACCTTGTTGGGTATGCACGGTGATCGTGGCGTTCTTCCCTCGGTAATTGGTCCAGTTCCACATGCACGTAAAGTCAACTGAGGCGTTTGGACGAATCGTATATGGGAGGGGCGGCGTCATATTTTTGAGGGTTTCCATGTTCACGGTGATCTTTGTAATATTGACGTAGGTCTCAGACAGCTTAGCGCTTCGAACAGTCATGTTGAAGTGGTTGAGGCTTATCGTGGAGTTAAAACGAGCGTCGGTGATCGTCAGTTTCACCATTGGCGTTTTAGCCTGGAAGGTTGCACCTGACCCGTCAGCTATGAAAACGACGATTTTTATGTTTTCGCCGGTGTAGTTCGCCCAGTTCCAGAGACACTTGAAAGTTTTGAACACACTCTTAGGAAGTTGATGGGGAAGCGGGGGGTCTACATTCGCCACCTCATGAAGAACCCCATCTTCCGTCGATGTCGCAATCTGCGTGACTTTGGCTTCTGAGGGAGAAAAGGATGGGGTGAGGACGCTAACGTTGAAGAAGGTGGTGTCTTGCGCAGGGAAAGTCGCGTTAGTTATGGTAAGGGTGGTGGTTTCAGGAACCCGAATACCTAAGGAAACGTAGTAGCCAGCGACCCACAAGTAGGATAAGAGCGCCCCGATGATCATGGCAACTAACAAGAGCAGGATAAGCGAGAACCTTGAAAGGGCACGCATGCTTCGAATCAGCATATGCTTCTCCTTCATAGCGAACTTCATAGCAGACATATGGAGATATCTCCGCAAAACCTCTTTTTCTGTTTTCTAAACCATTATTAGTCTATGTTAACTGTTCGCTGCAGTATTTATATGTTTAACATGAGACGCTTTCTCACTGGTTAATTAAGTCCGACGAAGGTACACATGCCTGTTTCTTGAGAATGTCTTTCAGCTTCTTCAGCCCTCTCTCGACGCCCTTTTCGATTTCTCTGCTGACCTTCGATTTGTGTTTTCTTGACTATATCTAACAAATTTTAACTATCGGCTGTTGGAAGATAAAGTGGAGGAAGGAAGTTAGCATGGTTAAGGATGCTGTTAGAGTAGCAGGTATTCAGATGAGGTTGCTCTCAGAATCTGTAAGAGCTAGAGAAGAGAATTTGAAAAGGGCCCTCAAGATGATGGAGGAGGCAACGTCTATGGGAGCCGAGATTATATGCCTTCCTGAGTTATTCCTCGGAGCAGCAACCGTTGAGAAAGAACCTTCATCAACAGTTCAGGTTATGAGAGACTTCGCTAAAGAACACAGCTCCTACATCATTTCAAATTTATACCTGTTTGAGCGAAGTGGAAAGTACAGCACAAGTCACGTCATCGGACCGTATGGAAACATCGTAGGAGTGTATCGCAAAACACACCTTTTCCCGTGGGAGCATAAATTCATAAAACTGAAGCTTGGCGGAGACCTTCCAGTATTTGACACAGAATACGGAAAAATAGGGGTCCTCATCTGCCAAGACGCTATGGTCCCAGAAGCCCCTCGAGTACTAACACTCAAAGGCACAGAGGTCATATTCGTACAGTCTAGAATGCCCGGGGCTTTCCTCGTCCCGTGGAGAGACACCATGCGGGTCCGCGCTATAGAAAATCAGGTTTTCATAGTCTCGGTTGGTGGTGCGGGTTATCATGCATGTGGCACTCTTATAGTGGCTCCAAGGCTTATTGACGACATTATTGTAGAGGCTGGAAAAGATGAGCAAGTTGTGTCTGCTACTTTAAACCTTGAGTGGCTTAGAGAGATGAGACAAAGGAAAAACCAGCCTCTATATTTCGTTAAGAGCGTGGAGGATATGCGGAAGGGCTTAGAAAAAGTAGAGTCCTACACTTTCCCTTTAGATAGAAACCCTGAACTCTACCATGAAATCTTAAAACCATACGATCCCGCAGAATTCTGAAGGTAATTATTCTACTATTTTAAAGGACGATTGACACGCGAAAAAGCAGGGTTTCCGAGGTTAGGTTCAAGTGTGCATCGATATCCCATGTTTTTGCGTAGTTCCTTGAGAGCAAACTCTTATGCACCAAAAAATAGCCGCAGACGCCAAAAATGCCCTTTCCAAGATTCTTTCCTTGTCTTTTATACCAGTTGATAAACCTCTTGGGTTCAAGACAACCATGATTTTCCAAAACCTCAGTCATCCTTACATTTTTCGCATGACAAGCAAACTATCCCCTTTTTGGGGTCCTATTTCTAAATCTCGTATTTGACACGGTTAGAATCAACTAATTATCTTGAAAGTAGTTTCATGTAATAGCAAAGACAAGGTTACCGATAAAGGTTCGGAACACTTATAACCTAATACAGAGGAGTTATCTTCGGCGGGTGAGTGGGCGCCTCCCACCCGTTCCGCCGTATAAACCCCGGCGTAGGGAGGTTGAAAATTGGAAATTAGGAAGTTAGCACTAGCCTCTATTTTTTCCTCTCTGTATGCAGTTCTTGTTTTGGCTTTGGCTGGTATTAGCTTTCAGCTGGTGCAATTGAGGGTTGCTGACGCACTTGTTCCGCTTTCAATAGTATTCGGGTGGCCAGTTGTTTTTGGCGTAACCGTTGGATGTGTCATCGGTAACGTGGTTAGTCCCATGCCCAGCATCGTAACCGACATCACATTCGGCTCCATTGCAAATTTCATTGCCAGCTTTCTAGCATGGAAGATAGGCTGTCGGAAGAGCGGCAAGATTACAACAAACGAGTTCCTTGGTTGTTCAACTGCAACGATTGTGATAACCTTCATCGTCGGAACGTATTTGGCAATAATAACAGAAATGGAACTGTGGATATGGTGGCTGGGCATTGCCATCGGCTCGATATTTAGCATCAACATCCTTGGATACATGCTAATTCAAATCATGAAAAAAGTTGGACTAATATCCAACGCTGTTTAGGGGCTAGGGCTGGTAATAACTTCTACCATGGATTTTTACATGAAGCGTTCGAGTACGGAACACGTGGCACGTTAATATTATCTTCTTTCTTGATTTCAGTTCCTCGAATTTTATGGCAATTATGGCAAAACAGCAATTGAATGCTGCAGTTACGAAATATAACTGGCAAATTTGTTGGATTTTGTGTGTTGTGTCCATAACAAGCTGAGCATTTTTGTCGTGCAACAATAAATGGGGAGGAAGGAGGCATCATTCTGCTAGGCATAGATGATCATGCTAACATTGTTGGTTTGGCTCTCATTTTCTTATTGATCCAATGTTTTACTGATTCAAGTACTATGAAATATAGTAGAAGTATTCCTGCGATAATTAGGAGGAGCGTTAAGGGCAGGGGATAAAACTCGAAGAATGTGTTGGCTTGAGAATAGGGCAAGAGTATTGTCATAAGACCGAATATCACTGATGAGAAAACTAGCACCTTACTCGGCTTACTTTCGTAAAACCTCTTCATTGTCCTGATCGCAAATGTCACTACGATCTCTGATAACGTTGATTCAATAAACCAACCTGTCCTAAACAAAGCAACGTTGGCTCCGGCTAGAAACAACATTAAACCTATAGTTATGAAATCGAAGATGGAGCTTATTCCACCAAAGAATGCTGCGAATCTGCCTATCAGCCTTATGTTCCAGTTCCTAGGCTTAAGCAACTCTTCCTGATCAACCTTATCCGTTGAGATCGATAGTAGGGGGCCGTCGCTGATCAGGTTTGTCAGAAGTACTTGGAAAGGCAGCATTGGGAGGAAGTCCAGTATTACAGAGATTAAGGCAAGTGTTGTCATGTTGCCCATATTGGCGGAGATCGTGTTGAGGATATATTTTGTTGTATTGCTAAAAGTAGTTCTGCCTTCAACTATGCCTTCCGATATGATTTCTAAGCTCTCCTGGGTCAGAATGATATCAGCAGCTTCCTTGGCGATGTCCACGCCACTGTCAACAGATATCCCCACGTCAGCAAACCTTAATGCAGGCGCATCGTTAACACCGTCTCCCAAGAAGCCAGTTACATGCCCATTCTTGCTAAGGGCAGAGACTATTCTTGCTTTATGTTCGGGTGTCAACCTTGCGAACACGTTTGTCTTTTCCACAGCTCTGCAAAGCGTTTCATCATCCATCGTATCGATATCGTTTCCCGTCAATATTTTTGCTGCTTCAATTCCCACTTCATCCACGATAGTTTTTGTGACAACCGGATTATCCCCAGTCAATATCTTTACTTCTACGCCGAGTTTTTTGAGTTGTAAAATAGACTCTTTAGCCGTGGTTTTCAGAGGATCCTTGAAACATAGAAAACCTATTAGGGTCATTCCATTCTCTTCGTCTTTATTGTAATCCTCTTTCTTTTCAACATCTTTCACTGCGACGCCAATAACCCTATAGCCCCTTCTGAAAAGCTCCTCAGAAATCTTCTGAACTCTATCTTTATCAAGTTCTAATGTTTTCTCATCGACATTCATCTTTGAGCACACAAGAATCATGCTTTCTGGCGCGCCCTTACAAACTAAGAGAAGCTTGTCTTTACTTCTAATTACCGCGCTCATTCTTCTTCTAGAATAGTCAAATGGAATTAACTCTACAACTTCGTAATTCGGCTCTGAGAAGCCTCGCTTTTTGGCATACTCGACTATTGCCACGTCCATAGGACTGCCTGTTACTGTTTCTATCTCTCCCCCTACTTCTACGACAGAAACGCAAGAAGCTGCAAGTTTTATCAATTCTTCATCTCTATTGCTATTTAAATCGCGGTAGTCGATCAAGGTAATCTTGTTTTCAGTAAGCGTTCCCGTCTTGTCTGCACAGAAAACGTCCATGTTTCCTAAATCTTCGATGGAACTCAATTTCTTCACTATGACCCCTTCCTTACTCATCTGCATAGCGCCCCTAGATAGTCCAATGGTAATGATTATTGGTAGCGTTTCGGGTATAATGCCGACGGCCAACGCCAAAGAAAAGAGAGCAGAATCAAAGATGCTCTTCCCTGTGAGGGAATTTATTATGAATATGGAGACTACACCTATGGTTATGACTTTTACCAGAAATCTGCTGAATTCCTTTATATTTTTTTGATAGTTTGTTTCCGGTTCCTCCAATTTCAAAAACCCTACTACCTTTCCAAAGGTACTTTTCATCCCAGTGGCAACTACTACTCCTTTCCCATCCCCATCCACAACTAGCGTCCCCATGAAAGCCATGTTCTCCATCTTCTGGGGCTCTAACTTCTCCGCTTTAATTGGGGCTGAAGTTTTATGTGCCGGGTACGATTCACCAGTGACAATTGATTCGTCAATGTCAAGCTCGTCTGTTTCTATTAAACGGAGGTCAGCAGGAACTCTATCGCCAGTCTCTAAGAGGACTATGTCTCCGGGTACAATTTTTCTTGTGTCGACTTCCACTAACTTGCCATTTCTTAAGACCTTTGCTCTATACCTGATGTACTGAATTAGCTTCTGCAGAGACTTCTCTGACTTATACTCCTGGACAAACCCTACAAGGATATTGATAAGAACGATAGCGATGATTATGACTGCCTCGCTGATTCCGCCGGTAAAATAGGAAATAATTGATGCTATTACTAGTGTTATTAACAACAAGTCTTTTAATTGAGAGAAGAGTAAGCTTAATGCGGGCTTCTCCTTCCTTACGGGGATATCGTTAAGGCCATACTTCCCTAATCTTATATTAGCTTCTCTCTCATCCAGCCCAGTCTTCGAAGAAGAGAACTCCGCAATAATCTCTTCAGAGGTTTTCGCCCAATATTCCATACCAACACCTCTCAGTGTGCGGAGTTGATTCCGATAAGACCCACGACGCATGAATCTCTCTATCCTTAGCTTTCTCATAAGATGATTGATTGCGCGTTGAAACGGCGAAGAGCAACACTAAAATAAGACCGAGAGCCATGGTGTAAGATATCTTGGGATGATAAGTATTAGTATGTTTAGTCCAAGGAAGACTAAGGCTCCCCTTCTGCTTCTGATAAACATCGAGTTGAAAGGAGTTATCGCAGCATAGTAGTACTTGTATATCCCTCTAGGGAAAAATGCATGAAAGAACAGTAGAGCATAGAGAATATGAGTTATGAGTTCTATGTCGTTGGTCCTTGCCTTGTAGGTTCTCCAACAAAGTAGGACCAGTGACAGTAACAGAGTTGTCCAAAGCAAAGGTTTAGAAGGGTTATAGGCGTCCTCTCCTAAAACTATGGCTAGGTTGGTTGGACTTCCAAAGTAGTACGTGAACTTCACCCCTTGCCAGTCGGAACCAAAGCCTGGTACGCCTAAAGACCAGAGGTAGTATGCAGGGATTGTAATTATGTATGGCAGAGAACCGAAGAAGCAGGTCGTACAATAAAGCACAGCGTTTTGGATAACATCTTTTCTATTAGACGTGCTTAACAAGGTTACTAGGAAGACTGGGAACAATATGGAGGCTATTTGCTTAAAGAGCGTTGCAATTGCCAAACATGTTAAAGAAGCCTTATATTTCTTTGAGAGGAATGCGTAAATCGCGAGGAGGATAAAGGAGGCCATGGGCGAAGGATTCAGCCAGAGGAAATCGTTGTACCACAGATTGATCGGGACAATTGCAAACACAATCGAGCTATTAGGGCCTCACAAGACGAAATCAACTTGCGAGCAATCAGGTAAACAATAATGACCGATGCTGCATCAAATGTCACGAGTGGCAAAGCCATCGTCCAAGCAGGCAACGAAGAGAGAGCAAATGGTGTTAATAGGTATATGAAAAGCGGGGGATAGGCATGGTGGAAATCCCGGTATGGCATTTTTCCTGAAGTGAAACTCGACACTAAAGGGACGTATGCAAGTTTGAAGTCCTGATAGCCTTCTAAGTCGGCGAAACCTGTATGCAGGTTTCCTTCAAAGGTAACTGCCAGCGAGAAAACGCATTACTTAATCAGTAATGAAAATAACAGCAAGAATAAAAGCACTTGACGACTTGGTTTCGCTGCTTCTCTTAAAGGGTTTAAGTTCGTTTATTTCTCCTCCGTAATTATTCTTTTATCTCATTTATACTCTAGTTAAGTGGGCATCTAAACTTTCGGCTTGAAAAATTTCATAAATTTTGTGAGCATACTACAAGAGAAGATCCTAAGAACAATAAGTAGTGGATTTTACATGAAGCGTTCGAGTTTTGTTAGTCCGAGGATTTCGTCGAAGTCTAGTCCCAGTGCGTCGAGAACTTGATCAAAAGTGGAGTGCAGGTATCCCACGTATTTATCTACGTCGACCTCGCTGTTGGAGGCTAACTGAACAGGTTTCACGTGGGGTTCCCTCGTCACCTTCACGAAGCTGATTAAGTCGCCAGCCTTCAGTTCGTAACCCTTTTCCTTGAGGAGAGACGCCGCCTTAACGTGCTGAGGAGTCGTCTTCACGTATCGTTCCGGGGCTTCCCCAAGAACCACGTGAAAAGCTAGATCATCCAGCTTCTTCCATTCGCGTCGTTTTAACTTTAGATAGCAGTCTCGAATGATTCTTCGAATGTCCTTTTTTGCCTCCACGAACTCGGCTGGAGACTTTGCCCGACCCAGTCGTTCTTTCATCTGGTCAAAGGCTTCTTTGATAAACAAAGGAATATGCTTCTTCTTTCCAGTTAATCCCTTAACGTCCACGCTACCGTCAGGAAAGATTCCGAGATAATTCTTCTTTCTGGAGCTAAAAACCGCGTAGCGGTAGATCTTGTCCACGTCCAAGCCCATTCTCAATTCTCTTTCTGACCATTTTGCTAGGGCATCTATCTGCTCTTCGGAGGGGTTCTTCAAAAAAATGCTGTCGGTGTCGCCATAAATGACCTCGATATTCGACTTCCGAGCTTCATCAATAATCTGTGTTATGGCGTGTCTCCCGATGGCGGCGGTAGCCTCAGCCACCGGCGGACAATACAAGTCGAAGGTCTCCGCGCCAAACACGCCATAACTCGCGTTAAGTATCACCTTAAGCGCACTTTGTATAACGTTGTACCAGCTCCGCAGTTCACTAGTCAAGGACTTGTCCTTCGACTTTGGCTTATACCACCAAACCCTGAGGTCCTTAAGCGAACCTATCAGCAGGCTTTCTA
>Ga0315310_10001564_pt1 | contig 14519 bp, 13 predicted proteins | sample TDP5_MG_FD_203630 | JGI IMG/M metagenome (GOLD analysis project Ga0315310, IMG submission 203630) | Freshwater sediment microbial communities from Lake Towuti, South Sulawesi, Indonesia - TDP5 | ecosystem: Environmental > Aquatic > Freshwater > Lake > Sediment | place: Indonesia: South Sulawesi... | reverse complement strand
TCGTTACGCACGAGCACCATGACCACCTAAGTGTGCCCATAGTCAGAGAGATTCAGAAAAGAACCAACTGCCCTGTCATAGCCGACTCCACATCCGCTCGCAGTCTCAGAGCAGCCATACCTCCAGGAAAACTGGAAGAAGCCTACTTAGGCTCGGAACACAATATTGGCAACATAAGAGTCAAGTCAGAAGGATTCAACCACCCGGCAGCCACACCCGCCTCATACTTCATCACAACCGAAGACAACATCAAAATCTACTACACAGGCGACAGCCTGCCCTTCCCAGATATGAAACAAATAGGAGATAAGAACCCGCCCGACCTCGTCTTCTGCACAGTCGGAGCACCCGCGCCCGGAGCGTCACCAGAGACAGGCGTCGAAATAGTTAAGCTGGTCAAACCAAAGGCGGCTGTTCCCTATCACGCGCCCTTAGCAGACATGAAGAGATTCTGCGAGTTGCTCTCAAAAGAGACTCCGAAGGTTCGCTGCACACTGATTGAGAGAGGCAGAGCATACAAGTATCCGTAAAAGGAGATTGCGTTCTAATTGGCGCTGGAAAGAGAGAAGGCTGAACTCTGTCGAGTGCTCCACAAGATAGGCGCAGTCAAGTTCGGAGCCTTCAAGCTGACCAGCGGCAGAACAAGCCCCTACTACATCGACCTCCGTATAGTTCCGAGCTTTCCAGACGCTTTCCAACGCGTGTGCAACCTCTACATCAAACTCATCCAGAACGAACTGGGCACAGACAGCTTCGACAGAATCGCAGGCATCCCAACCGCTGGCATACCCTTCGCTTTAGTCATAGCCTATCAGCTCAGAAAGCCTTTCCTCTACATCCGACCCCGCCCGAGACTGCACGGAAGAGAGCGCCGAATAGAAGGGGTAATCATGCCCGGCAACCGCGTGCTCCTCGTCGATGACCTAATCACGACAGGATTGTCGCTGCGAAAGGCGGCGAAAGCCATCCGCGCCGAAGGCGGACTAGTAAAGGATGCGGTGGTTCTGTTAGACAGAGAAGAAGGCGGGAGAGAAAGACTGGCAAAAGACAACGTAACGTTGCATTATTTATTGACATCCACCGAGGCAGCCAGAAAACTCCACGAGACTGGCGCAATAGACGAGGAACAACTGAAGATAATTCTCAGACAAGCAAGAAAGAAATGAAAGCTTCTATCTGAGAAGGATTAAGAGACTCATGGAAACGCTGAAACAGATAAGGGTGACGCGAATCGAAGAGAGACCAGACGATGCATGGTACGACTTCACCCGACGCGAGCTGAGACGAGGCGAGGTGCGCTTCTACCGAGTCAGAGATTTCCTCACGGGTGACTGGTTATTCAAGACGTGCTCAGACAAGGAGATGGGCAAGGTTCTCGTTAAGGCGGTGAAGTGTCCGCCAGGTGTGCGCTTCTCCCAACTCGAGGGCAACACCATGGTGTTTCAGCGGAGCACGTTTGAAGGCATGCTCTACGACGTGATATCTCTAACCCAAGCAGACGAGAAAGACCATCTGTCCCGAAAATTGGTCGACCGCTCAGAAGATGTCCCAACCGTGATCAGAGAGAACTACGAGATAAAGCCATACGAAGAAGCCACGGGAAAAAGAGCGCCCGGCAAGCACTGGGTGACCCTCTCGAAGGCTGAAGACGAGAGAGCGTTGATAACCCTCTTCCTGCTCGAACGAGCATGGACACTCTCCAACATCACCCCAGAAGAAAAGATGAGAACTTTACAAGAAGAGAAAGAGCAAAAACAAGTCGCAAAAACCAAGGAGATAGACACTGGACACGTCTGGACGTGTCCCATATGCGGCTCCGGGTTCCAATTCCTCCATATTGAAAAAGAGCGAACACACACGCACAAACTGAAGAAACAGAAGAAGCCCTAGTGGAGCTTCCTCAAGACGTCTTCGGGCTTGAACTCCTCTCTCGACCTGACAGACGCCTCCTCCACATACAGCTGAGTGGCGTATTTGAGGGCGTCCTCGCTCACAGGCACGTAATCAAGGTCAGAGTGGAAGTAGTTGAGGAGAGAAGCCGCGCAAGCAAACCTCATCACACGGTCTTCGAGCCGGGCAGAGAAAGCCACAAACTCCCGCGGAATCTCCTCTAGAATGGCTTTTCTCGCCTTCTCAATGGTGTCGTAGGCTTGAGGAGTTATCATCACGGGCTTGAGCGGAAACTTGTCCTTGACGAGAGGGTGCCTCGTCTCAACAGCATAGATGAGGGCTAAATGGTCCCGAATCTGTGTGGCACCCTTCTCAACGTCTATCTCGCCGAAAGCAAGCCTCATCTGGCTCTGGGCGATCTCCACGAAGCGCTCTTTGGTGAGCCTGTGCAGGCGGCACAACATGCGGTCCTCTATGGCGTTGAAGTTCGGGTCTTGAACCGTCACCTCGTATCCTCTGCCGTACGTAGCCACGTTATAGTTCACGCTGAAGAAGGAGCTAAACCTGTATGGACCTATCACTTCTCTGTGCATCTCGTACTTTATCTCGCCGCGCTCCATCGCCAACTTCAGCGGCTCCACCATGCCCTTGTACTTGAACCAGTCGTTAAACTCGGGAACGATGAAGTTGAAAGTCCTGTTCTCATAGGCGTGCCCAATCCGAATGAAACGAGCAGGCGTCATCCCCCCAGCGTAACGATTCCGCCCCGGAACGCCGTGAGAAGAAATCCTTGCGTCGGGCTTGCCTAATATCATGTCTCGTGTGGAGAAGCTCTTTCCAGTTCCCGGCTCGCCGAAGAGGGACAGGTTCCAGCCAGTTCTCATGCCAGTTCGTCCCTGCTGATGAACGATCTCGACGTCAGGCAATCCATACTGCTGAGTGATGCTGAGCAAGCTGTCGAAGTAGAGGACTGCCCCAAACAGGCTTTGAAGGTAGTTGGACAAGGCTGCGACTGAGAAACTTTTTCCAAAACGGATGGTCGCGTCAAGTCGCCTCTTTAACAGGTTGTTCAAGTATTCGCCGAGTTCCCTGTCCATCCTCTCGACTTCTTGACGCTCAAGGGCCACGATGTCGATTTCACCCGCCTCGACTGTCTGTGCGGTTGGTGGAACTGCTCTTGCTAGGGGTGTGGGTTCAGATGGCGCCATCCCTAACTCTGCCTGGATTAGGGGAGACGTCTCCTCAGAAACTCTCCATTCTTGATACTGGTCGCCCTTGTAGGACGAGACTATCACCTTGAGATGTTCAAGCTCCCTCAATATCGGGAGAGCGTCGGCGTCCTTCCTCAGGTTTGTGCTGATCTCCTTCAAGCCGCAGCTCTTTCCCGCTGCGGCCAGTGTCCTCAAGACTGTGAGACCGTCTCGCCCATACTTCCTCTTAACTTGGCTGATGTTAGCTTGAATGTTTTTCCAAGAGCCGTCGAGGAACAGTGTTCCGTTTTCGAACGTGTAATACTGCCCTCTAAAAACAACCCACTCGCGAGGCGGATGCTCATCAAAGATCTGCTTGAGCTGCATGTCGCTTGTGTTTGAGGCTATCTCAAGCGCCGCCGCGTCTTCGTCGATGTCCCACTCGCTGGGAAAGCGGTAGAAATAGAGAATGTTGAATTTCCTGCCTATCTTGAAGAGTTCGGCTCGTGAAAAAGCGCGTTTGAGGAGTATTTTTTTCTCTAGAACTCTGTCTTTGGCAGCCACTCTGGTTCCCTTCGATATGATGTGCTGGCGAGTTTATAACTATTCAGCGTGAGGTTGCGCGTATGTTCTCAAAAGTGCGTTCTGTTCTTCTGAGTTTATCCAGCCTTCGCTCTTCAGCTCTTCCAAACCCTTCGTCAGTTCTTCTTTGAAGTTTGGGCTCTTAACTATGTCATTGTGAGAACCCAGCTCACGCACGTTTTTTTCCAGAACGCTGTCCCTCTCCATCCCCCTAACGAGAACTGCGTCAAACATCCTCTCTAGTGATTTTGACCTCGAACTCAGGAGAAGCTTGATACGTGAGTCGAGACTGAACCCCAAGATTGCCCTCTGAATCTTTCTCTTTATGCCACCTGAATCCATAGCGTTCGCGGGCGGATACACCGCATGTCTGAACTTCCCTTCAATCTCGTAGCGAACTAAGTAGAATGGGACACCTATCATGGAGAGGCGCTGTGACTTCCATGGAATCGTCATCTTCTTTAGCTGGTCCGCGCGTTGCCTTTTTCGTTCTGAGAGTTTTTCAATCTGGCTTTCTATGAAGGAGTTGGCTGATTTCAGCCATTCGATTTCTTTCTCCCGAGTTTCAACGGCGGAGTCTCGCGAAGCCTCGATTTCGGTCACCTTTCTGTTTTCATCGTCGATGAGGACTTGGTAGCCTTTTCGGAAGTTTTCAACCGCAGCCTCGCTTTGCTTCTGAATCTGTTCAATCTGCTTTGTGAGAATGGTTATTCTCTTCTTGAGCTCTCCAGCCTTGTTTTCACACGTTCTTATCTTGTGTTCCCAGCGTGAAACCCTGAACTCATCGCCCTTGCGTTTCAGTTCACTCCGTCTCTTTTGAAAATCGCTCTTGTCTTGCTCCTGTTTTTCTAGTTGACGCACAAGTCTTTCTCTAATCCTTTCCTTGGGCTTCAAAGTTCTGCTTGCAGCCTGCTCAAGTTTCTGGATTCTTCTGTCTCGTTCTTTGGAGAGTTTTTCAATCTTTTCCTCCACTATCGGCTTAACTTCAGCAATCTTGCTGTCATAGGTTTCTTGTAGGTGTTCGATTTCGCGAGAGATCATCTGCTCGTGGAACTTGGTTTCTTCGTTTAAGATGTCGAGGGCATATTGCAAGCCCTTGATGTCCGATTGAATCTGCCTCCACAAATCCGCGACTTTTTCGGCGCTTTCTAGTGCTCTACTCTCGTCAACCGCCGGCGGGACCAGTGCAATGCGTCCAGTCGTGTCGGCTTTGGAGGCGAAGGAATCCTCAACGTAACGCGATATTGCAGACAACAGCTCTTCGTCTTCGACTATTGACTCAAAGGAGATTTGAGCGGTTTCAACGAAACCCTTGAATGCTTGAGCGTGTTTTTCCAATGCACCCCTAAAGTGCTCTCTATCGGCTGCGCCTCTCTTCAGTTCCTCGACGAAAACATTGACGTCAGGCGGCTTCTCGTAGGCAACCTTGGCGGCTTGGGCTCCCAAACCGTCGACGACTAGGCACTCGTTTTCCCAAGGGACCGCCCATAGAGGGTAGTGCAGTTTGGACACGAACGCCACCGTTTCTGAAGCGGAGCCTAAGATTCCAGGTTTTTTGCGGTTTGCTTGCACCAAGCAAATGATTGAGGCTGCTTCCATGCTTGGAGTGAAGGGTTTTTCTCTGCTCTTATCTTGCATTGTGTACGGAAGAATCAGACTGATGTGAGACATGGCTGGACTTCCAACAAACGGTTTCGAGATGGCTAACGGTGTTCTAAGCGGAACAGACTATTAAATTCTAACCAAGTCACTTGAAGAGATACGACAGAGACTTCTCTATGAGTCGGTGGTTCAGCTTCTCGTAGGCTTCCATGCTGCCAACGTCGTACCAGAAGGCTTTTGACAGATAGCCGTAGACAGGCTTACCAGCTTTTATGAGGTGGGGAATCAAGTCTCCCATCAAATCCAATCTGTGTTTTCCTCTGCTCAATCTCTCCACATCTAGCAGAATGCCACCGTTCAAAACCATTATTCCAATGCTCACGGGCTTTTCCAACTGCGGCTTCTCCACAAACCCTCGAATCTTGCCCCTCTTATCAACATCAGCCAATCCAACTCTGACAGTGAAGCCCGAAGCCAACGCAACGGTCGCCGAAGCCCGCTTATTAAAGTGGTATCTGACTAAGTCTCCCACGTCCATGGTTGTGAGGATGTCTCCATAATACACGAAAAGCGTGTCCTCCTGGCTCACCACGCCCTGATTGTAGGCGTTTAGCACGGAGCCAGCGGTTCCCTTCAATCTGGCAATGTCTCGAACATACGAGATTTTCACGTCGAACCTCGAGCCGTCATCGAAATAGTTGACTATCTGCTCAGCCTTGTAGTTAACCAGAAAGGCTTGGTCGGTGATTCCGTGAAACTTCAGGAGTCGAACAACGTACTCCAGCATCGGTCTCTGCTTTAATCCGATGGGTATCATTGTCTTCTGAAAATAATAGGTGATTGGTCGAAGCCGAGTGCCAGGTCCCCCGCAGAGAATCAGACCTTTAACCTTTCTCATCTTGAGCACCAGAACTGAAAAATAGTCGGGAGAGGGCGGACTGTATGCTTCATTACTTCGCTTTCTCTTCTGTTTTCTCCTCTTCCGCCTTTTCCTCTTCCTTCTTCTCTTCAGCTTCTATCTCTTCGATGGGCTTAGGAGGAGGCGTCGTGGCCATGGTCCAGCCGATCCATGCTCCAATGGCTAGTACAGCGATCAGCGCGATAGCCATCGGAATTGCTACCAACGCAACTCGTGCGTGCCATACTGTTAGGGAACTCCAATTCCACCCGAAGAGGAAGCTCAGCTCTCGGGTGAAAACCAAAGCAACAAAGTATCCCAGTGCCACAATGACGCAGACTATGAAGATTATGCCGCCTATAGCCTGATCTTTACTCACCAGTTTTCACCACCGATGTAGCGATGTTTACTGAGCAACTCTATTATAAATTTTATCGTTTATGTCAGATAGTTCCCTCTTCCCAAGAGGTGATGTATCTTTTCTGTTCTTCGGTGAGTTCATCGATTTGTATGCCCATCGCCTTGAGCTTCAGCTTCGCCACGAGCTCGTCTATTTCTTTTGGCACGCTGTAGACTTTGGGCTCCATCTTTTTTGTCTTGGCCAGGTGCTCCACGCACAGGGCTTGGTTGGCGAAGGACATGTCCATGACTTCTGAAGGGTGCCCTTCAGCTGATGCGAGGTTTACGAGTCTGCCCTCAGCCAGAAGGTAGAGCTTCTTTCCGTCTCGCAGACTGTATTCTTCAAGATTGGGGCGTATTGTCTTCTTAGAAGTCGATATGCTCTCCAACTCGGGTATGTCGATCTCGACGTTGAAGTGCCCGCTGTTCGCGAGGATGGTGCCGTTCTTCATCTTCAGCATGTGCTCTTTTCGGATGACGCTCGTGTTTCCGGTTATTGTGACGAAGATGTCGCCCACCAACGCGGCTTCCTTCATAGGCATCACTCGAAAGCCGTCCATGACAGCCTCCAGTGCCTTGACTGAGTCTATTTCGGTCACTATCACGTGGGCGCCCATACCCCTGGCTCTGTTGGCTAGTCCTCGTCCACACCATCCGTATCCAGCGACCACGAGGTTCTTTCCAGCCAAGAGAACGCTCGTCGCCCTGAGGATGCCATCGATTGTGCTCTGCCCAGTCCCGTAGCGGTTGTCGAACAGATACTTGGTGTAGGCGTCGTTCACGGCGATTATCGGATACTTGAGAGCACGATCTCTCTCCATGGCTCGCAGGCGCAAGACGCCCGTGGTGGTCTCCTCTGTGCCACCCTTCACGATCTTCAGAGCTTCGGTTCGCTTCGAGTGAATCGTGCCCACCAAATCGGCGCCGTCGTCAAGCGTCACAACTGGCTCGTGGTCTATAGTCTTGTTCACGCACCAGTAGTATTCCTCGGTTGTCTCGCCCCTCCAAGCATAGATGTTAACTCCCCCCTTCGCCAAGGCAGCAGCGACTTCGTCCTGAGTTGACAGCGGATTCGAACCACACAACGCCACTTTGGCTCCCCCAGCCATAAGCGCTCTCATAAGCACTCCTGTTTCCTTCGTGACGTGCAGGCAGGCTCCGATGCGTAAGCCTCTCAGAGGGCGTCTCTCCTTGAACCTCTGCCTTATCTGATTGAGCACGGGCATGCGCACCGAAGCCCAGTCGATTAGCAACTCGCCCTTGTCAGCAAGCGATAAATCCTTCACTTTGAACTCGGTCATGTTTTCACCGTGCTAACCCTTCATTCACGAAATATTTATATCTTTTCTTTGTTTTTTATAATATGAGCAAAATTCCGATGAATTTGCACAATTTATTCAGAAAGGTTGCCTAAGATGAGCTTGGACAAGTATGACCAGTTAATTCTGCAGTTTCTGCGTGAGGATTGCAAGGTTTCTCTTAATGAGCTCAGCAAGAGAGCGGGTTTGTCAAGGTTCGCTGTCAAGGACAGAATAGAGAGAATGTTCGAAGAGGGAGCCATTCTCGGACCCACTGTTGTTTTGAACCCGTCGTTGGTGGGGCTGAAGAGAACGGTTTTCTTCGAGTTCAAGACCAATCCTCACGAGCCGTGGTTGGCTAGGCTGCTCGAGAAGACGCCGACTTGCGACCTTTTAGACGGAATCTCAGGCGAGTACTCGCTCTTCGGCAGGTTCAGAACGGTCGACGACCAACACTTCGCTGGCGTCTTGAGAAGGATAGACGAAGCCATGTCGAGGAGTTCCTTCAAGAAGTACCGTGTTGTCAACGCGATCCGCATCTTCAAAGAGGCGGGAGTTCCGTTCGTTGGAAAGGAGGAACCGGTGAAGTTGGACGAGATTGACGCGAAAATTTTGGAGATACTGCTTAATCAGGTTGACTACGTTAAGGCGCCGAGGTTGATTTCCACGGTGGAGCTCAGTGGTCTGCTGCGAGACTTTGGGATGGAGATTTCTCAACCCGCGGTGTTCAAGAGGTTAAGACGGCTTGAAAGAGACGGTGTGATTCTGCGATATGTTGCTCGGGTTGATCACTCGTGGCTAGGCGCCAAGACGAAGTTGATAGTCCGGGTCAAGGTGAACCCCAACGCCTACAGTGTTGTCGCTCAAGATTTTTTGGCTTCCATGCCCGAGGTGACAGATCTCTACAGGACGGGGGAAGAGTACGGTCTTTTGGCTTTTGTTAGGGTCAAGGACACCGCGGAGTTCAACGCGCTGCTGCTGAGGCTCTACGGCTCCAAAGATATCCTCGACACATACACGACCCTTGTCTTGGAGGAGAGAAAGAGCGTTCCTCTATCTCTGAGCACCGAGTAGAACGGGTTCAGTCTTTTTCGGATTGAAGCTTGGTCAAGAGGCGTTTCTTCGTTTTTTCCGCCATCTCCAAAACTTTGTCGAGGTTTATTGTTGTGATTTCTCTGTTTTCCATAACAATTCTGCCCTTTACGAGGACCGTTTCGACGTCCGCAGCCTTTGCTGAGTAGACAAGGTGGCTTATCTCGTTGAAGACTGGGGTCAGGTGGGGTTTTTTGAAGTCGATTATGGCTAGGTCGGCGTCTTTTCCCTTCTCTATCGACCCTGTCTCCCTCTCCCACAGCAGCCCTCTTGCACTCTCGATTGTCGCCATGCGCAGCACCCGCTCGGCGGGGAGAACGGTTGGTTGTTTATGAACGCCCTTGTGCAGCAGAGCCGTTACTTTCATGACCTCGAACATGTCTGCGCTGTTGTTGGAGCAGGGGCTATCCGTCCCCAACGCCACCGTGACCCCTGCGTCTAGTAGTTTGGGAAGGGGGCTTACGCCGGAGCCAAGTTTGAGGTTGGACACTGGGTTGTGAGAGACTTTCACTTTCTTGTCTTTGAGAATGTCGATGTCTTTGGGGGTTAGCGACACACAGTGGGCGGCTATGACGTCGCTTCCAAGCACGCCCAAAGAGTCTAAGTATTCAACGACTCCTCCCTTGATCTTGGTCTTGAAGGCTTTTATGATTTTTTTGGTTTCGTCTTCTGTTTCTGCCGTGTGCGTGTGCCACATGATTGGCGACCGTGACGAACCGTGTTTCTGATTCAGTTCTTTGGTGAATTCTCTCAGCTCTTTAAGGTATTCTGGGTCGACCGTGTAGGGTGCGTGTGGGTCCACGCTTACTCGGATGAGCCCGTCCGCCTTGTTGTGCCATCGGCTGGCTAGTCTGTGTAACGCTGTTCTGTCTTCTTTTTTTCTCCACGAGAAGCAGACGTGCCCAACCACCCCTCTCAAGCCGATTTTGGCTAGTGCCTGTGCCTCGTTTCCTTCGTCTTTGTAGTGGTACATCGTGTTGATTGTCGTCGTTCCGCCCATCAGCGACTCCGCGGCGGTCAGGAGCGCACCCACGTAGATGTCTTGTCCCGTCAGGTGTTTCTCCAGTGGCCAAATCCACTTCTCCAGCCACTCTTGCAGCGGGTAGTCGTCGGCGTACCCTCGTAGCAGGCTCATGGCTGCGTGCTGGTGTGTGTTGATTAGACCTGGAATGACTACTTTTGCCTTGGCGTTGATTTTTTCGTAGCCTGCGTACTTCCGTTTCAGTTGGGCGCGTTTGCCCACTTCGATGATGCGTCCGTTCTCGACTGTGATTGCTCCGTCTCTGATTACTCCTTTGGAACCCATGGTCACTATGGTTCCGCCTTCGATTTTTACACCATTCAAGACGTTCAGTCTCCAATCTTGACCTCATAGGTTGAGGGCTGCGAATTTAAAAATACTCGTTTGGGAGGCTCTCGTCCGATGCAAGCTTTAAATGGACTTCTCGTGAGTCAATATCGGAGAGGTTTGAAATATGCTGGCGTTGCGCGTGGAGAAGTTGAGAGAGTACTTGTGCTCCGTTTATGGAACCGACGTGAAGATCGAATCTGTGGGCAAACTTGGTGGAAAGAAGGAGAGAGCGAAGGAGCTCAAGGGCTTCGGCTACGGGGTTCCTTACCTAGTCGAGTTCAAGGTAGGCGACAAATCGAAGAGTGTTGTTTTCGAGACCATGCGCCCCGAGGGTTTTGGACACGACCACTTCTCCGACCGCGCTCAGGTTTTGTTGTGGCAGCACTCCGCCTTCAACAAGCTTCCAAGGCACGTGCGTTCCGTTGATGTTGGCTCTTTCACCAAGGACGGCGGTCTCAAGTCGCTTGGAGACTGCACCGAACTTTTTGTTGCGACGGAGAAGGTTGATGGACAGCTGTATCATCGTGACTTGGATAGGATTATGGAAACTCGACGCCTGACACGGTTGGACGAGGAGCGTTGTCGAGCTCTATCAGACTACCTTGCGCAGATCCACGCCTTGAAGAAGGAGGCGCCGAGATTCTATGTTAGGCGGGTTCGGGATTTGGTCGGTCACGGCGAGTGTATCATGGGCTTGGTCGACAGCTACCCGCCTGGGCTCGACTTCATCAGCGAGCGTGAACTCATGGACGTCGAGAAGAGGTGTGTGGAGTGGAGGTGGAGGCTGAAGCAGAAGGGGCACAGGTGCTCGCAGGTTCACGGTGACTTTCATCCATGGAACGTGATGTTTCGAGAGGGCCTGGACTTCACTGCTCTGGACCGTAGTCGAGGGGAGTGGGGCGAACCGGCGGACGACACCAGCGCCATGAGCATAAACTACGTCTTCTTCTCACTGCAAACTTACGGCAAGTTGACTGGCCCCTTTGAAAAACTGTTTGATTTGTTCTGGGAAAGCTACTTGGACAAGACTGGCGACGAGGAGATGCTCACTGTGATACAGCCCTTCTACGCTTGGAGGGGACTCGTTATAGCCTCGCCTCTGTGGTATCCAAACCTCGCTTCGGCAGTCCGCACAAAGCTCTTCAACTTCATCAAAAACGTGCTCAGCGCTGAGAGGTTTGATTTGCACCGAGTAAACTCTTACTTTGAGAGGAAAAAATGACAAACTTGACGCAGATTGCTGAGTGCCTTTAGTCCCCGACTGCAGAGATCCTTAGCCTTGGTGGATAGGAGTTGTCCATCACCCACTGGGCTTTTGTAGCCGAGAACTCCACCTCTATGAAGTATCCTCTCAGACTGCCGCTGCTCGCCTCGTCGGGAATGAAGTTCAGCTTGATTTCGAATCTCTGGGCGCCTGTGAGACTTACCGGTGTGGTTGAGACTGCGTAGTCTCTGTCAAACCAGAAGGCTATGTCCTTTCTCACCTTCACAACTATGGAACCTGTGTATTCTCCTGTGGCTTTCACGAAAATGTGAGCCTCGACTTCACTGCCCACGATGGTTGATGTGACCTCTCGACCATTGACTCTCCAGGAAACGTCCTCAACGACTGGCGAGGGTTGGGTTGACACGAAACGAGTGGCGAGTAGTGTGAAAGCGATTATTATGACCAAGAAAACGACAGCGACCAGAAACAATTGTCCCTTTGTAGAACGGTTTCCCAAACTGTCTCCCTTCACAATTGGAGAAACGCCCACGAAGAATTAAAGTTTCTGCAACTGGCACGTGTGCACGCGCCCACAGTTGACCTAGTGTTGTTATGGATGCGTGCTGTAGAATTGCTAGATGTGCAGCCTTCAGCCTTCAAACTTTATCAGCGTGTTCACTATGATAAATTCAATCGAGGACAGATAATCGTGAAGCAGAGCGGTTGGTGTGTCTGGGTCACTGGTTTGCCCGGCAGCGGCAAATCTGTTGTTTCGCATGCTTTGTTGGGGAAGCTGAAGGCTAGAGGCGTTGACGCCCAGATTCTCTCTTCCGACATGCTTCGCAAAGTTGTCACACCCAAGCCTTCTTACTCACCCCAAGAACGGGACACGGTTTACGCCACACTGGTCTTCGTCGCCAAACTTCTCACGGAAAACGGTGTCAACGTCATAATAGACGCAACTGGCAATAGACGCCGCTACAGAGACCAAGCCAGAAGACAGATTCCGAGATTCATGGAAGCATACCTAAAGTGCCCACTGGAAGTCTGCGTACGGCGAGAAACCGTGCGCAGAGAGTACGCATACGCGCCAAAAGACATATACAAGAAGGCTGCTGAGGGAAAGAGCAAAACCGTGCCGGGCATGGGCGCACCCTACGAGCACCCACTAAAACCAGAAGTCACAGTGGACTCGGAGAAACTCAACCCAGAGCAATGCGCCCAAAAAATCTTAGACGCCCTGGCCAAAACCTTCCTATAATAGACTCGCAATTCTCCGTTAACTCTAAATCTACTGTCAGCGTCCAACTAGAATGAAGCGAGGTCAACAAACCTTGAAAGCAGTCGTCATAGCGGCGGGCTTGGGAACACGCCTACTCCCGGTCACGAAGGGAACACCAAAGGAGATGTTCCCACTATTCGCGGTTGGAAGAGACGGTAAGCCCTGCCTCAAACCTGTTCTGCAAGTGGTTTTCGAGCAACTCTACGATGTGGGTTTCAGAGAATTCTGCTTCGTCGTGGGAAGGGGAAAGAGAGCCATAGAGGACTACTTCACACCCGAACGAGAATTCCTAACACTCTTGCAGGAGAGGAAAAAGAGGGAGCAGGCAAGCGAAATGCAAGAGCTGTACAAGAGAGTGAGCGACTCAACGATAACATTCGTGAACCAGCCTGAACTCAAGGGAACGGGAGACGCTGTCATGAGGGCTCGCACCTTCACTGGAGACGAACCATTCCTCCTCCACATGGGAGACGACATAATCTTGTCAAAAAACAACAGCCACCTAAAAAGACTCACAAAAGTCTTCGAAAGGCGTAGAGCAGACGCCGCCTTCCTAGTCGCCAAAGTGAAGGACCCAGCCAACTACGGCGTCATCGAAGGCGAAAAAATCGCCAGAGGACTCTACAGAGTGAAAACAATAGTGTACCAGCCCAAGACTCCGCCCTCAAACCTCTCCGACGTCGTGGCGTACACACTAAAACCCAACATCTACCCAGAAATCCAGAAGGTGAAACCCCTAAGAGAAAGCGGCGAAATCTCCCTCATCCCAGCCATACAGGCACTCATAGACAAAGGCGGCAGAGTCTACGCAGTCGAAATCCAACCAGCGGAGAAAAGAATGGACATAGGAAACGCCGAGAAATACCGAGAAGCCCTCGACACGTCATACCAACACCTCAAAACCGCCTCATTAAAGTGACTCAAACACCACATCAAATCAGAAGAAGGTGAAGAACCATCAACGAGTGCATGGTAATCGTCGGAACAAGACCAGAAATAGTGAAGATGGCTCCGGTCATCCGAGCCCTAAAAGAAAAATCCCTATCCCACGTTTTCGTCCACTGCGGACAACACTACGACTACAACATGTCCCAACAATTCATAGAAGAACTGCAACTCCCCACACCAGACCGCGGCTTCAAAGTCAGGGCTTACTCGCCAGGCTTGCAAACGGGCAGAATAATCGCACTCATGGAGCGAGTCATCAAAGAGGTGAAGCCCAACGTTGTCTTGGTTGAGGGAGACACCAACGGAGTTTTAGCTTCAGCCTTAGCAGCCGTCAAACTTAACGTTCCAGTTGGACACGTGGAAGCCGGACTGCGAAGCTTCGACCTCCGCATGCCAGAGGAGCACAACCGCCGCCTGGTCGACCATGTGTCCACCTACCTCTTCGCACCCACAGAAAACAGCAGAAGAAACCTCACGAGAGAGGGCGTCTGGGGCAAGATCCACGTGACTGGAAACACGGTCATAGACGCCGTCATACAACACCTTCCGATAGCGGAGAGAAGGTCCAGCGTCTTGAGCAGACTACAGTTCAAACGGTTTGCACTTGTTACGGCTCACCGAGCCGAAAACGTGGACGACTCCGCTGTGCTCCGAGATTTCGTTGAGGCTTTTGTCGAGGCACCCTTGCCCATAGTTTATCCCATTCACCCGAGAACCCGCAAGAGACTGCGCCAACAAAAACTCTGGAAGAAACTCTCCTCCTCAAAGAACGTGCAGCTC
>Ga0315310_10001561_pt1 | contig 14545 bp, 12 predicted proteins | sample TDP5_MG_FD_203630 | JGI IMG/M metagenome (GOLD analysis project Ga0315310, IMG submission 203630) | Freshwater sediment microbial communities from Lake Towuti, South Sulawesi, Indonesia - TDP5 | ecosystem: Environmental > Aquatic > Freshwater > Lake > Sediment | place: Indonesia: South Sulawesi... | reverse complement strand
AAATAGTCATACTAGGTGCTGGATACGGTGGACTTCGAACAGCCCTAAAACTGAATCAACTTCTCAAACAATACTCTGACTGGCGGATTCTACTCATAGACCAATATGACCAGCATCAATTAAGAACCGAGCTTCACGAAGCGGCGGCTGGACGAACCAGTTCAAACGCTATATCCGTTCCGATGACGAGTATCCTCAGAAACAAACGCATAGAGTTTGTAAAGGCTGAAGTAAGGCACATAGATTTTGCTCGGCAAACCGTGACCTCAACGGAAGGAAAAATCAGGTACGATAAACTTGTCATCGCCTTAGGCAGCCAAACCGAGTTTTTCGGAATCCCAGGCTTGAGCAGCCACGCATTTACATTGAATTCTCTGGAAGATGCGGAAAAAATCAAAAATCACATACGACAAATGTTTGCCCAAGCCAAAAAAGAAACCGACGAAACGAAAAGAAAAGCCATGCTCACTTTCACAGTTGGAGGCGGAGGGTTCACCGGAGTCGAACTCGCAACAGAATTGGTCGGCTACCTGTTGAGACTTTCTAAACAATTCAAAATCGCACCAGACGAGGCGCAACTCCTTGTTATAGAAGCGGGTGAAACTGTTCTCTCGGGCTTCGATTTAGAACTCGTAAGAATAGTCCAGCGAGCCATTGCATCCAAGGGTATAAAGCTCATGCTTAAGACACCATGCGTCTCAGTAGAGGCTGACTCGATCAATCTAAAAAGCGGCGAAAGCATCCACACGCAGACGCTTATTTGGACCGGCGGAGTGAGAGCTAACGACTTAGTAGCTGAAGCCGGATTGAAATACGGTCCAAGAAGCCGAGTTGTCGTAAATCCCTATCTGGAATCGGTTGACCACCCAGGAGTTTACGTGATAGGGGACAACGCCTTGGTTCTTGACTCCGCAACCAATCGACCTGTGGCGCCCACGGCTCAACTAGCATTACAACAAGCAGAGTTTGCAGCCTTAAACATATTCGCTGAGATAAGAGGAACCAAGAGGGTTAGATACGTTCCCAAAGTGGCTGGACAGTTCGTCTCGCTGGGCGACAGAAACGCGGTGGGCTGGGTCGGGAGATTCAGGGTCAGGGGCTTTCTGGCATGGATTTTGAAGCGCATGACCGTTTTGCGCTATTTATATTCCATTGGAGGTTTGAGACTTATTATTCCAAGGCTTAGGTCTCTGTTTTTCCCTCCCGAAGACCTACGGTGAAGTATTTATGAGACCGCTCCATAAGAGTCATTTTCAGAAGGCAATCAAATGACAAAGACCGAAACCCTGCTTTTCGAGAAGTGCCCGTTGTGTGGTCAAGCGAAAGTGACCATGGAGGTACGCAAACGCTTCTTTTTTACAAAGCCAAAAATCAATGTTTGCCCCACATGCTCGGCTGAGTTTGCATCTAGAGGTGCCGACCGCTTTCAACTGTTGTATTGTGAACCCAATAAGGTTGGCAGATATAAATGCAGAGACCGTGTTTTTCGAGGTTGCTACCTAGGTGCGACCCTTTCCCGAGAGGAGTGGCAGAGAATCTCTGAGGGCGGCGAATCCAATGCTTTCTCCGAATTCTTGGACATGAGCACAGCATTTCGTCAGGGCTTGTTGCCCACGTATCCCTCCGAAGGTTTGCCGTTCGCTTTGGGCAGAGATGAGGTTGTTCATTATGTTTCGTCTTTGGTTTATCTCGGTGAAAAACAACCCTCACATGGGTTAACCTCAGACAAGGGTGACCTCATCCTGACCAACAAGAGAATAGCTTTTGTGCGTCAAACCGGAACTTTCCACATCCCCTTCGAGCGCGTGGAGTTAGTGGAAGAGGTTCCACCTGGTTTTCTTGTAAAAGAGAAAGAATCCTTTGAGCCTCATGTTTTCTTTGCTTCTGCATACGATCCAGTTCTCGCTGCAGTTAAGGGTGCCATCCACAATTTTAAGAGAAGAAACAACTAACTTACCTGGGCGTTAAAGGAAGCGGACAAAAATGGCTGAGTCAGCGTTTTCTTTCAGTATCGACACGGAAGTAACGCCTGCCTATTATGAAGAGTTGATCAAGTACACGTATCAGAACTACGTCTTGCCCATGGAGAAATACTTCACAAATGTGAATCAGCTGGCATTTGATGGAAACCATATTCTCAGGTTCACCGCCCTTGACCCTGATGGAAAGTGGCACGTTGACGTTGAAATGAAAACCGGAAAACCGATTCAAGTGACCATGCAGCCAAGTGAAGCAGGTGTGCCGAAAACTGTTCTTGCCAGGTTAAGAGAAGATCTGATTATTGTTATTCAATATTTTGAAGAGGTCGTGAGAAGATCAACACTCTATTTCGCATGGGTAGAAGCAAAAGAGGTTGTTCCTGAGAAGTCACCGTTTAGGCGTGCCAGACTGATAGAACGGATACTGTTTGGAAACATACTCTTTCTCTTCGTCTTATTAATCGCAATAAACATCGTTCTGTTTCTCATCATAGGTTATATAGCGGCACTGGTGCTCGTCGCTGGTCAGTTTCTTCTTGTTATATTTGGAGACAAACTCATTGGCACTATGGCTGAATGGACGGTCACCCAACAAAACCCCAAGGTTCACATACTTCAATATCACTTGCCAGCCAAGGACCGGACAGAGTTTCGGCAAAAATACCCCAGAGAAACGTTGCTCCAGATGAAAAAAGAAATCTACGACAAGACCATAGCTGTTGGAAAACCAGTCGAGTGTGAAACAGCCCGAGAAGTGATGGTTAAACACGGTTTAGAATGCCTGCCAGAAAACATGGGAACCAAAACGTTGAACGTTTACCATCTCGTCCAAGAAACTACAGGGAAATTCAGCCTACCGGTTCCAAAGATTGCGATTTCCAACACGATGGTGCCAAACGCTGCTGCGTCGGGTCCAAATCCAGGTCATGGTATTGTTCTGATAACCACAGGCTTGCTTGTTCAGCTGGAGGAGAATGAGATTCTAACTGTTTTAGGACACGAACTCAGTCACTTAAAGTCTAGAGATCCCTTCGTTCTCTTTGGAATTTTTTCAGCCGAATATCTGTTTAGAGTCTTCGTCCTCTTTAACTATCCGATTTTCTTCACTTACTTTGGCTTTCTCTACCTGATATTGATTATAGTCGCGGAATACTTTGTCGCCAAATTCTTTGAGGCTCGAGCTGACCTTGAATCTGCCATAAAAGTTGGAAATCCTGGAATTTTGGCTGAAGCCTTGAGAAAGATTGGTTTCCGCAGGCTGCAGTTTGAGCGAAGTCCTGCTGCTAGGTTTCAGGATTGGTTGAGTTGGGATCCGCATCCTCCCTTGTATTTCAGAGTTGCTCGATTGGAGAAGATGGAGAAGGCGCCGGTGGAAGTTAAACACACGCTGGTTCAGTCGGCGAAGGACTGCATACGCGGCTTCTTTGCAGCACTTTGAGGTAACAGGCAAAATAAGCAAAAATAGAGTTTAAATCAAAAGCATTTGGTTGGTGCTGCATGGAAATAAAAGGGTTCGTCGGTGTCAGCCTTGTAGACTGGGACGGAAAGGTGTCGTCTGTTATTTTTCTCCCAGGCTGCAATCTGCGATGTCCCTTCTGCTACAACACCAAGCTTGTGTTACACCCGAATGAAGTACCAACAATCAGGCTTGAAGAAATCAAAAATTACCTCAATAAAAACAAAGGCTGGATAGACGGCGTCCTCATGACTGGCGGAGAACCCACCGCCCAAGAAGATTTACCCATTCTGTGCGAAGAGATCAAAAAGATGGGCTTGTCTGTTAAAATAGATACAAACGGAACCAACCCGAGCATGATACGGAAACTAATCGACAGAGGGTTAATCGACTACGTTGCAATGGACGTTAAGGCTCCACTCACCCAAGACGATTATTCAAAGGCTTCAGGTGTAAACGTGACCGCTCATTTAAAGAGCATAGAGGAAACAATCAGCATGTTGCTTAAAAATGGAGTGGAGTATGAGTTCAGAACCACGGTTGTTCCAACACTGCATGAAACTATTGACATTGCGAAGATATGTGAGAAAATAAAGGGTTGCAGAAAATACGCTCTGCAAAACTTCAAGGGGGATGTAGAGACGATTGATCCAAACTTCCAAGATCTGAAGCCTTTCTCAAAGACAGAAATAGAAAACCTCTTCAAAACAGCGAAGAGCGTCATTCCTAACACAATACTGAGAGGCTAACTAGAACCCACATGTTTCAATCATATAACGCCCGTGGCTCGTGCGAGTTTTTCGGCTGAGTCGTAGTTCAGTGCTCTCTCATCCAGAATTGAGTAGCGATCTGGTCGAATCTCGCTGGCTCGAATCAACGCTTCGATCACATCTTTGGGTTCCACTCCCAACTCTTCAGCGGTTGTGGGCGCGCCAACCTTCTTAAGCGTCTCTCTAATTCTTCTCCAATCAATGTTGTGCAGACGCGCCATCATAATCGCTCCTACACCACATTGTTCTCCATGCAGGGCTGGCTTGGGCGCAAGCTGGTCTAGGGCGTGACTGAAAAGATGCTCCGAGCCACTACATGGTCGACTGGTTCCTGCAATGCTCATGGCGACGCCGCAGCTGATGAGAGCCTCAAGCAAAACTCGGAGGCCTTCTTCTTCGTTAGGCTTGATTGAGCCAGCATTTTTTACTACAAGCCTTGCGCTCATTAGAGCTAGGCTCGCTGCGTATTCCCCATAGTATTCATTTTTGACCTCGTGGGCGAGTTTCCAATCACGCACAGCCGTTAGTTTGGCGACTACGTCTGCGCATCCACTCGCTGTGAAACGATAGGGAGACCTAATTATGACACTTGTGTCGGCGACAATTGCCATAGGTGACTGCGCCATCAAAGAGTAGGGTTTTTCCAGCCCCTTAAGAGAAACAAGAGGACTGCTGATTCCGTCGTGGGCAGCTGTTGTTGGAATGCTTATGAAAGGAACTTCCTTGTGCGCCGAACTCATCTTGGCAACATCGATTTTGGTGCCACCTCCAATTCCCAACACCACTTGAGGCTTCAATTCATCGATTTTCTGTTCGATCAGCACAATGTCTTCAATATTGCAAGAAGCGGCGACAACATGAGCTACGTTAATTCCGTCATCTTCAAGCAAGTCCATGGCTTTTTTGCCAGCAATGTCCAACGTCTTGTGGCCCATAACCACAAAGGCAGATTCTGAAAAGCCCAATCTCTTACAAATCTCACCTATAAGGTCAAGTGTGTTGTTCCCAACAACAACTTCTCTTGGAAGCTGCATTCGATGGAGATCAAGGCTCAACAGCAATCACGTTTCAGGATGCAATTTCAACCAGCTAATTAGACTTGAAAGGCTTTTAAATCAGTCGGTAATGGGCGAGAGCCGGAGATAAACCTGTTCCTCAAACCTTTCTGAGAAATATTACTCTGTCGATAACAATCGTGAAAAATCTTCCATGAAAGAAAGGGGAGAATGTGTATGTTATTTGTAGGGTATGAATTCCTTGCCTAAGAGTTCTCTGCCTATGACTATGCGTTGAATATTCAGGGCTCCTTCTGCTCCGATGCAGTAGGACATGATTCCACGCCAAGCCATGTCTAATGGACATTCTTGCGAGTAACCGTAGGCTCCCATCCAGATCATAGCATGCTCAGCAGCGTGCATAGCAAATGGTGGTATTTTCAACTTTACTGCTGCGATATACTTGGTTACCTCGAGTGGCGAGAACTTGTTGTGCTTGTATTTTTCATCCATCATCCAAGCCGTGCGATAGAGCAGTGACCTTGAGGCTTCCAGTTCAGCCCAGTCGTCGGCTAACTCGAATTGTATGCCCTCAAACTTGCCTATTGGCATTCCAAACGCTTTGCGCTGTTTGATGTAGTCCATGCCGATTTCTAGCACCCTCTGAGCCGCGCCGACGCATGTTGCGCCAATCAGCAGGCGTGCGCCGTCGAATCCTTCCATGGTTGGGTAGAATCCTTCACCTTCCCTGCCTAGTCTGTAGCTGTCTGGCAGTTTGACGTCTTTCATGCTGAATCCACCCGTTGATATGCCCATTCTGCCAACGTCGTCGAAGCGTTTAGTAACTTCAACACCTGGCGCGTTGATTGGCAGGTAGAATCCCGTCAGGCCTTTGTGTGGCGCCCCTGGGGGCGGAGGTGACGTTCGTGCAGTTATCCAATAGCCTCCGCCCATCTTCTGGACCTCTTCTGTGCCGCTTATGTACATTTTTTCGCCGTTTACAATCCACTCGTCGCCTACTTTCTTGGCTGTGCTTTTGAAGGCAGCGACATCTGAGCCTCCTCCAGACTCGGTGGTGGCGATGCCGATGAACGCGTTCCCCTTTATCGCCGGTCTTATCACTGCGTTTCTAACTTCTTCTGTGGCGTATCGGTCGACCACGAAACCCCAGCTTGATTGCACCAAGAAGAAGACTGGTACGGCGCAGCTTATGTCCGCGTAGCCTAATTCCTCGGCTGCGATGCAGGCGGTGATCCAGTCGGCGCCTGTTCCTCCGTGTTCTTCCGGCGCGGTCATAATGAGCAAGCCTAGGTCAGCCATCTCTTTGACCAAACCATCGGGCATCTTTCCAGTTTTGTCCATTTGTCTGACAGCTTCTAAGTTGAGCCTCTTCGCACACCATTCGTGTATTGCTTTTCGGAACAGTTGTTGTTCTTCGGTGAATTCAAATCCTATCATTTTGGTCTATTTTCTCCTTTCCAATTTTTTGGACGAGTTAGGTGTTTCTGTTTTCATGGGCATATAAGATTTGTCCAGCATGCATTTGCATGCTCTATAATAATCTGCGCTTCACAATTTGGAGGGGTTTAACTTTTAAGTTAGTTCAAAAAATACTTACGAGTAAAGGTGTGTCTAAATTGCCTTACGATGTGGAGGTAACGGTTAAAAGCGTGAAAGGAACATGCGACTTCGGTTGCAAGGTCGGCGACAAAGTCTATTTCGACGGCACAAAGATTAAGGGTGGCATATGCTACAGCGCTTTGATGGCAATATTTCCTAAAATCTATGCCTTGAGATACGGTGCAGAGTTCCCATGGGCAAAAGACAAGGATATTATCTACAACGTTTGTCCAGATCCAGAAAACCCTGTGGTCTTCGAAATAAAAAGAATCAGAAAATAACCCGCATTATCTGAATTTTCGCATAATCTCTTCGGCGAAGAGTTTGGCATCTTCAAGATCGAGAAATCCTAATGTGAAGAGAGTTACCCCTTTTTCGATGCCTTTCAATGGCAATCATAAATCCCCCTAAGATAATGTCTAGGAAATATTTGGGCTTTTTACAGTTAATCCATACATGCGATCGAAGTTACTCTTTCCTCGAATTTGGAAAGTTGTAGCCCTTCTTATAGGCGTTTACATTAGCTTCTGTTACTTTTTTCGGGAGGCTTTCCCTTATGGCTTTTTCCATTGATTTTTCATTGACTATGTTGGTTATTTTTGTTAAAGCTCCAAGCATGATCATGTTTGCGTAGATGCTTGCTCCAAACGTTTCTTTGGCGGTGTCTGTTGCTGGAATTTTGAACACCTTTGCTTTAGTTTCGGGGATGCTTTTCACAGTGCTGCTGTCAACCATTAGAACTCCGTCTTCTTTCATGTCTTTTAGGTGCTTGTCAACGGCTTCTTGGCTCATTGCTGCCAGTATGTCGCATTTTCGGACGGCTGGAAAGCCAATTCTGCTGTCTGAGATTATGACCTCACTTTTGGCTGCGCTTCCTCTGGCTTCTGCTCCGTAATCGCCTTTTTGAACAACGTTTTTCCCATCGTGCACTGCTGCTCTGCCTAAGATTTGTCCAGCTAATACTACGCCTTGCCCGCCGAGTCCACTTATTCTTATCTCAATCTTCTTTGACGCTTCTTTGTGCCTCCTCGATTGTTTTGTAAAGGTTTTCAACAAGTGTGGGTCGCTCTCTGTGAACAAATTCCCCAACAACAATTTTGGTTGCCAATTCTTCCTCGGTCATCTTCTCCGCTGTTTCAATTGGAACTGCGTTTTCTTTGAACCACTTCAGTATTTCTCCAGCGTCTTTGAACCCAACTCTTCTTCCGAAAGCGGTAGGGCATTGGCTGACAGCCTCAACGAATCTGAAACCTTTCATTTGCATTGCCTTTTTTATTGATTCTTTAAGCTCGTCTTGATGTGCCGTTGTCCAACGCACCGAATAACATGCTCCAGCCGCTGCAGCTAATCTGGCGGCGTCCAAGGGGTGTTCGAAGCTTCCATAGGGTGTGGTTGTTGTTTTCATTTTAAGCGGAGTTGTAGGAGCAACCTGCCCTCCGGTCATTCCGTAGACCATGTTGTTACCCATTATTACCAGAATGTCTAGGTTTCTTCTCGCCGCATGAACGAAATGGCTTAAACCAATTCCAACAATGTCTCCGTCTCCGCCGAAGATGACAACGTTAAGGTCTGGTCGAAGTAGCTTTATGCCTGTTGCAACAGGTATGCTCCGCCCATGAAGCGTGTGAACAGAGTCCGCTTTGAAGTATGGCGATGGAATCCAAGAAGTGCATCCAATTCCACTGCAGAAAACAAACTTACTGAAGTCTTCGTAGCCTAGCTCATAGGCAGCCCTTAGAAAAGTGTTCATGAGTGAAAACAGGCCGCAGCCTGCACAGAACGGCAGCTTCAAGTCTCTGAGATATTTGCGAGTTGTGAACACTTCAGTCATTTTTCTTTCCGCCCTCTAAGATTTTGGCGAGCAACTCTTCGGGTGTAATCAATTCTGAGCCGCCAATCTTATTCAACGGAATAATCCGCGTCGAACCATTTGCAGCCCTCTCAACCTCATAAAACACTTGTCGCAGATTCATTTCGGGAACAATTATTTTCTCTGCTGTTTGGGCCAGTCTTCTTATAGGCTTCTCGGGGAACGGCCAAAGCGTCTTCAACCGAACGTAACCTGCCTTGACTCCCTTTGTTTCCGCATTTTCAACAGCCTCATGAACTGCACGTGATGTACAGCCGAAAGAAACCACGCCCACTTGGCAATCGTCGATGTTGTGGCTTTCCACATCAGCTAGGTCCTCCGCATGGTTCTGTATCTTGGCATTCAGTCTCTCCACTAGTCTGCTGTGAACAGCTTGGTCAGCTGTGAACCGAATTCCATACTCGTTATGCGTTGAGCTCGTAACAGCGACGTTAAACCCCTCGCCAACCGCCGGCATCGGCGGTACCTCTTCTGACCCAAAGAAGGCTTTTTCTCCGCCCTTCGGTTTTCTGCGGTTAATTATCTTAATGCTTTCTAGTGTTGGCACAGTTATTTGTTCCCTCATGTGGGCTACAATTTCGTCTGACAGGAGTATGACAGGTGAGCGGTATTTTTCAGCCAGATTGAAGGCACGAATGGTGAGGTCGAACGTTTCTTGCACAGAGTTAGGCGCCAACACTATGGAGGAATAGTCTCCATGAGTGCCCCAGCGTGACTGCATAACGTCGCCTTGTCCGCACTTGGAGGCCTGCCCTGTGCCTGGACCAGCCCTCTGGACGTCAACCACCACGCATGGAGTTTCTGTCATAAACGCATAGCCTATGGTTTCTTGCATGAGGCTGAAGCCTGGACCAGATGTGGCTGTCATGGCTTTCACCCCAGTCCAGCTTGCACCCACAACAGCACCAATAGAAGCTAACTCATCCTCCATCTGGATGAAAATTCCCCCGACTTGTGGTAAACGCTTTGCCAAGTGTTCAGTTATTTCACTCGCAGGCGTTATTGGGTATCCACCGAAGAACCGGCACCCAGCTATTATTGCTGCTTCTGCGCATGCTTCGTTCCCTTGCCAAAAATATGTGCCAGGTTTAGTTGTTCTCATGTTGATTGTCTCTCGTTGATTTGAAGCTTTAATTCATTAAAGCCTAACTTAAGCATTTTAGTTTGCTAACGAATTTTCTGCAAACGCGGGATTCATAATTCTTGATTTTTGGAGCCTGCAAAATCTTGTTTGAACACGGTTTCGCAGCCAAGACTTTTTTTTGAAAATGTTTGAGGGAAGATCTTGGCTGCAAGGCTAAACAAGATAAACAAAGCGGCAGGACTAATCTCAACAGGCAGAGACGAACCAGAAATACATTCACGGACAACAGGATACTAGGAAAACCGTGGGTGTAGCTTAAATTCAATACCCTATTCTTCTTTTTTCATACTCCATAGAACGCTACTCCGAAAACGTTTTAACCTTAGAAAACACACAAAAAGTCTTCAAAATTAATGCTTTGCGAATGGAAGGTTAGAAGAACTTAGAGAGAGAAAGGAGATACAAGAAGGCATTTTACCTTCTTTTTCTAACCTTCCATTCAATAGTATATAGAGCACTGAATCTGGTTAAAAAGTTTTTTATAATTTGTCGCCTAAGGACCAATTATTGAAAAAAGAAAATCAATCTTAAGAGTAAGTTGTGTGCTGAATTTCAGCGATGCCATTTACAATCAATTTAAATTTCCTGGCGCGACTATAGCACCATCATCTCCGACCTGGTCTTTTCCTCGCATTTTTTGCCTGAACGATTTAATGATCTTCAAATAATCATTTGCGCGGGTTCTGCATCTTTCTGTGGGCTTTCAGTAAGTATAGGTAACCAGGCAACGTGGTGAATCCGATCGCTCCTAAGACAGCCCATATAAATTCTTTATTAGTCAAGACATCGTAAAGTCTGAATCCAATCATGGATCCAACCGATCCGCCAATCCCAAAGAAGAGGCCCGACAATGCCATGTATCTTCCTCTCATGTCAGACGGCGACAGATTAGCTATGAACCCAGAACTGGCAGGCATAAAGGCTATTTCTCCAAGCGTCAGAACGACGACACCTGTCAAGAACTGATAAAAATCTTTTGACACTAGGAAGTAGGTGAAACCAGCCGCAAAGAGCAACTGAGCAACTATAAACGCCTTTGTGCTTCCAACTCTCATAGCCGCCTTTCTGATGGGAATCTGCAACGCCACAACCATGGCTCCGTTAACCGAAAACAAAACGCCAAAGGCGTAAGACGGAAGACCAACGTATTCGGTGTAAACAGAAAGCAACCCATATAGTTGGGAGTACACAAGGCTGGTCAAGGCTCCAACAGAACAGAACAAAATGAATAACCGATCCCTGAAAACTCCACCAAGCTGAGCCAAAGTGACACTATTGGCACGTTCTCTTTCGGAGTACGACTCTTTTATCAACACGAAAACAATGATCGCACCGATAGCCATGAAGACCGTCGCATACATGAATAAGAGGGGGTACCCGCTTGCGTTCGCAATGATGCCTCCAATCGGTGGAGCAAAAATCACTGCAATGTTGGCTATCATATAACTCAAACCATAAATCTCCTCTCGTCGCTCAGGCTGAACAAGGTCTGCAACCATAGCACTGTGAGCTGGGTCAAAGAATGCTCCAATCGCGTTCATCGCAACGTACAACGCCAAGAACTCATAGAATGAAGTGGCAAAGGCATAGACTGCGGTCAGGAATATCTGTGGAACAACAAAAAGTAACATCATCCTCCTCCTGCCAAACCTGTCACATAGGCTGCCAGTGATAAGTAATGGAAAAATGTATGCAAACCCACCGATCATCAACATGAAGCCCACCAGCGACGGATCTATCTCCAACCCTCTGTTCGCGCTCTTGCCGGTCAAATACATGGCAAGATAAGGAAACGCTAGGTTCCTTCCGAAAGCGAACAAGAGACTTAAGACAAGCAAGACGTAGATTTGAAGGGGTAGACCAACAAGCCCGAGCCTTGTGGCAAAGCCATACATCTTTGTGCGAATCCCAACGAAAATGCGATCAAGTCTTATGGATTGCTTCGTGGTAGAGTCTCCCAACGGTCGATCTAATCAAACAAGCTTTGGCTTGTGCTATCTAAAGTGGTTGAGCGTATTTCTCTCTCAATTTTCTATGAAGAATTTTTCCAGTTGTTGTCCTTGGCATGTCTTCGGGCGAGATGAAATCCACTGATTTTGGTTTTTTGTATCCAGCCATCTTGCCTCTGCACCATTCAATAATCTCTCGTGGAGTCGCCTTTTCGCCCTCTCTTAGTATGATCACGGCTTTAACGGCTTCACCCCAAACATCGTCTGGCACACCGATAACTGCAACATCAAAAACCTTCGGGTGACGAGAGATAACTTCTTCGACTTCACTTGGGTAAACGTGCTCCCCGCCTGTGATGATCATGTTGTCCTTCCTGTCAACCAGATAATAGTAGCCCTCCTCGTCTTTTTTCGCCATGTCCCGAGCTGTGAAGTAGCCTTCATCCCCAAACGATGCCTTGGTTTTTTCAGGCAACTTGTAATACTCATCAAACATCATGGGTCCACGCGAATACAGCTCACCAACCTCGCCAACTGGCACTTCCTTCCCCTTATCGTCGAGCAATTTCAACTCGTCCGTTCCCAAGCACTCTTTTCCAATCGAACCTGGCTTGCGCATCTGGTCTTCAGGTCTGAGCAACGTCACTAATCCAGCTTCTGTTGATCCATAAGCCTCGTACAACTCAACGTTTAGGAAACACTGCAGAATCCCCTTCTTCACATGAACACGAGCAGGCGCTGAAGAACACAACAACTTGCGCACAGAACTCACATCAAACTGTTTACGCACATCTTCAGGCACGTTCAAAATCAAACTGTAATGCGTGGGAATCAAAGAAGTAAACGTGATCCTCTCCTCACTAAAAATACGCAACAACTCAACAGGGTCGAAGCCCTTATCACGTCCAACAAACAAGGAAGCACCAATATACAAAAACAATGGACCATAAAAAGTAGAGTTCACATGATACAAGGGCATGATGATCATTCCCTTGTCCTTCTCGGAGAAACCAAAATCAACGGCATTAATCAAATTGAATGCAATATATGACTGGTGAGAACGAACAACACCCTTCGGAATGCCAGTTGTCCCAGAAGTATAAATCTGAAACCATATATCCTTACCCTCAACCTCCATGTTAGGTGTCGTGTCGGTTGAAGACGCAACCAACTGTTCATAGTCAACATAACCCTCAAACCTTTTAGAACCCACAGAAACGTACCTGCCTGCGTCTATTCTCTTGAAACCACCACGGATCCTATCGATGCAGTCAATGAAGTCTTCGCCCACAATCATGGCTTTAGCGTCAGAATTGTCGACTACGTACTCGATTTCTTTCTCTACATAACGCCAGTTAATGGGTACAACAACCAGCCCAGCCTTGGCAAAGGCGCAATCAACCTCAATGAACTCAGTGCAGTTGTACAGCATAACAGCAATTCTGTCGCCCTTGCGCAAACCCATACGCAACAATCCATTTGCCAGCCTATTCGTTCTTGACTCAAGCTCAGGATAAGTCAAGGCTTTTCCACGCCAATCTTTCAACCCTACCTTGTTGGGATAGTTTTTCGCGTGAACCCTCAGAATCTGACCCATGTTTAACCAAACCATACTGCTCCTTGTATGAATCGCAATGGTTTTTTCGTTCACGCCTTCCGAAGACTTTGGCTCCGTCCATGTCGGTGACATGTTCAAATCCCAACTCAACTAAATTGCATGCTTCTTCTAAGGTTTTCGCGACCCTGACCGTGAAGTTATCGTTGACAGTTTTGAAAATTGCATGTTCAAGTTTATGCAGACAAGCATGTTCTTTGTCTTAAGCATGTAGAGCTGAAAAAAGGAGGAGATCAAAAAAGAAGAAGGGTTACGTTTTGGAGTCGTTCCTTCCATATATGCTTAGCGCGCGCTTGTTTTTCAGCGACTCATGGGGTCCTTTTCTCAATTCTCCACCTTAGGTTGCCTAGAACCCGGTCACAGCCAGCAACGTATATGCCTGTACCATCACGAGCAACGCTCCTTGCCTCGTCGGTGCCAGCGCTAGGGTCGATCGCTACAGCCCATATGAGTCCAAGTCCTAGAAGACTTCTCTTCTCAATTCTCCATCTTGGGTCGCCCCCGAGCCTGTCAGTGCCGACAACGTATATGCCAGTGGGACCGACAGCAACACCATATGCATAATCATGGCCTGGGCTTGGGTTGCTTATTGCAGGCGCTGCCAAGAGTAGACCATTGACGGGACTTCTTCTCTCGATTCTCCATCTTGCGTTGCCTCCAACCATGTCATAACCAACAACGTATACGCCGGTTGGACCAACAGCAACATCATAGGGCCTGTCGGCGAGACCGCTGGGGTCACTTGTTGCAACCCATATGAGTCCAAGTCCGAGCAGAGCCCTTTTCTCAATCCTCCACCTATGGTCGCCCCCAACCGCGTCAAAGCCAACAACGTATACGCCCGTTCCGTCAACAGCAACGCCATAGGCCATATCATCGCCAGCACTAGGGTTAATTGCTACCGGCGCTGCCAAGAGTGCACCATTAACTGGGCTTCTCCTTTCGATTCTCCACCTTGCGTTTCCTAGGGCTCTGTCATAACCAACAACGTATACGCCGGTTGGACCAACAGCAACCTCAAAGGCCATGTCGCTACCACCGCTGGGGTTACTTACTTGAACCCATATTGGTGCGAGTCCGAGAAGGCTCCTTTTCTCGATTCTCCATCTTTCGTTGCCTAAAGCCTTGTCATAACCAACAACGTATA
>Ga0315310_10001560_pt1 | contig 14545 bp, 16 predicted proteins | sample TDP5_MG_FD_203630 | JGI IMG/M metagenome (GOLD analysis project Ga0315310, IMG submission 203630) | Freshwater sediment microbial communities from Lake Towuti, South Sulawesi, Indonesia - TDP5 | ecosystem: Environmental > Aquatic > Freshwater > Lake > Sediment | place: Indonesia: South Sulawesi... | reverse complement strand
TGCATGGTATATGTGGGCTTTCTACACGCCTGAAACTCCATTTTTGACGGTGCTTGCAATGTCACTCGCCGGCGGTATCGCATCAACGGCCACAGCCCTCTTTAACAATGTGGTTTTCTTTGTGGCGATCGCACCTAAAATAATCAAATTATTGCAGGAGTGGGTGATACCAAAGAAGCAATGATGCTCGGAGGAAATCACTTGTGCGCGTCGTTGTATCATGGAGCGGTGGAAAAGAAAGTTGTTTTGCCTGCTATAAAGCGATTTCGGAAGGATTTGACATTTCTTGTCTCATGAATTTCATATCAAAAGATGGAAGATGCATGTCCCATGGACTGGACTATAAACTTATCTTGGCACAATCTGAAGCAGTTGGGATTCCGATGGTCCAGAGAGAGACCAGCTGGGAAACGTATGAGCGAGAGTTCAAAAGCGTAATACGTAAACTAAAAAAACAAACTGGCATAGAAGGCGCAGTTTTCGGCGATATTTGTAATATTACAGGACACGAGGGCTGGATCGATCGAGTTTGCAGCGAGTTAGGCGTTAAACCAATAAAGCCCCTCTGGGATAGCGATCCAGAACAACTTCTCACCGACTTTTTAGATGAGGGCTTTGAAGCACTCACAGTCATGGTGAAAGCCGATTTATTTGGTAAAGAGTGGTTGGGGCGCAAAATAGACAGGGCTTTCATAAGAGACTTGCAGAAACTTAAGGAAAAAGTCAACATCCACTCTTGTGGTGAATTGGGCGAGTACCATACGTTCGTTTATGATGGCCCATTGTTTAAGAAGCGTCTAAAAATACTCAATTTCGAGAAGAAATTAACGGAAAGGTGCTGGTTCCTAAATATTAGAAGTTGTAGCATCGTGGAGAAAAGAAGAAATGTACGATATAATTTCGGCTCACAATGAAACCGAAGGCAGAGCCTTCTTGAAGCAACTAAGTAAAAAAACCCCTCTATTTGCATGCGTCATAAGTGTGACCGAAACAGCGAAAATTTTGGGCATATCTGCCGCGGGGAAATACCCTAAGCTGACAGACTATACGCCGCCCGCGGATGTTGAGCTCCTCTTACTCGGAAAATGCAGATGCATACCAAGCGTGCCGATGACGCCAGAAGGGATACCCACTCCTGCCTTGATCACCATGTCGGCACTAGGGTTAGCAAACATACCTGCTCTTGTGGTCAGTGGCGGACTTAAGATAAATCCCCATGTTCCATTTTTAGATTTAGGAGGAAAACCCGGACTGGACATAAGAACAGGTAAGGCCGTATACAATGCAGAGGAAGTCATGCGCAGAGCAAGAATCGCTGGAGAAAACTTGTCCAAGATAGCTGATTACCTTATAGTTGGCGAAAGCATCCCTGGTGGCACAACAACAGCGCTCGGTGTTCTGTTGGCTATGGGCATAGACGCTAGAGGAAAAGTCAGCAGCAGCATGCCGGGAAACCCTCATGAGCTCAAGATTAAAACTGTTGAAGAGGGCCTAAAGGCTTCAAAGATGGAGTTCGGTGCTTTAGCAAAGGATCCGCTAAAAGCGATTTCGTGTGTTGGAGACCCTATGATGCCAGCCTTCGCCGGACTAGTCCTTGGAGCTGCAGAGAAGGTGCCAGTTTTGATGGCTGGCGGAACCCAAATGGGTGCCGTATTAGCTATTGTCAATGCGTTAAACCCGAATGTCCTGGATAACGTAGCCATTGGAACCACTCGATGGATCACAATTGACAAGAAAGCTGACCTGAAAGGAATAATCACCCAAATCGCAGAGGTTCCGATACTTGCGGCTGACTTGGACTTCAGTCAATCACGATTTGAAGGCTTGAGGGCGTACGAGGCTGGTGTGGTGAAAGAGGGAGTTGGTGCGGGAGGAGCATCCATAGCCGCGATGGCGAAGTCAGAAGGCTCAATTACAAAAGATATTCTACTTAGAGAAATTGAGAGAAATTACGAGCGATTAGCGGCACCCCAGTGATTCAGTGAGATGCTTAAAGAAATAAAAAACCTAGTAGCTTTCCTCACGATAATTCCAGTAGGCATGGATCAAAACTGCCTGATCGATGCAGCAAATTACATGTACCTTTTTCCGTTAGTCGGCGCGTTTATTGGGTTTTTAGCAGGCACGTTCGCCTGGTTACTTCTTAACATTCTCGCAGCCTCAATTGTCGGAATCTTGACACTAGGCGTCATCCTACTCATCACTGGTCTTCATCACACTGACGGGCTACTCGACTTCGGAGACGGCATAATGTATCAAGGACCAGCAGAGAAAAAGGTTGAAATCATGCATGACCAGCAGACAGGTGCAGGCGGCTTGGCGCTTGGCGTAGTCACAATTTTAACAACAGTCTTCTGCATAGCACAATTAGACCAGACCTCTATTATTCAAAGCTTGATTGTGTCAGAGGTTTCGGCCAAGCTTGCCATGGTAATCATGGCTTGGGTTGGAAGATCCGCACATGAAGGAATGAACACATATTTTGTTAACGCCATGCATGGTCAATATCGAAATCTCCGCCTAACGGTGGCTCTCTTTATCACATTTAGCATAACACTATTCCTGATGAGTGTTGTAGGTTTTACCGCTGTGATCTGTGGTTTAGTTGTTGCCTTGGTTATCGTAGGGATTTCAAACAAGCATTTCAAAGGCGTGACAGGTGACGTGTTTGGAGCTGTGAATGAGCTTGCTCGTTTGGTTTCCCTCATAGCCATTTTAGTGGTGGTTAGATGGGCGTAACTGCTCTTGTGATGGCTGGCGGTAAGGGCATGAGAATGAAAACCACAGAAGAAAAGCCCTTAGTAAAAGTCGGCGGCAAACGGATGATTGAACGTGTCTTAAACGCGTTAAAAGGCGCCAAGAAAGTAGAAGAGATAATTGTGGCTGTAAGTGAACACACTCCGAAAACAGCTAAATTTGCAAGAAAACTTTCTTTGAAAGTTTTGCAAACTCCTAGAAAGGGTTTCTGCTTGGATGCAGGATACGCTATCAAAAAACTAAAACTCGGGACTGTTTTAACAATATGCGCAGACCTTCCATTAATCACAAGTGAATTCGTCGACAAAGTCATAACACATTACGAGCAGTGCAACAAACCCGCGTTGACAGTCATGATTCCATTAGAAATTTACAAAAACCTAGGGTTCAGCACGGATTACATCTTCAAAATCAAAGGAAAAAATCTGGTTCCAGCAGGAGTAAATGTAATTGATGGAAAAAGAATTGATGAGAAAGAATTAGAGGAAGAAATCGTGGTTGTCGACTGTGAAAGGGTTGCTGTAAACGTTAATACTCAGGAAGATCTAAGAGTTGCTGAACTTATGCTTCAACGAACCCCAAAGGTAGATTTGGTTTCTTGATACATATCTTAGGCGTCTTTTACTGGTAAATTCGTGCGTAAATCCCACACGCCATACCAGAATTTTCAATATGCTTTGATTGGATGATTGGACTTGCGTCGTTTTGGATGTTGACCTCTACGGACTAATACCCAAACGGGTTCAAGTCCACAAGCAAAAGGCGTTAGGCTAATGGTGAAGACTGAAAAACATGAGTTTAGAAAAAGCGTTGGTGATCCTTAGAACTAGGGGCTTCATATCAGAGCTTTCGGAAGATGCGCAGGTTCAGGTAATGGAATATTCGCTAGCGAGGATTAACACGAAAACTGACATGATAGCTCTTGACCCTAAATGTAAAGAGAATCGTTTAGAAGACGAAGGTAGAACATTGATAGCTGTTAACCCTTGGAGCCAAAAGAAAATATATGTTAAGCTCGATGACTTCGGCGACCCTGCCAAATGGACTGAAATGTATGACCCCGAAACCGTCGAAGACCTAAAGAAAGCGGGAACAGGTCGCTTCGTCATAACCTTCATGTTAGCTGAAGAATACTAAACCGCAAAACCCCCACCTTTTTTTTGGGTGAAAATTTATGAAGTTATTAACCTCTGAACAATATTAGGGATGGAAACGAAACGGCTACCTAACGACTCACGCCTGTAAACAATTCTGAACAAGGAAAGGATGCCCACGGAATAACCATAAACAACACCAAGAATGCAGCTCCCTGTAAGACCTGCACGGCAAGAGAACACTAAACACGTTTAAACATCCCTTTTTTTCTCTAGGACGCTCTTCTCCCCCTCTATTTCGTTTAGCCTAGTTAAGACATGGCAAGAGAACACCGTTTTAGTAGGGACGAAACCTAAAAACATGGTGAATTTAGGCGATGCAAACATCAACAACGTGCACACGAACAAGACCGCAACCACCACAAACTAGCATAAAGACGCATAGAACACGCATACCGAAGCATATTTTTGTAAAAGCCCAACAGCCCCTACCAAAAACCCAGAGCAAAAAAGCAAATGTTTGGTCTAGACCAATCTTATTTTTTAAATCTTCATTTTTCTACCGCCTGCGGATGCGCACCCTCTGGCACATTTTCTCTGAATAATCTCCGAGGTCATTCCAAATTGTCGATGTAGCTCATTCTCAGCTTAGATGGCGATGTCCCCCCCGCAAAATCCCCTCTTTTTCTCAATCCTATCAAGTCTTGATTAGACATGTGTTAAGGAATCTGGTGAAACAATGTTGAATAGTGGCGGGGTGAGGTATTTGCTCTCGCTGGGGAGAGTTTGTTTTTGTCAGGGAACGTATCCCGCACCCCTCTTTTTTAGTCATGGAAAAGAGAAGCAACTTTTTCGCTACTTTGCCTAGGCTAAGTGGCTTCGAAATACCTGTCGCGCGCCGCTTGGTTCTGACCAATCGCATTACCTTTTCGAGAATTAGGTTCGTTAAGGCTTATTAACGGAAATGAAATATCGGTTTGAAATATCGGAGTTGCGAATTGCAAAGGAATGATTACGAGTAGCCATAAAAACAAGGTTGTCATGCTCGGCGCTTCTTTGACTATAGAAACTCTTTTTTGGCAATAGCTTAGAAGAAAGATGTTTGAAGCGGGGAATTAGAATCTTGGGCGTTTTGCGCACCAAAGTTGCTCCCATGTTGTCGTTTTCGTTTTTGTTCCCAATATTTCTCCTTACAACAATAGTTCATGAAATTGGGCATGGGATTATCGCTCTTGCTGTAGGCGGAAGGGTTTTGGCCATAGAATTATATCGAGATGCTGCATTTATCCACGCGCATTTCGACACTCAGCCAAATAGTGTAGGTTACGGTATCTTCCTCGCCGGAGGCTGGTTAGCGCAATATGCACTAGGACTACTAACGCTTGTCGCCGTAAGAAAGTTAAGACCAAAGAACTTTCTACTATGCTCTCTTACCTTATGGATTATCATGCAGAATCTTATTGCACCATCAATGAGTCTTGGAAGCCTTCAAGGGGATTCCTACAGTTTGGCTACAACGCTAGTAGATGCAAGCGGAATTGGAGTGATACCTTTATTAATGCAAGTCTCAGCCCTTTTCTTGGTAGTTGCCACAGCATACATTTGTGAAAGAGAAACTGAAGCCTATTTACTAAGTGCTTTTCCATGGTTAAGAAAGCCAAGAATTAAAGTGATAGCAACACTCATAGTCTTATCCTACATCGCTATATCCATCATTTATTTTTTCGCCAAATTTTCCTACCCTCAATATTTCTTGGCAATTGCTCTAGGAACAACAATACTGGGCTTGACTATTCCTTCCCTGCCATTAGAACAGCAAATCCAAAATTTCTCCATTAGAGATCTAATCTTTTCTTTTCTCTTCTTTAGCTCCGTCAGTGCCTTATTCTTGTTTGTGACTCCTATTTTCATACAGTTTTAATTATCCATAATACAAAACCGACAATGTCTGGTAGTCTAGGAGAGATCTGAGTCCTAGTTTAATTTTCGTTAAACCATAGGAAACGTGACGATTCTGAACCGCCTTCTCTACAAAATTCGAGAATTCAAACCGATGTTTAAACCTAATCCCCCGCACCATGTTCAAACCTAGAAACGTGCCAGAATATATTCTGTTAAGAGGGATTAACGGAAATATTTTCAGTTCTGACATAAAGAATCCTCGGTTGAACTTTGACTTTACACATAGCTAAATTGAAGGTTAGCGCGCGTGAATATTAGTGGGTTGTTGAGTTTGTACCCGCGTGGGCTATTGGTGATATCTCTCTTAATTTTCTCACGGTTCTGGGTAGAGCTTCTAGGATATGGTCTATGTCTTCGTTTGTGTTGTACTTTCCTAAGGAGATTCTTAGGCTTCCATGGATTTCTTCGGGTTTTAATCCCAGGGCCAGTAGGACGTGACTCGGTTCTCTTGAGCCTGACGAGCATGCGGAGCCAGTGGAGGCAGCTATTCCTTCATCGTTAAGGAGTAGGGTTAGGGATTCGCCTTCAATGTAGGAGAATCTAAAATTGGTTATGTTGGGAAGCCTTTTGATAGGATGCCCATTGAGGTAGGTTTCTTCAATTTCTAATACGTCCTTTATGAGGCGGTCCCTCAACGTGGTTAGCCTCGGTGCTTCTAACTCCATCTCCTCCTCTCTAAGTTCTACAGCTTTAGCGAAGCCTATTATGCCTGGAACGTTCTCTGTGCTAGATCTTAGACCAAATTCGTGGCCTCCTCCGTGCAGTAAGGGTTCAATTCTTATTCCTTTCTTTATGTAGAGTGCACCTACTCCTTTTGGTCCATAAATCTTATGGGCGTTAACGGTCATGAGATCTATGTTCATTTCCTTAACGTCTAAGAGAACTTTGCCAAAGCTTTGTGCAGCGTCGGTGTGGAAGTAAGCGCCGTACTCGTGGCATAATTTTCCAATTTCTTTTAATGGTTGGATGGTGCCAATCTCGTTGTTGGCATGTATAATGGAAACCAGAGAAACGCCTCTCCTCAAGGCATTTTCCAATTCTCCCAAATTTATTAGGCCGTGTCTGTCAACAGGCAAGTAGGTTATTCTAAAACCCTGTTTTTGCAGCCAAGTGGCTGCATTTAAGATGCTGTCATGCTCTATGTTAGAAATAGCTATGTGTGTTTTCTCATTTCCTTCCTTGAAAGCGAAACCCTTTAAGGTTAGGTTATTAGCCTCGGTGGCGCTTCCAGTGAAGATTAGCTCTTGTGGTTCGGCGTTCATCAATCCTGCAACTGTTTTTCTTGCGTCTTCAATGGCTTGTCTCGCTTCTAATCCGAAGTTGTGAATTGATGAGGCATTGCCGTAAACTATTGTAAAGTAGGGTTTCATGGCTTCAAGCACCCTCGGATCTAGGGGTGTCGTAGCAGCATAATCCACGTAGATTCTTCTCACAGGCTATTTCTCCTTAATCTGCAGTCGATGGATAATTCTTGGTTTGATTGTTGCTTTTATAATTAAGATTCGGGGGTGCCTGAATTACTTTGGTGCCTGGAGGAATTGGGGAGGTTATCCAAGCGTTTCCGCCTATGACTGAATTATCTCCTATGACTGCTTCACTACCAAGGATTGTTGCGCCAGAATATATTACAACGTTATTTCCTACCGTGGGATGTCTTTTTCTTCCTCTAACGATGCATCCTTTCTCGTCTTTAGGAAAGCTAAGTGCACCTAAGGTTACACCTTGGTAAATTTTAACGTTGTCCCCGACCTCTGTGGTTTCTCCTATGACAACGCCTGTTCCGTGATCGATGAAGAAGCTTTTGCCGATTTTTGCTCCCGGATGAATATCGATGCCTGTTTGCGAGTGGGCGTACTCAGTCATTATCCTAGGCATAAAAGGAACCCCTCTCACGTAAAGTTCATGGGCTATCCTGTAAGTTGCAATGGCGAGAACGCACGGATAACTGAGAATAACTTCATCGGTGCTTTTGGCAGCAGGATCTCCATCGTAGGCTGCTTGAATGTCTTCGCTCAAAAGGGCTCTTATCCCGGGAATTTTCTCCAAAAGTTCTATTGCAACAAACTGAGCCCTTCTGCGGCAAACATCTTCAGGACATTCCGTAACCTTTCTGCAAACATATTTGAGACTTTTCTCCGCCTCATCCACGAGGCGGGGATAGACTGAGTTTAGGGTGTTGCCTAAGAAGTACCTGACGTTGGATTTGGAGATCTGTGTTTTTCCAAGATAGCCTGGAAAAATAATAGACAAGAGATCTTTTAAGATTTTGATTACAACTTGTTTCGAGGGTAAGTCTTTTCCTTCCAGGAGGGACATGCCTCCGTATAGTTCATAGCTTTCCGAGATTTCATCGACAAGCTTTGGTAAGCCCTCTTCAACCCAATTATTCCCTATGATCGCTTGGCCCTTCATTATCATGTCTAGCAATTGTTCTGGGTTCCAAGCATAAGATGATTCCAAATTTTGTCCTTCACCGTTTTTTGGTCGAGACTGAGATTTCTTCGACTTCATTTTTCTTTGCCTCTTCTGCTAGATGGAGGGACTGACGACGCCTGCTGTTTCTTGAAACAATGGAGTACTTAGATAGCGTTCACCTGTGTCTGGAAGAACAACCACTAGAAGTTTGCCTTCACTCTCCAGTCGCTTAGCCACCTCTAGAGTGGCAAAAGCTGCTGCACCTGCTGAAATTCCCACCAGTAGCCCTTCTTTCTTAGCTAGCAATCGAGAAGCTTGCATAGCGTCTTCATCCTTTACTTTGATGATTTCGTCCACTAGATCAAGCCTTAGAACATCTGGGATAAAGCCTGCACCTATGCCTTGGATTTTGTGGGGTCCTGGTTTGCCGCCGCTTAAAACTGGTGAGTTGTAGGGCTCCACAGCTATGGCCTTGAACTGGGGCTTCAGGGGTTTAATGTACTCTGCTACGCCTGTAATGGTTCCACCTGTTCCGACGCCTGCAACGAGGATGTCGACCTTTCCATCTGTGTCGTTCCAAATTTCTGGACCTGTTGTCTCCTTGTGAATTTTAGGGTTCGCCATGTTCTTAAACTGTTGAGGAATGAAGGAGTTGGGGGTGTTTGCCGCAAGCTCCTCAGCTTTATTGATAGCGCCTTTCATTCCCTCTGTGCCGAGCGTGAGAACGAGTTCAGCGCCGTAAGCCTTCAGAAGGTTGCGCCGTTCTATGCTCATTGTTTCTGGCATGGTCAGAATGAGACGATAACCCTTAACGGCGGCAACCATGGCTAGGCCGATTCCTGTGTTTCCGCTTGTAGGTTCAATGATCACAGTGTTGGCATTGATCAGACCCTGTTTTTCCGCTTCGGCTATCATGCTGAGGCATATTCTATCCTTTACGCTGCCTCCAGGGTTTCGGGATTCGAGCTTAGCCACAATTGTGCACCTTAAACCGCCAGTTATTCGATTTAAGCGAACTAGAGGCGTATTTCCAATTGTTTCCAATACCGATTCGCAAATTTTTCCCATAGCCCATCCTGCCTATTTTATTATAACAGTGTTATATAACGCTGTTATAAATCTTTTTATGACAGAAGCTTTCGTCGCGCCCATAATGCCTTTTCCTCATCGTGTTAGACAGAGCGGTTTATAAGCTATAACAACGTTATAAACTTGAAATTAAATGAGACCTCCATGTGAGCCTGTGGTGAAGCTAGTGCTGCCTGCGTTTAGGTCTTTGGTAGCGAAAGAGCTGATTGAAAAATACAATTTTTCACAGGTAGCCGCGGCGAAAGAATTGGGAACAACCCAAGCAGCGATCAGTCACTATCTTTATTCCAAACGGGGAGAAAAAAGGATGAAAGAGTTGGAGGCAATGTCATCTGTTCTATCGATGGCTAATCAAGTTGCGAGTGGAATCGCAACCCAGAGTCTTTCACCTTTTGAGTCCATGCTGAAGTTTTGCGAGTTATGCAAGGCTTTAAGAACCAAAGACCTCGTATGCGACATGCACAAGGGCTTCATCCCTGTACCGGCGGCTTGTGACGTGTGCCGTAGCATTTAGAGACCGGCCCCGCAAGCCTCTAACCATGCACTTAGCAGAGGGTTCTCTCAAGCTTTTACGAGGGATCTTCCATGAGCCCAAACCATTTGGAAGGCCTCTATTAACGTTTATTGTTAATTTCTATGCGGATTCGTCGAAGTTTACCGTTAACATTTTGATACGCCTCCACGCTGTAATCTATAGACGAGATTATGAGCTAGATGATTTTAGGCCAGAGTTTCATATACCTGATATCAGTTATAGATGGATGTGGAGTTGCATCAGTTATAGATGGATGGGAGTGAAAGAATCCGATGAGTTGCATCCCATTTTTCTCAGCTGCGGATAAGGCTTCTATGAATTCTTCTGGTCCGATTTGAAATCTGGTGGCTGATTCTAGGATGTTTTGGACCACTGTGGTTCTCTTTGAAATAGCCTTTTTACCATTGATATTTCCAAATAGAAGGCCGCAAACCTCATTGAGATAACTATTCTTCGCCTCTTCTTTAAGCAAACGCATCTGTTCTTCTGTCAACCGGAGAATCATAGCCACTCTTCATTCAATTTTTGAAGGAGGAACCCTTAATTCGTTAATTATTATCTTGCTGTAGAAATCGTAAGCTTCTCTTTCGTTGCTTATGCCTTCGGTTATCATTATACCGCTCTTCAGAATGCTTGCTGTTCCATTTAACCCGTTATCAAATGTTACACCAAGGTCGGCATTAACCTTAATTTCAAATCCTTTATTTTTGAGGAGGAAATGTAACTTATTCATGTTCAGTTCCAGATTTCTCTTTGGCGTGATGACGAAGACCCTTTTTCCCTTTCTGCCGCAGGCTTCTGTAATCAGTTTCTGCTTTAGAGGCGTTGGAGGACCGGATGGTTTAGAGCCGCATACCGGGCAATTTTCGGCTTTTGAGATTTCCACTTCATCAAACTTCAGATCCCCAATGTCACAGTGCAGGATTTTATTCGCTAGGCGAGGCTCCTTCCCAAGAATTATCCTTACCGCCTCTGACACTTCGACGCTAGCGATGATGCTTAGGATTGATGGGAAGACTCCAACCACAGCGCATTTTGGCAGCATATCGTCGTCGAGATTTCCTTGAAAACACTCTAAGCAAGGAGTCTTATTTGGAATAATCGTGGATACATTTCCAAGCGTCATTATTGCCGCACCAAAAATGTAGGGCACCCCAAGTTTTACGCAGGCTCTATTCAAGGCGTAACGTGGTGTCATGAGATCAAGACCATCGACCACTACATCCATGCCGCCAACTATGTCTTCAGCATTGTTTGAGTTCAGGGACAAAGGCAAAGGCTCTATACGTATGTTGGGGTTTAATTCAAGTAACCTTTTAGCTGCGACCTCAACTTTTGGATATCCTAAAGAGTTTACACTGTAAAGGTGTTGCCTTTGCAGGTTTGAGAGCTCAACAACATCCTGGTCAACTAGGCGGAGAAAACCTATACCAACAGCAACTAACTGTAATGCTGCTGGAGATCCAAGCCCGCCCAAACCAACTATGCAAACCTTAGCATTTCTAAGTTTCAATTGTCCAGTATAACCTATGTCTAGAAGAACCATCTGACGCGAATAAAACTCCAGTTCTTTTTCTGAGAGACTCTTTACTTCGCCTTTAAGCATGGAAATTCTCCCTTTCGGCTTTGTTTAAGTTGACTTTTAGCCTCCTCCCACCGCTGGAATAATTGATACATTGTCTTCATCATCTAACTCAGTGTCAAGATGATTCAGGAAGCGTATGTCTTTACCGTTAACATAAATGTTAACGAACCTTGCCAACTTTCCCGTTTCATCAAAGATTCTTTTCTCAAAGCGTTCCCCGAATTTTGCGGTTAATATGCTTATAACTTCCTTGAGGGTTGAAGCTTCAACATCTGTGGCCTTCTCTCCGGTGATTTTTGCTAGTGCTCCGTGAAATGTTATTCTAACCTTTCCCATAGTTGTCTCCTCATGTCACTATCTTTTTCAATTCTTCAATTGACGGCTCTATTTCCACATGTTTTGGTATGCTTTTTAGGATTGTCTCAGACGATTTGAAACCGCTACCTGTAACGCAGCAGACGATTTCTTCGTCCCTTGGAATTTCGCCCAGCTCAGTGAGCTTCTTTAAAATAGCGATGGTGACGCCTCCAGCAGGCTCAGCGAAGGTTCCCTCGGTCTTCGCCAAGAGCTTAATTCCTTCCATTATCTCCTCATCTGTAGCAGATTCCGCAACTCCTCCAGATTCTCGTATAATCTTTAAAGCGTAGATTCCGTCTCCAGGATCTCCAATGGCCAGACTCTCCGCGATAGTTTTTGGGTTTTCCACTGGGATAACATCGCCAGAATTGGACTTGAAAGCACTTACAATAGGTGAGCAGCCTTGAGGCTGAGCTCCAATTATTTTTGTTTTCAATTCATCGATTAGACCGAGATCTCTAAATTGTTTTAGGCTTCTCCCTATCGCGCATAGCAATGCTCCACTGCCCATGGGAATTATAATGTTGTCTGGCGCTCTCCACCCTAGCTGTTCGCACGTCTCGAAACCTAATGTTTTTGAGCCTTCCACATAGTAAGGACGGAGGTTTATATTCACTAAAGCCCAGTCGTATTCGTCTAACGCTTGAGCTGCAAGCCTGTTGGCTTCATCGTACGTCCCTTTCACCGCGATTATTTTAGCTCCATACGTTGCTGCTTGTAATGTTTTGTTAACCTCGATGTTCGACGGGATAAATACGTAACATGGCATTCCGGCCTTTGCTGCATGGGCGGCTGTGGCTGCGGCTAGGTTTCCCGTGGAGGCACATCCTACGGCTTTATAGCCGAATTCTAAGGCTTTGGATACGGCGACGGTGGCCGGTCTATCTTTGAAGGAACCCGTTGGATTGACGGTGTCATCCTTTATGTAAAGGCTTTTTAGTCTAAGCGCCTTCGCCAATCTCTTGCACTTACGAAGTGTGGTGAAACCAGCACCCAAGTCCACTATCTTTGGTTTATCCTCTATTGGTAAGAGTTCATGATAACGCCAGAGAGTATCTGGTCTCTTCTTGAATGATTTCCTATCAAGCTCAATTGAGTCTAAGTTATAAACTACTTCTAAGGGTCCAAAGCAACGTTCACATGCGTAGATTCTGACAGGTGGAAATTCTTCGCCGCATTCCCTGCATTTCAAAGCTTTAATATGTTGGAACGTTGGCACCTCCTTTTTTGACCTGCTAGAGCTTCGAATGATTACTCATTCCAGAATTAATATTTTCTTGAAATTTTTATTCCAAAAAGAATTTTTCACTCTTTGTTCTAAGAGATTCTTAATTTTTCAACTTCCAGCGGTTCCAGTTTGGGCGAGATTATAGATTTATCCAAGATAGCTCTTCCAAATTTTATAAATACGTCACCTTTTTTGTCTGAATAGAAGGCAGTTAGATCTGCAGCTTTTTCAACAGCCTTACTCGTTTTTGGTCCTTGAAGAATCGTAATGGGACTGCCAGTGTTTTCAGCTTCAAAATAATAGTCATTTTTTGATTTCATTCTCAGCAAAATCTTGTTTTCAGCTTCATTTCTTCCCACAATTATTTTATTCTCACCAAGTCTGAAATGCCTGCCAACTTTAAGAAGGCATACATCTTCCATAGTAACCCGCTTTTTATGGTCAAAAAGATCCCTCACTTTTCTAGCGAATTCTTTGTATGTTAGTAAACAACCGCCCGCTGGACATGGATAATTCATTATGCCAAACTCTGCAGCCATTTTGATTTGCTTCTTTCTCGACCTTCCATTAATATTACCGAGTTTCTCTCTGTCCACAAGTCCTTTCTTCTCCATGATAGTCGGAGGCAAAAGTTTGGCGGACAGAGGTCTCAAAATTTTATTCACTAAATTAACTTCTTTCTCTATGGTCTTCAACGCCTTCAGATGCTGAGACATTGGTCTTTCATTTAAAACCTCTCCAGTAAAAATGAATGATGCCCCAATTTCCTGCGCATATTTTTTGGCTTTTTTCAACATAAGAATCCTGCAATCAATGCAGGGGTTCATATTTTTTCCATAACCATATTTCGGTTTCTTCAGAATTTGTAAATATTCTTTGTCTAATTTCATAACTTTGATTGGTACGTTGAATTTTTTAGCAACTTCAAAAGCTCCACAGCCGCCTCTTCCACAAAGGCAAAACGGAGTCCAGAAATTTAGTGCCTCAACCTCTATGCCTTGATCAAGTATTAGCTTCACAGCTAAGGTGCTATCCAAACCACCAGATAATAACGCCAAAGCCTTTATTGTTTTCACACGGCTTTAATATTTCACGCTTCTATTTAAATATCGGAACAGGTTTTTTGCTGTTAACAGGTGTTAACCGAAAACCAGAAGGTTTGCTTTGAAGGTCGCCCACAGTGTATGGTTAGGGGTTTGGAGCACGAGTTCTTCTTTGAACAGGAGCATATGGAAGTCCGCTGTCTGTTTTATTTTCACTCACCACTCCATTCATGTTTCCATATGCATGGGCGCAGGGTTTAAAACCAATCTTGTAGAATGAATTTTTTAAGTAAGAGATGAATGACCAATGGAAAGTCTCGATCTCGAGAACATTGAAGGTGTTGGGTCCGCCATAGCAGGCAAACTTAGATCAGCTGGGATAACAACTGTAGCAGCACTCGCCGTTACCCCACCTAGGGAGATAACTGAAAAAGCGGGAATAGGCTTCAACACCGTCCTTAACATCGTTGCCGCGGCTAG
>Ga0315310_10001558_pt1 | contig 14574 bp, 21 predicted proteins | sample TDP5_MG_FD_203630 | JGI IMG/M metagenome (GOLD analysis project Ga0315310, IMG submission 203630) | Freshwater sediment microbial communities from Lake Towuti, South Sulawesi, Indonesia - TDP5 | ecosystem: Environmental > Aquatic > Freshwater > Lake > Sediment | place: Indonesia: South Sulawesi... | reverse complement strand
CCCATTGTTTTCGCATACGAGTAGAAGAGGAACTTTCCTGATTTTTGCTATGTTCATGGCTTCATGGAACTGCCCGTTGCTCGTGCAAGCGTCGCCGAAGAACACGGCGACAACATCATCCGTTTTTCTATAGTAACGAAGTGCATAGGCTAAGCCCACCGCGACGGGAACGCATGTGCCGACAAGTTGGAAACTGAAGACGTGTCCTATTTCTGGATTATTGATGTGCATTTCGCCTGCTAATCCCTTGTTTAAGCCCGTTGCCTTGCCTAGAATTTCAGCAATTAGAGGGTGAAGTTCAGCGCCTTTCGCGATTTCATGGGCGATGGTGCGGTGATGAGTCACAATGTAGTCGCATGGCTCAAGTGCGGCGCAGACGCCTACGCTGATTGCTTCTTGCCCCTTACTGAAGTGGAGGTCGCCGGCTTCGCCTCTAAAGCAGTATTCTTGCAGTTTATTCTCGACTAATCGAATCGTAACCATCCTCTTGTAAAGAGTTAAAAGGTCAGTCATCATTGAATCTCCTTATTAGATTGGAAATAATGTCGCGGAACTTGCCATTCTTGACATCGTGCTCCCAGATTCGAGTCCAAGAATACGGTAGTTTTTTCCTAAGTTCTTCTCTTTTGGCATTTGACTCTTCTACATGCGCTATCCAGAACTCTTGTCGGGATTTTGGTCGCTTGTAGTGCAACGGGCAACAGTGCCAGAAACAACCATCAATAAAGAGGTTGTGGCGAGTTCCATTGTCAAGAATGAGCTCTGTGTCTGGTCGTCCTTCTATTTTTGGGTATGCCACAAATTTTATTTGTTGTTCAGCAAGCCATTCATGAACCGTATCCTCGATCTTCGTAGGCTGATGTATTTTCGACATTATTTTGCTCCGCTTCTCCTTGTTGAATACATCTGTCATCGTAAAGAGCCTCTGAGAATGAAGTCGTCTAGAGTGCAAAGAGACCCCCATTGGTTAGCCATTGCATCGGCTATCCCTTGGTATGTGCGGCTACGATTTTTCCATCTGTCTGGTTTTCGCGGTTCTTTCCAAACACGTTGCTCTCTCCCTTCGACTATTTTTGTCGGAACCAACTTAGGCAAGTTCTTTAGCCATAGGCACGTCGCTTTAGTTTCTCCATGCCCAAACATCCAAGGGTGAATTATCTGGTCGGGCTTGCGGATTCTCGTAGAAATTACACTTATCGGATTTTCGATGCAGATTCTTGGGATGGGCGCATCCATCAAAAGTCTAACAAACTGTAAAGCCTCTTCCTGTTCCTTCCTTCGTTGGTTGAACCACCTTGCTCCTGAAACTGCAAGGTAAGTGCATGGCGGGTGTGCAATCATTAAATCCCAATTTTCGTCAAGATGTTGAAGAACATCGTCTTTAATATGCTTCCCACGAACCTCTGTTTCAAGTAAATCGCAACTCCAAGAGTCATGTCCCCTTTTATCGAAAGCCTCCCTAACTATTCCGCTAAATTCACAAGCGACAAGAACTTTCATTTCGACAGCTCCTCTGCGACCTCAAGTATTCTTTTTTCGGATGGCAACATATAGTCATGCAAGGCACGGCTTGCGGGAATCGTGGTTCTAGGCGCACCCAACCGCTTCACTGGATGACGTAGATGACCAAAACATCTCTCAGAAATCTGAGCTGCTATTTCGGCTCCGACACCCGCATACGCCACATCGGGTTCAACGATGAGGCATGCGCCCGTTCTAGAAACCGATTCACAAATCAACTCAAGGTCCACTGGATAGATGCTTCTCAAGTCTATCAACTCATACTCGAGCTTTTCTCTCTCAAACATTATGTCAAGCATTCTGAGCGTTAAAGCGTAGGAAATTATGGTGAGTTTATGTCCTTTCCTTCTAATTTTTGCTTTGCCAAAGGGGATTATATCTAAGTATGTGTCCATGTCGTCGGGAGAGGTTGTCTTGTCTTCTATCATGCGGTCTTCAAAGAAGAGGGTTGCAGCTTTAGTCTCTAGTGCCGTATCCATCAATCCTCTCGCGTCCAAGGGGTTTGATGGAATAACCACGTTTAAACCCGGAATGTGAGTGAACAGGCTTTCTGGACGCTGACCTGTTGTTGGGCCCGCCGTCATAAACTCTGACCGTATCACTATGGTTTTAGGGTCGTAGACAAAGTTTGATTTGGCTACTGTGTTGCAAATGCTGTCCATTGTTCTGTAGAGGAAGTCTGCTGTGATGACATCGACAATGGGTTTGACGCCGGCTAGAGCCATGCCTAGAGCGAAGTTCGTGTTTGCATCTTCGCTAATCGGAAGCGTGATGAAACGGTCTGGAAAATCCTTCTCGATTTGAGGTGAGTCAAAATGAATCTTCATGTGGCTGCCTTCACCCATGATGTAGATGGAAGGGTCAACTCTCATTCTGTCGTAGATGGCATGGTAAATCGCGTCGCGGATTAATCTATTGCGAAACCAAGGGTCAGACTTACTCAACTCCATCTTCCCTCATAGTGCTTGGAGGCTTGTAATCTACGCCCTTTATGAATAATCCATAGCCCTTGTGGTATGGAGGCAACGCTTCATAGTTTGGCCGGAAATGTCTTTTACCGAGTATGTCAGCAAGATAGTCTATGTTGTTTTCAACTCCAGAAAAGACATCGCCGCCAAAGCGCGGATTATTACATGCGAAATCATCAACTAGAAGAACATATTTGTCTAGCGTTACAATGATTTTGCACTCGTCGCGTAAGGGGACATACTGCCACCAATGAGCGTCTAGATAAAAGAAAGTAAGCCCCTTCTTCAGTTCATTATAGATTAGCCTAAGAAAATCCGGAGATGACATGTGAAATAACGTGATGTTTGGATACGGCTTGCAGTTGTGAACTGAAGCAGCATAGTATTGGTCGTCGATTTCAACAGTGAAAATTGGCAGAGAAGGATAATGCTGCGCCATCCATATGTCTGTCCACCCCATGTGCGTGCCAGTTTCAACAAACCTGTCCGGCTTCAAAGTCTCCATTATGTGCTTAACAAGGTTTTCACAGTTTGGGTCCTTATGCCAAATAACAGGTCGCCCGTCAGTTCTAGGATCATACAGAATAGGCTCACTCATGACGCTATCCCTTCAACACCAAAATATAAGTCATCAGATAAATCGTTAAGTGGAATTATGGGTTTTCTTTCTTGGCTGAACTCTCGCCAATGCCAAATCTCCTTGCGCTTCTCTCGCATGTTGTATGGGTTTTTAGCCTTCGGCGGTTGGCCAGACGCGAACTCGCTCTTTCTAGTGTTGAAGTAGGCTGTGCCGTCTTCGTAACTCCATCGGTTAGGATGAGCAGAAACAGTCCAAGACAAGGGAATCGTGATGTTCAAGTTGGGCATTATTGGACGAGGGTTCAAACAGTAAACTCTTGCTTCTTGTGCGATGAAGGGTTGGCAACCAGCCATCTGAAACCTAAACCCGAATTCTGTGTCGCCTGGTCCACGTCCCTTATCATAGTTTTCGTCGATTCCTCCAATGTCAAGAACTGTTTGAAGCGGGAAACTCTCGTTTTTAGTGTGCATGTATTCATGCCCTATGGGTCCAGTTGGGAGAGAGGCTTTGGGGTCGTTGTCAGCGCACACTTTAATTGATTGCATCCATGAGGACTCAAAAGGTTTTTTGAAGATGCTGATTTCGTCAAAAATCTCTTTTTGCTTCAGAATGTTTTCAACTGTCGTGTGAGGTTCAGCAAAACCGAACTGGACTGGTTGACTACCATCCTTAGTTACAACCTCTGGCATTTCACAGTAAAGATGAGGCGCCATCACCAGCCGCTTTTGATCGTGAAACATGAGATGGCTTTCTATCCATCCAAGAGGCATGTAAGAGTAGTCCAAAACCATTATGACTATTTCTCCTTCAGAAAGCATAAAGCCCGTGTTAACGCCGGCGCAGTTTGCACCCCAAAGACCATTATACCTGTGGTTAGGCACATGGTAGAAGGGTTGTTTTATGCCAAGTTTCTTAACGTAGTCAAGCACTCTTTCATGCCTCTTGTGGTAGCGTCCGTCAACGAAAACTATCTCGAAGTCATCATAAGTTTGGTCAGCTAAGCCTCGAAGTGAAATGTCAATGCCGCCTGGTCTACTGCTGCCGAGACTAACACTTACTTTCACCATAATCATCACAAGTCTTTTAAATGATTATTATTCACCATATAAGGTTTAAGGTGAGAGACGTGAAGATACTTGTAACAGGCACTTCCGGCTTCGCTGGAACAACTTTCTGTGAATACTTTCATAAAAAATACGACTTAGTCGGCGTTGACTGGAACCCGCCGAAAGAAAAGTTTCCAAACGTCAAATATTATCAAGCTGACATCTTAGACCTACACCAATTAAAGGAAGTTTTCTTCAAGGAAAACCCTAGCCGAGTCGTTCACTTTGCCGCGCAAGCCCGCGTGGAAGCAAGCCTAATCAACCCTATGGGAACTTTCCAAATCAACGTGGCAGGCACAATCAACATGTTAGAGATGGCTAAACTTTTGAACCTCGAACAATTCATATATGTGAGCAGCGAGGTTATCTACGGAGTTGCCGAGTCTTATCCCTGTAGGGAAATTCAAAGTTTTAAGCCGGACTCACCCTACGCAGCAAGCAAGGTTTCAGGCGATGTTATCACACAGAACGCTAGAGGCGTAAACTGGGTTGTGGCGAGACCAGGAATGGGTTACGGTCCTAGAAGCAACCCGAAGGAGCAAGTTGTCGCTCGTTTTCTCTGGAACATTATTCATGGAAAACCCATGCGTTTTCCAGCAGACAAGAATGTTGCTCATCCAACACGAGACTTAAACTACATAGGCAACTTCATGGATGGATTAAGTCTTCTCATTGAGAAAAATGCAAGAGGCGTCTACAATTTAGCGTCTGGGCGAGAAACCAGCATGTTGCAGTTAGCCGAAATCATCATTGAAGTTTTGGGTAAGGGAGAAATAGTTGTTGACCCGAACTTTCATTATAGAGAAGGAGAAGAGGGAATGCGAACTTGGCTTGATGTTTCTAAGGCGCAAGCTGATTTGGGATACGATCCAAGAGTTCCACTCGAAGAGGGCATTAAAATAACTTATGAGTGGATGGAAAAGCATCTCGATTATTGGGATTAAACTTTGAAGGTTGCAATCTTAATTCCGCCTAGCCCTTTTCTTTATGAACCATTAACTTTTGTTCCCTTAGGTCCGCTTTATCTTTCCGCATACTTGAAACGTCAAGGACATGAGGTTGTTGTCTACGACTATAATGACTACAAAAGTAGATTTGGGAAAAAATGGGATGATGTTGAGAAAGCTGATGTTATAGGCATCACGGGAGCGACGCCCCAGTTTAAAGACATGGTTCACTTCTTAACTCACATTAAGAGACACGATTATGGGAAAAACAAGTGGTTTATTACTGGTGGTCCACACGCTTCTTGTGATCCTAAAAGTTGTCTTGACGCGGGCTTCGACACTGTAATTGTCGGTGACGGTGAATATGCTTTTCAATACGCTTTGAAACATAAAACTAAACACATTTTTAGTTCTCCGATTGAAAACATTGACACCTTGCCTTTTCCTGATTGGTCAGCCATCAACATCAAGAACTATCATTATAAAATTGAGGGGTTAGAAGCGATGAGCATGATAACTCAACGAGGCTGCCCCTACGCCTGCGCTTTCTGTTGCCACTGGGATGGCTACCGAAAAGTGCGTTTCAGAAATCCAGAAAACGTTGTGGAAGAAATAGAGACTTTAAGGAATCTTTATGGTTACGAGGCGTTTATGTTTTGGGATGATGAACTTAACCTTAATCGAAACCGAACCTTAGAACTCTGTGCTGCATTGAAGCCTTTAGAGATTAAGTTTCGATGTTTCATCCGCGCCAACCTCTTCGACTCTGAAGTTGCCTACGCTATGAAGGAAGCCGGATGCGTTGAAGTTGGTTGCGGAGTTGAAAGCGGAAGCCAACAGATACTTAATAATATTGGCAAAAAAACAACAGTGAAGCAGAACACTGAAGCCCGCAAAATCTGTCGCATGCTCGGAATCAGGTTTAAAGCGTTCACAATAATTGGGCTTCCAGGTGAAGATGAAGAAAGCGTTGAGGAGACGCGAGAGTGGTTACGCAAAAACGAGCCAGATGACTTCGATGTGACCATAAACACGCCATATCCAGGTAGTCCTCAGTGGGAGCATTCTGACAGATACGATTTAATTTTTGATAGAGAAGCGATGAGGAAAAGTCTGTATGATGGTTCGTATTATAAGGGTCCGCCTCGCTCTCTTGTTGCAACAAGCAAACTTAGTGCTGAAAGAATTGTTCAGCTTCGAGATGAGATAGAAGACGAGTTTAACCGTAAGATTCGTAGTCGTTGGTTGTATGAAAAAAGGGGAAGTTTAGGTTAGGCGCCAAGCAGCCCATAGGAATGCTGATGGCACAGTTACTTGTGTAAAAGCGGCTGTGCAGTAGTTAACTGTTTTGCCTCTTGTTCCGCATCCTGGTGTTGAGCCGCTTACCCACTCTATAGCCAATACATAGTTTGTATCGGGAAACGCCGTTCCAAAAGTTACAGCCGATGTTGTAGCGCCCGACGATACGCTGACGGGGCCACCACACTGAACCAGTGTTTTGCTCAGATAGCCAGGCGGAATAGGCGGGGCTGGAACGCTCAAACTCCCCAAACTCTCTAGTTGAATTGTGAAGCTACAACAGTCCCATAAAACTCTAACCATACAACCGCGCTTGTCTTGACTGCACTTCGCCATCCTTGGGAGGGCGGTTGTCCTATCCATTCGAGGAATAGGTGATATGACCCTGGCATAGGGACGCTGAACGTGACTGCTGCTGAGCTTGTTCCTGAGGCTACTGAGATTGGACCCCCAGCTTGAGTTGAAATACTACTTAAATATGTGGCTGGATATGGTGGTGCAGGCACACTCACTGAACGTCACCCTCACTGAACGCCACCGTTTATGGTCTGCCGTAGCGAAGTCTGTAGGCGAGATTGCATGTGATGGGTCCAGCGCTGCTTGAGGCTTCGAGCACGTGGTCTTCTTGCACTGTTCTTATGGGAATTCGTGGCGAGTAAGGTGAGTCGGCTGCTAATTGCTGATCGTCTATCAAGATGGCGCTTGCAGGTCGGACTGTGCCGCTTGGAATCTGCCTTATCTGAACGCGGTTGAGAGCGCTTGTTCGGTTGCTGTAGCTGATTTCCTTGAGTTCCATGTGCATCATAGCAGGCACTATGACTCCAAACGTGGCTGCGCTTGTGCTAACGTCCATTCGCAACGGTTTCCAATCGTAAACGTCGCTCATTTTTATCCCCTCACAGCTGACGCTACTTCGTCTCGTGTTGCAAGCAGGGACACGGGTTGCACGCCCCACCAGTCTTCATAGTTGGATTTGCTTGTGCCCCAAGGGTTGTCGATTCCGCCGATGCTTGCCCAAGTGCATTCGACTCGGCGCTGAAGCATTTTCATGATGAGGTCAACGTCTTTGATGACTTCAACCTTGAGGCGGTTCACGATAAACCGCATCATCGGCTTAATGGTGTAGGGCGCGTAGTTGTAGAAGGCGAAGCCGATTAAGGGTCCATAAGGCACGAAGAGTCGTGAGCGTGGACTGGGCTTGTTGAGTGGAGACTCGAAGCCGTCTATGAAGCCGAAGATAGGGTAGGTTGTTGTGTGCAAGCCAACGTCAAGTTGATTGATTTCAGTTTCTCGCGGATACGCGGGAAACACTCTGAGAACGCTTGGGCTTACGCCATAGAAAAGTTGGTAGAGACGGTCTTTCTCCGTAACTTTGAAGATGTTGGTTGCAGCTAAAGTGTCGCTTTTCAATTCCTTAGCCGTGATGTATTGTGCAGCTGTCATTTCCACTGCGCCGGCGCCAGCGAAGTCGCTGATTTCAGCGAACAAGTCGTAGAGAAGCGGATACGTCTCTCTATGCTTGGTTCGGAAGAATATGAAGCCGTCTTTGAAGCCTAAGCCAACATTGAAGTTTTCTTCTACCAAAGCCTTAGCTTTGTCGATTCGTTCTAAGTAGTCCTCATACTCTGTCATTTCTGATTCTCCTTCACTCTTATGTTACCCGAAGGAGTCCTCAGTCTCCCTTGAGTTACAGTCCTTCTAACAGCACTGTGAACGATGTTGCACTCAAGTCTGTTGCGGCTGCTGGTTGCGCCGTGACTCCTCCTGTGTAGATGCGCATTCTGAAGGCGTTTCCGCTGACTGAGCCTGTGACGACTTCGGCTTTTAGATGCGCCCATCCTTGAATGACGGCGGCTCTCTCAATCTGTCTTAGAAGCGTGCTGTTGTAGACGTCTCCACCAGTTGTGTAGCTAGCTGGTCCACTGAAGGTTTCGACTACGAGTTTGTAAGGAGGTCTAACTCTTGCTGCTGAGCGCTCTGCGATTCTGCTCATGCTACGTCAAGCCTCCCTAAGACTCTTGGTCGCTGCCAGTCATGTATTCCGCGTCACAGAACGCTAACCCTAATGGAGCTGTTCCATCTACCACGCCGATTGCTGAACCCACGCTTCCACGCATGTAGAACCTGCCGTTTTTGACTATGAAGGGTGTAGCGGGCAAACCAACCACGTATAAGTCACCTATGGCGCCCCAGTTCATTGGCCAGATGGGATAATCGGTTGGTCCAATGTGGAACCAGATTTCAGTTAGTTTAGGCACTGTGGTGTTGTAGAGTTTCGGGAAAGTGAGTAACAGACGGTTCTGGGGGTTGAGTCCAGTTGTCACGGACAAGTCTACGAGTGTGGTTGAGCTGCCGTAGACGTTCTGCCATCCAGCTGCGGAATATGACCTGAGCCAGTCGGTTGCCACTAGCACGCTTTGAGAACGAATCAATTGCATGCCGAACTCGCCGGAGCCAGGAACATTCCCACCGAAGCCTTTGTCCAACTGTTTCTTGGCGATGGATGCTGCCCAAAGATAAGTGTCGCGGTCTTCAAGGAACAAGCTTTGGAGGTCTCGGCTTTGACTGAAGTATTTGGACAGTTTGATAAGGTCTAAGTCAAAAATGTCGAGTTCATCAGGCGTCAAGTTGCTGAATTCAAGGGCTGTGCCACTGCCAGCGATGAAACTAACGGCTTTCGGAATCGTAATTCCTAACGGAATTCCTCTTTCAGCCATGTTGTCACTCTCGCAAAACCTTTTTAGAGAAAAACGCTTTATTTGTCTATGTGGCACAAGTGGCACAAGTGAAGAACAGCCAAGTCAGAATTCGATGTTCAGAAGAAACCAAAAAGGAGTTCAAAAAAGTCGTAACTGATTTTAAGAACTCTGAAGAAGCCCTATTGTCGTTCATCAAAGTCTACAAGCAATCACCTTGGTTATTTACTCGTGAAGTAAAGCCGATAGGGGCAAGAATAAGGTAGAGAGTCTACGCTACGTTGTGTTTTAAAAAAGGAAGTTTGCCTTAGCGGAAGCGAGCTTTCTTTAGTTGTCCCCCGGCTCTTCCTGCTTGGCGCAACCTCAACTCGATGGCTTCTCTTGATGGTGCTTCAGCGTATTCGGCTACAAGACCAGCTAGTTTGGCGACGCTTCTAATCAGAAGGGGTTCTTCAGCAATCATTATGGTTTCGAGGTGTGGCTCCCATCTTGCGCCACCTAGCCCCATTGCGCTTCCAATCAAGCCTACACCGAAGAGGGTGGCTCGCCCAGCAAATTGGGCGCTCATAGGCGCAACCCAACCCTGCATCTCATCGACTTTTTCTAAAGCGATGTCTAGAAGACCGACTCCTGCGCCTTCAGCCACTTTAACAAGTTTAAGTGCCATGTGACATCAACCTACAGTAATAGAAATACGCTGATGAGAATTTAAGATTTTTGTTGTGTTTCTGTTGTTTCAGTTGTGGTTTGTTCCTGTTGCTGTGTCTCTGATGGTTCTGGCGTTGGCTCTTCCCTTTTGGGTTGTTCTCGTTTAACAAGTGTTAAGACTGCTTTAGGTTGAGGCTTAGTCTCTGAAAAGAGAAAATCGTAGACTTGTTTCACGTCTTCTCGCAACCATTCTATTCCCGCTGGGTTCATGTTGATGATGAGGCTTGCCAAGTCAGGGCGGTCCATTTTGAGCCATTCAAGCACGTTTTCAGCCGTGAGGTATTCACGTCTTATGCGATCTCCCTTGTAACTTAGTTTCTCGATGACACGCGCCCATTTCTTTCCGAAGTTGCGGTCTTTCCCTTCAGCCACGCCCATCGTGTGTGTGCTGTCTTTAATTGCCTTGTAAAGGTCTTTTGTTGTTATCGGGCGCATCCGTTCAATCATGTAGCCTCGGCAAATCTCTATGCCCGCTTCAGTGGCGAGTCCACGCGCTATGCCCTTAAGAATACCGCTCACTTTTCAGCCTCAGAAGTCCCAGTTACGTCGTATTCCGCGCCACATTTCGCGCATGTGACACGAGCGCCGGGCTGTGTGCCTGGAGGAACAGAGATTGTTGCGCCGCACTCACACTGGTATTGTTGAGGTGTTTCCTCGGCTCCTTCCTCTCCCTCAGCCGTCTTGCCCTCAGCTTTTTTGCCTTCACCTTCAGCTATGCCTTCGCTGATTCCCCTTGCGATGGCGCCGCCTACTCGTCGCAGTGTGCCTGCAATCAAGTCTGTTCGGCGTCGGCTTTCAGCTAATTGACCTTTTTTAAGCGCTGTTTCAGCGTGCAATTGTTCTAAGCGTAGTTCCCAGCGTCGATCCGACTCCTTTATTCGTTCTTGAAAGGCTTGGTCGTTTTTCCGCATTTCCGCTATGATGTTCATCATGGGTGTGTCGCCGCCGATTAAACCGATTTCCCTGGCGGTTTTGGCGCCTTCGGGAGTTCTCAGTAGCGATTCGAGTATGCCTTCGCGTTTTGGTTCTTCTCTGGGCGCAGCCAACTGCATTCCTGTTTGAATAGCCTGTATGGTTGCGTTCACCATTTCAGTTGGACTAGCTGATGGGGGTTGGGCTTTCACGGCTTCAACGAGTTTAGGAATGTCTATACTAACATTGGGTTGTGTTTCTCTTTTGGCTAAAGCAGCGTTCAATTCGATTACGTCTTTGATGGTTAATTGTTGTCCACGTTGACTTGTGGCGAAGGACATCATGGCAAGCATAGGGTTGTTTGAGCTTAAGGCTACGAGAGCGCCCAAGGCTTCTGGATCAAGAGATTTTAACCATTGATTCACGGCTTGAGGGGGCAAACCGCTTTTCATGAGGTTTGTCGTTATGTTGTCCGCTGAGGGCATAGTTGTTGGCGCGGGTTGACCGCCCCTTGTTGTTTCTTCCATGATGTCTCTGAACGCTCTCAACGCATAGGCGTCTTCGTATGCTTTTCGGATTCTAGCCATGAAGTCTGGTTCAGGCGCCGGTGCTTGAGCTGGTTGGGCTGTTGGGGGACCTGTCATGCCGCGCAAGTAGGCTTGGTAGGCTTGATGGTAGAGCAGTCGGCTTTTGTCTCTTTCCGCTTCAAGCTGCTTTCTTATGCGTTCACGCTCTTCATCCAACATTTCAGGCGGAATAACGGGCGCTGCACCAGGAGTGGCACTCAAGGTGACTCCACCTCTGGTTTGTTCACGGGTTGAGTGGTAGCTGGTTGACCGCTCATGGAGCCTAATTTGTTTTTCAGTTCCTTCAGTTCAATACTGTCGAGCATGGTGGTTTCAAACGCAAGTGTGAAAGTTTTAGGTTCAATTTTCAAGCGCAGTTTCCATTCTAAATCTCTTTTGACGGCATACCAAGGTAGCAATCTGTCTTTTATCCAAGCGTTCACATCGTCGAAGCCCTCATCCATAGCCATAGCATACAGCTTGGCGACGTATTCTTTTGTAATGAGCATGGGCATCATTTGTGAAGGAACAGAAACTTTTTTTTGTGGTTCTTGTTCCTCGACGCCGCCTTTGGGCACACCTTTCAAGAGATCCCCTACTTTACCCAAGGGTATGTCAAGTTCATCGGCAATTTGTCTCATAGTCATTCGCTTTTCGGTTCTAAGTTTGAAAGCAGCGGCTTGAATTTCTTGTTCAGAACGAACACTCATTTTGTTCACTGTTCACACATGATTTGCACCTTTACGCTTAAAAAGTTTAATATGTAAGGTTGCATGATTAAGAAGAGTTGAACAGGTGTTGTTCATGCCCGTAGATTGGCACAGAATAGTCGTGCCTTTTGTTGAAGAAGCGATTGGTCTGGCTAGCTTGTTGATTCCTGAGCCGAAGGCTGAGCCTGTTCGCATCATGACGGATGTGGAAGCGGCTGAGTTGAACACTGAACGAATCAAGTTGATTAAGAAGTTGTTGGATGAAGTGAAGAAGGACACGGCGTGTCCGCGCTGTCTTGACCATGTGAAGAAGGCTGAGGAAGAAGTGACTTGGTTAGAAGAGCAGATTCCCTCGTATGAGCGGATTGCTAGACTACGACAAAACTTGAGGCAGTTGTTAGACGAAGTGAAAGAGGGGCTTCCCTTACTAACGGAACAGCAAACGGAAGGTTTGATAGTCACTGAGAAGGAGAAGACTATAGAAGAAAAGAAATGAAATGAGACACTGTGTATATCGTGTTCTTTGCGGAATCATATTACTGGGCTACGTTCTCAAGGAATTAGCACTTATCATCAAGGAACAGTGTAAGGTTTATATCTAAAAAATGAATGTTTATTATTGGTGATTTAAGTGACTGGTGAACATTTTTCATCTGCCACAGGAAAGAGCCTAGATAAAGGCAAGGACCCTTATGTGCGTTTCAGGTGGCGTGAGAAGAAGTTTAAGAGAGGTCTAGCGACAGTTCTAGAGAGGAGCAAACTTCAAGAAGATAAAGAGTTGTGGGCGGTCTTAGAAGATTATTATAAACGTGGAAAAAGTGGGTTTTGTGTAGTTTGTGGCAAAGAAGAAACGTTGCCGTGTGTGAACCTTGAGTTTTACAATTGGGAGAAGCCGGGAATAGAGATTGTTTGTGTAGCCCATGATGAATGCTTAAAGGGAAAGCTTATCAAGGCCAAACTAGACGCTTTCAAACTGCTTGGAAAAAACCCGACTTTCAACATTGAGCTTAACTGTTTGTCGGTTGAAAAATGCGGTTTGTTTTCTAAGGCGTCTGACTTCCGCAACTGTGAACACATCGTGTTGAGGTTTGAGGAAATAGTTGAAAATAACGGCGACGGCTCTGTAACAATAAAAATGAGTCCGTTGCTTCACTGTAAGCGCGCTCATCCAGGAGAGTTTTTCTTAGAGGCTGAGGCTGATACGTGGTGGAACATACAAAACGCTGGGTTAGCGTTATTGGCAAAAAGAATCACAGAACAGTTAGAGACGCCGGAAGTGCAAGGTCAACTTAACCAGCTCAAAAAAGAGCAGCCAGATCTCGTTGAAGCGTATAGAAAACTGATTCGAGAACAACCGATTAACTTTGCATATTCAGTGTCTCTATGGAACTTAACTGAAAGGTTGATTCTTCAGAAAACGCCAGACGAAATTTGGGATGAAGTAGTTCAGGGAAACGACTACTACTAAGAGGAATCAAGATGGCCAGGTTTCGTGTTAGATACGGCAATGTGGTCATTGAATACGAGAATCCAAGCGACACTGAAGTAGCCGACAAGTTTAAAGAGGTTATGGACTGGATTAAGGGTCTAGAGGAAAAGAAAACTGAGCAACAGAAAACTTGAGGAGAAACTTGACGCTTTTTTAAGGGCTGAACGAGCCTTCATGCTCAATCTTTGGGAGAGTGATAAGCCTCTTTTTCGTCAGATGATGAGGGAACTTCGTTTAGCGCACATGAGGTTTCAGGAAGCCTTGAAGAATCAGAGGGAAAGGTTGCTTGCGCTTTTTACTGAACTAGAAAAGATTGAGAACGCGGAGACTGAAGCATAGCAAATTTTTTAAAGTTGAGAGTAACAACAAAAGTTAGGGTGCTGTGCCGACAGCGGACCCTGCGTGCGACTATAGCTCCCACGCGAAATAAGAGTGGGTAGTGTCACATGGGCAACTGTGTGGCGACGCCCCTCATCGGCATCTGATGTAGGCGCATCGCCTAGTTGAGAAGCGGCAACCTGATGAGCACCGTAGGTGTGGTTTTCAACCGTCAAGCCTACAGGCGCTTGTTGGGAAAACACCACATCCACTAGGTGACGCCTACACAAATCTTAATTTTTCAAATAGGCTAGTAGAGTTAGGGAACAGACTTGGCTGAAAAAGAAGAGAAGTGTGTGGTTGAAGGAATCGAAGTCGCCAACCTTACTCATGAAGCCCTAGACGACATCTTTCTGAATCGGCGAATGGATGCGACTGAAAAACTGAACAAGGCAGAAATCATTGCGGACAACAGCGAGTGCATGAGCCATGCCTTAAAGGAGAGGATTCGAGGCGTCACAAGGGTTTTAAGAGCTGAAATAGCGGTTGGAAGGCTCTAAAATGGGTCGTAGAGAAGAGGAACTCGTTGATACCTATGTTGTGGAGTGTATCAAAGAGAAGAAAATTCTTTGGAACCGTGAAAAGCGAACAATTGCACTTGAAGAACCATTAGCAAAACATACGCTATGTTCATGTCTAATTGAAAAAGTTGCAAACCATATTATGGGACGAATTGGAGCACGAGACTTAACTA
>Ga0315310_10001557_pt1 | contig 14576 bp, 10 predicted proteins | sample TDP5_MG_FD_203630 | JGI IMG/M metagenome (GOLD analysis project Ga0315310, IMG submission 203630) | Freshwater sediment microbial communities from Lake Towuti, South Sulawesi, Indonesia - TDP5 | ecosystem: Environmental > Aquatic > Freshwater > Lake > Sediment | place: Indonesia: South Sulawesi... | reverse complement strand
CCACACTCGTTTCAATCTGATTCTAGCTTTCTTCATGATTCTTCCATTTTCGCTGGCTCTCCTTTCTCCCACAGCTCGCACCGACCCCCTCCAATTTGATAAGATGATTTTGGAGAAAACCGTTAATACATCATTTGCCAGTCCCGGTGAAAAACTGAACTGCACGATCACATACTCGAACCCCACGAGTGAAACCGCATACAACGTCACCATATTCGAATCCATGCCAACTGGCCTAACGTTCATAACCTCCAAACCATTCTACGACGGCGCCAGCGACCCCGAAACAGGATTCTACAGGTGGAGCCGCGGAAACGTTCCGCCAGGCCAAAGTGGGACTATCCTTGTCAAAGCGATGGTAAACAACGTCCCAGTGGGAACCGTGATAACAAACACCGCGCACATGACCTACGAGAATGGTATACAAGTTGAACTCACCTCAAGCGCGGACGTTACCGTCACACAAGCAGCTGGCGCAGAGATATTCCCAGATCAAATCCACAGCGTGGCACCACACACGAACGCCGAGACAGAATACAACATCACATTAACAAACACTGGAAACGGTTTGGACACGTTCAACATTTCACTTCTATCACTAGCCTACAACCCTTCAGGCGCCACCCACAACTGGAAGATAGAACTGTACAACTCAACTGGCTACTCCCAGAAAAAACCAGTGGCCGCATTGTACGACAGCAACTCAGAGGATCGGTCCTCTTGGACAGACCAAGGAGTAGTTGCTAAAGCGACGTTGGCAAGTGAGGAATCAACCTGGTACATACTCAGAGTTATCGAGGCCGAAGGCACCAGCGGCTCCGGTGACGCCTTTCTTGATGTCCAACTAGTGGCCACATCCTCGTTTGACCCAAGCGTGTCAGACTTGGCCGATGGGATGACCATCGTCAGAAGCGTTGCAGGCTTGACTCTTGCTCCAGACTGTTTAAGGTACGCGAATCCAGGCGAATCAGTAGTCTATCGACACATATTGGTTAACAGTGGTCAAACTGAGGTCATTGATCTCGACTACGCATCTCCCAACGGTTGGGTCTACTCCTTTTGGTTTGACAATGGAACAGCCCTCATCGACACAGATGGCAGCGGACACGTAGACATCGGGGTGCTCCCTAAGAACGCGTACACCTACATTGTAGTCAAGGTGACCGTTCCTTACAGCACAGCTGCAGGCGTCAATGAAACAGCTTCCATAACTGCGAGGGGAATGACCAGCGGAAACTACGACACTATCAACGACATCACAGTTGTCAAGTCAGCACCAGTCGTATGCGCAGACAAGACGCTTTTAACTGGAAATCCGGCTTACGAAGGAGACACTGTCACTTACTCAATATCCATAACCAACCTTGGAAACACCAAGTTGACAACGATCCCTCTAGACGACGCATTTGAGACCTTTAGCCTTGACTTCTCAGACGCCCATCCAGCTGAAGACGAATACGACGAGACCGCAGGCACAATTCGGTGGGAGAACCTCACTACTTTGGAACTTGGCCGAACCGTGGTGGTAACAGTCAGTTTCGTAGCGATGGCAGGCGACAACATGGTGACGCAAAGCGCACACGTCATCGACGCTGAGGATGAGTTCGGCAATTCAATCAGCGCCATACACATAAACAGAGAGTTGACGATCACCGGCACTCGCACTCTGACTGTAACCGCCTCACCCGAAGAAGCCACTGGCGGAAGCTTCAGTGTAGCTTGGACTGAGCATGGCATTCAAAGAGAAGGCACCTTTGTCACGCCGAAGATCATAACATGTGACCAATACACAACCGCGGCGGTTAGCTATCCACAGAGTCCAATCAACAGCGGAAGCGTAAGATATGTTTTCAGCAATTACTCGCCGTCTGCCACAGTGACCATGGACTCTGACAAAGCAGTTGCCATCAACTACCTGACAGAGTACGCGCTGACCTTTGAACAGATCGGCAGTGACGAACCCGTGTACATAACTGTCAACAGCGCACAACTGCCCGATGCTCTTCCTCAATCTCTCTGGGCAGGGAAAGGTTCAACCGTAGTCGTTAGCTACCCATCCATAGTTGTAGACAGCGCTGGCACAACAAGATACGTTTTGACAGGAGTATCTGGAAACACAACAGACACTTCAGTTACGGTTAACGCGCCTACAAGTGTCACAGGCTCCTACAAAATACAGTACCACTTAACTGTGACCACAGAGCCTGAGGCGCTCGACACCCCACGTTACAGTGGCTGGTATGACAGCGGAGCCTATGCAAACATAGAGGTAGACGGTCTTATCGGAGGAGACGGAGTATCAGCACGATACCGATTCGATCAGTGGACTGGCATAGGCATCATTAACATGGCGAGTCCATCAACTCAAATCATGATGGATGTACCTAAGACTGCCACAGCCCACTTTATCAAGCAATATTACATAACCGTAATCAGCCTCCATGATTCACCTACTCCTTCACAGTGGGTTGACAGCGGAGACAGTTTAACCGCCAGTATCACATCTCCAACTGAAACTATCCCAGCTCAAACACAATGGAAATGCGTGGGCTTAACAGTAGATGGCGAAATCAAACTAGGCACAGACTACACGTTTGAAAACATTCAAGATCCTCACATAATCGAATTCCAGTGGGTTCAGCAATTCTGGCTGCAAGTTGACACGACCCTAAATGAAGCCACCGTTCAGGGCACTGGCTGGTACGACATTGGCACTCTGGCCCACATTTCAGCAATAACGCCATACCAGCCTTCACAAACTCACAGATTTGTATTCGTATCTTGGACTTCAACAGGACCAAACGAAGCCCAAATCACTGACCCAACCCAGTCGAGTATCACTATCACCATGAACAACTATTACGCAGTTCAGGCGGACTGGCAAGAACAGTGGTATATCAACGTCGTAAGCCTTCATGATGATCCGACGCCGTCTCAATGGGTAAACGCCGCGGGCAATCTAGCCGTCAGTGTAACGAGCCCAGCAGACGATAACGGCGCAGGAACGAGGTATAGATGCGTCGGAAACAAGATCGATGACGGAACATTGTTCGAGGGCACAAGCTACACGTTCACTGATGTGCAGGCAGCTCACAAAATAGAATTCGACTGGATAACTCAATTCTATCTAACGACGGCAACGAACCTTGGAACAGTCAGCCCAGACAGCGGATGGTACGATGCTGATTCAATTGTTCCTATCGAGGCTACGGCTCCTGCAACAGTCGAGGGTGAAGGATACGTATGGCACGGATGGACAGGAACATACGAGGGTTCTTACAGCGGCTCCGAAAACCCAGCCACAATAACTGTAAGAAGCCCTATCACCGAGACTGCGTACTGGAAGATACAGCCTCTTGTGACCATAACGATCTTGAGCGATACCGTTGCGAAAGGCGACAGAATAGTTGTTCAAGGCGAAACTCAGCCCATCGAGCCCGGCGTTGAGATCTCAGTCACCTACACGTTACCAAACGGCACCCGCATTGAGCACAAAGTGTACACAGATGGTGAAGGAAACTTTCAAGACACACTGCTCATAGATGAGGGCTACATATACAACCTCTTCGCTGAAGACGGATTCTGGCAAGTCACCGCCGGTCGCAAAAGCGACACCAGCCACGAGGACGCTGAAGCCTCAACAGTGATGAGAATTCAAGCCCGTTCAGAATCGCAGATCCACCCGATTCTCATGGCCGGAGCAATCATAGCGATAGGATTAGTTGTCTACGCGCCACCCATCAAGAAGTTTAGAAACGGCAAAAATTGGCGACGGTTTTCAGTTGCGCTCAGCCTTATTGGACTTGCCTTGGGAGCCGCATCACTCGGGCTAGATTGGGTGTCAGTCGCTGGAACCGTGACCACAGCCAACGCGCCTTACGATGTGGGCATCCTGCTCTACCCATTCCAAAGTGGCTCAGTCTCAATAACCGACCTTCAATACACAGGCACCGAGATACCGTCAATGGTGAATCCAAGTTTGCAGAGTGTCAGAGGCAGCCCAGGTCCTATCCTTGCAATCTATCTGATCCCAATTGGATGTGCACTGGCTTTAACGAGTCTGTACAGACCCAAAAACACGCGGCAAAGAAAACTCAAAACATCAATTCTCATCATCTCGGGGCTACTCATGGTCACATCAGTAATTCACACTTTCGTGTTTGTGCAAGGTCAGGCTAGCCTAATTGAAGGCGCAGGCACAAGCTACGGCTTAGGAGCATACATAGCCGTCATCAGCGGCGCATTAACACTACTATCCGGACTCTTTACTATCAGAGAAAACCACAATAATTCAAGCAAAACAAAAACGTACTAACAGGCTCCTTAACCCCATTATTTTTTCACACTCTGTCTCAAGGAACACAGAAGCACGGGAATAGTAACAGTCCTTCTCAACGACGCAATCGCACACTTGAGAATCAAGAAGCGCAGAAAAGGCTTTCCACGCGGCAACCCATTCACCAAAGAACAGTAACACGTAGAATAAACAAATGTAAACAAGAGCATTTGGAGGATTTCTCCTTAATTCATCGAGACAACTCATAGATCAACTAGCGTAGAATCAAAGTTGTACGCAAGCTATAAAAATCGAATTAGAAGAAAGAATGAATGATGTGGCATGCAGAAAATAAAGCCCGCGGATTATAGACTTGTCTCCGAGCTTATGAGGAATGCGCGGATAAGTGACAGACAGCTAGCTAAGCGTCTAGGTGTGTCTCAACCTACAGTTTCAAGAAAGAGAGCTTTCCTTGAGAGGGAGTTGATTGATGGGTATTCGGCTATTCCTAGGTGGGAAAAACTCGGATATGAACTCTTTGCAATCACACTTTTCAAGGTAAAATCTGCTGTTGCAGCGAAAAAGGAGTACTCAGCTGTTAGGGAAAGGGGAATGGGGTGGTTAAAGAGCCAACCAAATGTCATTATGGCTGGTGCATGTCGAGGAATGGGTATGGATGCCTTCAATCTCTCATTTCACAAAAGCTACCCAGAATACGACGAGTGGTTTCGCCAACTCAGACTTGAACTGGGAGACATAATAGATGATGTTCAATCCGTACTCGTAAACCTTCGTGGAACAGAACTCTTGAAGCCCTTACATCTAAGATACCTAGCAGAAGCAAAGTAGGTTCAAGGACTAAATTAAGGAATATGTGCGCGCCATTAGGGCTAGTCGTTCCCTGTGTACTCTGTGTTGTCGATAGGCAGCAAGGCGGAAAATAAAACTAGAAAAGATTGGGTTTTCACTTTCCTCTGTGTCTTGGGTAGAATTCGTAGTCTGCAATGGTAATCGGGTGTCGCGCATTTTTGACGCATACTATACGCAAAGACGTTACCAAAAACCCTAAAACGAGTACTAGGAGAGAAGCGTTACTAAGATTGTTCAAAAGCAGGGCCAATAGATGGACATAGACAAGTTACGTGAGAAGTTTCCCATAACTCGAAAAAAGATATTTCTAAACCACTCCGCCTATTCCCCCCTTCCTCAACCGGTCGCAGACGCAATGAGGCAATACAACGAAGACCTTTGCAACTATGAGATCGACGAGTCCAAATACAGCTTTGGACAGGAACTCTTTGCCAGATTGGTTGGCGCCGAGAAGAATGAAATAGCTCTGGTCCAGAACACTTCCACGGGGCTAAACATTGTTGCGAACATGATTAAGTATCCGAAGGGCTCCAACATCGTCACAACAGACATGGAGTACCCTTCAGTGGTCTATCCTTGGCTCAAGCCCAGTCTAGGTGTACAGGTGCGATACGTCAAGAGTGTTGACGGTAAGGTACTTGCTGAAGATGTGGACAAAGCAGTAGACGACAGAACTGTGGCAGTTGCTGTCAGCCATGCGGAATATGTGAATGGTTTCATGCACGACTTAAGAGCTCTGGCTGACATCGCTCACAAGCATGGTGCGTTTCTGGTCGTGGATGCCATTCAATCGTTGGGTGCAATGCCTGTGGACATCAGACGAAGCAACGTGGACTTTCTAACCGCAAGCTGCTACAAATGGATGCTGGGTCCGGCTGGGGCAGGATATCTATATGTTCGCAAGGATCTCATAGAACAATTTGAGCCGCCATTCATTGGCTGGGCAAGCGTAAAACCCGAGGTGTTCGAAACAACGGAGTTTTGGGACATCTGGAAACTGCAACTTTCTGATACGGCTAGCCGCTTTGAAGTAGGCTCTCCCAGCTTCATAAGCTTCGTAGGCGCAGCCGCTGCAATTCAGCTTCTTCTAGATGTAGGCATCGAAAATATTCAAAGGCGTATCCTTAGCCTGACGCGGACGTTGATGGATTCGGTGAATGATTTAGGATATCACCTCACCACACCGGATGATGAAAAGACCCGTTCAGGCATAGTTCACTTCCTTGTCGACAGAGCACAAGACAAGGCAGAAAAACTTGGAAATAAGGGAATTATAGTCTCAGCACGTTCAAACGGGCTGCGCGTGGCACCACATTTCTACAACACCGAAGGAGATGTGAAACAACTAATCAAGGAACTTCAAACCAGTTAGATGATACAAATCACTATGCTCGTGTGAAACCCGCTATGTGCAAGAATTAAGTTCATGTGGCGCTTACTATGTTTGTGCGTTTCACGTCACGTATAAGGTGAAAAAAAATGAACGCAAGTTCTAGGAAGTGGAGCAGAATCACGATTGTAATCGGCGTTATCATGGTTTTGTCAGCGCTGTTTTTCCTAGCTTGGAACTCATACCTAATCGTGTTCACAAATTCGCTTCAGGTCTCGGAATTCGATATTCAGGAAGGAGATTACAGTGCAGATGTTCTCGACGGCGGCAGGAATGTGGCTGGTTTTTTCGTTTGGTTTCCACGCCTTGTCTATAATGGTCTAACAGAAATTCCAGCAATAATTTCAATATGGCATGAACAGGGCACCACACTGAAGTCGCTAAAGCTTGTTTTCTCTTCAGATGAATTCCTATCCGTAGCTTTGAATGTACCAGAGGGATATCCTTGGCCAAACTTGGAATTTCACCGTACAAGTGACAGCAAGAGCGTATTGCTCTATGTAGCCGATCTGGGCTTTCAGGGAACAGGTACAGTTACGCTGGAATTCTTTGTCGAAATGCAATCCAACAGACAAAGAATGGATCTCAACGTTTACTTTCAGATCACCATGCAAAAAGAAGCTCCCCTGACATTTTCCAGAGACGTCGCAGAAGCTCAGGTAGACACTCAAACGCTTCGAGCCTAATGCGCAAAGCGAGCGCCTCATTGAATATGAATACCACGCATGAACAAGTAATCTGAAACCATTTTCCGTTTTTGTGTGCGCATTGAATTTTCATCTAACCAACCATGAAAAGATCATAGAGACCACGTTAGGTTTGCGCTATTTCCTGTTTTTTCCAGTCGAGGTAGAGCTTTGCGTAGACTGCCATGGGACCATAATGCTTCTCACACGGGAATTTTTGGCATTCTCCGCAGAAGCTTGCCTCTGTCTCGACGCATTTGATGTACGGGCATTTGTGCTCCTCTGTAGAGCATCCTTTGCAGCTTTTCATAATATAGAGCTTGCAGGCACCACAGTAGATGCCGCATTTACCAACGAGGTCTTCTCCAAGCTTCAAATTTAGTCCTCAAGCAAAATAAGGTTCCTAAGCTTTATTACGGTATTCACCATTTTGCTTTTAACGTCTAGAGACACCCGTAGTCTTGTTGTAGGATTGATTTTCTATCCCGAAAACAGGCGCCGCGTTGGCATTTACAGCATTTGGAATACTGATGATCATTGGAATCGTGATTTCAGTAATCAGAGTTTGGCTACGCCGCTAATAGGCGCACGCAGATTCGCTTACTTGACAAACTTCATGGGGTGTCTCTTAAATCTCTTCTTGCAAGTCACACTGCAAAAATAATATGTCTCACCGTCATATGTAATCTTAAACTTCGCCGTCTTGTCGTCCATTATAGCGCCGCAAACAGGATCTCTATGCATAATATCGCACTTAACCACCTCTAGCAATGTTCACTCAGCCTATTATCATTAGCGGTCAAAAAGACAACTACGATTACGGTCGTTTTTGGTGCAAGCACTGTTGACATATTATAAATACTTAGTCGAGTGATAACAATCGACGACGTGAAAAGAATGAAGACGCAAAGCCTAACCGATAAACAAAGTGTTGAACTCTGCGACACCGTGGGAAAAATGCTAGCAATCGAACTTGAATCAGAAACCGTAAAAAACAAGGTCAAGAAACTCGTCTCTGACTACATTAAGAAGAACAAAATAGACATAGAAGCAAAGAAGCTACTCGATAAACTGCATTGGCACGTACAGGTACTGCTCAAGAAATAACTCTAAGAAACAATCACCCCCTTTTTTCCAAATTACAGTGCCCAGCCTATGGCTGGACAGTGAAATTACCCCCACGGAGAAAAACGACATAATAGATCACGTTATGCTCCACGCCAAGAACCATCACTCTGAAATAATGAACATGAAAAAAACCAAACATCACGTGAATGATAAAAGACGCACAACCACTCCATTTAACCTCGAAATGCGACGTACCGAACATTTATAATACATCGTTCATAAGATTTGGAGAAAACAATAGGACTGATCAACCGTGGCTAATGTTGAGATGACATGGGATCTTTCACAACTCGTCCAAAACACCGATCCAAAACTAATCCAGAAAACTTTGGATTCAATGGTGGCTGAAGCCAGGAAACTCCACGAACAGTATCATGGCAAGATAGGTAACCTTGACGCCGAAGGCGTCTTAGATCTTTTAGAACTGCGCGACACGCTTACACTCAAGTTCGAAGGCGCTGTCAACTACTGTTATCTCATGTACTCCGCAGATTCCACAGACGAAGTTGCCGCGCAGCTTAACGATGCCTCACGCCGAGCAATGATGAACGTCAACCAAACCTTAGCCTTCATAAACATCGAGTTAGGCAAGCTTCTGGCTGCCACACCATTGCTAGTAGGTGACTCGGTCCTAGCCGAATATAAGCACTATCTGGAACGCATACTTAGAAAAGTCCCACACATGCTCTCTGAAACAGAAGAGCAACTAACAATCATGAAAGACAAAAACGGCATCAGCGCCTGGGAACTCCTCCAAAACGACTGGCTCTCCACGCGAATGTTCACAATAGAAATCAACGGCAAACAGCAAACCCTACCTTACGGACGAATGGTAGGCCTATACCAAAGCCCAGACCGCGACCTGAGAAAAAGAGCCTACAAAACGGTCTACGAAGGCCTCGGCAGAGACGACATCCTCTGGGCCAGCGCAATCCGCGCTGTCTGCGAAGACCACACCCAAATGTGCCAAATGCGAAAATGGCCAGCCCCGATTACACAGAGCCTCATCGACAATGATGTAGACCAACAAACCATCGACAGCCTCATGAAAACCATCGAAAAAAACGCCAGCCTCTACCAACGATACCTCAAACTGAAAGCCAAACTCATGGACCTACCCAAACTCGCCAACTACGACCTCACAGCGCCACTACCCAAAACCCCGGAAACAAACTACACATGGGCTGAAACCCGCAAGAAAATAACAGCAGCTTACAGAGAATTCGACGAACAAATCGCAAACTGGACAGAAGAAATGTACGAAAAACGGCACTTGGACGGAGAAGTCCGCCAAGGCAAAACCGCAGGAGCCTTCTGCAACTCATGGCTGGCAGGCCAAAGCGCCTACATCCTACAAAGCTTCAACGAAAAAATCAGCGACGTCTACACACAGGCACACGAGCTCGGCCACGCTATCCACGCCTATCTAGCTTCAAGAGCACAGAAACCAAGCAACTGCGAAATGGGCAGCTGCATAGCCGAAACAGGAAGCATCTTCGGCGAACTACTCCTAACCGAGCACCTGCTCAAAGAAGCCAGAACAAAAGAGGAAAAACAGGCAATTCTAGCAGTGGTCCTAGACGAATTCGGCACCTCAGCCTTCCAAGTCTCAGCACGCGTCTTCCTAGAACAAGCACTCTACGACGCAATAACGCAGGGCCAATTCCTAGAGAGCGAAACCATCGCCAAACTCTGGGTCAAAGCCCGCAGCCGAATCAGCGGCAACTCCGTAGAATGGCTCGACGTAATGAAATGGGAATGGACCAAAACACCGCACTATTACATCGCAAACTACCGTTTCTACAACTACCCGTATGTGTTCGCACAACTCTTCGTCTACGCCTTGTACAGGCTCTATAAAGAAGAAGGAAAAGCCTTTGCACCAAAATTTAAAGCGCTGTTGGCAGCAGGCTCAAGCAAGTCCCCACGTGAACTCGCCGCAGAACTGGGATACGACATTACCAAAGAAGAATTCTGGCAAAAAGGCATGAAACAAGCAGAAGAATTCATCAACCTGCTCGAAAAAACACTGTAACCGGCACAGCAGTTATTTGCCCATCATACCTTTCCAACTGTCCAAGGCTTGCCTCGTATAAATCCCCTTTTCATAATGCGTGCGGCAGGGGAACTCGCCACACTGAAAACAACACTTAACACCCTTCTGAGACGCGCATGAAAACAGAGCACAGTCCTTCGAGCGCGGATCCATCGAACAGCCTGGGCATTTCAGACCAAACACGGGACAAGATCCACAGTAGATTCCACAAACTGCAATCAATTTCGGTTCAAACTCAGACAGGCATCTTTCCCTCCTTTACAGCCTACAACGAACCCCTTAATATTCCGTCTCTTTGCCCAGATTGCTCAATAACTAGTTGTTATCTTCTGCTCGTTTCAGCACGCATTAGTTTCTCACTTCCTTCAATAATAGTATTAGTAATATGAATTCCTCTACCTATCCCTTTATAAGAGCCGACACACGTCAGTATGTGAAAAGTTTTCTCTTATCCAGTAGGTCTGTCCTACCGAATAATTGAACCCTTTTCCAATTAATCAAACAGAGGTGAAAATAATATTGTGCAGTCTGAGAGCCGGCATAGTCACAAACTGTCGCAGATGCAAATCATCCACGCGAGTTCATTGCACGCTGAGAAAGAAAAACAGAACAAAAATGTACACAGCCAACAGAAAACGAGAGGGAACAAAAAATGGTTAACATAGGTGACCACGTCAAATGCCCACAATGCGGAGCAATTAGCCGCGTTGTCTGGGTTTCGCCAGATGAAAAGCAAGCAGGAATTCAATGTCCACGCAGCCACAGCCAGATAAGTCGCGGTGAATCACAATTCGGTTCAACCGCGCGTCCACAAATAAGGCCGCAGAGGAACATGGTTTTCCTTATGGAAACTGAGTCTATCGCAACAACTACCTCTGCTCGAAGGTGGTAGGAAATTGGGCAAAAGGAAAGTCATCAGCGAGGAGGATTTCGGAAAGATGCAGTTGCCGGTTGCTAACGACGTCTTAGGCATAGCCATCAGACTGCTGGGCTTCGATCGAGTCATGGTGAAGTGCCAAGACGGCCATGAACGTCTCTGCAGAATCAGGGGAAAGCTGAAGAGAAGAGTCTGGGTTCGAGTCGGAGACATAGTTCTAGTTTCTCCTTGGGACTTCCAATCCGATGTCCGAGGCGACATCTGCGCCAGATACAGAAGAAACCAGACAGCATGGCTACGGAACCAAGGCTACCTCACAATTCAAGAATAGCTCAAGCGAAGATTCATAAATTGCCTTATTCATGCAAAAATCATCGTCTCAACCCAAGAAACCTTTTTATACTATGGCATTGTTTATGTCGTGTTTGTCACGAGATTCATGCTGATTAAAGAAGTTCTCAAGACTTCTTTTGACCATGTTAACTTTGTGATAAAGGAGGAAAAAACATGCAGTTAATGCAACGATTTGAGGACTTACCCCTTAGTCCAGAAATCTTAAGGGGAATAAGAGAACTCGAGTTCGAAGAACTCTTCCCGATACAGGCACAGGCAATTATGCCTCTGCTAGAAGGAAGAGACGTAATCGGGCAAGCGCAGACAGGAACCGGAAAAACCGCTGCCTTCGGCGTCCCCATGCTTGAGCGGCTACGACGCGGCGACAGATACGTTCAAGGTCTGGTTTTAGTGCCGACCCGCGAACTCGCATTGCAGGTAGCCGATCACATCAACCACTTCGGCAAATACACGCCGTTTAGGGCGTTAGCCATCTACGGAGGCGAATCAATTCAGAAACAGATATTCGGCCTGCAACGAGGCGTCCAAATAGTTGTGGGCACACCGGGTCGAGTAATAGACCACCTGAAACGCGGAACACTCAGACTGAACACAGTGAAGATTGCCGTTCTAGACGAAGCCGACAGAATGCTTGACATGGGCTTCAGAGACGACATCGACTACATACTAGCCAAAGTGCCCAAAGACCGACAGTTAAGCCTCTTCTCCGCCACAATTGACCACTCAACAATGGAGATCTCGTACAGATACATGAAGAACCCAGAAAAAATCCTAGTAAGCAAAGACGAGATCGCCCTTCCACAGATCACTCAACTCTACACAATTGTGAATCCACGAAACAAATTTGATGTTTTATGCAGGCTAATAGACAGAGAAAACATCAAGCGAGCCATAGTGTTCTGCAGAACCAGACACGGCACAGCCAAACTCAGCAACAACCTGCGCTACAACGGCTACGACGCGGAAGCCATACACGCCGACCTAAGTCAAATCCAAAGAGAAGCAATAGTCAAAGCGTTCAGACACCACCGAATCCAGTTGCTGGTAGCCACAGACGTTGCAGCAAGGGGCCTAGACATCGAAGGCGTTACACACATCATAAACTACGACGTTCCCTTTGACGCGTTGATGTACTTCCACAGAATAGGCCGAACAGCCAGAGTGGGAAGAGAGGGCACCGCCATAACACTGGTGGCATATGGTGAACTTACGGAACTCGAGAGGATACAAGCACTAACAAAGACAAAAATCGAAGAAGTCGAATTCGAGTAGGACTCACATATCAACTGTGAACACAAGCTTCTCACGTGTTTAATAAGCAGGTCAAGTACAATATGTAAAGCAGCTCCCTTGCTGCTTGCACATGCTGCAACCAAAAAAGAATTGAGACTGATTGGATGAGAAACAAGACCTCGAATGCTGACTATCTCTACTTTCTCTCAGTCAAACACGAAGTCGGCTTTGACAGACTATATAAGGGACTACTTAATGCACGGGAAAACGACGAGGTCTCCTGCGGAAAGCTAACCATTGAGTGCCGCCTAAAATCAAACGACCGCGACGTCTTTCTCATAACAAAAGGCCATCAGGTAGTTGCACAGTTTTCACTTCCCAAGTTTTTTCTAGACAAACTAGATCCCATCGAAATTTCAAAGTGTGCCTACTTGATGAGGAAAGTAACGGTTAGAAACGCTGAAGAAAGTCCCAGAAACATCAGAGATCTACGCTGCGGCATGAAGCGCGTAAACGTTAGGGGCAGAGTTCTCGCTGTTCCGAAAGCCACTCTGGTATTCACCCACTTTGGCGAGTATGCCCGCGTCACCAACGCCCTAATCGCAGATGAAACCGGAGCCATCAAACTGTGCCTATGGAACGAAAAAGTCAACGCCGTTTCAGTCGACTCTGTCATCCAGATTGAAAACGCAAGTGTCACAAAGTTTCACGGTGAAAAGCAGTTGAGGCTTGGAAAAACTGGAAGATTACACGTAGTTGAAGACAGTGGCCTCCCTTCATTGAGGCAGACACCGAGAGCGGTTACCTGATAAGCGCACTACCCTCTTGAAGCAGTCTTCTAACCAAAGCAAAGCAAACAGCTGGAACAATGAATTTTTCTGCTGTGCTTATAAGCCGGGTCTGAAGTCCTAGTTTGGAGGTGAGTAACGCATTGTATGAAGAACTAGCCAAAACAGTTGTCAAAGACGCATTGAAAATCGACTCAAATGACGTTGTCACGATCACGACTTGGGATCACACCATTGATGCCGCTAACGCTATGGTGGTTGAATGCTTTAGACAAGGTGCAGATGCAATTATGAATCTTTGGACCGACAAGTACTACTATGGGCTGCTTAGGGAGCTGTCTGAAGAGAGTCTGCAAGAGTGCTCAAAGATATGCGAAGCCTTCACTGAAACAGAGACTGCGACAATCAACATGTTTGGCCCGAAGAACCCAGAAGGTTTGAAGACGGTATCTCCTTCAAAGGTCAACGCTTGGGCTCAGGGAGAGAGAAAGTCACACTATCCGAGAAACATGGAGAGAAAGATCAGAAATGTTAGTCTTCCTTTGGCATTACTGACTCCTCAAAGAGCCAAGGTCTATGGCTTCAATTTTGCAAACTGGAAAAAGACGATGGACACAGCACTAACAATGGATCTGAAACAGATCGCGAAGATTGGACGTCACGTTGCTGCGATACTTGATGGAGCTCACTCGGTTCACTTAAAAGCGCCAAATGGAACGAATCTGACCTTCGAGCTAAACAGAAGACCAGTCCACATCGACGATGGCATAATCGACAAGCAAGACATAGAACAGAAATCTCTTGACGCGCAGTTACCAGCCGGATCCGTATTAACGACAATAGTTGAGACAAGTGGAAACGGGAAAGTCATCTTCGACCGAGCGCTTCAGCAAATGGGTCTAAACATACCGGGCATCA
>Ga0315310_10001554_pt1 | contig 14602 bp, 15 predicted proteins | sample TDP5_MG_FD_203630 | JGI IMG/M metagenome (GOLD analysis project Ga0315310, IMG submission 203630) | Freshwater sediment microbial communities from Lake Towuti, South Sulawesi, Indonesia - TDP5 | ecosystem: Environmental > Aquatic > Freshwater > Lake > Sediment | place: Indonesia: South Sulawesi... | reverse complement strand
GGTCGCCTTTGGGAAGCCCGGTTACCATCTGCCATGGAGGTAAAGGGGATAGGACCTAAAAGAGCGAGACGACTGAGGGAGACCTTAGGGATCCACACGCTTACGGATCTAACTAAAGCATCACCAACCGACGTAGCGAGGGCGTTGAGAGTCACTACAAAAACAGCCGAAAAGTGGGTTAAAGAGGCGAAGAGAATTGAAGCAGAGATGTAGCACCTTCTACACGTTTGGGTGATCGCTGTGGGTCGAGTTTTTGTTTGTCCTGATTTTCTTTCTTGGCAGCTTCGCTCAGGTTACGGTGACCTAGTCTCTCATTTCTATCTTTCTCCCTGGTGGCTCTGGGAGAAGCACCTGAAAGAGGGAGGAGATCTAACCCGTTTCCCCAGGCAACTTGTACAGGTTGTTAGGCGGGGTGGTGTTAAGCAAGCTTTCGGGATCCCGAGTCGAGTTTGCTACATCGGTGGATGTGACAGATATATTTTCAGGAACCCCATTCAGACCGCTGTCGAAAACGTCATTCTAGGTGCGGACGTGGTTTGCTGTCAGGATGTTAGCCTCGAAGAGAAAGACACGGAGGAAAAGGTTATCGAGAAGCTGGCTTGGTCGAGGGCCTCGATTGACGCGGTCAGCGAGTACTTAAGAGAGAAATATCCTAGGATCAAGGTTTTGGGGATAGCGCACGGTTATCTCGTAGAGGGGGACCCGAAGGGCTCGTTGGAGACATACTTGAGGGAGGCGGAGTACATCGCGCCTATGGTGGATTGGGTTGGCGTCCCAACGGCTCCGCTGACCATGAAGAAAAGTTACGAGTTTATAAACCAGTTAATAAGGGAAGTAGCAGATACTACACGAAAAGATACGATTCAGTTGATGGGAGGCCAAGCAATTCCGCTTCTGCCGATCGCCGCCAAAATTGCAAAGGAGAAGGATGTCACGTTGATACTGGAGGCCGACACGATTGGAACCTACAGCCGAAGAAGAAGGGTCCTCACCTACGACAAAGGAGAGTTGAGGTTTGCTCCGGTCTACCAGATGAAAAACGTGAAACTTGATTCGGTGAAGGAGATCTTCAAATTCAACCTACAAGCGTACAAGGACGCCCTGAGAAGTTTGATGGACGCCATATAATCTGGGAGCTATCATAATCAACGTAGGAAATGCAGTAAAACGTAAGAAACGTAGGAAATGGTTTAAGCTACATTCCAATTATGCTGTGCATAAGTGTTAACGACTATGTTATAATGGTATGTTATATAGGAATCTGTAATAGGGATGTATAGCAGAAGTTTTTTAAGATGAATGTTTACTAATTTATTAACATGAAGAAACGAAGCTACTATGTTCTACGATCCATACGCCACAAGAAAGCAATGTTTGTTCAACATCTTGGCGGCAAGTGCTCGAAATGTGGATACGCAAAGAACCTTGCAGCTCTCGATTTCCATCATCCTAATGGTAAACAACCAGGTTGCGAGAATTGGCGCTCTCCAAGATTCAATGTCGATGAATGTATCTTGTTATGCGCTAACTGTCATAGAGAAGAAGAAAATCCTGGGTTGAGTGATTTTCAAGATGACATTGACCTTGAGAAAAGTAGGCAAATATTGAAGGGTTTAACAAAAGATGTATAGCATCATCTTTCGAGACGTAATATTATGGCACCAGCCAAGATAAACACAGCACCAAAGCATAGGCATCCAATTTTTTCCTCTATCAATGGATTGGATGAGCCAATGATTAACGATAGGACTGCAACAGCGACAAAGAAGACGCCGAAAAATATTCCTATGAACTCCATTAATTGACCGAAACCTGTCATCGCACCACTACGCTAAGGCATAAATTTCTTTCTCGAAGATCTTGTCGTATACCCTGGCGAAAGTGGTGATTAGCAGGCCTACGGTTATCCACCATCCCTGCACCCACGCGGTTGGCACATCTAAGATCGGATGCAGAACCGTTCCAGTGGGGTATGTCCACATTCCTAATTGGTGGCTGCCTACGTACTCCATGACTGTTCCAAGGGTGCCCGCAACGAGCACGTCACATAAAAGCCTTCCAGTAAGGGTTTCAAAACCGAGATATGTTCGTAAAAGGTTGCTGATGAGGATGAATCCTGCTACGACCACACCCCAAAGGATCAGAATTGCTAGGGGAACATCGTAAATCCAAATGGTAAAGCCTTTATAAAGGAAGAGTGGAGAGGCTGAGAACTCCCAATAGAGTCCCCAGAGAAAACCGATGATGAACTCCCCTAGAAGAAGCGTTTTAAAACGCTTTCCAAGGTACATAACAAGCAGAAAGGCAAGAACTGATATGATCTCCCAGATCAACTTGCGCCCCCAACACACCTTCCAAAACTATTTGGTTATATAACCGTAAAGAGTTGCCATTAGCGCTGAGAGGCCGGGGACGAGGAAGAAAGTTAGGAGTGTGGTGGTGTTGTGTAGGCTCTCCCATTCTAGGCCCGTCCAGGTGGGGTTGACGTTGTAGAGGTGGAGGATGACGCCTAATCTTATGACGTTGATGATGAGGGCGAAGATGAGGATGAGGAAAAACGCGACGACGAGGGTTGAGGGAGACGGGTTTTTTCCTCTGATCATGAGCAGGATGCTGAAGACGCAGAGGACTGCACAGAGACTAACCATAACTTGAATCACGAGGGATGTGCAGCTGACCAAGACGACGACATGCCTGTCCCCTGCAACGGTGAACGTTGAGTCTTCCAGCGCCACGTTGGAACCCAAGCTCTCTGCTACACCACGGGCATACTCGGCGTAGAGACGCGTTAGCTCGTGTTCCCACACGTAGAAGCCGACGATCCAACCTGGCAACCGTATTATGATGATGTAAAAGAGTAAGAGGACACACAGGATCGCTGAGAGTTTCCTTATCACTTAACTTCCCCCCAGCAGATAACAGTACATGATGAGGGCTACGATTCCTAGGGTGCTTACGAGTGACGAGAAATCAGACCAAATGAGTAGGGCTTCTAAAATTCCAGCGATGAGCAGGGCAATGGCGGAGTGAAAAAGCAGCCATGCAGATGAAAGAACAGTTTCTCCGATGGTTGTGGCTTTGCCGAAGAGTCTTAAGAGGATCCACTTTGGATAAAGCAACCCGCTGGTCACAGCTAAGATGAATGCCCAGAGTTCCAGCAATCCGAAGGTGAACATGATCTGCGGCCACCCCGGTCCAGTTAAGCCCATGACGGCTCCGAAGGTGGAGCCAACCGACAGAACCGCTATGGACATGAGAAGAGTTGGAACAAAGACGATGAGGAGTCCGCTGATGAGGGAGAGGATAGCCAACTGGATGTTGTTCATAAAGATCTCATGGCAGATGGATCCCGGGTCTTCGGGCAACGCTATTTCTCTGGCTTGCTCAAGAACCTGCTGTTGAAGTTCAATGTTGGCGGCGCCGATGGATATGCCCGCGAAGATGAGGATTAGGGCTAAGGTTAAGATGTCTAGGTTGTGTGTCAAGATCTCCCTGAGTTGGTCGAACATCACCACTTCCTCCCGGCTAGTGTCCACGCCGTGCCGTAGCTCAGCCACATCATGGTTGAGATCGTGTCGTGTAGAGTCGTCCAGGCTTCAACAGGGTTTGTTGGTGGAGGCGAAAGGGAGAAATACGCGAAGAGGACGGCGGTGATTCTGAGGATGTTGTAGAAGATGCCGCTTAAGAAGATGGTTATGAACATGGCGCTCGTCATTTTCATGGTGGGAAATTCTTGGTGGGTGATGATGTGGGCGATCACGAAGGCTACGGTTGTAACTAGGGCTGCGATGGCAACAAGCTCGGCTTGGAGACACGAGTCTGAAACCCTAGCCTGAAGGTTTCCGAGGTGAAAAGTGTCTCCTTCCAAGGCCACGCTGGCGCCGATGTTGGAGAGGATCAGGTTAGAGATGGATGCCACCCAAAAACGTGAATGGGGAAGAATAATCATCTGAACAACCGCACACGCTAAGAGGAACAGGGCAAAAACCACGAGGAAAGTTGAAAGATCGTTCTTCTTCAATTTTAACTACCTCTCTTTGATTCTCCACGCTCCAATTAATATTACAACTGCCACTAAGAGTATTCTCAGCTGATCGTAGGTTACTCGCACCTCCACTATAGGAATTGTTATTTCCTCAGGCGGTTTAGGTAGGGAGGGAGGTGCTGGTGCTGATATTGGAGGAGCGTAAGGGGGAGCCCCCGTTGGTTTTGGGGTTGGGGTGGGTGTAGGTGTCGGCTCCGGCGGAGTCGGAGTTGGCTCAGGTGGAGGTGGAGGCTGATTTGGCGCCGTGGATGTAAAGCACACTTGAAGTATAATGACGCTTCCGAAGTTGACTTGGGCCTTAAGTAGGTCGGTGACGGTGTCGTATTTCCAGCTGTTGGGGTATAAGGACGTGGTTGTGACTGAGAGTTCGGTTCCGTTACGTAGGACTTGGTAGGGGCTTGTGTCGCTGGTGATGGTGACATCTTTGATGCCCGTGCTGTTGTGGGTGAGGGTGAGTGTTCCATCTTCGTAGCTGTAGATGCCCTCGGTGACGTTTGCAAGGGTTTCCACAATGTACGGTGTTATCTTGGTTACGGGTATGCTCTGGTTCTGGGTTTTGGCGGTGATGCCGTACGTGGCGTCTTGAACTCCGTATGCGGGTTGTCCCCAAGCGAAGTCTCCGAGGGGAAGCAGATCGTAGTAGGGTGTCCATCCTTGGCTGTCCGTAGTCTTTTGGAGGCCAAGCCAACTGATAGTTCCGTCCTGCACTGGATTTCCGTTGTAAGCGTATATGAGGCGGACTTTGAGTCTTCGATTAACCATGTCCACTGTATATTGTGAGACGTTGAGACCGTCCCAGATGACCGTCTGGGATTGCCCGTTCTGATTAACATTTGTTACACCCCGAGAGTTACCCCAAGCAGCGACATTGTTGTAGGTGAGGGATTGAGCCGTTGACTTGGATTGTGTTATACGCCAGACTCCGCTTCCCTGATGGGCGGCTGAGATTCCGTTTATGGTCACGGATCCATCGATCACTGGGGCGAGGTCGCTTTCATACTTGAGTGTCACGTCGATGTTCACGTTGACCTTGACGTTCACGTGGTCGTCCACAACCGAGTAGCCCATGACCTTTATGTACTCCTCGACTACGGTTATGGTGTCTGATATCCCCGGAACATCGGAGTCTGGGTAGTCGGCGTCAGCCATGTCGAGGAAGGGGTGATAAGTGTATTGTCCCACTGTTGCTGGTGAAGTGACGCTGCAACTGAAAGCGCCGTTGACTATGGTTGTGTCTTGTCCAACATTCACGTGGGTTGAATTGTGGATGACTACTTTCGTGAACTCCGCATCTGGTGGATAGCTTGAAGAGGCGGTACTTGATCCTGGATCGTTCACGTAATATACGGTTCCAGAAAAGGTTACAGGTGAGTTGGGGTTCACGTATTCCTCTGGTATAGAGGCAAAGCCGGATATGGTTAGTGTCACAACCACATCGACATAATTACTCTGAATGATGTCGGTGTCCGATTCTGGTTCATCGTCCACAACATACAATTCTATCTCTAAATCGGATTCTTCTATAGAGTCCCACTGAGGCTTAAACTTCCATGTGACCGTAATCGTGTTTCCGCTTTCTGTTGCGGATGAGCCTGAGGTATCTAAGTCCCACTTGTCAGAACCCGATTCGCAGGTGAACGTATCTGTATCTTCATCATACCTGAAAATAGCCCGAGTTGTTGCTCCTTGCTTCAGCCTAAACTCGCAATAGTCTATGTCGGCAAAGCCGTCGAGATCAGAATGCATGGAAGAACCAGTGTACCATCTTTTCTGAGCGTACAAGTTGTTGCCGTCGTTCATGTTAGTTATCGAACCAGAATCATTGGTCGGAGGATTGTTGAATTGTTCTTCGCTTCCCCAACTTCCGTGAGCAGGTTCTGGATCAACGTATTTGCGTACCACAACATCTTTAAAGTAAACTTTTGAGGACACTGAGTAGATGAAGTTCTCAATCAATACTCCCCAAGTTCCGCTCGCATCGTTACTCGTTCCACTTGTTTCTAAGTCTTCGTGTTCACACCACACCCAATAAGATGTCCCGTAAGCGTGTCCTTTAACCTGATACCAAGTGCCAGTGCTGAGGTAGTTGGTTTCCGCTGTCGAGGAAACAGTAGATATAGATGTGCTTGGAGGTGTAGGCTCCTTTTTAATCGCAACTTGTTTAACAGCACCGTCAGTAGAACAAACTTTTTGTAACCACCAACAATAAGAAGATGAATATCTTGCCAGAACCCCGAACTGCTGGTTCCTGGTAGAGGTTATTTTTCCCTTCATCCAAACCTCGAAAGAGCCACCACTAACGCCTGAAATTTCAAGACCTACGGCATCGTTAGCTGTAAAAGTAACATCGTATTTATCGTTCACTGAGTCGTAAGAAAGGCTTGCGCTCATAGCCGGGTTATATAAGTTCCTCAAGGTGTAGGAAGAACTTTTATCAGTTGAGGCATTGTCGAAGAAAATAAAGGTATTCTCTCCGTTGCTCGTTGTTGTTGCATCACTTTTACCATAATAAACGTAGATTGTTTGATCCTCAGAACTTAAGTCATCCTTAACTTCGACCCAAAAGATAGCATATTCACTATCAACTTTTTCTTCTATCCAATAGTCGAGTTCGGTGGTTCCATCATCGTCGGTAAACCTCACGTCTCCAAAATCTGTCCTACAGTGTTCTGAAAGACTGACGGCACCTTCTTCGGTCCCCAACCAGCCTATATAAGAGGATACAGAAGTATAGTAGCTAATCGGGTAATATGTAATGGAGCCGACGGTTGCATGGGTGCCTAACTTAGGATGAAGATGAGCAATAATACCAGCCAAGTTCGAGTATAGTTGGGTTAGATTAGATCCATTAATATCCACTTGATATATGTTGTATTGCTTATCTGAGTTACGCTGTAGAAATATCACAACCTTGGAACGAGGCGAGTCCCAGTAACTTGGAACCCCAGAAATTTGGGAGGGAAAAGGAAGGTTAAGAGTGTAATCACTCCATGAACCACCCTCTGCACTGAGTACAAACATGTGGTATTTGGAGTCGGTAGCAACTGGAGCCAAAGCCGCTAGTTTTGAGCTAGCATTAATCATTATTCCTATGTGATTATAAGTTGTTGTTTGAGTAGTGTAATCTAAATCTACTGTCCAAGTAGTTAAATCCGTGCTCCTTATTATCTTCCATCTGCTGTTGGAAGTGGCTCTTAGCATAGCATACCAAGTGCTACCGAACTTGGTGATGGAAATCCATTCATAATTGCTTGTATCTTCGTAGATACGACTCCAAGTGCCAGTTTCAGTCCATGTGCTGAAAGGAATTACCCATAACCCACCGCCATTCGGCCAGTTTGAGCCCGTGGTTAGTCCACCGATTGCTCTCTCTCCCACGACAATGTGAGTTCCGTTGGTTGCTATGCCGATGAACTCGTTACAGTCGCCTGTGTTGGGGTGTCTAGTAACAGTTGCATCGTCAGAGCTGATCCTTGCTATGCATGCACGGAGTATGTCACCAGCGTCTCTTTCCTCTCCGCCTGTCCAAACGTATGAGCCCAAAGGAAAACCTTGCCAAGCTGCAAGGCGATTTCCAGTGTAAAAGGTGGTTATGCTTCCAGTACTCAAGTTCACTTTTTTAAGATGACCCAAATAACTATTCTGATAAGTAAGCCCGAAATACAATTCACCGTTTCTAACACCATAAATGCCCAGTTCTGGTTCATTCGATGCAGCTTGAACCAATAGTCCTTGAGATACGATAAAATCAGTCCTAATCCTGACCTGATAGCTTGTTCCAGCCCCAGTCGCATTTTGAATCGTGTGGTTCTTGCGGTATTGCCAGCCAGAAAGCCAATCAGGGTCGGGACTGGCGTGTGCCGCTGGTATGAGAGAGGACGAGAGAGAAGGGGATAGAAAAGAGGTGATCTGAAAATCAGAGAAGAGAACATTAAGTATTAGAAGGTTAAACAGAACGGCTAGGCAGAACTTCCTCAGCATAGTTCTACCTTTCAACTTACTCAAACCCTTCTTTGTTATTATTAATGATTCAATCCATTTTTAAGTTTGTTTATTAAAAAATGGGACCTTATGTTCAGTAGTAGGTTCTACCGGGTTTTTTCAGTTTACCTCCTTTTGATTTTAGTTTTTCCCTTAAGCACAAGCACGGCAATGCCTAGGAAAACGATAAAAAAGGGATTGTTATGAATGGCCAAAGGCTTTTTATCCAGTCTATGAACTGCTGCCAGAGTTGTGCCAGTTGACCCCAAAGGTCTGTTGGTGGAGGCGGCGCCCCTATCTGTTTTATGTCAAGCTCTATGCCTTGCTTGTCTATGACAACGGCTTGGTCTTCAATCCATACGCCGGTGGTTTTATCGAAGTGCATGGGTATCTCAACGAGGCATCCAGTTAGAACATATGTTCCTTGTGGGAGATCTTTGGGAACCGTCCACGAAGGCGAGACAGAGGTGGTTGCTCCTGCGGCTAGCGAGGATATTTCTATCACTGACCCTTTGTAAACGATGTTTCCACTTGAGTCTAGTACCATCCAGAGCTTGTAGGTGTAGGACGCGGTTCCGTCACTGTAGTCGCTGTCAGGGATCGATGTGGTCTTTTTGTTCGTTAAGGTTATGGTTTCTTGAACCACGTCTCCTCCGTAGAGGCTCAGGGGACTAATCTGCATGGGAAAGAGCTTTGAGATTATGTCCTTTACCCAATCTACGAACTGCTGCCAGACAGCGTTCAATGAAGTCCAAACATCTTTGATCGGTGGTGGTATTGACACTCCGATAAAGAGGCGTGTTACAGCGTACGTCGTCGCCGTGGAAGCGTCTCCAATGTTGTCCACGTTGTCCCAGCTTGCGAAGTAAAACTTCAGTTTTGACCCGTCACTAAGCACGTATGTTTGTCCGCCATAAGTGTAGGAGCTGGGAACAGTCCAATCAATCTCCCACACGTCGCCTCCGGCAGGTTGAAGATAGTGTGGAGTCCCTTCTTTGGTCAGTATGCCCCTATATGGTGGTCCCTCTGTCATGTCGAGTATGTTGCAGAGCACCATTTTGACCCCCGTTGTGTATCCAGATCCATCGTCGGTGACCGTTGCCTTGATTTTGATGGTGTCTCCGATCTTAAGTTCGGTTGGATTGGTTTCGTTGCCAGACGGGTACGGATTACTTAAAGTGGGAGGAACATTGTCAAGTGGTGGCGGAGGCGGATCTATGAGGAGCAGTCCCCTATCTACGTCGCAGAATATATGGTAGCCTATGATTTCGTTGACTCTAATGAGCCCGCTGGTAACTCCAACAACTTCCCAATGCCACAACCCGATGTCGATGTAAAAGACACAGTTACCGTACTGATCCGTGGTTTTCGTCGTTACAGTAGTGCTGCCGTCTGCCCAAACTTTTACCGTAGCCCCAGATACGCACCAGCCCTTGTATCCAAGGACATCGATGTCCATGGAGCCGACGCCTGACGCGTTAGGGTCCTCCCGGCTGACGCTGAACGTGAGGGCGGGTCTGGTCAAGGCTAACAGGTAAAGTTGCCATCCTACGAGGGCAACAACGACCACAAGTATCAAGAACGCACATATCGCTTTCGTTTTTTGATTCATCTTATCATCTCCAAAGCGAGTGGGTTAGTAAACAAGCAAACCAAGTTGTATGAGAGATGTCCGATGGTAGCAACCAGCTCTGAACGTCCAAAGTATGTGTAACCGATGCTGATGATTAGACCTAGGGTGCCAGCGCCGAGGCAGTATTCAACACGACCGTAGGCTAAGTGTTCGAGCCCAAACCCGGCGTTGCTTAACGCAATGGCTGGGATGTACCCAATCTTCTGTTCGAGGAACTCGGGGAAATAGACGTGGAAGACGGTGGACTCGCAGAAGGCCGCCGGAAGCATCATCACTATGCTGATGAGGAGCCGTATGTCGATGCCTAAGAAGTTTGCCAAGCTGAGGTAGAAGGCTAAGACGGCTTCACCTCCTGGTCCCACTGTTACCAAGATCTCTGAGGGGATCTTCATCTCCTTAACGATCAAGAGGATCCCATCCAAGGTGCCGAAGGCTTGAAAGGAGCCCATCAAAGGTGAGATTACAGTGCTGAGCAGAACGAGCACGGCAGCCGTGACGAAGGCGCCGGTAAGGACGAGGGAGATAATGGGAGCCCAGAACCATTCCCAACCCATGCTTCGCAGGTGAAGCATACCTGCAAAGCCCACTATACCGAGAAAGGCGTATATGTAACCAAAGTTTAACAACTGAGTTGACCCTGTGGTTTGGGCGACTAAGATGCTTGTGAACGCTATCAAGATGCAGACCAGTACCATGGACACGTTCGCGTTCTCAAGCCTCCTTTCAGCCGCCAAATTCTCGCCTCCTACTTGACCAGTCCATATAAAATGATGATTCCTCCCAAGAGTTCAAGTGGAATAGCGAATACAGCCCAGATGTACAGAGGGTTGGGGACCGGTGTTGTGAAAGCCCACCATAAAATTGGGATGGTGAAGGCGCCGATGGTTGGTACGGAGAGCAGGTAGCCGAACATCATCAGAAGGATGCCGATGAATATCGGTAGAAGCTTCACTTGCGCCACCGCCTCTTAGCAAACCATAGAGCTAAGGCAATGGCAACTATGGTGACCGCAATCCCTGTGAACATCAGTAGCCTTGAGTTCAGCCAGATCGTGTAGGTGTTTCCTCCGGTGCCGACCGTTTTCTCCTCGGTTATAGGACTGTATAGGGAGAAGATGCTTTGCTCAACGTGGATCTCAACAGTTCCCTCATAGGTTCCTAGATCAAACTCAACCATTCCATTTTGGTTGGTTTTCCCTGCCTTCTTCTGTGTCCCGTATGTAACCGTGACATTTGCATCAGAAATCAACGTTGCCTCCTCGGGTTTCTGGAAGAACATGTCTGTGCCCTTGACGGTGATGGATAAAATGGTTTTTCCTTGGGCGCCTTTGTACTCGCCAACGACCGTTTTTGTTTCTCCAACATTAATGTTTACTGTTTGAGGCCCGGGTGCCACGAAGCCTTTGACATCTCCGAAGGAAACCTTGTATTCTCCGACGGGAACCGACTCTCTGTATTGGTTTCCATAGTTTCTAGTTTTGAGGACCCCGTTCACGTATATGGTTCCAGAGTTGGGTGGGGTTTCTCCTGTCGTGTAAACGACTAATGTGGCCTCTCCAGGGACGAGAACACATTCAGCAACGTTTTCGTCGTCAACGTTTCCATAAGTATCTGTGACCTTAAACTTAATTTTAACTCCTGTCTCTGCTGCTACGCCTAGGTTCTTTACTTCAAACTTGAACGTGTGCGTTTGATCTTTGCTTAGTGTGATGGTGTCTGTTTTGGGAGTCACTGTAACTTGTGATGTTGAGGGGGAGACTTCTGTCCAAACGGTTCCGGTTGCGGTTACGTCAGCGATTTGTTTGACGGTTACGTAGAGGTTTTGTTTGTCACTTATCTTTGGCTTTATTTGTCCCGATTCCCACTTGATGTCTGTGATTCTAAATTCCCCTATGATGGGTGAGTAAACCACAGAATCCGCTAATTCGGTTGAGATCTGCATGGTGATGAGGCTTGAAACTGATGCTCTTGGAAGGTACACCTTCAGCTTGTTATCGGATGTTATCTCGTATCCTTGTTTCCATATGTCTATGTCAGTCTTTGGAATCAAGGAGAAGCCTTTGGTTAGAAGGTAGTTCATGAGGCTTTGTCCTTTAGGAGTAGAGTACAAGTCGTCGCTGAAAACATCTGGTTTTCTCGGTGAAATAAGCATGTAAGACAAGTCCCATCCAGGATAGTTGTTGCATTCCCAAGATGCGAGTGGAGGACGAGCTTCTACTTCTGTACCTACCGTGTATCTTTGTGAGCCATACCAGTAGTATGAGTATGAGTCGGAGCGTTGATCTACCTCTATTGTTCTCTTGAGGTCGTCGCTGAACCTAAAAATGTAGTCCTTGTTTGCCACTATCAGAACGTTGTCTAAGGCTATTTGATAGCCTGTTCCAAGTTTCCCCAAGTTGGTTACCAATAGTTTCTCTTTGCTGTCGTAGGGATTGACGACCTGAAATGTTTTTACTCCACCGATAGTGTTGTCAGTGTAAGTTTGTGTGAACTGGTTTTGTCCAGCGGTTTTTTTGACCGTCACCGTGAAGGGCGTGTATAAGTTCCAAGAGAGTTCAGAAAACTGCCACGTGTCAACGACCATAGGGCTTACGATTTTTTCGCCACTACGATACCAAAATTTGCCTTCAAGAAGCTCCCAATCAGCTGCTCTCGGTGTAACCTTTATCGGTGTTCTCCTTAAGGCTCTTTCATAGTATGGCTGTCCAGGTGTAAGGGTGACTTCGATGGTTGCCTTTGGAACAATGGTTTTATCACCTACTTTGTTGTCACCCGTTTTTGATTGTGCCTCGTCAAATTTGTAGAAAGAATACGTTTCCTCCGCGTTAACTAAGCCAGTGATAACCCAGAAGGTGCCGGACCATTCACCAGTGGCTGGATCTACTGAGCCTGTCTTCGGATAAATCTTCACTTCAGAAACAGACATTATGGCGAGTTTAGGCACATAGAGTTTTGTATATGTAAGAATAAGAATCACTATTACGAGTGCTACCGCTAAAACAGCTTTTCGATTAAGTTTCAACTTTTAACTCCTCCATGGTTTATACCACCTTTGAAGCATGATTACCCCTGAGGGGGGCGGAAAGACTGCCAGTTTTCTAGTGCGCCGCTAGGGGAATATCATTAGATCCTTCAGTTTTTGAGCGAAGAGACGTAGTTCGAAACTCAGCGCGGGTATCCAACTTCCTAGGACTCCGATGACGATGAGGATCAACCCTATGTAGAAGGCTTTGACTGCCAGTTTTGGTTTTAAGCCGAAGTACATGGCGGACAGCAGGACCAATAGGCCGCAGAAGATGAGGGCGGCGAAGGGGGCGAAGACGAAGAAGAGGACGAAGATCAAGATAGCGATGATGATGGCGAGCCACTTCACAAGGTCGGAGAAAGCGAAGACTTTCAGCAGTGCCTTAGCCATTATCTCCTCTTCCTCGCGTAGTAGACAGCAACCACAGCTACGATCACTACGACAATGGCAACCTGTGGCATGGTGATTGGTGGAAGCCCTGGAACTTCAATTACCCAAAGTTGTGGTGGCGGCGCCTCGGTTGGCGTTGGGGTTGGAGTTGGAGTTGGGGTTACGACTACTGCCGTGGAGAGGTCGATGCTAACGTCGATGGAAGACATGGCTTTCACTGTTACCGTGGCAAAAGAGCCACTTTGACTCCAAGAGATGAGGCTCCCCGCGTGGCAGTAGATGTCTCGCACCGTCTCGGTTCCGATGTAGGCGTTGATGGGTATGGTGGTTCCTGAAGACGCTGTTCCCTTCACCTTTATGTATTTGACTGTGTCGTCCCACTGGAAGGTGGGTGAGTTTAGGTTGTCGGCGAAGACATCGAAGCCCGTGCCTTCGAGGTTTACCTCAAGTCTGTAGCATTTGACGTCGATGGTGGTTGTGGCTCCGGCGGTGTTGCTGGTGGTCTTGCTGGTTTGGTTGACGTGCCATCCCCGATAGTAGGTGTCTATGGTGTATTGGGTTCCGTTCCCCGCTCCTGTAAGCGTTGCCCATCCGGTGGCGTTGAGGGTGATGGGGCCGTGAACGGTGGAGTTGATGGTGTTGGTGAAGTTGACGAAGGCTGTAGTGGGCATGTTGTCTCCGCTGGCGTCCATGGCGTGAGCCTTGAGGATGTTGGTGTACGTTGTGGCTGCTGAGGTCAGCGACGCAGACCAGACGAAGGCGAGGAGGATTATAAGCAGCACTAACGTTACTGAAACGGTTTTACGCATAGTTTTCACCGAACCTTAGTCTCGAAGTTCACTTGATCTTTTCAAGTAGGAGTGAGAGGAACCGTAGGAGCTTCACTGTCACGAGTCCGATGCCAACTTCTGCTATGGCGATTTGCAGCGCAACCAAGAGTTCTGCCGTCAAAGTTGCGGGGAAAAGGATAGCTTGGACAACGGTGAAGGCGAGGGTGACGAGTGTTGCCAGCACTAATTGAAGGAGGAAGGCAGGGATGGTCTTTGACTCCTTGATGAGGTCGATGGCTATTCCGACGAAGAACCCAAGCATGGCGGTGCCTCCTTGCCTCCTTAGCTCTTCAGGGTCACTCGGTTTACAGGCACGGTGTACAGGGAGTTGTCCGGCTTTATGCAGATGGCTGTGACATCGATGTAGTAACACTTGTTCGTTGTAGAGAAGGTGCAGTGTATCTTTGCGGTGAAGTATGCGAAAGCGTCGTTCATACCCTCCTTGTACTCCAACAACTTGGCGTAGGCTTCAGACTCTTCCTCTAGATCGAGGTCTATGACCCACTGCTTGTTCACGCCCTCCCAGTCGATTTTGTCCGACCCATATTTGGCGAGAACGCTGTCTAGTAGAACCAAGTCGATCTCGTCGTTATCCGTGGCGTTTGTAACAAACTTCAGCCTTAGGACCTTGGCGCCCTTGTTCACCGCCGACCAAACCATCTTCCAGTTGATGTACTTGTCCACGGGCGCGGTTCCTAT
>Ga0315310_10001553_pt1 | contig 14604 bp, 14 predicted proteins | sample TDP5_MG_FD_203630 | JGI IMG/M metagenome (GOLD analysis project Ga0315310, IMG submission 203630) | Freshwater sediment microbial communities from Lake Towuti, South Sulawesi, Indonesia - TDP5 | ecosystem: Environmental > Aquatic > Freshwater > Lake > Sediment | place: Indonesia: South Sulawesi... | reverse complement strand
TTAGAAAGAAAGAAGTGAAAGGTGCCGGGGACGGGATTCTCGGTTTCCAGTCGAACCCGTGGCCTCTGGATCTCTCAAGGCTTGAGGGCTTCTATGAGTCCAGCGCTAAACTCTGCCTTTATCAGGCATCTAACCACAGCTGAGCCACCCCGGCCAGATTGAAACATGAGAGAATCTTGATAAAAAGCTTGGCTTTAGCGATCACGGATAAATGCGGTAGGCTAAGTCTTCTGTTTCTTACGGCATTCTTCAAGCATTTCAACAGCTTTCCTCAAATGCGGAATTGTTATAGAGCCTCCTACAACAAGAGCAACGTTCAACGCTTCAAAGAACTCAGCGTCCGTTACACCTTCCTCGACGCATCTAACAATGTGATATGTTATGCAGTCATTGCATCTCAATACGGTTGAAGCTATCAGTCCCAGCAATTCTTTAGTCTTCGAAGGCAATGCTCCAGCGCGGTACGCTTTTGTGTCGAGATTGAAGAACTGCTTGATTTCAATGTTGCCACTCTCCAGAATCTTCGCATTCATCTTTTCACGATATTCTCGAAACTCTTTTAGAGGATCGCTCATACGCTACTCCCACGCGGCAATTTAGAGATATACGATCTGTTATACAAATTATTTTTAAATAACTTCTCTGTCGTAACGAGAGTTGATGCCCCGGTGGCTCAGCCTGGTAGAGCGATGGACGAAAACATGTTTCCGGTCGATCCTTGTAGACCAGTGTTGAGAAAGCCGTAGGTCGCGGGTTCGAAGCCCGCCCGGGGCTCCATACTTGGTGTTCACATACTGTTTCTTCTCGGCCTTTAAAAGCTCAGGATAGAGTGTACAGCGTCTGGAATACATGATAGGAAGTTGACATGCACCATTCGTCTAGGAAACTGTGGAAAAGGTGAAAGATCTTTGTATCAGGCTTGGCTTGGCGCCAACAGGTTGAGCCATCTCAGGTAAGTCTTCTACATTCAAGATCTCACATCTGCATGACCGCAAGGGCCCCCCTTCTTACCCCCCTCCCCTATGATTTTGACCGAGGCGGTCTAGGCGCATCAGAATCCTGTCGCGAAAGCGAGGATAGAAGTAAAGCATGAGCTGGCTCAAATTCCTCTTCTCCAGGGACCAGATGAAGATTATCCAGCGGTTCCTCGAATACCAGAAGAGACAGATGAAACGAGTTCGTCTAGGAGTCTTCGAGTTGGCTTTTCACCACGCTGGCTTCTGGGCCTGCGAATATGACGGTGCTATGCGCCTTGATGAGGTCGAGATAGATTTCTCCTCCACCTTCCTTCGCTACCACATTAGTGTCGTAGGCACAGATGCCAGTCATCGGTAATTCAAACACTTTGTGCAATGACTTTTCATACTTGACAAGTTCCTTGACCATGCCGTGATTAAAGAAACACGCTGTCTCTCCTGTAATCCTTAAGCCTTTGAAGCCCTTAGCCATGGCTTCATTGTAGAGCTTCTTCCAGAGCTCCATAGTCTTGGGTATGCTGGACTTGCCTCCAATAATGTACCAGTTCTTGTAGTCGATCACATGCAAAGCTCCAGACTTCTCAACGCTGTCCACATCGATACCGAACTTTTTCATAGCCTGCTTGATCTCGTTAGGAGTCTCCTCGCTAGCAACGTATGCGGCTGCCTCACCTTGATCCAATCCAGCCTTCAGGTAGGTGAACAGGACGTGACGCTTATCCTCAGGCTTCGAGTAGAACATGACCACATGGTCCTTAGCCTTCATCCGCCTAACAAATTCTAGGATCTCGCTCTTCTCCATCCTTCAACCCTCCACTCTAGCCTTCTTCGCATGATTGACATATTCGACTAGTGTCCAGTTCTCATGCTCTTCGAAGCTCAAGCCGAGCTTGCTGTAAAGCCTACGGGCGATCAGTTTCTCAACAACCTTGGCCCCTGCACCGAATAAGCCGCCTGAAGCCCTACAGAAGACATCAAGCTTCTCAGGGATCTCCTCACGCTTAACCTGATATTTCATTCCAATGTGAGAGTAGATCGCTTGCCTAACGGTTTCACCGAGAACCGCCAAGCCGTAATCAACAGCTTCCAGAACGGCTGAATCAAACCTCTCAGACACTTTCCGGGAATCCTCCACGCTCCCTGAACCAGGGTTACCAGCATGAATCAAAATTCCTCCCCGGAAGATCCCCTCAATCGGCAGGTCTAAACCATCGATTCCTGCTGAAAAGTGCTTAAACAAACAATTCGCCTCGATGAAGAATTCTTGTAGAGTCAGAATTACTGTTAGGAGGACAACCATCATATATGGTTTGGCAATCCGCGGATAGAAGAGGCAATACAATTTCTTAACGTACTTGAAAACTCCGATACATAGCTTGACAATCCTTTGATTGGCAGAACTACAGAAAACGGACAAGTTGAAGATGCCCCAGGAGGGTTTGACCGCTCTATGAGCTTAACCGCGTCACATAGGAGTGGACTCTTAGGGCAGAGCGAATTACATCTTTTTCAAGATAATTCCTTCACATTCAGTTCTTTTGTCTATTATGGTGAATAGCGGCTCGAGCATTGCAACTGCAATAGAGCATATTATCGCATTACTAGGCTATGAGAGATCTCATCTCTCTTTCTATAAGTTTAACCTCTCTTTTGTCCAAAGCTTCTTCCAGTAGGGGTGCTATGAGGATCGCGTCTTTCTGTTCGAATCGGCTTCTACTCATCTGTAGAAACCTTATGAAAAGTTCGAAGCCATGGTTGGTTGTTAGGTATTCAATGCCGTCGAGCAGCACGACGCCTCGCTTAGTTTTCTCTAGGAAGTTGGCGATCAGGATGGATAGGTCTTGGATTGAGTGGACAGTCACCTCGCCCTCCGCTTTTTCACTTGTCAACCATATGATGGGCGTTTTCTCCAAACCGTATTTTCGCCTAACCTTTGACGGAAACTGTCGGGTAATGCAGAGCCCTTCCAAGCCGCTTAGAACGTTATCCGCGAAGACCTCGAAAGCCTTCTCGACATCGTTTTCAACTAGGTATGAACTGCCGGACTCGAGTTCAAACCGTCTCGTGGCGCCTTTGACCACTTCTCTCACGGGCGTTATTGATAGACTCTGCGTCTGAAGTAGAGTCGAAGTTAGCTCAGCGTACAAGCCTAGAACGGCTAAGTCGCTGTCATCTAGCGTTAGATCTTTCTGGCGTCCAAGAGCCAGGATGCCGCACACCTCATTTCCAAAAAGGATTGGAGCGCAATGTATGCTAGCGGTCTTCAGAATACTCAGCTCACCTCGTCCAACAATCTTGGATACGCTCCTGCTCTCCCTTAGAGCCTCAAGCTCAGCAAATCTTTCATCCAGCTGATAGGTCTCATCTATCTCGATCCCTTCTTTCTTGCTCTTGAAGTTTTGCAACTTAGCATTGTTGTCTTTACGGTCGATAAGTAGGACTGCACCAGCGTCCATGTCTAGTTCGCCTAGTGCTGCATCGACAATCAAATCCAGCCCAGTAGATACGTCAGGAACTCTCCTTAGACTTTCCTTGACCTTAGATACGTTTTCTATCTGGCTCATCTTCTGAAGCAGCCGTTGGGATATGCCTTCATTGAGCGCCTTAATCTCCTCCTCCATTTCCTTGCGTTCGGTGATGTCTCTGACGATGCACCAGATCATATCGGGCTTTCCTTCTGTACCTCTAACCACCGATGCCGATACCTCAACCGGAACGAGTGAGCCATCTTTCCTTATGTACTCTTTCTCCACGTAGCCGCTATGTCCCTTCTTCAACATCTGCTCTTTAACTATGCCTTCTTCCAACTCCAAAGTTCTTGGGGCAGTAATGTCCTGCCATCTCATCTTCCGAAGCTCCTCCAGCGAGTACCCGACCATATTCTCAAAAGCCTTGTTACATTCGAGGATTCTACCCGATACATCGTTAGCCAGAATTCCATCCCTTACGGAATCGTATAATCCCCTAAATTTGGCCTCCGACTCCCTAATTTCATCCTCGATTTGCTTAAGGTCTGTGATATCGATCCAGTAGCCGATGACCTCTAACGGGTTGCCTGCTGCGTCACGTATCAACCTTGCCTCCTCGCGCATCCAATGGTACGTGCCGTCCTTATGTTGGAACCTATACTCATAAGCGCCGTGGCCCTCTTTGATCACGCGAAGCTCCTCTTCGCGCATACGCTCTTTATCTTCGGGGTGGACATGGTCAATCCAGAAGGACGGATTCTCCAGGAGTTCCCGCGGCTCATAGCCAAGTATATCTTTGAAGTTTTCGCTGATGAAGGTGCTGCCTAACTCACCGTAAGCCTTGGCTGTATAGATCATGGCTGGACTGGAGGACAACAGGAATTGAAGTCGATCCTTAGTAGCACCGAGCTCCTTAGCTCGCTCCTCAACCAGTTCCTCCAAATGCTTAGTATGTTTCTCAAGCTCGGTCTCCATTCTCTTACGTTCTGCGATGTCAACGAGAGAAAACTCATTTGCGGGTTTTCCTTGGTAGAGGACCTTCTGTGCCTTGACTATTACGGGGATCTCTGCGCCGTCTCGTGTCAGCAAGGTTATCTCGTATGGTGGGATTGCTTCTCCACGCAACCTGTTTTCTATGTTCTTCTTTACAAGATCTCGAGATTGTTTTGAAACTATCTTCTCAATAAAGTTGAATGAGGGGGAGGTAACTTCCTCAAAGGTCCAGCCTGACCTTTCACAGAAAGTTCTATTCACGTATTTTAGATAACCATCCTGGACAATCCCGATGAGTTCCGGAGAATTCTCCACTAGCGCCCGATACTTCTCCTCACTCTCCCGCAGCGCGTCCTCCATACGCTTGCGCTCAGTGATGTCTCGGCCGAGAGCAACCGACCCGATCGGCTCGCCCTTCGGGTCCACCAAGTTCCTGCCGTACCAAGAGATGATCTTGTACTCTCCGCTCTTCGTTCGAATTTTCGTCTCGGCCTCTTGATCAACGGCCGCTCCTTTTATAATCAAGACTGCAGTGTCGAAAACCTCTTTCCGATAATTCTCATCCGGGTATAGCCATTCCCATATCTTCCTGTGCCCTACAACCTCCTCGCGTGAGTAACCGCTTATCTTCTCCGCAGCCTTGTTCCAAATCACAACGTTCGCTTTCTCGTCCAGCACATCAAGCCACACATTTGCGCTATCAACAACGAGATTGAGAAACTGCGTAAGCTTCCGAGCTTCCTCCTCCGCGTGTTTCCGATCGGTAATGTCTCTTCCATAGAGATTGACATAGCCTGCGTCCTTAACTGGCTTAACGAAGAATGCGTAGACTCGACTGCCAATCTCGACGTCTATACTTTTATCCGACTCGGTCGCAAGCGCTTCAGTAACTACATCGCGCCAGAGCTTCGGAGCTTCGCCGCCAAGTTTACATCCCCAATTTTCAAGTAATGGCTTACTCGCTGGATTGGCATCAAGAACGATGCCCTCCTCAGTTAATCGTAAGATAGGATTTGGATTCTCTAAGGGAAAACTCGCTAAATGCTCGATTTGTTCCATCATCCTCTTGCGTTCTGTTATGTCTCTAACAATGCTCACCCAGCCTACTCGCTTCCCTTCGTCATTCAACAATTGCACTACCGTATGCTCCGAAGGGAAGATGGAGCCGTCCCTCCGCTTCATTCGGTGCTCGGCAAGGTGGAAGGAAACGGCGCCTTTTTCCACAGCCAGATAGAGGAGAGACTGGAACTCTTTGAGCGTCTCGTCACTCACGTGGAGAAATGCTGTACTTCTACCAAGCATCTCCTTCTTCTCATAGCCGAAGATGTCAGATGCAGCCTTGTTGCATTCCAATATGGTTGGGACAGGAAGCTCGGCATCAAGGATGAAGACTGACTCTGTCATTCTGTCGAAGGTATTCCGGAGCAAGTCGGTTTGACGACGTATCGCCTCCTCCATCCTCTTCCGTTCAGTGACATCGCGTGCAATTACTATATCAGCGGGTCTCCCTTTGTACTGAATAACCCCAGCAGATATTTCTATATCCTTTGTCGCTCCATCCTTACACTGAATCTTGACTTCATAAATGGGAGGAACCTTTTCACCTGCTATGCGCAACTTGTATCTTTGGGCAACTAGATCCCTAGATTCAGGCGCGATCCAATTCAGAAAGGGCTTGCCAACTACTTCTTCGACCTCAAAACCAGATAACTCTCTCACAGCTCTATTAGCGAACTTGCAGATCCCATCTTGCACAATAGCTACAACATCCTTCGCTTGCTCTACCAAGGCTGAATACTTGGCTTCTGACTCCTGCATCGCCTCCAGCATGCGCTTACGCTCGGAGACGTGGCTCTGCCCAGATTTCTTCACTTCTACTCTTCTCCTTTTTGGAGAGGGTCCTCTACTGTACTGATTGAATATTCACCTTTCCCACTCAAAAAGGTTGCTTGCTAGATCAACAAATCAGTCTCTTCCTTACTCCCTTACGTCCTGAATTGAGGAAGGTATCATCCGTAGAACATCCTCGAATATGCGTCTGCCGATGGCGCGGGGGCTGGATGATAATACACGTTTTGAACCAACGAAATCCTGCTGAGCACAGAGCGATGGTATGCAACGCAGAGGGTGGAGAGAACTCGTGAGCTATTTCCTAAACTCAATCGATCTCAGACTGTTGCGATTTCGCAATCATTTGTAGACTGAAGCTCGGAGTTAAGGGATTCGACGGGAAAATCAAGCATTTAACGACGCGGGGCGGCGATATCCTCTCTTTTTCCATGGCTCAAGCATGCTTCTAGCTAAGAATAATGGATTGTTTAAGGAATCCATCAACCCTCTCCTTTGAAAGAAGAGCGGAACAAGCGCTCTGGGCTCTTCTTCTATCTCTGTAATGCTCCGCTATGTGTTCGAGATAGTGTTCCGCGACCATGACGGTGCACTGCTCTATTCTTTGGCTGAGGCTGTTTCGCGTTTGCTGTACCAGACGACGATTCCAACAATCGCGATCAACGCGATGGAGAAGATGCCTGTCATGAGAGGTTGATCTTTGAACTGCAGGATCATTGGAGCGAATAGTAGAGAGATTAGGTTGATCACTTTGATCATAGGGTTCAATGCTGGTCCTGAAGTATCTTTAAGCGGGTCTCCAACAGTATCGCATGTCACCGACGCTTTATGTTCCTCAGAGCCTTTGCCGCCGTAGAAGCCGTCTTCAATCTTCTTCTTCGCGTTGTCCCAAGCCCCTCCAGAGCTCGCCATGAAGACCGCAAGCAATTGACCTGTAACTATTATCCCAGCGAGGAAGCCTCCTAGAGCTGCCTCTTTCAACAAGAAGCCGATAGCGATCGGGGTCAAGATAGCTAGTAGAGCGAGGCTGAACAACTCTCGTTGAGCGGCAGATGTACATATAGTCACTACTTTAGCGTAGTCCGGAGACACCTTTCCCTCGATTACACCGGGGATTCTGAATTGGGAACGGACTTCATTCACTATAAGGGAGGCAGCACGTCCAACCGCTCGAATCGAGATTGAACTGAACAGGAACGGGAGAGCTCCTCCAATCAGCAAGCCGACGAAGACAAGTGGATCCGCAATATTGAGGCCCAGCTTTTGAAGCCCAGTGGTTTCCGTGTAAGCGCCGAAGAGCGAAACCGCAGCCAATACAGCTGAGGCTATAGCGATCGCTTTTGTAACCGCCTTCGTCGTGTTACCTGCTGCGTCCAAGTCTGCCATTATCTGGCGGGCTCGAGGTTCAAGACCTGCCATCTCTCCAATTCCATTAGCGTTATCAACGATCGGGCCGTACGTATCCATCGAGACGTTGTTGCCCGTCAAGGTCAGCATCCCTATACCCGCTAAAGCAACTCCATACAAGGCGAAAATGATCGAGGACCCTGTGAAAAAGAGGATTGACGCTATGATCGTTATCGCAATTATTAGAAGAGCCCAAACAGTCGTTTCGAAGCCTAGAGCTAGTCCTTCGAGGATCTCGGTCGCAGCACCTGTTTGAGAAGCTTTCGCCAATCGATCGACAGGCCGTTTTCTCGGGTTTGTGAAGTGGTCGGTTATCTTGTTGAAACCTATAGCTAGCAGGACTCCCACGGCTGTTGCAAGAAAGACTCTATAATCGTGAACGTAAAAACCCGCTAGGACGAAGAAACTTGCGATTGAGATTGCAGCGGAGAGATCGTAAGAAAGATCCATCGCCTTAAAGGCGTCTCCTTTTGTCAATCTATCTGGCCACAGAGAGACCGCGTAGGTTCCTATTATCGTGCTGACGACTCCGATACCACGGGCAAGGAGTGGGAATATGATCCATTTAATATCGAAAGGAGTGATCGCCAAACCCAGTATCATGCACGAGACTATCGTCACCTCATACGATTCAAATATATCAGCAGCCATTCCAGCGCAGTCTCCAACATTATCGCCGACCAGATCAGCTACAACGGCCGCGTTTCTAGGATCGTCTTCAGGTATATTCTTCTCGACCTTCCCAACAAGGTCTGCTCCAACATCAGCGGCTTTCGTATATATCCCTCCGCCGACCCGCATGAATAATGCTAAGAGGGTGCCTCCGAAGCCGAATCCTAGAAGAACCTCCGGAGCGGATCTCAGATATATCATGAAGATTATGGTTCCCCCGAGAAGCCCAAGCCCGTCGGTCAACATGCCCGTTATTGTTCCAGATCTGTAAGCGATCCTGAGAGCGTCTCGGAAGCTACGCCTCGCTGCTGAAGCTACTCTAACATTCCCTCTGACAGCCATATTCATACCTAAGTAGCCGACTGAGGCTGAGAAGATCGAGCCCATCAAGAAGGCGCCAGCTCTACCGACGGCGATCTGAAATGGGCCTCCGACGAGAGCTGAAGTTAGGTACAGCACAAAAGTCAAAAGAACTATGAAGAGCACGATCGACTTGAACTGCTTCTTCAAATAAGCGTTTGCACCGTTAAGTATACCGCCCCAGACCTCCCTCATCTTGCCTGAGCCGGAATCCTCATGCAAAATCTGACGAGCGAGCAGCATAGCGTAAACCAGAGCAGCTATTGCAATGCCCAGTATACTCCAAAGCGCCAACCTCTCGAAAGACCATGGGAAAGCCATAGCCACACCTCATCCCTGAAAGATGGAAGTTTTCAGGATATCTCCGTATAAAAACTCTTAGATCTTGTCTGTTTGACCCCCAACTGAACGAGTTCGAATCTCGATATCTGTGCAGTATCTTGCGCAAACCCCAAAGCTAGTTGAGAACATCGGAGGTTGTGATGAAGGCCCATCTACTATGGTTAGTTATCCGCAATCAAGCAAATGATTCTAAATGGTCAGTTTTTTATATCAACATCGGGTATACAGTGGATACCGAGGCACTTATGTATCGATCTAATTCTCGAGGACAACGTAGTCTGAGAGAAGCGATCTCTTCAGGCATCCCGTCCTTGGATAAGATTATCGAGGGCGGCTTCCATGTAGGAGATGTTATTCTAGTGGCTGGTCAGCCAGGTGCTGGGAAAAGCACTCTGGGAGTCCAGTTTCTGTACAGTAGCGCTAAGGAAGGGCAAGCCGGTGTCTACGCCACCTTCGTTGAGACAGCGAGCAAACTGAAACGTAACATGCTCAGGTTCAACTGGGACCTTGCTGAACTGGAGCGAAAGAAGAAGATCAACCTTCTCGATCTGGTTCAAACGATCGGCGAGAGGGGCGTTGAAGTCAATCTTGACGCGATTATGACTGCTATTAAGGACATTGGCGCGAAACGCCTTGTGATCGACAGCCTCTCTGGCATGATGACTTATATCCAGACGAAGGCTGAGGCTCGCAGCTTCGTCGCCTTGATGAACAGGTTCCTCGAGGAGGCGAAGTGCACCACGCTTTGCACTCTTGAGGTGCCTTGGGCTAGAAGTGATATCGGTATGGGTTTCGAGGAGTTTATGGCTGATGGATTGATCGTCCTTGAATCGAGCCTTGAACAGTTCAAGGTTAGGAGGAGGCTCTACATCCCGAAGATGCGTGGCGTAAACCACGCCTTGGATTGCTACGACTTCTATATTACGCCTGAAGGAATAAACGTATCCCCGATACCCGCTGCAAGACGATAACGGCGCGTTGAGGAGAGCCGGTTGATAAGCAAGGGATGCGGCTTGTTGGATCCAGCGGATGCTTCTGACGCAGTCTTGCTTGAGGATATAGATGAGGCCTTAATGGTTCTAGGCGAAAGCGTTAGAGCTGCCATATACCTTTATTTAGAGAGATATCACTCCCTCAAGAAGGATGAGATTCCACAGAGACTCGAGAACTTCTCCAAGGCGATGCGAAAGATCTTCGGGTCAGGTGGGCCGGTCATAGAGAAGCTGATCCTGAAAAGACTCTGCCAAAAGCTCAATGTGAACTATGAGAGTGTCAAGGACAAAGAGTTTCAAGCTGCAGTCGAAGAAACTATGAAATCGGCCGATTAGATGTGAAGGTTCACTCGCTCATGTCGAAGATCAAGGAGAAGCTCAAAGGCATTCCACCTAAATCGATCGTGATGTTGGAGACCCCGCTTGAAGAGGACCAGATGAGGCTTGTAGCGGACTTTTTGAAGTTCAGGCGGAGCGACAAAGGAATATTCGTCTCCTCAAACAGACCGACGAACGATCTCGTCGAGAAGCTCCTAACCTACAACTTCGACCTAAGAGAAGCCCTTGAAGCCGACAGAATATTCGTAATAGACCTTATGTCTAGAAGCGTCGGCGCGAGCGAGGTGAAGGGCAGCATCTATGTCTCCTCGCCTTCAGAGCTCTCAGCCACTCAGATGGCCATTGAGAAAGCTTTCGAGCGCATAGATAGTGAAGCAGGTAAGACTTGGCTACTACTAGACTCGATCTCGACGCTCCTAGTCTACAATAGCCCTGGTGCCCTCCTTCAGTTCCTCCACTTCCTCATCGGACGTCTACGCGTACTCCAGTTTAACGGTTTGATCTTTACGGTTGGAGATTCCGTCGAGGAGGAGGTTCTCTCAACGATAAGACAATTCTGCGATATGGTGATTAAGTTATGAAATGGAATGTGGTTTTACTGGGCCCAAACGGATGTGGAGCAGAAAATCTTGATTCTTGAACGGGATTTTTCATAAATTGAGAAAGAGGTGAGGATGAATGGAAAAAGGAAAGGGTGGACAATCTGAAATGGTTCCGACGCCTATCGTGGAGGCTTGGGAAGGCATCATTATGGTGCCTGTGGTAGGGATTCTTGACTCAGCTCGCGCAAAGCAAATTACAGAGTCTATTCTAGAGCACATAGCCCGCGTCAAGACAGACATAGTCATCATAAGCATCGGGGGCATTAGCGCGGTCGATACAAAAACAGCAAATCACCTTATTCGCACAATCCATGCAGCTAAGCTGATGGGAACAGAAGCTATCATCACAGGGATCAGGCCTGATGTTGCAATGACTCTGGTAAGTCTTGGCGTAGAGCTGTCAGGTATAATGACCTTTAGCACAATGCACGAAGGACTTGAATACGCATTCAAGAAGCTCGGATGGAAAGTGGAAAAGAGCAAGTAGGTGCAGACTGAATTGGAAAGAGTTTCCATCCCAATATTGAAGACAGGAGACTATTTGATCACTTCTCCTCAGGTGGCTCTCCACGATAAAATGGCGGTTCAATTCAAAGACGACATACTCCGAAGAATCGTTGAGACAAAGGCGAAAGGGCTTGTCTTTGATATAAGCGCGATAGACATTGTTGACAGCTTCCTAGTGCGACAGATAGGCGAGATAGCGACAGCTGCAAACATAATGGGCGCCCAAGTCGTCGTGGTTGGTTTGAGACCTGAGGTTGCCATGACGCTGGTGGAAATGGGCTTCTCCCTAAAAGGAGTTCACACAGCACGCGACCTTGAGAAAGGTCTAGAGGTCCTTCGCAAAGCTGGGAAGCGTTAGGTATGGCGCAAGAATCTATTGAGGTGATAGAGGTTAGGAACGAAGCGGATATAGTGAATGCTCGTGTTAGAGCGAAGGCTATGGCAGAGGCTTTAGGCTTCAGCTACATGGATCAGACCAGAATTGCCACCGCTGTCTCAGAGCTTTCCAGAAACGCCTTCCAATTCGCAGGAGGAGGCAAAGTGACGATCATGCCTGTGGATGGAGAAGGAAGGAAAGGGATAGAGATCGTCGTCGAGGATCAAGGATCTGGCATAAAGAACCTGGACCTAGCTTTGAAAGGGGGATACAGCACGGCTGGCGGCTTAGGGCTTGGCCTGTCCGGTTCCAAGAAGCTCATGGACGAATTCAACATTCACACTGAGGTTGGAAAAGGCACAGTGGTAACAATAAGGAAGTGGCTGTAGCGCATGCAGGTGGAGGAGAAGCTCAGGGAATACGCGGATGAGATTGAGAATATAGTTGAGGAACAAACTCAACAAGCACCTGCGACCGATCGAAAGTTTAGTCCTCACGGTGGAATGCCATGAGTATAGAACAAGATGTAGGAACTTTGTTTATTGTTGCGGTTGTGATTGTTGCAATTGTAATAGGCACAGTCACCTATTATTTTGGTAGATTCTTCAAAGATAGCCCATACTTGAAAGTCTGGAGAATACAATATCTGGTGCCGATACTCCTAGGATTAAGTGTTATGTGCGAACTTCTTGGGGTAGCCGTTCTTCGAGTCCGGGCGTCTTTCATCCTAGCCGGCTTAGCTGTCTTCTCCTATGTTTCATACAAAACCGTAGACTTCATGCAAAAATACACTCTCACTCAACAAAAAACTATACTAGGGCTCTCCACACCGTCAGTACAAGTCTCCGAGGGCATCCTCGTGATGCCCTTGATCGGCGTACTAGACATGGCCAGAGCTAGTCATGTCACAGAAACCATTCTACAAGACATAACCAAAACCAAGACGAAGATAGTCATCATAGACGTGACAGGCATCTCAACCATTGACACTAAAACAGCAAGCCACCTGCTGCAAGTGATCCAAGCCATCAAACTGATGGGAACACAAGCCATCATCACTGGAATAAGACCTGAAGTTTCAGCAACAATGACTCAGCTAGGAATAGGCCTAAAAGACGTTATTACCTTGCGGAACGTCCAACAAGCTTTGGAATATGCGCAAAGGAGTATGAAAAACAAGACTCCACTGGCTATCTGAAAAATCATCCCCTTTAATGCTCATCAAATGATTGATCGAGAAGTGGGTATGAAAAACGCTTGAGATTTGGCATTGGATCTAGACCCGCGCTAGGCATGAATGCGAATGGCGACGCCTACCTTATCAAGGAATGGAATGGACAGACGCTGCTTGCGGTGATAGACGGGCTTGGCCACGGTGAAGAGGCCTCAACCGCTTCTGAGATAGCGAAAGAGTATGTGACGGAAAACTTTGCAAGAGATCTTGAGCAGATAGTGCTAGGTCTCCACGTGCACTTGCATAAGACTAGAGGAGTCGTTGCAGGACTAGTAAGGATCGAGAGAGTGGGCCATCAACTCCTTTTCTGCGGCGTTGGCAATATTGAAGTACGTATACTCGGCGAGCCGCCTATGCATCCCGCCTCGCTGGAAGGTGTAGTCGGCGTGAACCTAAGGAAGGCTAAGAAATTCGAGTATCGATACAACACTCTCAAGGCTGTAGTGCTCCATTCCGATGGGGTTTCTAGTAGGTTCGATCTATCAGATTACCCGTCTTTTTTCGAACAGCCGCAAAAGATTGCTGAGCGGATCGTGACTGAATGGGGAAAGGAAACCGACGACGCCACTATAATTATCGCAGTGGAGGATGCCCCTAGCGTTGAGCCCTAACGTAAGGGAGATAGAGGTTTCAAGCGACATCCACGCATTGATGGCGGCAGAGCAAGCGAAAGATTTAGCAAAGAATCTAGGTTTTTCTGAAGTGGATCGGACGAAGATCGCCATAGCCACCTCTGAACTCGCTAGGAACATCGTAGTCCACGCCGAAGGAAAAGGGAGGATAATCATCAAACCTGTCACAGAACCCAACAGAGTGGGCATAATAGTAATCGCGGAAGACAAGGGACCTGGAATCGAAGACATCGAGAAGGCTCTTCAAGGAGGCAGAAGTGCAGCCGGAGGCTTAGGAGAAGGACTCGGAGCAGCCAAGCGAGTCATGGACGAATTCAAGATTGAGACAAAAGTAGGCGAAGGAACAACAATAACCGCAAAGAAATGGAAGCACTGATGTTTGATACCCATCCACAATTAGTTTCTCAATTCAGATTTTACTGAATAGAAGAAACTAGCTGAAAGTTGGATTTGCGAGGGAAATCACGGCTTCGCGCTGTTATGTCTAGTTACTTATACTCGCGAGACTATGAAAACTTAATTTGTTAACTGCCCTGAGCTCAGTAGGTCCCTTTCGCCACTATTTAAACTCAGAGCTCAATATAGAAGTCGCAATGAGTTCTGAAACGCAAACCGCAAGAGGTAGTCAGAACTATCTATAGAAAGCTTTATGGGAAAACTGTAGTTCCTAACAGGTTGTGCTCCGGTCGTCTAGCCCGGTCAAGGATTGTGGCCTCTCGGGCTCGCGGAGATTGCGACCTGCCTCAACAGCCATAGGCGCGGGTTCAAATGCGGGAGTGCTTCTCGCGGAAAATCCCGCCCGGAGCACCAGAATCAGATGAGGCGGTAGAGTTTACGGGTCTAATCGTTGTAACA
>Ga0315310_10001551_pt1 | contig 14611 bp, 17 predicted proteins | sample TDP5_MG_FD_203630 | JGI IMG/M metagenome (GOLD analysis project Ga0315310, IMG submission 203630) | Freshwater sediment microbial communities from Lake Towuti, South Sulawesi, Indonesia - TDP5 | ecosystem: Environmental > Aquatic > Freshwater > Lake > Sediment | place: Indonesia: South Sulawesi... | reverse complement strand
TCCTTCTAATGGACGAAAAGTTTGACGATTCTGTTCTGCGCAAAATATTTGATATGAGTTCTTTCGCGAGGTCTGTATTTGATGATTCGGCAAAGTCTCTGTATAAAAAAGATTATTCATTGGCTGACAACGTGGTCACCCAAGCCAAAAAGATAGTGTCAATTGAGAACGAAGCAATTGGCGCATTTGCTAAAAAGGAACAAGCAATCAAATTATCGACCCTGAGAATGATAATGGAAAGCATACGCAGAACTGCTGAATATGCGAGTGACATCGCCGAGATAGTGTTGAATTTGAACGTAGATCAAATAATCAAGATTTGACACAAGAACTGCAGATGTAAGGCTTCACTTGAACCAGACTCACATCCTTTTGGGCATTGACCGTATCGGGACTCATACCCAAAAGGGTTCAAGTCTAATGATGGGCCGGGCCGGACTTGAACCGACGACCCTCTGCACGTCAAGCAGATGTCCTACCAAACTACGTTGTTGAGTCACATTGGTTGGGACGGTCCCCACTATGTTGACGGGACGGTCCTGGGACGGTCCTAAGCATGCTTGGGGTTGGCTTAAGGCTGGTCCTATGAGCATGCTGGTGAGGTATTCGTTTATGCCCATGTTGACGGTTCTGGCTTTGGTTCTTAGTAGGTCGGCGACTTCGTTTTTGAGGCATAAGCCCGTCATTCCTGGTTTAGGCAAGGTTTTCACCTCCTTTCTGTTTGTTCTGTTCGGGTTTTATGTTTTTGCTGCCTTCTCTTGGTCGTTGGGCTTTTGGCAGCCAGCCCATTGAAACCAAGCTAAGAGAAAAAGAAGGGAAATTTTCTCGTTGTGTGCGCCTTTCAGTTTTAGGCTTCCGTTACTGTTACTTTCTCGAGTTTCTTTAGCCACGGAATCATCGACAGCTCTTTTGTAAGCTCTGTCTTTATTTCTTTCTCAATCTGCTCATTCGGTTTTTCTTGGCTTTCGTCGACGAGGTGGATCACTATGACAGCTTTTTTGGTCATTGTGTTTGCTTCTCCTGTGTGGTTTTGGTTACGAGTAGTCCTTCTGGCGTCTGTTTCAGTGTGACCTTGTCGCCTTTTTGGAAGCCAAGAGCTGCGAGTGTTTCTTTGCTTAGGTAGAGGAATCCATACTTGCTGATTGAGGCTTCTGCTGGAAACACTTGTTTATTTTCCTCTGGGTTTGACGTATTTTTTACTCTCCTGGGCTCTCGCCCTAACAGGGCTTGGACCAGAAAAAAAGAGAGGTTAGCGGCAACGTGGCGTTCGTTTACGCCGCCTCAGAATCCGCTCGGCAACTTCCGAGGGAACGCCATCTACATAATCTCGGCTCCTCGACATTTCGATGCCCTTCTACTCTGTCAACGTGGCATACCCTTGCCCGCCTAAGCATGCTCCGAAAAGTTCTCAGATTTCCGCAATCCGCTCATTCTCATAACGGTTTATCGCCGATTTGCTTAGGTTTGCGCCCTTTCGGTTTTCCTCTTCCGAGGATGTTTGCCTATTAGAATCGGAAGGTCGCTTGGCGATTAGCCAGATGCCGTGGGCGACCGACATATAGAATCGCAGACTTCTTTGTGCGGACCCTTACACTCAGGGCGAAGTTTACCGATCATTGTCAGGTTCCGCCAACCCGCCGCTGACTTTAGCTTACGGGTTTAGAATCCGCCTAACCCTTCACGCATAGGCGTACTGGGCTCTGGTTTTTTCTAAACCGCTGGGCTAAAACCATCAACCTTTAGCTTAGCGCACATAGAGTAAGCAACGGCAACAGTCTGTAGAACAAGCTGATTTTTAAGAAAGAGTTGTTTTTCGGCTTCTGTTTGACTTTTGGCGATTTTTGGATTTCAAGCCGAAGCGTGAAAATCGTGGCGCAGAACACTGAAATTTCAGCTGACCACTGAGCAAAACATTATAAAGCAAAATTTTTGCGGACTGCTTTCCCTTATATACTTTCCAAAATGGATTTTCGGCAACATGGATAGTGCGCCCCTTTCACAAGAAAGCTTGAAAATTATGTTGAAAGCAAGCGGCTTGAATTTCACATAGAAGCTTGAAAATAGAATGTTGCTTTATATAGTGGAAAGATTTTGCGGTTTCCAATCAACATTGTTTTTAAAGAACGTTTAGCTCCAAATATAATTTCAGGACATGCGCTATTGTGTAGGTGGCTGTGGATGTGTTTCTATGAAGTGTTGAAGCATGTTTTGGAAGTTTGTAGAATTCAAAGTTTCCCTTATGAACCTTGCAGATAAAACATTTGATAAACCAGAGTTTTCTTCAAAAACGATTCTTACATTACCTGTTTGTGGGCTGATAGCAACATCCCTATAAGAAATAGATTCAGTCATCATGCCTATGAGTTTCGGTGGTCTAATTCTGCCTAATGACATTCCAGAAGGCCCCATCTCAAAAGGGCAAGGTTTGAAGAAAACAGGGCTTCCGCTGTTTCCTGGATAAGCATTAGCCTCAATCAGAAAAGTATCATCATCTCTCTTTAATGCAACCATACCGCTTCTAACGATCGGAGTGACCCTGCTGGGAATAACTATGCCTAAAGGAAAACCTAAGAAAAAGATATCGTCACCTTCTCTCACATTAACAAACTCTTCGAACAAGCTGTCTGTAAACCTTCTAAAATCATCAGTTTCTGGATTCATAGGACATATAGTCGCAGCAATGTCTTTTTCGGTGTGAGGGACCCATTCAACTCCTTCCTTTGTAAACTCATCAAATGATTTAACAACAACTATATTTCCTTCCCTATGGTTGTTAAGCATGAATAAACCAGTTCTGGGTTGCCCATCTCTAAAAACCACATGCTTGGCGGTTATCAAGCAGTTAAATCCTCTAAGATGTAGTAAGAAGGCTGTCCCGATGGGGCTAAAACCATTTGTATCTCGCCGAACCGCTATTGGCAGTATTGCTTTAGACCATTCAGGTGGTAACCATCCTGCTACACTCAAATTAGCACACCATAACCAGTGTTAATATGGTAAATTTATAAGTCTATCTTGGAAAATGCGATTTCAATCCGTGTGTGCCCAAAATAAGTAAACTTTTGTTTGTAATAGCAATGCTGTGACATGGATGAGTTTTGAGAGTTTTTCTAAGCTTGCCGTTTGCAGTTCTCGTTGGTATAGCTCACGTTTACCATATGGCTGATGGTAGAAGAATTCTTTCATGAAACGGAGATGGGCGTTTCGTATGAAAGCTTGTCGGATGATGGATAATTCTGCGTCAGTTAAGTATTTGAGCTGTGATAGCACGTATTTTTCGCTTCCCAGCAAGGTTATGTTGAAACCTAAGTTTCGCAACACTTCTCGTAGGGCTATGGCTTGTTTTGGCGGTGTTGCCTCTTGGATTTTAATAAGCCCGGCACGCTCGAAAAACGGGTTGTACCGTGCCATGACTGCGGTTGTTTCCACGTAGGTTGTTCCGCATTTTTCCAAGGTTTCTCGAACGAGTTTTTGTCCAAGCCCGATGGTGCGGTATTTTGGGTGCACGACCACTCTCATAATGTTGCTGAGCTTATGATTGAGCTCGGAAACTCTCATTTTTGGCAGCATTTTTTGACGACCTGCAACGCCTATGCCTGGATACGTGTAGACTATTACCCCGCAGATTTCATCGTCGCGAACAGCTCGGAAAATTTTGCGAACAACTCCAATGTTATGGCTTCGATAGTGGAAGCCAGCTAACACTTTGTAGTCGGCTGTGTTTCCTTCCTCTATGCGTATCTCGTTTGATAGGCTGCATTCTGTTGATGACTGGTTGGGATAGTAGTTTACTTGGATTTCTTTTCCGAACCGCTTGTGGATGTGAACGCTTGGTTTGAGGTCTTCAAACAGATCTGTGTGGGTTGTTGCCACTATTGCTGCCTTTCCGTTTTGTCGTGCCAACTTCTGAAGGTTGAAAGCTACGATTTTTGCTGTGTCACGGTCTAAAGTGCTGCAGAATTCGTCGGCGATCCACCATTGCTTTCCGCTCTCCATGAGCTTTGCAATTTTGTATCGGTATTTCTGGCCGTCACTGAGCTCTCGATAGCGCCTTACAAAGAGAAAGGCGTCGTTTAACCCAGCTCTGCTGAGAAGCTCTAACCCTTCTTCTACGTTTTTGCCCACGGTTTCTATGAGTGGCTTGTCTGCGTCCACTTGGATATCTGCCATATCGATGGCTTCGTCGCCCAAATCTTGCTTTATGGCTTTAAGCAAGACGCTTTTTCCGCTGCCACTGTCCCCACTAATGTATACGATATCAATTGGGCTGATTTTCAACTCAACATTATCATAAATCATAAATTTCTCGTGCTGATCTACGCCAAGTCCGAAGGCTTCAGCCACAGCAATTGTACGGGGCGTTATTTCGGTTGCAGTTTCATAGCTGATGTCTATTATGAATTTTCCCGTTTGCCTGTCATATTTGCGAGCCCACCGCGTTATCCGAAAGAACTCTTGTCTTCTCACCGTTCGCTACGCCACCACTCATTCTTTTTCCGACCCTTCTTCCAGCGATAGAAAGGCGGTTTAGCTCTGCGACCCATGGGCTATATCCTCCCAAGTTTGTAACGAGCCAAGCTTCCAGTCTTGCTTCTCAAAGCGTACAAATAGTCAGCGAGCAACAGCGGTTCTTTACCCAGTTCCAATGTCATTTCGAGGGTCTGAGTTTCGGCAATTGGACGATATTCAACGCTAATCACGCGGTAGTATCCGTCAACATTCTCATTCGGTAATGTAACCCAAATGCGGTCTCCAGCCAGGATTGGTGTGGTTCCATAATCGATTACATCGCTTGTAACTCTGATGTATTCTGCTGGGCTGCTGAGGTAGTCGTAGAGAGCTTTGGCTCTGAGCAAACACTCGTTGTCGCTGTGTAGTTCCTCGTCTGTTTCAGCTAACTCTCGAGAGCCTGTTCCGTATGTTGCACTCCATCTTGCACTGTTAAAGAATAAGTTGTCAACCCAAAAGATGCCTGTGCCCGTGCCCGAGAACCACATGTCCCACATGATTTCGTTGATTATTTCCCAGTTGAAGCCAGCGTCAACCCAACCCCACTCGCTCTCGTACTTTTTGCCTGCATTGAACTTTTGCGGATACCATTTGTCTGCGGCAACTTGAAATTCACGGGTAGCCCATTTACCCGTGTTGTCTTGCAAAATGATTGTGGCCTGTCCATTGAAGGATGATTCACGTCTGACTTGAAACTGCAGTGTAGGATATTTGTTGAGGTTCGGCTGCCAACCAGAGGGAATGATTAGACGCAAACGACCATAATAGTCGGGTGTGCCTGTGGTATGCTTAATCGAGTATGAGCCAACAGCCTTAGTTGCACCATCTAAAGACACGCTTCCTGTGCCTGTTCCACTCTGCCAATCATTTATCGTGTCGCCGTTGATATCGAGGCTCTCAGTCCATGCGTCTCCATTGCTTGGATTTTTCTTCTCAGCTGCGCCAAAAACAAAAATTTTATCGCGCTTTCGGAAAATGCCCTTTCGATATTCACTGACTTCAAGGCGTTCAGAGAGACTGACAGCCGAGGTTTTGCTGTTTCTTGGAAAGAACTCGAATTTGCCGTCTGGAGCCACTCTGAAGTCGAAGCCGATTACTCCAGCCTTATCGGCGGTCTTAGCAATGTATTTCAGAATGTCGAACACAGGTGTGTTTTCGTATTCCAGCTTCGTGTACGTGGTATCCGTGTTTTCTACCAGTTCGGTTGTGTCTCTTACATGGCTGAGACCAACATAATAGTCGATTAGGTCTTTAACAATAGCCTCGCCTTTCTGATTCTCATAAGTCTTGGTTACAACTCGACGGAAGAGGCGTTCTCCCCAGCACCGACCTAAAACACGCAGATAGTTTTCCTTCGAATCGGAGAGAGCCTTGATTTCCTCAACCGTAATAGTTGCGATTAACGGGTTATTGGCACCTCTTCCAATGCTGATACTTCCGTCAACGCCCACATTTATAGGATAAGTTCCACCCGGACTATACTTCTTATCGAAATTCTGCAGTAAGCAGTCGAAGCTGGAGACTTCATCTGTTACGCCCAAATGCGCCTTTAACTCTACGACATCGCTTTGAGGCGGCGTCACACTGCCAAAAACAAGGGAGCAAACAGGCAAGGCTACACTCATCAGTATTCAACGCCTCGGCGATAGTACTCCTCCTCGCCAGCTCGCCTAATCGACCTCGATGGTGTTCTCGCAAGCTCCGCATTGTACTCTGCCTGGGCAGATGCAGCATCACGGGTTGTTGAAGCAAGCCAAGCCATGTAGGCTGCAGTGGCAACAATCAAGCCTACGCCAAGTGTGAGTAAAGCGATTTTCATGGCTAAGGCAGCGTTCAAACCCCAAGTTGCGATAGTGGCTGCGATTTTGGCTTTAATCAAAGCCCAAAGGCTTGTTTGATGTGCTATTGTGGCGCCTGTTAGAGTTGTTTGAACGGTTGTTCCCGCGCCCATTGAAACATTGTGCGCTGTTTGAGCTGCAGTTGTGGTTGTCAGCACGGCTTTTAGACTGGTAAAAAGGTGAATGGTTGCCATTACACCGCTTACTGTTCGTCCTATCTGCGAATCAAATAGACCGAAAGCTGAGCCCATGTGCAGAACATCGTGTACAATGGAGCGAAACGCATAGCTGGCTCGATTCTCAGCTCGGATTGCAATCGACACTTCATGAAACGACATTAGCCAGAAGCCTCCGTTATTGCGTCTCTTATAGCTCGATTAACATGGTTGACGAGTCCCTGCATGCCCAACTCCAAAGCTCGACTTAGAAATCGTCTGGCTTGCATGAATCTTGTACCGAGTTCTACGAATACGGCGTAGCTTGCTCTTGCTCCCAACTTGAACGCCCATTCGCCCACTCTTTGTGCAAAAATTGTGCTGGCTAAGTAGCCTGTGCGTTTAGGGCTCAAGTTTTGAGCTCGGGTTTGCATGGCTTGAACCTCAAAGTCTAAAGCATCATCGACATATTGGCGCATGCTCTGGTCTAATCGGTCGAGTTTACGCTGCAACTCTGGAATGCCGTGCACGTCAACTTGCATTTCAACCGACACGACGATTTGTCTCCCGCTTGGTTTTGGCTACTTCCTCCTCTGTTTGGCGATCAACCTCGCTTAGAATCACGATGAAGGTCTCGATGTCCCTTGCTGATTCTCTTCGGATTTCGCTTGGCAGCTTGTTGAATTCTTTGCAGAGTCTGTACTCGGTGAGAGCTGGGTGAGGCTTTTGCCTTCTGATTGCTCTGATAAAAAACGCTGCTCTTCAGGTGTTATACCGCACAGTTTGTTCGCTATCTTAGAGAATAGCTCGCCTAACTCTATTGGAATGCCGTCTTCTTCGCCGAGCAATTGCTCAAGTGTGACTGGCTTGTTCGCTGGTTGCTCCTTTAGGCTTGCCCAGATAGTCTCCGCCTGAATGGCTACAAAGTCGCTGCTGACAACTTGACCCGTTATTGGATGATATTTTGTGTGTTTCTGGATTATGCGGCTGCGTTTAGCCCAGGTAATCTCCTGAAAAAGGTAGCGACCAGCATACTGTTCTCCGAAGCGGTTGTCTAAGTCAATGACTTCTCTTCGCATTTTGGATCATCTCCATAACTGCGATTCGATTCTTGACAGCTGTGTTAATGTCTTCAAGTACGATGTTTTGCATCCATTTGGGCAGCTTCAGAATTCGTTCACCAAGCGTCTCCCACATCTTCATCCATTTTCTCCGTAAGGCAGCGTCTTGACCGAAGCCTTTCAAGACCTCAACCTCAACAGCCATGTTATCCGCTCCCCGTGACTACGATTGTGAAGCTGAAGGTGTCAATTCCTGATATGGTCTGATTTACGCTGAGAACAAACATTACGAAGACATAGCCGTCGACTGCGATTTGGCTGCTGTCGTAGTTCCAAGTTAACGTTATGAAGTTGGAGGCATTTGCTGGGTTCCAGTTTTCTGTTGTCATAGTCAGAGTGATGGGAACATTGCTTCTGTTCACGATGTAGGCTGAGAAGTTCTTGCTCTGCCCAGGCTCAACAATGCCCCAATCGATCTGTGTCACTGAAATCGTGAAGTTGATGTCTTTGTAGATGCCTACGCCTACGGCTTTGACTGTTGCGGAGCTTGGAATTCGTTGGGTCCACTGCATGACGGCAATGGTTGAGAAGCTGCCAAGGGCAAAGCAGAGCAGACAGGCAATCAAGAAAAGGACTTTTCTCAATTCACTTCCATCTCCTCAGCTGATGACAACATCGCGAGCAACAAACGGAGCCTTCAGAGAAACAAGGTCCTCGATTTTGGTTGGAGTGCCGACCTTTTCCCACTTGCAGTATTTGAATAGGGCGCTGTTGGTTCCGCCCAATCCGAACTTGAGGCTGAATTCGCTGTCGTTGACCACATCGTCGTATTCCTGTTTGCTCTCAAACTCGAATGTAACTTCGCCTGTCAAGACTCGGTGGCGCTCTTGCAGATACTTGAGCAGATATCCGCTTGTCGACCGTATGACTGGAACTCGTTTGAAGTTGTTTTCGATGTTGAACTTCCAATCCGTGATTCTTTCAACAGCAGTTAAGCCGGAGCCGTCTCCTGCTCCTCGCTGCATATAACTTTCGTGATATGGAACTGCACCAGAATAGTCGGCGTATGTGGCTCCAGTGATTTTGGAGTTGCTAACAGCCAAGTCTTGTCCAATGAGTTCAGCGGTTGCCTTAATGATGTCTTCAATTGAGCATTCAACGGTTACTTTGTCCATTCTGCAGCCTTTATGAAGTAGGTCGATAATGCCAGATGTTTTCTCGTAGAAAACCTCGATGCTCAATGAGCTAAGTGTTTGTATGTATTGGAGAAAGTTGATGGGTGCATCGCTTGGCAGAGCATATGCGACTTTGAGGTCTACATGCCTTAGACCTTTGCGGATAGTTTTGAGGTCTCGTGAGCCTATGCCTCTAACCTTGATTAGTCCAGGGTCTAAAGCTGGTTCAACGTTTTCGGCTGTTGCAATCCCAAGCATGTTTGGGTTTGTCGGTGTTTCGCCATAGGTTGATTCTTGTACGTAGTAGATTTTTGCCTCATGTGAACCATAGACGCTCATGTCCTCTTCCTCCTATGTCGCGGGTACATTTTCAAACATCCATCCTATGACTTGAAATTCGGTATGCCACAAAAACGGCTTGACAGACACCTCGTCAGCGTCGTTGTAGCTGCTGAATTTTACATGCGTCAAGCCTTCAACAGTCAAAACGCATTTTGCATAGTCGCAGTAAAGAACGGCTGGAGTTACGCCGTCGCTTGGGTTGGTCGTCCTCGCAAGAAGGTAAATGTAGCCAACCCCTGAAGAGTCCATTTCGATGTAGTCGGTTAAGTTAGAAGTCAACGTGATAGAGATGGTCTCGTCGGCTCCTCCAGACCCGGTTTGCGCATTTTGCCAAGCTGCAGCCACGTGATTCCAAACTTTTATTGTGACTCCGTTCCCTGCTGGAGCTGTGCCGTATCCTTCGAAGCTCAGAAATATTTTCTTCACGTTGTTTTCGTGCGGGTCGTATTTCGAGGTCTCAAGCTTGATTTTGAAGAGCATGAGGGCGTATTGCAGGTTGACGTTGACTGATTTGGAGAATCGGTTGTCGTCGCTGTACCAGAGGTTTTGATACTCGACAGCTGTTAGTTCTAACCAGATTGAAGAGGAAGGAGCCAGCTCTGAGCCGGAGCCAGCGTGATAAGCGTCGTGCGGTCCGTCTGTGCCGAGTGCATAGAAGTCGTAGGTTGTTTCGTTTGGTGTCAAGCGTTTTTGTCGAATGATGCGAAGGATGTCCTCTCGGAGTTTGGAGCGAGTCCTTGTTCCAGGCTGCTTTCCTGTTTTGTCGACAATCCAGCAGTCGACTTTGAGATTCAAGATGCGTTGGGTGAGGGAGAGGCTAAGGTTCAGAGGCTTTACTTGGCTGGGCTGCCGCAGGCCAACGGTGACTTGTCCGTCGTAGTTCTTGAGCAGCTCGCGGTCGTACCATTCTCGGCTCATGTAGATGCTGGCTAAGCTGCCATCGTCATTCATCAGTCGCATGTTGGTTTTGAGCAGTCGAACAAGCGTGGTAACGGGGTCCTCAACTTCAGTCATTGTCCAAGAAGCCTCCGTAAAACCGCCTTGCAGTAGATGGTTTGACCCTGAAAATTAAACTCTTGAATATCGAGAACTTCGTAGTCGACTCCTTTTCTGCGAATCTTGTCGTGGTGTCTTATTGGAGCAAAGACGAGAATTGTCAAGTAGTCATTGATTACGTAGCCTGGTTCTATGAGAGTCTCATAAACTCTTGCTGGAGTAACAATGGCTTTGATGTCCACGCCTTCGCCATAGGATATAGTTTGTTCGGCTTGTCTGACTGGATAGAGAATTACGTTTTCGCCTTTCCACCGCAGAATCTGTGTGAAGCGTGTTATTGGGTCCTCGTAGTTTAGGTATAGCTGAGAGAGCCAGCTGACTGTTGCCATAGCCTGCTTGTTTTCCACATAGCTGTAGTCAGCATGCTTGACGCCCCAGAACATAAACTCGCTCTGATGCTTGTCAATGATTTTCATGCTGAATTCAAAGCTTGACTTGTCATGGTTTTTTCGGAGTCTCCAAAGGATTCCTGAGGTTACAGCGTCATAGTAGTCGCAGGCTGGGAAACGACTTGTGACATCGATGTAGCCTGCCCAACAGATTGCTGGATTGTAAGCGGGATATTGGGCACTTGCTCTTATCGTGTTGATGAAGTTGTAGACTTTCTGAACTGTTACGCTCCAACCCTCATAATCGTACAAGCCGACAAGAGCGTAGGCAAATGGGTCATCGTAAATCTCGTTTTCGGTTAAGCCGACTCTATGCCATGCTCCATCACCGCTTGGTGGTGGTCGATATTCAAGCCAAAGGTCTTCGAAGCCTGAACGTAGAAAAGCAACCAAATCAGACATCATAGTTTGATAGGTGCTTTGGTTAGGCGGGTCTTCGACTACAAGCATTTGTAGCCCTGTAAGCCCGTAGAGGTTTTCGATGTCCATTTCTGGAAGCCAAGCGTCGGCGTCTGTGACTGCTCGGGCGAAACCGCCATAATACTTGTCATGAATCGTAGGTGTGGGAGGATGCTGCATGGTGTAGAGGAAGGTTGCTCCAGCAAGTTTGGCGGCATTAAGATACCCGATAGTTCCAGTTAATTTGTAAGCCTTGATAAGAGCAGGAATAACCCGTGCAGCATCAACGCTGTAATAGTAGGTGCTTGTTTCATTAGATTTGAATCCGCCATAAGCCTTCCTTGCTGGGTCATTGTTTTGCTGTGTTAAAATCCAGTCTGCAAGACTCACAATTTTGTTGTAAATCTCGGTTTGCTTGCTCGAAAACTGAGAGTCAGAATAGGCTTGATAAAGGAAGTCGATAGCGAAGGCAGCCGCAAAAGCAGCTCTGCCCCAAGTTGGATCTGGACCTGAGCCTGGAATAACATAAACGTAAGGCGCATAATCAATAATGAACTGATAATAGGCGTCGGGAAATTGCATTAGGGTCCCTCCAGCAGGCTTATACCCAGCCTTTTTTGGCGAGCGATGAAACGTTCAACCTGCTCCCTCAAAAACTCAAGCTGTTTTCCAGCGTTAGGAGAAACACGCAAGTCTCCAACAGAAAAGTCTAAACCAACAGCAGAACCGCCCGTCACCTTGCAATAACAGTAGATTGCTGCCAGGTTGCGGATGGCGTTGGCTTCAGCCTCTGTGCAGCTTTCAGCCTCAAGTATTCTGCCTATTTCTTCGCTTAGGAAGGCTTCAGCCTCGTCTCTGAAGGCTAAAACATCCGTGTCGCCGATATCAGACTCTGATAAGCCTAAGCGTTTACGAATCTGGTCGGCAGTAACCGAAACCATAGAGTATCCTAAACAAAGCAAAGTGAAAAGAAACTAAAAAATAAATCTTGAATTCGACTTAAATTTAAGAAAAAATCAATTTGACAGCAGATAAATTAAAATAAACTTCAAGATTTGCTTAAAAAACCGAACACGTCTTTTTCTTTTTGGTAATAGGTTTGAGTAAACTGCAGAAACAGTTACGAAACATACAGTTAGGCGATTTGGTTGAGGTCACGTGGCTTGATGCAAGCCGCGGAAAACTGGAAACTATGGAGCAGATGCGGGAAGGCGGCGCAAGCGGAGCTGAAATTGACCTCCCTGTGTCCAGCTGGGGCATATATATCGGAGTGTTCGGCAAGGTTGCTCAACACATAGTTCTGGTTGCGAATCGTTGGCTTTATTCCGAGGGATACGGACAGATCGACTGCACAATAATTCCCCAAGGCACAGTAGAAGACATTAAGCTGTTGAAATCGGGCGTTATGAACCTGGAGAAGGTTCGTGTGTGTCAGCAAGCCTTCATCCATGGCAGAGCCAGACGAATGATGAGAACCATAACAATTTTCGGGAATGACAAATGAGAAACCCAATTCGCAAAGCCTTAACGAAAACTATTCCAGTTAGAAAAGGCAGACAAATCGAGGTTCCACCAAGCCAGAAACTACTCTACGTTGTATATTTCAGCTTGGGCATGGTCGCCTGCCTAACAGCTCTCGAAATTGTGCACCTCGTTATTTTGGGCATGTGGAACGCTGAAATCTTCACAGTCATTGCGGGTCTTGTCGGCAACATAACGGGGATATTCCTAACACAGAAGGCTTGACTATGGCAAGAGGCAAACCATGGACAGATGAAGAAATCAAAGTTTTAACAGAAATGGCAGAGCAAGGATCAAGTGCACAAGAGATTTATGATAGCGGCAAACTACCGGGCAGAACATTTCAGGCTATTGTAAAGCAACTGAACACCTTTAGCTCTATAGTCAAGACTAAAACCCCAGCAATAGTCAAGACTATACTACCAGCAAAAAACACTTTATCAATTGATGACGTTGTGAAACGTTTTAGCACTGCCTTCAAACAGATATGCGAGCTTAAAGAGGTTGACAAACTAACGCTTGAGCGTTTTCGAATAATTTTCCAAGCAGCCAAGGACTACGGACCCTTGTTGAAGTTTTACGAGAAGTGGGAGGTTATGGAGCAGCGTGTGGCGAAAGTTGAGGAGCTTCTGGCGGAGCTGCAGGCTCGGAAGACTGGACAAAAAGCTTGAGAAAGTAGAACAGCAGACTCGTGAACTACATAGGCAAGAAGCAATTGAAATAAAAGGACCAGTGCATTTCGCTACTGAAGTCTTAGGGGTTAAACCCTTTAAGTATCAAGCCAAACTCCTTGAGGACAACAGCAAACGCATTGTAGCATGTATGGGAAGACAGACAGGCAAAACCACGACCATTGCAATGAAAGCCATTCACTTCGCAGACACAAACCCAAACGTGATCGTGCTGATCACTGCTCCAAGTCTACGCCAAAGCATGATTATGTTCGACCGCATAGCTACATTCGTTTATTCCTCCGCATATCTGAGAAACAAGATAGTTAGAGCCACAAGAACACTCATCCATTTTGAGAATGGAAGTAAAATAATCGCCTTGCCCTGTTCTGAGAATTTGCTACGTGGGTACACCGCCCACATGGTTATTCTGGACGAGGCGAGTTGGATTCCTGAGGAAGTCATCACGCAGGTTCTTTTCCCAATGCTGACTACAACGCAGGGCTATGCGATTTTTCTGAGCACACCTTGGGATAAAAACCACTTTTTCTATCGAGCCTTCGTAAATCCAAACTACAAGGTGCATAAAGTCAAGTCTGAAGAATGCCCGCTTGTGACCCAAGAGTTTCTTGATGAGATGAAGGCAAACATGACTCGGGAAGCCTATTTAATGGAGTATGAAGCCGAGTTTGTTGAAGCCTTAAACAGTTATTTCCCACAAGAACTTATCCGTAAATGCGTTGAACTCTCCCAAAAGCTTGGTGTTGAACTCTACACAAGCCTTGAAACGGTGTTTCCAGAAGGCGATTACTATGCAGGCGTAGATTTCGGAAAACTCGCTGACTACTCTGTACTTATTGTTTTGAAGCGTGAAGGTGACATACTTAAACTTGTTTACATGCATCAGTTTCCGCTTGAAACGCCATACAGCCAAGTGATAGGACATCTTGTGCGAGCTAACCAAAAATTCTGTTTCAGAAAAATGCTCGTGGATCAAACAGGCGTAGGCGAACCCGTAACTGAGGAAATATGCAGTCAAGGCATAAGAAACGTAGAAGGAATAAAGTTCACAGTTCAAACCAAGGAAGAGCTGCTCTCAAGCCTCAAAATTATCATGGAGCAGAATCGTTTAGCAATACCCTACCATAGACAGCTGTGCGAACAAATCAACGAACAGCAGTATAGCTACAGCAAAAGTGGACATTTACAATTCAGCCACCCCGAAAACGCTAAAGACGACATGCTATGGGCCCTTGCGCTCAGCGTCTACGGAGCAAGAGAACCAAGAAAACCGCCAGCGTTCACTTTTGGACGAGATTAGATGATATGTTCTCTAACTCTAAAATATGCTGTGCCATCTGGCGTCCAATTGGTGAAAGCTTGCTCAGTCGTCTTGGCGCGTGAAACTCGCTCATTATGAAGCCTTCTTCGATAAGCTTTCTCAGAATTTTGGAACAATGCTCTTGGGTGACGCCGACACGCCGAGCAATCTGAT
>Ga0315310_10001550_pt1 | contig 14611 bp, 16 predicted proteins | sample TDP5_MG_FD_203630 | JGI IMG/M metagenome (GOLD analysis project Ga0315310, IMG submission 203630) | Freshwater sediment microbial communities from Lake Towuti, South Sulawesi, Indonesia - TDP5 | ecosystem: Environmental > Aquatic > Freshwater > Lake > Sediment | place: Indonesia: South Sulawesi... | reverse complement strand
CGTGACGATACCCACCGCTCCAGCCCCCTTTCACCTTGAATACGCCTTAGCCGCCATCGACAAGTTGATGCTGACAGAGCCCAAGTGGCTCTACTACACGCACTTCGGTCCTGCCGACAGTCCAATCGAGAGACTGAACGCCTACGCTGGGCAGCTCAAACTCTGGGCGAGAATCGTTTTAGAATCCATGAAGAACAACGAAGACGCAGACACGATGTACGAGAAGATTCTGCAGCGCGACCCGGCGATGAGCGTTGCCGCAGACTTCATCAAGAATCACTTCGCCCTGCGAAGGGGCGTCGTCATGCAGAACATCCAGGGATTCGTCGAATACTTCAAGAAAAAGGATTCTTCTTTGGTGTAGACACCAAAATTGTTTATATGGGTAATTCTCTCCTTATCCCTCAAGAAAGGTGAAAAACAGCATGGGAGAAGAGAGAGAGTATCGTGGTCCACCGCCTAGGGTTCCGTTAGAGAGGATTGACAACTGCACGTGGCGGATTCCACAGAAGTACAAGCATGGCATGCGGGTTCCAGGCGTTGTTTTTGCCGATGAAGAGCTGCTCGACAAGATGAAGACAGACCGAACCTTGGAGCAGTGTGCAAACGTGGCGCACCTGCCCGGCATCTACAAGTACTCTATCACGTTGCCAGACGGGCACGAGGGATACGGTTTTCCGATAGGTGGTGTGGCTGCAACCGACTACGAAGAAGGCGTGGTCAGCCCAGGCGGAGTCGGATACGACATCAACTGTGGCGTGCGTCTCCTAACCACAAATCTATCAGAGCAGGACATTCAACCCAAACTCGCCGACATCACAACCGCAATATTCAACAATATTCCGTGTGGGCTGGGTAGCAGACGCAAAGACTTTCACATAACAAACAACGAGCTCGACAGACTGACCGCTGAGGGCGTGCCCTGGGTTGTAGACCGAGGACTTGGCTGGAAGGAAGACATCGAACACTGCGAGGAGAGAGGCTGCATGGAGGCAGCTAACCCAGACAAGGTATCGACTAACGCCAAAAGTCGCGGATTAACTCAAGTTGGCACGCTTGGCTCAGGCAACCACTTTCTTGAAGTGCAAAAAGTCGACAAAATCTATGATTCACAAGTCGCTAAGACCTTCGGCATAACCCATGAGGGTCAAGTCACAACCATGATTCACTGCGGCTCAAGGGGCTACGGTCACCAAGTCTGCTCTGACTACCTGCGCATAATGGAGCGAGCCGTAATGAAGTACAAGATAGCCCTCCCAGACCGTGAACTCGCCTGCGCCCCTGGAACAAGCCCAGAAGCCCAAGACTACTATCAGGCGATGGGTTGCGCCGTCAACTACGCCTTCGTCAACCGCCAAGCCATAACCCACTGGGTGCGTCAGAGCTTCGAGCAGGTGTTCAAGAAGCCAGCGGAAACGTTTGGCCTACGCTTGGTCTACGACGTGGCTCACAACATCGCCAAAATCGAGGAGCACAATGTCAACGGTGGAAACAAGAGGGTATGGGTTCACAGGAAAGGAGCCACGAGAGCCTTCGGACCAGACCACAAGGATGTTCCCTCCGACTATCGCGCTGTGGGTCAACCAGTCATCATTCCCGGCAGTATGGGCACCAGCTCATGGCTACTCGTTGGTGCGAAAAAAGCCATGGAGGTGTCGTTTGGTTCCACCGCTCACGGTGCAGGACGCATGATGAGTCGGTCGGCTGCCAAGCGGAGGTTCTGGGGAGGCGACATCAAGAAGGCTCTGGAACAGCGGGGAATGGTCATAAGGGCTGCGAGCGCCGTTGTCTTAGCCGAAGAGGCGGATCCAGCCTACAAGAACGTGGACAAAGTGGCTGAGGTGAGCGACAACGTTGGAATAGCCACAAGGGTGGCGAGACTCGTGCCGCTGGCGGTCGTGAAAGGCTAGGGACAAATCCCCCTTTTCCATAGAATTTAATTGCTCTGAGCGCATTTGATGGCTTTCAGGAGCAAGAACCATGAAGGTTGCAGGTGTGGTTTTCAGCGCTCGTAAGACTGGCAACGGCTTCGGTTGTATGAGATACTGCCTTGACAGGTTAGACGAAAAAGGCTTCAAGACCGTGTTGGTTAATGCCTTTGACTACGAGATGAAGCCTTGTAGTCATTGCAATTATGAGTGTTACGCAGAGGAAATCAGAGGCCAACGAGAAGAATGCCCATTAAGAGATGACATCCCGCGTATGTATGACTTGATAGAAGACGCCGATGTTTTGCTCTTCGCAGTGCCAAACTACCGCGGACACGTCTCCGGGCTCTACAAGGCTTGGATAGAGAGACTTCCTTACATTCCAGGCGCTTTCAGGGATTTTGAAGACTTCTGCAACAATTTTCTGAAGAAGGTTTGGGGCTTCGTTGTGATTGGCAATCTCACGGCCATGGGTGACATGGCTCTTCACGAAGTTCTCGTAGACTTCTACCACACCCGACCTCCAGAGACCATTCTGCTCCAGGCCAGAGAGCATGGAAGAGTCTCTCTTAAGGGTGATTTGATGGATGTTTCAGCGGTGAGAGAAAGGCTTGACAGGTTCGTTGAAGTTTTGATTAAAAGAATTGGAAAGGAGCAAGAGTAGGAATAGACCTTGAAAGCAAGAGTTGAAATCTTCTATTTTGGCTGCTGCCCTTGGAGCTACTTCTTTGGCTACGGTGGCGGTTTCTTGGACAAAACTTGGACTAGAACGGGTGGAGACTTCAAAGCTGAACTGGAAAGACGTGGAGTTGAAGTTGTTGAATACAACATGCTTGAACATCGTGACTTGGTAGAGAAGCACGCAAAAGCTATAGACCCGTACAATCCGTTTTCCAATCATGCCAGATTTCTAATCGATGGACAAGAGGTTTCGAGGGAGGAGTTTTTCCAAAAAATCCGTGCGGAGTGCGCAGGAGAGAGAACCAGTGGAAGTTGAAATTCGTGACGTGACGGATGAGAACATAGAAGACCTTGTCGGGTTGTGCACACCTAGATTGGAAGACGAGCGACACGCCTCAACTCTGAGAGAAGGCGGCTCCAAGAAACGAGAATGGGTGAAGAAAGCGCTTGGAAGGTTCGGTGTTTGCGCCAAAGTGGCTTATTCGGAAGGCAAGCCCTTGGGTTTCATCGAGTTCTATCCCATGCGTGCCTTCCCGTTGCTTCCAGAAAGAGACAGGAGAACAGTCATGATAACCTGCATCTTCATCCCAAACAAAACCCTACAAGACGCTGGAGTTGGGTCGAAACTCATACAGTCGCTGATTCAAGACCTGAAACAACAGCCTCTACAAAGTTTCGACGGTGAGAGAGCCGAGGAAATAGCCATCGGGTCTTGGGGATGCCACACGGGTTTTCCCGAGGCTCTGCCCCGATTTCGGAGGTTCTTTTTCAAGAATGGCTTTGTGGAAGAGCCAGCTTTTCCCGACCCAACCGGAAAGGGTGGCATATTCGTGTATAGGTTATAAGTGCTGTTTGAAAATATGATTGGCTGGTGGTTTGCCTATGAAAACGGTTGAGAAGAAGGAGCCTTCAGCGCCCAGCGTGGTTAAAGTGAAGTGGATAGACGGCATGAGGTTCGTGGCAACAGACAGCATGGGACACTCCATCGTGATGGACGCCTCAAAGCAGGTTGGAGGCGAAGGCTCAGGTTTCAGCCCCCTGCAACTGCTCCTAGCCGCTCTAGGAGGCTGCACGGGTATAGATGTCGTGGATATAATGCGAAAGCAGAGGCAACGGGTCGAGGGTTTGGAGATAGTGGTTTCTGGAGAGCGAGTCGAGGAGCCGCCGCGAGTCTACAGCAAAATCCACGTGGAGTACAGAGTGAAGGGAGAAGACGTTAAGGAGAAGGCTGTGAAGAGGGCTATTCAACTGTCCGAGGAAAAGTATTGCTCAGTCGGAGCCATGTTGAAGGCGAGAGCAGAGATTTCAAGCAGCCACTCCGTACAACAGACATAAATACGGTGCAAAATAAAGAAGAGGAACAAACCCAAGACTGGAGATGCAAGCGAATGTCAACAGCCTTTGAAAAGATTGGGACAGACCGCCAACTCCAAGACCACTGGATACGACGACTGATAGCGGCTATCATCGACGGCGTAATCATTTATATCATCTCGTGGATTCTATGTTGGCTTCTTCTCTTTCCCATGATGGTGATGGGTGCTCCCCTCTTCACAGGAGTCGTCTTTCCCTTCACGGGCGGCGTCATATGGTTGATCTACGCCTCATTCACCGAATCTGGTCTCGGAACAGTAGGCAAGCAAGTTGTACGCTTGAAGGTCACAACCATCGACGGAAAACACCCGACTCTGGACAGAACTTTCATTCGAAACATGAGCAAAATACACCCACTGCTCTGGCTCCTCGACGTTATAATAGGGATGGCGACGCCGGGCGACCCCCACCAGAAATACAGCGACCGATTCACAGGAACCACAGTGGTCTCAGCGACGTCTACTCCGACTTGACTTTATCCGTCCTAGAGGTGGAAGAATCACCGAGAAATCTGCGTCTGAAGTTGGTAAGGCTATAGTCTGTTTTCAGTACGTGGAGAGAGTCAAATCAGAGTTGATAATCGCTGCTAGGCTCATTGAGCGAATGGGCGAGTTGAAGGGGGACGAACTCAACGGCGCCACCAAGTTGCTCGCACTCTTTCTAGAATCTCTGCAAGGCGAGATCAACATAGCTCTCAACGTCTCTGGGCGGCGAGATTTTGAGGCTGCGGGCGAGAAGGTGAAGGCGGCGAGTGAGAAAATGCGTAACCTCCAATCTGAAGAAGCCATCAGGCTGGTCTCGGAAGCCATATCCTCGGTTGCGACGAGCGGACAATGGGCGATGCAGACACTGAAGGAGAAAGGCTTCCTGTAGTCCAACATGTTTATGCTGAGCTTGTTTAGAAAGCCCATCGATTAAGCGCAAACATCCATTCAAAGGTTTCCAAAAGACTTATTTGCATATTGATGGGACGATTTCTATTTGGTAGGTTCAGAGCCTCCTTATGTATGGGACGCTCCAAGTCCTCGGCCCCGAACACGAGTTCTCCGTTGTGGACGAAAAACTACAGCCTCTTCCAATCGTTGACAAAGTGATAAAGAATCTACATGGACGGGTGGTCAACTACGCCGACTTTGGCGATTTCACGCTCGGCAAGGAGTTGCAGGCGCACGTGGCTGAGTTCAAGGCTAACAGACCGTTTAGTTCGCCCAAGGCTTTCGAGGAAACCATGCACTCAGCTGTTCTGAAAATCCTTGATTTCCTTGGAAAGCGATACCATGCTCGGTTGCTCGGCTTAGGAATGCACCCCTTCCTAAAGTTGAATGAGGCTAGGGTTTGGTCGCACCGCGACAGAAACATCTACGAGGCACTCGGCAGAATCTTCAACCTCAATCAGCACGGTTGGCTGAACATTCAGAGTTTCCAGCTGAACTTATCCTATGCTAATGAAAATGAGGCTGTTCGGCTCTACAACGCCCTAGCCGAAGAGCTACCTTACCTGCCAGCAATCGCCTCGTCATCGCCCATTTACGAGTCTAAGTTCGGCGAGTTCTCGGACAACCGCCTCTACTTTTATGAAATCAATCAGAGGGAGATTCCGTCCATCACAGGCGACATCATTCCCGAACCCGTGGGCTCGTTTGAGGAGTACGAGAAGACCACAGTTGGGCGGTACTCGGAGGACTTGGCTAAGGTGAACGCTCCCAAGTGCATTCTCTACAAGGAGTGGCTCAACTCCAGAGGCGCAGTTTTCAGGTTTGACAGAAGAGCCGTTGAGATCCGAATAATGGACGAGCAAGAGTGCGTCAAATCAGACGTAGCCCTAAGCTGTTTCATACGAGCATCGTTGAGAGGAATCCTACGAAGAGGAGAGCAACAAACGCCTCACAAAGTTCGGGTAGAAAACTTGGGCGCCGTGATAAGAGACGGCTTAGAAGCCAGAGTTTTGCATTCTAAGGGCTCAACCGCCCGAGAAGTCTGCCGCTATCTATTGAACGTTGCTGAGAAAGAGGCGTCGAACGAGGAACGGCGATACCTATGGGTTGTGAGAAAGAGGATTGACGAAGGCAGCTTGTCCAACATTGTTCGGAGAAACGTGGTGAAGAGGATGCAGAGAACCAGCCCCGAAGAAGCCATGTTCAGCGTCTACTCAGCCCTGACAAAGTGTTTGGAAGAGAATAAGGTATACACGTGAAGGAGCTCAGACACATGCGTCCAGGAATCAGCCTTCAAGGCAGACAAACCGAATTCTTTCAAGTGTGTCGTAGCTGTAAACTCGGCTGTTGCAACGGAGTCAGACCTCCGATAACAGCGAAGAGAAGGGCTATCATAGAAAGCTATCTCAACACAGAAGGCTTGAAGATAGAGGCACCATTCAGCGAGAGAGTGTACACTTTTCCAAGAGAAACCCAAGACGGCTACTGCATATTCTTCCAAAAAGACACAAAGAGATGCAACGTTCACCCCGTTAAGCCAGAAACCTGCGTGGCTGGACCCATAACCTTCGACATCAACCTACAAACTAGCAAGATCGAGTGGTTTCTGAAGACCAAAGCCATATGTCCGCTAGCTGGCGAACTCCACAAGCACGAGAAAGCCTTGCTGAGTCACATGGAATCGGCGAAGCGCGAAATCCTGAACCTACTTAACGACTTGAACGCTGTTGAACTGCGTGAGATTCTAAAGATTGAGGAGCCCGACACGTTCAAGATAGGCGAAGACGACTTAGAACCCGCGGTCCTAGCCAGATTGAAGTCGCTCATTTGAAACAGTCTAAATATGTCGTTGTAAAGATACTCCTACAGACATCTGCAAGGAAGCTCAAAACCCTCTATGATTCTAAGATTGAAGAAGCAACACATGCGTTTACTGGAAGAAGAAGCGGTGAGAACGCATCCGATAGAGGCTTGCGCCCTCCTTTTCGGAAAACTCACGAAAAAGGAAGTCACGGTGACTAGAGTGGCTGTGACGCCTAACATTCTGCGGTCAAGGGTCCGATTTGAAATCGACCCCCAAGCCTTCTTCAAAGCCTTCATGCAAGCGCAGGCGGAAGGAATGGAGTTCGTTGGGTTTTTTCACTCGCACCCAGCTCCAGCCAATCCCTCAGCCGTTGACCTGAAGTATATGAGGCTGTGGGGTGACGCTGTTTGGCTGATTCTCTCCCAAACCGACGGCGAACTGGCTGCTTTTCGGATGAAGGCTGGTAGGGTTGAGGAATTAACCATAAAAGTCGAATGAAGTCTATGAATGTTAGGGAGCTGTTGCTCAATGGACATTGTGATTGAAGATATCACCGAATCGAATCTGAAAGACATTCCCGCCGCTTGCAGAGGCTGCGTCTACTGGGAGTTTCCCGAAGAGTTCGACAAGGCAATGGAGGAGAAGACTAGGACACAAAAACAAGCGGAGTTCGAGGAAAAGAAGCGAGAATGGTTCACTCGGACCTTGAAGGAGTTTGGAGCGTGCGGCAAGATAGTTCACTACGAGGGCAAGCCCGTAGCCTACGCTCAGTTCGCGCCTTCGGAGCGGCTTCCCAACACAAGCCATTATCAGTCGCAACCCCTGGGCAAACTGGAAGAGGGCGTGGTCTTCATCTCGTGTCTCTACATTGTCGACGAAGCGCTGAGAGGAAAGGGGTTGGGCGAAACATTGCTTAAGAACATCATTGAAGACCTCAGGGGGCGAGGGTTTAAGGCTGTTGAGACCTTTGCCAGAAGAGGCAACCCCGAGAATCCTTCGGGTCCCTTCGAATTTTATTTAAAGAATGGATTCTACGTGAGAAATGAGGCGAACCCTGAATTTCCATTGGTAAGGTTAGACTTGTAGCTGTTTTTCTGTAACAGCGCAATTAGACTGCGAGTGCGTGCGCATCAGAAAAAGAGATTAGAGTCTTTGTCTTTGTGTGTAAGTGAGGAGGCGATTAATTGAGCGCCATCAGAGGAGAAGCAAGAGAAAAAGGGAAACCAAAGCCTCTGAAAAAGAAGGAAAGAGAAGAGAAACGGAAGAAGAAGAAACTCGCCCGACTTCAAAAGCAACTGTCCAGATAGACTCGATAGGCGCGCATTTTTCCCCTACGAAAGCGTTCTAACAGACTACTACTATATCTGTTAGCTTCATGGCAAAACTATCGTATGAGGCGGTTTCCTATGCTCTCAAAAACGGGAACCCGAAGAAACCTCAAGTAGCCATGTCATACAAGTGATGAGTACGCCGCTGGGCAGTCTATGAAAGATGAAGGTAATGTGGTCACAGGATATGTTCTAGCGATACTCTCATGCTAGACGTAGATTTGCAAATGAAGTCTTACGTTATAGGAGTCTATACTTTTCGGCGCGCGCCGATAGCCGTCAGTCAATGTCAGGGTGGGCTTCCCTAGTACCCTGGCCCGGTCTTAAATATCCGCATGGGGTTATACTGTGCCTCCATCCCAACAGCATCATGCGTTAGCGTTTCTCTTTGAGCGAGTTCGGGGCCTACATCAAGGATGGGGAATAGAGTATCGAACTGATTGATTGTATGTGGCAGGCTGGTCTCAGAGGCTGGTGGCTCCGGCTGAGGATTGAAAGCCGAGACCTGCGCGGGCATAAGCAACATGATGAGCACGCCGATCAGAGCACCTAGCAGAGCTACTCTTTTCATTTTCTCCCTCCTTTCTTGTTTAATTTCCCGAATACCCATGTTGTGTACATGAACGTATTAACACTTATGAAATATTTCTCTAGAAGTTTTTATGTACATGCGCACGCTACTTTTCGCAGTTAGTAGTTAAAGACAAAAAAGTCTTCTTTAATTCCCCCACTTCCTACGGGATTAAAGCCAAGGTACTACTTGACCGCTCAAAATTATGATACTGCCAGTAGTTTGAAGAACCAAGCTAACTCAAACATTTAGTTAACACTCCAAGTAACCTCTACTTTGAAACTCCGATGGAAAATGTCAGTTTTTTGCGCCCCCCGCCATAGAAAGCATTATGCCCACACGCATAGAAATAGAAGTTTAACCAAACTTGTGGACTTGTTTATCTTTATGAAAAAGCTGATGTACGACGCGGTTTCCTACGTTCTCAAAAATGGTAATCAATATCACAAGTCAAAGATGCTGATGACGCTGGGAGGCAAAAGAGAAGACTACCAAAAACTAGTCGTTGAACTAAAATCGATGCAAAATCTTGACGGTGGATGGCCATGGCAACTAGAAATGGGAAAACCCAGCGGGGTGTCTCAGACTGCTCGAATCATCGAGTTGCTCTTGAGGGCGGGTGAAGACAAAAACTCAGACACAGTCAAGCGAGCAGTGGGCTTTCTTTTGCAGAGGCAGAATTCCGACGGCGGATGGTCTGAGAATCATGAGCTTGAGGGAATAATCCCAAGAGAACACAACTGGATAAGCACTCGATACAGCGGCTTCCAGACAGCCGATGTTATAAACGCTCTCGCCGAGGCTGGTTACAAAAATGATGCCCGAGTTCTGAAAGCCATCGACTTTCTGCGTGGGGCACAGAACGAGGAAGGCGGCTGGCCATCTTACGTTGGTCCAGAGTACCCCTACGAGGGAAGCGACATAGCCACAACCGACCACATGGTTGAAGCCTTCTTGAAACTCGGGGAGCCTAAAGACTCCAAGGTTGTGAGGAATGCGGTTAAGGCTCTGCTCAAACATAGGAAGGACTGGGATTCTCCCATCAACGCGGCAACCGCCCTCAACGTCTTCTTGATACTAGACTATCCATTAGAACACGAATATGTCAAGGAACTCGTCAAGAACCTGGTTGAATCGCAGAAGCCCGACGGAGGCTGGAACTGGTTCGGCGACCTGCCCACCAATCCAGGTCAAACCGTAGACTGCATAGAACAACTCGCAAAGTGCGGCGTACAAATAACCCAATAACTTTCTCGAAGCTCAAGTTGTTTCGCTTATTTCCTTTAGTTTCTTGAGTAACCCCACTGTAAAATCAACGATGGACTTGGTTTCTTCTGGTTGCGGGTTGTATCCTTCGTGAAGAATTTTTGCTTTCACTTCTGTCACGTGTTCTGTGAGAATTGGCATTTCAATGCCGAACCTTTCTCTCACTTGCATGCAGAAAGCTTCGTACTGGTCCTTAAAGGTCAGACTGTCTATTTTCCTGTTCAATTTTTCCTCAACATCTGCTTTGTCGAGTGTTACTCCCTTTCTCTTAGCGACCAAAGTCACAGCAACTTCATGTAGTTGTAATGCAGAAGTAGCCAAAGACCAGTCTTTATCCAAACCTAGAAAAGAAGCGGACTCCATTAGGTCGATAGTTAACTCTGATGGCGTTTTTTCTGGCTCTTCTTTTGGCGGAGTTGTAATAAAATCGTCCGTGCAAGCGAAAAGGCCTTCTAACTTTCCTTGAGTGTAACATTTTCTAATGTAATCAAGGTCTTCTTCATCGACCAAGGTCTTTCTATTTGGAAGGATTAATTTTCTGGCGCTCTCTGCAGACCAAAAAATCAGGATTTGGTCTATATCAGAAGGATGAACAAACCTTCCCCCTATCATCAAAGTTTCGTTCTTCATGTAAGGGATAGCGATTCTTTGTTCAACAAATTCTCTTGAGTTGTCATATAACAAAACGGTGTGTAGGGCTTTGTCTTTTATTTTATGCCTGATATATACATGAAAGAGCGCCATTTTGGTCTCCAAAGTTTTCATAGCATTAGTCCGCTCAAAAGCTTATCGAAATCAAAAGCAATTACTGTAATCTATATTTCAAATCACATAATGGTTGGAGGAGGAATGTTATGTGCCAGTTTTTGAAAGCTCTTCTTCCACTTTCCTTAATCCCGCAAGCATCAAGGGGGTTATATCTTTAAAGCGAAACTCGAATATTACCATTGACAGTTTTCAAGGTGGCGACCTCAGTTGTTCAGCAAACAAAAACTGAACGAGATAAAAGAACAGAAAGCAGTTTGGGAGAAAAAAACAGTCGAGAAGGTGCTTGCAAGGTTTCCTGAACGCAAAAAACAGTTCACAACGAGTTCAAACATACCCGTTAACAGGGTTTACACGCCTCTTGAAGTTGACGGTCTCGATTACTCTCGTAACTTAGGCTTTCCCGGTGAGTACCCCTACACGCGAGGGGTTTATCCAACCATGTACAGGGGTCGACTGTGGACGATGCGGCAGTACGCTGGCTTCGGCACAGCCGAGCAGACCAACAAGCGTTTTAAATACTTGCTCCGGCAGGGGCAGACTGGCTTGAGCGCTGCCTTCGATTTCCCAACCCAGGTCGGATACGACTGTGACCACCTAATGGCTGCGGGTGAGGTCGGCAAGGCGGGTGTTAGTGTGAGCACGCTCAGAGACATGGAAACACTCTTCGACGGCATACCGCTCGATAAAGTGACAACCTCAATGACTATCAACGCTCCAGCCACAATCTTGCTTGCCATGTACGTGGCTGTTGCGGAGAAGCATGGAGTAGCGCAAGCTGTGTTGGACGGAACCGTTCAGAATGACATTTTGAAGGAGTACATCGCCAGGGGCATGTACATATTTCCGCCCAAGCCGTCTATGAAGTTGGTCACAGACATTTTCGAGTACTGCTCCAAGAACATGCCCAAGTGGAACACGATCAGCATAAGCGGCTACCACATTCGAGAGGCGGGTGCCACAGCCACACAGGAGATTGCGTTTACACTAGCCAATGGCATAGCTTATGTTGAAGCCGCCATAGAGAGAGGATTAAACCTAGACGAGTTCGCCAGCAGACTCTCCTTCTTCTTCGCCTCACACAACAACTTCCTTGAGGAAATAGCCAAGTTCAGGGCTGCGCGTCGACTCTGGGCAAAAACAGTGAGGGAGCGTTTTGAGGCTAAGAACCCCGCTTCGTGGCAACTGCGCTTTCACACACAGACATCGGGCGTAGCCTTAACTGCTCAGCAGCCCCACAACAACATCGTTCGTGTGACTCTTCAGGCTTTGGCGGCTGTTCTGGGTGGCACTCAGTCTCTGCACACAAACTCTTTTGACGAAGCCTACGCCCTGCCCAGCGAGGAGGCTGTGAGGATAGCGTTGAGGACCCAGCAAATCATCGCCTATGAGAGTGGGGTTGTGGACACCGTTGACCCCTTGGCTGGCTCCTACTACATAGAATCCTTAACCAGCCAGATTGAGGAGGAAGCCACGAAGTACATTGAGAGAATAGACTCGTTTGGAGGCGCCACAGCAGCCATCGAGAAGGGTTACATGCAGCGCGAGATAGTGGAGAGCGCTTACAGGCATCAGAGAGAAGTGGAGAACAAGGAACAGATCATAGTGGGGTTAAACCAGTTCGCTACCGAAGAGAAGACGCCCATAGAAACCCTGCGAGTCGACCCAACCGTGGAGAGGAGACAAATCGAGAGATTGAACAAGATAAAGAGGGAGAGAGACAACCAAAAACTCAGAAGCGCCCTGAACCAACTGCGCCGTGCGGCTGAACACGAAGAAAACCTGATGCCCCACATCCTCAAAGCCGTGAGGACATACGCTACTCTCGGAGAAATCTGCGACGTGCTGAGAGAGATATACGGAGAATACAGAGCGCCGACGATCTTCTAACATGACCTCCCCCTCGTATAGAGGGGTCTCACACGCGCAAGCGGACGCGCTCCAAACCAAATTGATATTTCTTTAGCCTTTACCCGACCTTCTTGAACCTGTAGAAGACTCTCCCATCTTCCAGTTCGACAACTTTCAGCTGCAGCTTTTCACCCATCCGTAATTCGTCGTATCGGGCGTTGTCTATTCGCGCGGATATCAAGAGGTCGCCGATTTTCACTATGCCAATGCAGAAGGGCACGTCTTCAACAAAGCCCAAGGGTGCGCCCAACCTCATCTCGGTGAAGGCGTAGAGTTCGCCCTCCGAACCCAATTCCACCCATTCCAACTCGCTGGACAGACAGTTCGGACAAACAATCCTCGGAGGCCACAAAAGTTTGGAGCATCTCCCACATCTCGTCGTAGTGAAGCGTCCCTCCTTGAGGTTCTTGAAGAATTGACTCACTCTAGTGTTCTTGTCGTCTTCAAGCGGGTAGAAATCGAGCATATAGGGCAGTTTGATGGTCTCTGAGCGCCTTATCTTGTCAAGATCCGCTTTACCCATTCATGACTCACCCCTTGAATAGACCATTATGCTGTGGACGTTCGCGGGTCCGCTCAAGTTGTGCGCAACCGCTGTCTCTGCTCCTTCAACACATCGTCCCTTCGGAACCTCCCCTCTAAACTGTTGCAGCACATCTAAGGCTTGGAGAATGGCTGTGGCGCCTAACGGATGCCCACATCCGAGTAGCCCGCCTCTGGGGTTCACCGCTATCTTTCCCCCTATGTACGGTTGTCCTTCCTCAACGAACTTGCCGCCCTCCCCCTTTTCACACCACCCAAATGCCTCGTACTCCATGATCTCGCTTATTGTGAAACAGTCGTGCAGTTCAGCTATGTCTATGTCGTCTAAAGTTATGTGGGCTGTTTTCAACGCCTCTTGAACCGCCATTTTAAGAGGCACCCACTCGCTCAGGCCGGCAAGATTGCCAATGGCGTTTCCGATGCTGGCTTGACCCGAGCCAACAATGTACATGGGCGTGTCAGTGTACTTCTTGGCGTCTTCGGCTGGAACCAGAATCACTCCGGCGGCGCCGTCGGTTATTCCGCTGCAGTCGAGCAGTTGAAGCGGAGGAGCAATCATCAATGACTTTAAAACGTCTTCCACCGTGACCTCTTTCTGAAACTGCGCAAGCGGATTCATGGATGAATAATGATGATTCTTAACGGATACGAGCGCCATCTGCTCCTTAGTCGTGCCGTACTCGTGCATGTGGCGCTGAGCGGTCATGGCGAAGAAAGGCGGCGCCGACAAGCCGTTGACTCCGTCCCACTCTCGGTCAAGCACACAAGTCATGTTGGTCTGCGCCTCAGCCATATCAGGCATATACATTTTCTCTACACCAAACGCGACTGCGACGTCAGAAATGCCGCTAGCGACGGAAGACCACGCGTATCTTATGGCGGCTTGACCAGACGCGCACATGAGCTCGGTTCGGGCTAAGACTTTGCGTGGCAGTATGCCTAAACATTCAGCAACCAATGGAGCAACATGGGCTTGAAAGACGAATCGTTCGGGTTGAGCCGCGCCCACGATGAGGCTGTCAACGTCTCTGGGAGAAACATTGCTCACGCTTTCAAACATGGCTTTTCCCGCTTCCTGAACCAGATCTCGCCAACTCGCTTCGCGCTTTCCGCACTTGGTTGCTCCGCCCCCGACAATGGCAACCTTTCTCATTATCAAACACCCTCAAACGTTGAAGTTGATAGACTAGCAACCTCGAGAACTAGTGATAATGCAACAAAGCCTATATTAACTATCACACCGAACAAACTAGTTTCACAAGTTTTATCATACAAACACTGTGCGTTCTTAACTCCCTTTCAAATAGAGAAAGTTGCAGTTTTTGAGAAATGCTTAAGTTAAACTATCTGGATGATAGATTTTTCAATGGCATTACTCACGTGGGCGGAAGAGGAAATTCAATGGATGAACTTTGGATTTTTTTGTTCAGTTTCCTTCTGACTTTCCTTGTCTGCCTGCTCTTGTTGCCACCTTACATCAAGAAGGCTAAGGCAACGGGTATAAC
>Ga0315310_10001549_pt1 | contig 14614 bp, 16 predicted proteins | sample TDP5_MG_FD_203630 | JGI IMG/M metagenome (GOLD analysis project Ga0315310, IMG submission 203630) | Freshwater sediment microbial communities from Lake Towuti, South Sulawesi, Indonesia - TDP5 | ecosystem: Environmental > Aquatic > Freshwater > Lake > Sediment | place: Indonesia: South Sulawesi... | reverse complement strand
CGAGCTTCAGAAGCGTAGGTATGTGGCTTCTAGCTCTTCCTCCAACACCAATCATCCCCACTTTCAGAAGACTCATGACGATTCCTCTCCATAATTTGAACACGATACCCTCCGCAATTTTATTGACCACTGTTTAATTTAATTTTAATTGAAAATATTTTCTATGAATTTATAGCGTTTTATGGATTAAGTCTGTGACTGCGCGGTTATTTCATCTCCACACATTCAAACGGTTAATAAATTAGATTAACTTGAATGCTTGAAATCACGTGGGCATCTCAAAAGGAAGAGGCCTCGTCATCATGTAAGCGTTTTCTCCGTCTGCATAGTAACCCTTAATTGTCTTTGTTATTTCGAAACCTAGTTTTTTGTATAGGTTTATCGCTGGCAAGTTGCTTACCCGAACTTCAAGGTAGCACTCTTTCGCTTTATAATGCGTCATAGCTTGGAGCGCTCTACGAATTAATGCGTATCCTACGCCTTTGTTTCGATATTGAGGTAAAACGGCAATTGAGATGACATGCCCTCTCTTTGGAATCTCAAACGATCTGAAATTGAGTAATCCCGTTTCTATTCGACACATAATGTAGCCCGCGAGTTCCTCGTCTCCTTCGGCAACGATAAAGGTTTCAGGGTACTGTTGAAACAAATCTATAAAGAAGTAACTTGAATAGTTCTCGGGGAGGCAGACTTGATTTATGTACATCACTTTATCTAGGTCGCTTGGTTTAAATTGCCTCAAGGCGAACGGTGATTTCAAATCAGACCATCTAATATTTTTGCTAAGAGGCCAAAATATATCTTTTATCACACCCCCAGAAAAACTCTGCAAAAAACAGATATGCTTTCACTCTTTTTGCTTAAGGACTGGCATTGTAACATTTCCATGCGAGATAGCCAGAATCTTCGCATTTTTCTTAGCAGCATCAAAGACGTAACGTAATGCCTCGTTAACAGTCCTAGCCGTCTTAAGTTTAAAGACTTCGAACGCATGATAATCAGGAAGAGTTGAAACAAGGATCACATCAACCTTTTCCAGTGCTCTCATCAAAGAGTAAGCGACGTATCCGCCAGATGAGAAGCGCTTTTTAAGGGAGTTTTCTATTCTTTTTAAATCTCTAAACTTCGCCATACACTCATAGAAGTCGCTGTCTCCATACCCCAGCGAACACTCAGCCACTAAAACGAGAATGCCATCTTTCTTTACAGCTTCTATAACATTGTTTATTCCCTTACAAGATTCGTAAAGATTCATATCAAAAGGAAAACCGCCAGGACTTACAAAAATTGCATCAGCCCGTCCATCTATAGGAACCTTATACAATTCATCTGCAAAAGCAACACCTCTGTTGAAAGCTCCTTCCAGATCTCCCGCAAAGGCTTTAATGATCTCTTGCTTGCTATTTCTCACAACATTCAAAGTGAAATCAACCCCAACCAAACGTGCAGCTTCAACCATATCTTCATGGACAAGGTTTCCTTCAAGCAAACCTGGACGAGCTTTAGTATGCGTAACCATAGAGAGATTATGCTGAATTGTTTCGACACTTGAGACACCTGGTAATACGCCGTCTCTTCCCCCACTGTAACCCGTATAAGGATGGGGCTCCAGCAATCCAGCTATAATCTTTATTTTGGATTCAACAAACCCTCTATTCAGATAAACTTTAGTTCCAAAAGATGTTTCTCCCACATAGAGACAATTCTCAGGCTTGCGTTCGTGATCTAAAATCTTGACCCCTTTAAGAGCCTCATCAGTCCAAGACTCGATGCTACTCTTTTGGCCATCCATGCGAAGCGGGTTATAACCTTTTATCACATCAACATCCTCGTTCCTTGCCCCAGCTTCATTCAGCTCTTTCAGAATTGATTTGAGGACAAGAAGGTTGAATGATGGATCCTCATCGCCACTTATCACTATAGATATCTTATCGCCCGGTTCTACGATCTCTGATAACCGTTTCGTTCCAATTGGTTCTTTTAGCGACCTTTCAACCTCTTCTTGGGGATTCTCAACTCCTTTTCCCTCGTTAGGCATTATCATCCTGAGAAAATTTTCAGTGGGAACTCTGAGACAAACCTCCGCATTTCCATACGGAAGCCAAACGTCTACCATGAGTATTCACCTTGACACATGTAAAGGATACAAGATTCTTGTTAATTTAACCAATAAAACCTTTATTCATTATTTCACGCTTATTTATTTCAAGAGATTTTAGAGGAAACGCCTTACGTTTGTAGAGGCTTATTTTTACGCAAATTTTAGCTCCTATTAGAGTTAGGCTTGACCCATTAAGAAACGTGCTTGAGCTAGGCGATCCATAATCTCAACTAGGGCTCTTTCAATCTCGCGTCTCTTCTCTTTATAGTTTTCCTCGTTGATCTCTCCCTTTTTACGCCTCTCTTCTAGGGCCTTTAAATCCTTAAGCAGCGAATCTCTTTTCCTCTCCAAATCCTTCGAATATGCGCTTATATCAGAATGAGTCATAATTCATCACCATAGCGGTAACATTAGAACCTTTTATAAAGGTTTTCGTTAAATGAATACTTGCAGAGGAACTGGAATGAAGGGTGAATTCTCTCGCATACCCGTAAAATTTATTATTGAAAACATAGGCGAGGCAGAAGGCGAATTTATACGGCACCTGGCCCCCAGAACTGTTGATAATATAACAAAGAAACTCCCCTTCGAGGGTAGAGCAGCAATCTGGAAACAGGAGATCTACTTCGAAATACCCGTAAAAATCGGAGAAGAAAACGCCAAATCAACCGTAAACAAAGGAACGGTAGCGTACTGGCCTATGGGAAACGCTTTATGTATATTCTTCGGTGAAAGCCAACCCTATAGCCCAGTGAACATAATCGGTCAAATACCGAGAAACTTGGAATTGTTCAATCAGGTCAGGAGCGGAACAAAGATTAGAGTAGAGAGAAAAACATAACCAAAACGTAAAATACTACTAAGCACATATCTGATGGCCGAACACTTATAGTAAGAAGAAGAGCGGAAAATGGATAAGGAAAAAGTGTCTGAAAGATTGAAATGGTGGATCGAAGCCCGGTTCGGGCTATTCATTCACTGGGGTTTGTACGCTATCCCAGCTCGCGGTGAGTGGGTGATGTACTGCGAACGAATTCCAAAAGCGGAGTATGCTCGTCTCGCCGAGAAGTTCCGTCCAAGTAAGTTCAACGCCGACGAGTGGGTGATGCTGGCGAAGGAGGCGGGTATGCGCTACATAGTGCTGACGACACGACACCACGACGGTTTCTGCCTGTGGGACAGCCAAGTTTCGAACTTCACCTCGGTGAAGACGGCGGCTAAACAAGACTTCGTGGCTGAATATGTTGACGCTTGCCGAAGGGCAGGGATGCGCATTGGCTTTTACTACTCGCTACTTGATTGGCGCTGGCCAGCCTACTGGGAAGGCCCAGAGAAGAACCCCGAAGCGTGGACTAAGTTTCGTGAGTATGTCCACGCCCAAGTTCGCGAACTCGTGACTCAATACGGGAAGATAGACATCCTCTGGTATGATGGTGCATGGCCCCATAGCGCCGAGGCATGGCAGTCAGAAGGGCTAAACGCTATGGTCCGCAATCTGCAACCGAGCATCATCATCAACAATCGTTCCGGTATACCCGAGGATTTTGGAACCCCGGAGCAAGAAATTCGAGCCTCTGAACGACTATGGGAAGCATGCATGACAATAGACGACCTATGGTGGGGCTACCATCCGGGTGACCAAAACCTGAAGTCTCCGATGCAGTTAATACGCAATCTAGTGCGATGCGTCGCGGGCAACGGAAACTTTCTGTTGAACGTTGGCCCCAAATCGGACGGCACGATTTTCGAGCCTCATGTCCGCCGATTACGAACCATTGGGGAGTGGCTGCGGCGTAACGGGGAATCAATTTATGGAGCTGGTCCTGCGCCCTTCGGCCAAGCTCATCTCGGTCAGGTCACTGCGAAAGGCAGCACTATCTATGTGCACGTCATGTTCTGGCCGGGCCGGGAGATGTGCGTGGCTGGCATCAAGAATCGCATCTTGCGGGCGTGTATGCTGGCAACCGGAGAGGAATTGCCCTTCGAGCAAAAGGACGATCGACTGTTCGTTCGCGGACTGCCCCCTCAAGCCCCTGACCCCATAGACACCGTGGTGGCATTGGAACTAGAGGGCAAACCCGAAGCTATGCCTGCATCATTCTGGAAGTAGGATCTGCGCCACTGTATTGACAAGTTGGGTGTGGAAACTTTCCTCCAGGCTTCGAAATGTTAAAGAAAGAATAAAATTGAGCCTCTACAGAAATTTACTTTCATCCCAAAGCCTCAGCCTTTTTTTGCATTCTTCTTTGACAGATGAGTTCCTAGTTCTTTTTGCAAGCGATTCCAGGAACTCTAAACGTTTTTTAACAGCATCTTTCTCTCCAATATTATCATAATGTGGCTTGCCCTCTAAGTACATCCTCATCTGCCAAGCCTTCTGTATTAGGAAACTTGCTGCTTCAACAGCGTTCTCCACCGTGTAGATATTCGCCCAGATCTCTGAGTCGACTTCGCGAAGCTGACTGAAGCCTTGAACCTCAGCAATCCGCTTTATGTAGGTTCGAAGAAAAATGTAATAGCCTGCTGTTTTGATCAGCCTCAGGCCTTTTATGGTTTTTTCCCTAAAAATTGGATTTCCAACAACTCTTAGTCGATGCCGATGACCCTTCTCTATCAAAGACTTAGCCAATTGTATTTCTTCGTAAGTGTATATTCTATCTGGAAAGTTCATTTTTAACCAATTTTTCTATCTTATGAAAACTTAAGTTACATAAGTGGGTTATCAACTTTTTTATGATGCAAAGATGATGATATCTTCAATTCCTAGTCTACTGATTTATAAATTTTGATGTTTCTGCCACCTGATACGTACGTGACGACGCCTCGTTGATGAAGTTCCTCCAGGAAGTCTTTAGCTACGCTTAGGCGCAGATCGAAACGCGACGCCACCGTGTACGGTGTTAGAACCTTCATCCGCTTTATCTCCTTTAAGAGATTTTCGTCATCAGGTTGAGGCGGAATAATTTTTGTAGATTTTTTTTCGGCGGGCGCCGATGCTTTACGCTGCTTCTCTCCCTCAGTTTTTCCCTTTTTTTGCTGCATTCTTTCCATCTGTTTTAGGGTAAGCTTCTTCTTTCCGCCCATCTCTTTCCCCTGGAATGAAAGATATTAACGGGTCTTATTAGGATTTTCTTATACGATGGCGCCGATCTCAGATTTGAACTTCTCCCGCCACTCTTCTACTGGTATTCCAAGTTCCTTCTCGATGCCCTCTCTATGAATTGAGTTCATTGTGCAGAATGGGATTATCCTGCCGTCAGGGATGGCGTAATGGATGCAACATCGCTGCACCCTCTCGAGATCGAAGTTATAGGGATCCATGAAATGCATCGCAGAGATCATCAACATCTTCCTGTGCAGATCACCCAAAGTATCGTAGCTTCCAGTTTTTAAGAGGGGCCAGATATACTTCCTCAACATCACGAACTTTATATGGCGTAGCGATCCTATAAGGTACATTTTGACCCTAACGTCGTGTCCCTTCTCAGTTTCTTCGTAAACCTTTCCCATGGTCTCAACGAACTTGTCAACGTTACCATAATGTGTTATCGGGACGATCTCGCCGTCTTCAAGGAATATGTACGTTGCCATGCCGCAATGAGGGTGCGCCGTGAATTCGACGTATTGTTTATTCTTGAGAGCCCCGACAGCCCTGGCTATTGGAACGACTGTTGGAACAGGATAGAAGTCGGTGGCCTTAATCTTTCCACCCGTCTGTTTCTCAATAAGTTTCATGAAGTCGGGAATAGTTATGCGTATGTGTTCTCTATCACGTTCAGGAACCCTGCCGCAAATAGATACGGGCTGAACATTCACGCACCTGACGACATCAAAGTTTTGGATAGCGAATTTTATGATGTCTCCGAGTTGGTGGTCATTGACTCCTTTCACAAGTGTAACAACCAAAACGATGCTGTCCATTCCTGCTTCTCTGCAGTTCTCAATAGCCTTCTTCTTTACGTCAATCAGGTCAACGCCTCGGGTGAACTTGTAAACATCCGGAGTCATTCCATCGAATTGCAGATAAACCGTGCTGACGCCGGATTCCTTTAATCCGCGACAGAAATCGACACTTTGCGCAAGCCTTAAACCGTTTGTGTTGACCTCTAGGTGACGAAAGCCGAGTTCTTTAGCCATTTTTACAAGTTCAAATAGATCTCGACGGATTGTAGGTTCTCCGCCTGAAAACTGGAGAGCAGTAGCTGGCACGGGTTCGTTTCTCCTAAGGTTTATGAGCATCCCTCTGATCTCTTCCTTTGTAGGTTCATATACATACCCCGTTGTTCCTGCTGTTGCAAAGCAGACTGGGCACCTCAAATTGCACCGGTTTGTGACGTCGATGATTGCCAGAGCAGTATGAGACTTATGTTGTGGACATATTCCACAGTCGTATGGGCATCCGTTCTTCACGGATGTCCGCGGATTTCGCATCCCGGTGCCAATATACTCGAGCCCTTTAGCCCTTTGATACTGTTCGTAATCTGACCAGTACAATTCTCGAAAAGATCCGTGTTCTGGGCACTCCTTTTTTATATAGACTTTGCCATCTTTCTCGGAGATTGTAGCATCTAAAACTTTTTTACACTCCGGGCAAATGCTTTTCGTATTTTTTATTATCTGCATTTTTACCACTAAGAGTTGTAAATATATATTCAATGAAATCTTATGCCTATAAGAAGGTTTCCAACCTCTTCATAAGGTGAAAAGTCGGATTGAACGAGACTATTGATGAGGTAACTAGAAAAATCCTCAAGGAGATGGGGCTGACCGAGTATGAAAGCAAGATTTATCTGTCTTTATTAGAGATCGGGGCAGTAACAGCCAGCCGCATCAGCGAACATGCAAATATACCCTACTCAAAGATATATGAGGCCCTTAACTCGTTAGAAGAGAAAGGATGGATTGAAACCCAAAGTAGTAGACCTAGGCGGTACTATCCCAGATCGCCGACAGAGGCGCTTGAAGCCGTAAAGCTACGATTAGAAAGCACAATGAAAAACTGGGAGAAATCTGTCTTAAAGGAGCTACAACCCTTGTATGATAAGATCGAGGTCCGTGAGAAGCCAGATATATGGATTCTACGAGGCGAATTTAACATCATTATGAAGTTGAGGGAGATGTTGGAAAATACCAAGATCGAGTTAATGATAGCCGCTCCACATTTAGCAGCAAACTTTTTAGATGCCTTAGTTCCGACGCTTAAGAAATTGGCGAACACTGGCGTAAATCTTCTAGTGATGGTTTCAAGGAATGTTGGCGATGACCTGCTACATGAGATTTCTAAGATTGCAGAAGTTAGAATGCGCGATCGTATGTTCGGTGGGGGTGTTATAGCCGATGGAAGAGAAGCTCTACTCCTTCTTGGCGAGGATAAACCATCTTTGATCATATGGTCTGATCACATGAGCCTCGTGAAATTTGCTAAGGACTACTTTCAGCATTTATGGAATACAGCGTATGAAGCTTAACTCAGGAATATCTCTTTTCCAGTTTCGAGGGATTCTTTAGCCGACGCGAGGGTTTTTATTATCTCAAGGGTGTGTTCCATGGGAAATGGCAGCCTCCTTTCATTCACCATCTGGAGGAAATGATTCAACATATTCCAGTAGAAGTAGGCTGAATCCTTTACAGTGATGCCCTTCCATCCCTTCTCGCCGTAAAGGGTTAGGTGAAAGACGTAGGCTATGCCCTTAAAAACCTGTAACACTAGGCTCCTTCTGTCTCGATAGGCGATCCTCACTATGTTCCGATCCGTCTTTCCTACATTTTGCACCGATTCAATGCCTGGCCCCATTACAGTGTAGGCCAACTCTAAAGGGTGAATCCCATAGTATATTAGATCGCCTGGGCCTACGGCGGAACCCGTCAAGATCGTGCCTATATTTTCGATATCCTTTCGAGCTTCCTCCAGTTCCCTGGCGTAACGCAGCGCCGAACATGACATAAGAGGGACATCGTTTTCCCTAGCCGTAGATACGATGTCCTCGGCTTCCCCGATATTGTCAGACAGGGGTTTGTCGATGAAAAGGGGGATCCTTGCCTCTAAAAAGGGCTTCGCCAATCTCTGATGCCGCATGGTCCCGTCATCTGGTAGAATAACCGCGTCCACCCCTTCCAGCATATTCTCCGTGGTCTTTTCAACCTTGTCGATGTAACAAAGTTTGGCTAGCCTTCGGGCATCCTCCTCATTGGCGTCCCACACCTTTATCACCTTAGCGCCTTGAATCCTTCTTTGCGGATGCCACAATCCAGCAGCCTCCCACTTCTTAACATCACATCCATTCAGGATGCAGGCAAAGGCCCGGCCGTGATACGACATAGCTCCACCCAGCATGCCAATTTTTATCATGAGAACCTCTTCCTTCAAGGGCGTGTTGTGGTTATCATCGAAGCGCTTGGGTCTTTTTTGTCCTTATGGATTCGAAGGCTTTTATAGCCAAGGTCGTTGCTCTAGTTCCATCCTTTGCCACCGCAGCGACAGCGGGCTTCTTGCCGTTCATAATGCAGTCTATGAATTCCTTCACTTCGGGCAAGTATCCATGATATCGGGATGGATCGCTTCTGTTTTCCTCCGGCAGGTCCCTTAGAGTGTAATCGGAGGGCTCTACTCCTGCGAACTTAATTCCTTCATAATAATGGTATAGGGTGGCGCTCTTACCCCTACCATCGAGTATCTCATAGAAGGATTTTCCCGTCCAGGAGCTTGGGCCAAAGTCTCCTATGACCGCGCAGGCTGCGGAACCGTTTTCAAATCGGATAGTGGCGACGATGCTGTCTATCACCTCAGTGTTTTGGTGAGTGAAAGTTCCGCCCTCTGTGTGTATGCTCACAGGCTCAGACTGGTTAAAGTAGTACAACAAGTCAAAGGTGTGGCAACCCTGGGAAAGGACATTGCCACCTCCTGTGACGGGGTTTTGAGCCCAATGGGTGTCTCCCCACTTAGGGTCGATCATCTGCCCAAAGGTTACCAGTGGTTTAGGAATGACATCCCTTATCCTCTGCACAAAGGGTGAAAAACGGGCCTGAAAACCCACAACCAATAGTATGCCCGCTGACTCTGCAGCCCTTTCGATTCTTTGACAGTCTTCTATGGTTAGGGCCAGAGGCTTCTCAATGAATATATGCTTCCCTTCCTCGGCCGCCTTAATAGCCAAGGCGGGATGAGAATCGTGCCATGTACAGATGAATACAGCGTCGATTTGGGCATCGCCTGTAATTTTATCCGCATCTGTAGTGTGATATTCACCGCCATAAAGGGACAAGAACTGCCTAGCCTTTTCCTCGTTTGCGTCGGCGTAGGCCTTTATGGAAACCTGGGGAAGCTTCAGAAGATTCTCAGAGTGTCTTCTTCCCATTCCTCCGCAACCGATAACCGCCACATTAACCTTAGACATGATATTTCACCCCTATTTAGGAATTAAATATAATTAATTATATGCTTTGTCCAGTTTGCTAGAACTTAGAGATGATGGAAACGGTTCTCAACTTCTTGAAAGGCTGATTGTATGAAGGGAAAAGATGGTATATCCGCACTAAAAGGCGTGACCACTAGGAGGGCTGAACTTGATTGGCAGAGAGTTCAAAGTGTGGAGGATCTTGAACTTGGAAGAAAATACCTTTTTAGGCCGGAATTCATTCCTCTTCTATACTCATATCTGGGAATCAGATGTGGCGTTATTGTAGCTGATGTCGGCTGTGGCACTGGATCGTTTTCGCGGTTGATAGCTAGGGGACTGGAAGGGAAAGGCAAGATTGTTGGGATAGATTTAGATCGGAACCTTTTAAAAATTGCCGGGAAAATGGCTGAGGCAGAGGGCCTATCTGACATTATTGAGTTCATGTGTGGCGACGCATATTCCCTTCCGTTGAAAGACGAAGCTTTCGACATCACAACAAGTCACACACTCTTGGATGTATTAAAAAATCCCATGAAATGCATTCTTGAGAAGAAGAGAGTGACCAAACAGGGAGGCATTGTCTCTGCTGTTGATACGATAGGCGGTATAGGCGCGACGAGTTATAGGGGCGATTACAAAGACTTTTCTGGGATCGAAAGGTTGAAGGAATTGGAAGATAAAAACGCAAAAGTTTGGCGAGAAAGAATATTCCCAAAACTGGCCGAGTGGTGGTGGTCTAATATTCAACCAAGCCAGTTTCCTAAGCTTTTTAGAGACGCTGGTTTGAAGGACATTAAAGTGAATGGCTACCTGTCGCTCTTCTCAATAAGTGATAGCAGATACTCGTTACAGGAAATGAAGGAATATCTCCGAAGGGACTATGAAGACAGAGTGAGGAAGATCAGAAGAAGCTTTATCGAAAATAGAAAGGAATACGAGGAAGGAGGAGTTGCAGACAGTGACATTGAAGAACTTATAGCCCTCTGGAAACAGAAATATGAATACCTAGTTCGAGAACCGAAAAGGATTAGAGAAGTTTGGGAAATGGAAGCACGACCTAGGATAATAATAACCGGGATTAACAGAACGCACACTAAAACTTAGGTTGACAAGCAACAGACCCTCGGAAAATTAGCCAAGAAAAATCGACCAAGTATATATCTTGACCCTAGGAAGCGCGGAGGATGTTATTAGGGAAAAAGAAAATATTAAGCACCAGCGATTATTGAAGTGGTCAGTGGCCCTGCAAAACTACGGAGAAATCCCACTGCCATCTTTACCGTCATCCCACTTTCCAGTAAGCGGTTTATGCCCAAAATTTATCTATCTCTTAACCGTTTAAGCGATTAGGGTTGATTTGAATGATAAGGTTCTCGGTATGTATTGAGATGATTTTCAGAGAGATGCCGTTTCTAGATAGAATTGACGCTGTAGCTGAGGCTGGTTTCAACTCTTTCGAATTCTGGGGATGGCGCGCCAAAGATGTAGAAGGAATCTTGAAAAAGAAAGAAAGTTGCGGATTAACCGTTTCCGTATTTGGTGTGGATTATGCGGGAAGAATAGTCGATCCAAGTGCAAGACATGCGTTCATCTCGGGGGTTGAAGATTCTATTAGCATCGCTCATAAGTTGGATTGCTCCAGGCTCATCGTCACAACAGGTGCTGAAGTGAAAGATGTTCCCAGAGATTTACAGCACAGAAGCATAGTTGAGAGTCTGAGGGATGCCGCGAAACTTGCTGAGAAAGCCGGCGTCACATTGCTACTGGAACCGCTTAACGTTCTGATAAACCATAAAGGTTATTACCTCTATTCGTCTCAAGAGGGTTTAGAAATTATAAGAGAGGTTAATAGTCCTAACGTTAGACTCCTTTTCGATATTTACCATCAACAGACAACTGAAGGAAACCTGGTCAACACAATCACAAATAACATAAATCTTATAGGCCACTTTCATGTTGCTGATGTCCCAGGAAGGCACGAACCCGGAACAGGCGAGATAAACTATTGCAATATACTGAGTAGGATTAACGACTTAGAATATGATGGATACATCGGCCTCGAGTTTATTCCTCTCAAGGATTCCAAGGATGCACTTCGAAAGGTTAAGGAGATAGCAAGTCGCGCCCTATCTTAAGATAAGCTTAAAAGTAGAAACGTGACATTTTAAGAGGCATATTCTAGTAGGTCGAGACTTCTGGACTAAAATCGCTATTTTAAATAAAGGATGGTTATTTTATGTCTGCAGTTAGCTGTTCAATTGTTTCTTTTATCTTTCCAGCTCCTAGATAGAAAATTTCTTTTTCCTTTTCGGCCAGTTCCCACTCTGAAACCTTTTCAACTCCTCTCCTGCCAACTATGGCGGGAACCCCAATGCTTATGTCCCTTAGACCATATTCACCGTTTAGAATAACGGAGCATGTGGCTAACCTTTTCTCATCTCGCAGTATCTCTTGAATAACATTCGCGGTGTTGTTAGCTGGAGCATAAATCGTAGCGCCCTTCTTCGAGATCACTCTTAAAGCGGACTCCTTGATTTCTTTCTCAATCTCTTCTCGTTCTTTCTCTGTAAACTTCTTCTCCTTTCCTCTGAACTTAACCTTGCTGAAAACTGGAACTTGGTTTTCCCCGTGTTCTCCTATAACGTATGCTTCAATATCTAGGACGGGAGTCCCGTATCTTCTGCTCAACGCTACTTTAAATCTTGAAGAGTCTAGCTGCCCAGCGCTTCCCAAGATTCTTCTCCTATCAAAGCCTGTGTATTTCCACATCAGATAATTCATCAAGTCTACAGGGTTCGTCAAAGTTATAACAACGAAATCTCCTTCAACATCCTTAAGTTTGGAGGCAACACCCTGTATTATAGCCTTGTTAACCTTAAGCAGATCCATCCTAGACTTCATTTCCTGCGTTCTGGGCTTACCCGCTGTTACGATGATTAAGTCCGAGCCATCGGCGGCGTCATAATCGCCAGCGTACACTTTAGTATTGTTCCTGAAAGCTAGAGCTTGCTCTATATCCTCTGCGTTTCCTTCAGCTAACTCTTTATAGATGTCGATCAAAACCAGCTCGTCAACTATGCCTCTGCTTGCCACCTCATAACTAATACATGAACCTAAACTTCCAACACCTATTACGGTCGCCTTGCGCATAAATGCCGCCTCGAATAATCTGACGCCGTTTTCCTATATACTTTCTGCCTTTACTCTCAACTGCAACTCACGAAGAAGAGGTTATGTCTAACTCCTCTGTAATTCTATGAATGTAACTCGAATCATTTATAGTAGGTTCAGCTACCCCAACCATGTCCGCTCCTGCTTCAAATAATCTCTTAGCATCCATAGCGGATCTAACGTAGCCACTTACGAGAAGGAAGAAGGAATATCTCCTCTTCACATCTCGGACAAAGTCAAAATCAGGTTTCCTTGTCCTTTCATCCCTTACATTAAAATGAACGCCAAAGAGATCAGAATCTTCAATTTTGTCCAAAACTGGAGAATAATCCGCAATGACGCCCTCTCTAAACTTAACTATCAGAGGGATATCCAACTTCGTGAAGGCCTCAATCCATTTAAAAAGGTCGGAGCGGTTCTCGGGTAAAACCATGGCCCGTAGCTTTCCTAAACGAAGGTAAGGTTCATAACTACCATGAACATTGAGTTCAACAAGGTCGCCTCCAGCCCTATAAAAACATTCTGCTGCTTCTAGACCCCACTCAAGCCTGGGAGAAGCCAAGTTTAAACACGTAAAGACCTCTGAGATGCTTTTGGCCCTTCGACATTCTTCGGCGAGAAATCTGGTACATTCTTCTAGGGTAGGAGGCAGAAAATATTTCTGCCTTCCATAGGCTGATGGTTCAGCCAGATAGGCTCCAAGCTGAATCATGGCGCACCCTTTACTTCTTTTGGAACAAAAACTTCCATCCGTGATTCCCATCATGGAAGATAAAAAGAACCTTTCTCGAAGTTTATTGTGAAACCCCTCATTTCTCTTTTTCATTTACAGAGTCCCTTCTAAATGAGCTATAGATTTTTATCCATGGATACTGAGAACTGTAACAATATAACTCTATTTTTTGAACCCGGGATTGATCGTGTGTTTTAGCATCCTGATCTTAAATCTCAATCTTGAAGGTCGGCAGAACACCTCAGTCCTTCCTAACTTTATAGCTTCAAGGATGCTTAGTAAGGACAGATCCTTCGCATCTATGATCGTGTAGGCGTCGCCCACCGTCTCTGGAGAGTGAGAGTCGCTTCCTGCAATCATTAATATGCCTAGCCTTTTAGCCATCGCCATATTTTTTGATGCGTAATAGCCTGCTAGAGGAGAAATGGCCGAGAAGACTTCTAATCCGTCAATAGGAAGGCTGCGCATCTCTAACTCTCTAAGTTTCCCGAAGAACGGCACCGTAGGATGCGGAATGAAGACGAGGCCATTCTGAAGATGAACTTTGCATATGGCTTCTTCTATGAGCAATCTTCTAGATATAGGCTCTTTAATTCCGAAGGCAAGTATCTCACCTCTATGGGTTTTGACCTCTTCTCCAGGAATAATCATTAGGTCATTTTGCATATTCATAGCCACCTCCGCTCCTTGTAGGGTTTCGTGATCAGTGATCGCTATACCGTCTAATCCCCTATTCTTCGCCGCCTCGATGACCTCTTCAACCGACCCTGTGGAATCTGAATAATCTGTATGGACATGCATATCGATTTTTAATCTCACCAATCGGAACACTGACCGTTTATTTTGCGGATCTATAGCCTTTACAACATTCCAGCATCCTTTAGCATCTCAGATATAATCATATATAAAAATAGTATGATCAGTTGATCCACAAGTGGGCACATGAAAAAAGAACGTCTTGAGCATTATTCCATTTTTGCATTTGAAGACTGTTGTCACTACGTCTATGTATAACACTTTTCGCTTATCTATCATCTATAATGGGCACGTCTCTTTTTCCCATATGCCTTTCTAACGGTGGATCGAAGGGAAAAGAATTTATAGAATGGTGCTTTGTATGTGTTTAGCTGTTTTGCCATTTAAGGCTTATTGTGGTTGGCAGTATCTCTGAGGGGTTTAACCCTTGCTGTTTCCATGTTGCCAGAACTGTTG